>ERZ780027.281-NODE-281-length-11058-cov-4.14905_pt1 | contig 11058 bp, 8 predicted proteins | sample MGYA00511860_ERZ780027 | MGnify/ENA primary metagenome ERZ780027 (study PRJEB29588, sample SAMEA2143295) | human gut metagenome | biome: human gut; feature: human-associated habitat; material: faeces | place: Denmark | collected 2008/2010 ... | reverse complement strand
TTTCAACGCAAGGGACACTCCATTCGGCATTACGTGCTCTTTCTTTGCAATAGACATCCACCGGCAACAGTTGATACAGGGTCTGTAATCCATAGTAAAAGCCGTTAGGCGCCGATGCGGTAATTTTTATCAGTTGAGGGGTGACCGATAACTTGTAGGCTTCTTTTTCCATCCCCGGAATGCTGTCAAAAACAATGGAGGGTACATTTTCATGTAACTCGTCAGTCGGTTTCAGCTTGAGACCGGCTATATCCAGGAGAGTGGTTGACAGGCCGGAAGCAATGTGTTTCACTTCTTGTGAGGCGTTAACGACGATAGGAACATCACTGTTCAGGTAAAAACGTCCCTGCTGCTCGCTCATGGTAACAGGCAATGGAACTACATTGTACTCATTGATTACTTCTTTCATTTGGCATCCACACATTAATAACCCAACGAAAAATACTGGCAGACTCTTTTTCTTCATAATAAATCTGTGTTAAGTTTTTAAATAAAGGGGGTATAGAAATTCTTTTTGGACAAAAATAGCAATAAAAACGGAATAAACATGTTTTTCAGAGAGATTAATATGTTTACAATATAAAAATATTTTTCACAAATTTGTTTCTTTATTGCTAATAGAATGCTATCTTTGTCCGAGTTAACCAATTTATTAATCTAACACGCATGACAGCAAATACCCCCAAACGGTTGCTTGCTCTTGACATCTTGAGAGGCATCACTATTGCAGGCATGATTCTTGTAAATAACCCCGGTTCATGGGGGTATGTGTATACTCCGTTGGAGCATGCCGCCTTTAACGGGTTAACCCCTACCGATCTCGTTTTTCCTTTTTTTATGTTCATTATGGGAATATCCACTTATATTTCTTTGCGGAAATATAATTTTACTTATTCTCATGCTACATTACGGAAGATTGTGAAACGTACAGTCGTTATTTTTTGTATCGGTCTGTTTTTGAATCTTCTGGCCAAATCGGTTTTTACACATCATCTGAATTTTGAAGAGTTGCGTTATTTAGGAGTCATGCAACGGCTTGCTATAGGATACGGTGTGACTAGTCTGGTTGCTATAACGGTGAAGCATAAATATTTTCCCGCTATCATTTTGGTAACTTTGGCCGTCTATTTTCTTTTATTGGCTATGGGAGACGGCTTTAACTTGTCGGCCACTAATATAGTGGCCCGTTTTGATGTATGGGCATTGGGTACATCCCACATGTACCATGATGGTGGAATGGCGTTTGATCCGGAAGGACTATTGAGTACGCTTCCTGCGGTGTGCCATGTAATGGTAGGGTTTTATTGTGGAAAGTTATTGTTTTCTGCTAAAGATAATGACGAGAAGATACAACGATTGTTTTTGGTGGGTACTATTCTCACATTTGCTGGCTTTTTGTTAAGTTACGGCTGCCCTATCAATAAGAAAGTGTGGTCGCCTACTTTTGTCATTACAACCTGCGGATTGGCATCCAGCTTTTTGGCTCTGCTTATCTGGATCATTGATATAAAAGGCTATCAAGGTTGGTGCGTTTTTTTCCGGTCGTTCGGAGTGAACCCTTTGTTTATCTATGTGTTTGCGGAAATAATGGGGATTCTATTGGGCGCTACGGGGGCAAGTGTCTTTATTTATGAAAAGGTACTGGTTCCGGTGTTGGGAAATTATCCCGGTTCATTAGCCTATGCTTTGTTGTATGTATTATTTTGTTGGAGTATTGTTCATATTTTATACAAGAAAGGTATTTATGTCAAGATCTAAAAACGGAAACAGAAAATTAGTTAAATGAAAGAGACGAAGAATGTTTTTATGTCAGAACTGACGGAGGTGTTTAGCAAACGTCAGCAACAGTTTGTTCAGTTTGCTTACTCGTATGTCAGGAACAGGGAAGAGGCTGAGGATATTGTAATGGGGGCTTTTACTAATGTATGGGAGCACCGGAATGAGTTACAGGAGGATACCAATATTTCTGCGTTGCTGTTGACTGCCATAAAAAATCGTTCATTGAATCATTTGCAACACTTGGAGGTACGTATGCGTGCCGAGCAGCATATAGGAGATATGCGGCAGAAAGAACTGGCTTTGCGTATCTCGACTTTGGAGGCTTGTGATCCCGATAAATTGTTTTGTGATGAGATTCAAGCTTTGGTGCAGGAAGCCATTAGTGAATTGCCTCCTACAAGTAGGGAGGTGTTTATTTTGAGCCGGATGAAAAATTTACCGAACAAGGAAATTGCTTTGCGGCTGGATATTTCTGTAAAGACTGTAGAATTTCATATCACCCGGTCGCTGAAACAGTTGCGGGTGCAGCTGAAGGATTATCAGTTTCTTTGGAGTTTTTTATAAAACAAGACCATGCCTCAGTTATTTGGACATGGTCTTGTTCTTATTTCATATACAGGAATCAGAAACTATAATCTGCACTTAAACCGAACACTTTGTTGGTACGGCTATATACATTTGTTCCGGGTAGTCCGGTTCCGTTATAGTTGGTTGATTTTTTTGTATAATCCTCATAATTAGTCCACATATAACCAACATTTAAATTGAGGTGTTTGTTCATCTTTATTTTGGCTCCGACTCCCAAAGAGTAAGAATCACAAGAAAAACTGGTATCTGATTGATAGTTATCTGATAGTCCGTAGTCAGTGATTTGTCCACCACAGCTGAGGGTTAGTTGCTTGGTTACATCAAATTCAATACCTGCCAAGTATTCATTGGTTCCTTTAGTCAGATATTTTTGTTTGCCGTTTGCCATACCTGCATTTTTGTCATCATAAAAATGATATTCTACAGAAGCGCGAAGTACCGGAAGGAATTCGTAGGCGGCTGCGATAGAGAGCATGGCTGGGATGTCATTGGGGGTGTTTACACCGTGTTTGTAAGGAGCTATCATTGCTTCACCTTCAGGAGTCCGGGGATATTCTATATTCTTTGTATTGTTTTCGATATTCAAGTTGGTCTTGAATTCATATTTGGCACCAATGTTCAGTTTACCCAGTTTAGCATTTACACCGATAACAGGAGTAAGTCCCCAGCCGGTTTGGTCACAGTCTAGAGCAAGAGGCAACAGGTTTGTGTCTGTTCCTTTTACAATAGCGTTCAGAAAGCCTTTGTAGCCACCGGTAAAGTAGTTCATTCTACCTCCACCGAATACGGAAAGCCATTCGGTAGCTTTATAGGATAATCCCAGCTGCAAAGAATAAATATATTGTTTACCGTCCATGGCACTTGTAATATCATACATATCAGGAGTTATAATCGTAGGTTTTTCTGCTTTTAAACCTTCTTGAAAAATACCTGCCATAGCTGAGGCGTCGAACATAGGCAGTCCGTCATCAAAAGACGCCTTTCCACCTCCGGCAGTGATGGCGAAGAATCCTGAAATTGTCCACTCACCTTTTTTATATGCGGCGAAGAGGCTGGGGATAACCGGTGCGGCGGCTGTTCCTTCGTAATATTTTTCAAAAGGCTTGTCTGCAACAGTAGGACCTGTGGCGTTAACGCCATTGTATGTCATAAAACTGGCATCAATATTTCTAGTCTGATAAGCGCTCTGAATGCTCAATCCTACATGGAATCCGTCTTTGGGCAAGAAAGCCAGGCCGGCAGGATTAGATAAAGCACCGTCTATTTCTGTTGTAGCACCACGGGATAGCATACGGAGAAAAGCTGCATGTTGATTTGTATTGGTTAAAATACCTCCTGCGAAAGTTGAATTTGAAACGATTAGTGTCGCTGCACTAATTAATAATAGTTTCTTCATTTATTACTTGATTTTTTGTTTGTGGGCGCAAAGGTAGGATAAAATAACACACGGGCAAACCTTTTGTGCAATTATTTGTGTCGTCTATTGAAAAAATCAACTGTTTCAACAGAAACTATTTGCCTGGATGCTGAATATCCTTTTTTTATTTGTGTGATTGATTGGTAGGAACTGGGGAATGAGGGAGCGTGCTGATGCTTTTGTGATATATTTGTTCCGGCACGCCTGTCCGCTAAGTAAATTCCTGGTCTGTTTACGGTTTCTTCACTCCATTCAGAACACCGGATTGAAAAGAATGTAGTATCTTTGCAACTCTTTTACTCAATGCAAAAAAAATATATGTATACCAACAAAGAAATATGGAACGTAAGTTATCCGATTTTTCTCGGATTATTGGCGCAAAACATTATCAATGTGACAGATACTGCTTTCTTGGGCAGGGTAGGAGAAGTCGAGTTGGGAGCTTCCGCCATGGGTGGATTGTTTTATATCTGTGTCTTCACTATTGCTTTCGGTTTTAGTGTCGGTTCACAAATCTTGATTGCTCGTCGTAATGGAGAAGGACGTTACAAAGATGTGGGTCCCGTAATGATACAGGGAGGGACATTCTTGCTGGGATTGGCGGTGCTCATGTTTGGGCTGACACATCTTTTGGCCCCATCCATTGTCCGCTTGCTCATTTCATCTGATTCCATTTTTGATGCTACCATGGAATTTCTCAACTGGCGTATTTGGGGCTTTTTCTTCGCCTTTGTCAACGTGATGTTCCGTGCGCTGTATATTGGTATTACACGTACTAAGGTGCTGACAATGAATGCAGTGGTCATGGCATTGGTGAATGTGCTGTTGGACTATATTTTGATTTTCGGTAAGTTTGGAATGCCGGAGATGGGGATTAAAGGAGCAGCTGTCGCTTCGGTGATGGCTGAAGCCGCTTCATTGGCTTTTTTCTTGATTTATACCTACGCAAAGGTGGATTTTAAGAAATTCGGCTTGAATCACTGGCAGAAGATTGACTTTTCTTTATTGGGGAAAATTCTGAGTATTTCGTGTTTTACCATGATACAATATTTTTTGGCCATGGCTACTTGGTTTGTCTTTTTCATCGCGATAGAACGGTTGGGTCAACGCGAGCTGGCGATTGCCAATATCGTGCGTAGTATCTATATTGTGATGCTCATTCCGGTTCAGGCATTGTCTACTACTACCAATTCATTGGTCAGCAATCTGATTGGTGCGGGGGGGATAACCCATGTCATGCGTTTGATTTGGCGTATAGCCCGGATGTCGTTTCTCATTATGGTGGTCTGTGTGGCGGTGGTGGTGCTTTTTCCTCATGCCATGCTTTCGGTCTACACCAATGAACCGGCGTTGCTGGTAGAGTCTGTGCCTTCGTTGTATGTCATTGCCGGAGCGATGATTATTGCATCAGTGGCGAATATCTATTTCAATGCCATTTCGGGAACTGGAAATACGCAGGCTGCTCTGATACTTGAAATGGGGACTTTGGTATTCTATGCCCTTTACATTCTATGGATAGGCATGGTGGTGAAAGCACCGGTTTCTGTTTGTTTTTCTATAGAGGTGGTGTACTATAGTTTGTTACTGCTTAGCAGCATTATTTATTTGAAAAAAGCAAAATGGCAGAATAAAAAGATATAAGGTTCATAAGTTTTTTGTATTTTTGCACCCTGTTGTTATTCTGAAGGTTAGTCAAGAAGGACAGGCAATCATAATTCGTAATTTATAATTAAAGATATATGTTCGATAATTTAAGTGAGAGACTGGAACGGTCTTTTAAGATTCTGAAAGGTGAGGGAAAAATCACCGAGATTAATGTAGCGGAAACATTGAAGGATGTGCGTAAAGCTTTGTTGGATGCTGACGTGAACTATAAGGTCGCCAAAGGCTTTACTGATACTGTGAAAGAAAAAGCTTTGGGGCAGAATGTGCTTACGGCTGTGAAGCCCAGCCAGTTGATGGTAAAGATTGTACATGATGAACTGACTGCATTGATGGGCGGTGAGACTGCCGAATTGGTATTGGAAGGTCGTCCGGCGGTTATCCTGATGTCAGGTCTGCAAGGTTCCGGTAAGACTACTTTCTCCGGTAAACTGGCCCGTATGCTGAAAACCAAGAAGAACCGTAAGCCGCTGTTGGTGGCTTGTGACGTTTATCGTCCCGCTGCTATCGAACAGTTAAGAGTATTGGGAGAACAAATCGAGGTTCCTGTATATAGTGAATTGGACAGCAAGAATCCGGTGCAGATTGCATTGAACGCTATTCATGAAGCAAAAGCGAAAGGTTATGTTTGGTTTTTTGCCGACCCAGCCGGTCGTCTGGCTATCGACGAACAGATGATGAATGAGATTGAGGCGATTAAGAAAGCGGTCAATCCGGATGAAACATTGTTCGTTGTCGATTCAATGACCGGTCAGGATGCGGTGAATACAGCCCGTGAATTTAATGAACGTCTGGACTTTAACGGTGTTGTGCTGACCAAGTTGGATGGTGATACCCGTGGCGGTGCCGCTCTTTCTATTCGTACCGTTGTGAATAAGCCTATCAAGTTTGTGGGTACCGGCGAAAAGTTGGATGCTATCGACCAGTTCCATCCTGCACGTATGGCAGACCGTATTCTCGGTATGGGTGATATCGTGTCTTTGGTAGAACGTGCGCAGGAGCAATATGACGAGGAAGAGGCAAAGCGTCTTCAGAAAAAGATTGCCAAAAACCAGTTCGACTTCAATGACTTTTTGAGCCAGATTCATCAGATAAAGAAGATGGGTAACCTGAAAGAGTTGGCTTCCATGATTCCGGGTGTGGGTAAAGCGATTAAAGACATTGATATCGATGATAATGCATTCAAGAGCATTGAGGCGATTATTTATTCCATGACTCCGCAGGAACGTACAAATCCCGAAATCCTGAACGGAACACGTCGTACGCGTATAGCCAAAGGCAGTGGAACCAGCATTCAGGAGGTAAACCGTTTGCTGAAGCAGTTTGACCAGACCCGCAAGATGATGAAGATGGTGACCGGTAGCAAGATGGGTAAGATGATGCCGAAACTTAAAAAGTAAGGTTTAAATAAACAGGTAGGGAGAAAGTGCGGAACTTTCTCCTTTTTTTATTATGCAACGTGGCTGATTTATGCTACATTTGTTGCTCAATGGATTATTTATAAATAAATAGTATGCAACTAATTGATGGAAAAGCTATTTCGGAACTGGTGAAGCAGGAGATTGCTGCGGAAGTTGCCGGAATCGTGGCTAAAGGTGGCAAGCGTCCCCATTTAGCTGCAATCCTCGTTGGACACGACGGGGGAAGTGAGACATACGTGGCGGCTAAAGTAAAGGCCTGTGAAGTATGTGGTTTCAAATCCAGTCTGATCCGTTATGAAGCAGATGTGACGGAAGAAGAATTACTGGCAAAGGTCAGAGAACTGAATGAGGATGCTGACGTGGATGGTTTTATCGTACAACTTCCCTTACCGAAGCATATTTCCGAGCAGAAAGTGATTGAGACCATTGACTATCGTAAAGATGTGGATGGTTTTCACCCTATCAATGTAGGTCGTATGTCCATTGGCCTTCCTTGCTATGTATCCGCTACGCCTAATGGTATTCTGGAATTGCTGAAGCGTTACAACATTGAAACCCAAGGAAAAAAATGTGTGGTATTGGGCCGCAGTAACATTGTAGGTAAGCCTATGGCAAGTCTGATGATGCAGAAAGCTTATCCGGGTGATGCCACTGTAACTGTTTGCCACAGCCGTAGCAAGGATTTGGTAAAAGAATGTCAGGAAGCTGACATTATCATTGCCGCACTGGGGCAGCCGAATTTTGTGAAGGCTGAGATGGTGAAAGAAGGTGCGGTGGTTATTGACGTGGGTACTACCCGTGTGCAGGATGCCACAAAGAAATCCGGATTCAAACTGACCGGAGATGTGAAATTTGATGAAGTGGCTCCCAAATGTTCTTATATCACTCCTGTTCCGGGTGGTGTGGGACCTATGACTATTGTATCTTTAATGAAGAATACGTTGCTGGCTGGAAAAAAGGCCATTTACAAATAAGTGCCACACGCTTTGCGAAGCTTGCTGGATAAAAAAGAATGTGTCAAAAGTTTGGTAATGCTTACAAGATAAGCTGACCTGCTTTTGACACACTTGTTTTCATGAACAAAAGTTATGCCTGCTTTTCGGACTTACCTGTAAAATCATAAGGAAGGATTTTCGCTCTTAAAAGATTATTTTGTTCTTCGGAGTAATCATACTTTCGGGAGTGTCCTTAATGTATCGGTCTTTCTCGCTGGGAAGTTCGGGACATTTATGCCCTCATGCCCTCACTGCATGTATAATAGGTTTATTATAAAAGATTTAGATGGTGAGGGTAAAAAATATTGCTCTCACTTATGCTCTTATGCCCTCACTGTATTGTGAAGCTGAATTTTGCATAAAATGCTTGAATACAGTTATATATATACTTTTTATAGGCTATTCCGTTTTGATGTAAAGTAGGCTATTTTTAGGCTTTTTTTCTTGTAAGAAGTGCGCATGGAGGATTTGTACCTTTATGGAATATGGCGGATTCCGGCTGTGGTAAAAAAGATCAGGTCATTTTTAAAAAAGATGACGAGCTTTTTTTAAAAGGCCGCCGTCTTTTTTAAAAACGTCTTGGTCTTTTTTTTAAATGTCCTTGTCTTTTGGACTGGCGGTTGGCATGCTTGCTGACGTGGTTTCTGTTGGGGTCATTGTCATCAATAAGGCATGTGTGTGATATATAAAGATTTGTTGCAAATGCTTGTAGACCCTCTTTCTAATTTTTTATTTGTATTATTCGCTTGAAAAAAACGATGGTACTGCTGTTTCAGAACGGGTGCAGGATAGTGAAGCCTGTTGGCACAGTTCGGGGTTGCTCCTACGGAATTCAAGCGTATGAAAACTGTAAATTAGTGTAGAACTTTGTTCTTTACGAATTTTTTCCTATCTTGTACCCTTTAATATTAGAATAGATGAAACAGATCTTTATTCTTTTTTTGCTATGGTTTGGTTTGTCGCTATCGGCGCAAGATCAGATCTCTTTGTTGTTTGTCGGTGATTTGATGCAACATCAGGCTCAAATTGATGCAGCCAGGCAAGGAAACGGGTATAATTATAATGATTGCTTCCGTCATGTGAAGAAAGAAATAAGTGAGGCGGATATGGCTATAGGGAACTTAGAGGTGACATTGGGAGGAAAGCCTTATAGAGGGTATCCGGCGTTCAGTGCTCCGGACGAATATCTTCATGCTATAAAGGAAGCCGGATTTGATGTATTGCTGACCGCTAACAATCATTGTCTGGATAAGGGGAAGTTGGGGTTGGAACGTACTATTCTGATGCTGGATTCTTTGAAAATACATCATGCTGGAACCTATAGGAACCCGGAAGAACGTCATAAGAACTACCCGTTATTGATTGAGAAGAATGGTTTTAGAATTGTATTGTTGAACTATACTTATGGAACGAATGGCTTGAAGACTGATGCTCCGAATGTGGTGAATTATATTAATCGGGAACAAATAAAAAAAGATATTCTTGATGCACGCAGAAAACTTCCTGATGTTATTATAGCCTGTATGCATTGGGGAGTGGAATATTGTTCGTTCCCTGAACGATCGGAGTGTGAATTGGCTAACTGGTTGATTGAACAAGGAGTTGATCATGTAATAGGTTCGCATCCGCATGTACTCCAGCCTATGGAAATTGTAAAAGACCCCCGGACTCCTGCCCGGCATGTCATTGTTTATTCATTAGGTAATTTTATCTCAAATATGTCGAAAGAAAAAACGGATGGAGGAGCTATGGTAAGATTGAAGTTGCAACGGATTTTTCGAATAACCCGTTTAGCGGATTGTGAATATGCATTGGTTTGGACTTCAAGACCTGTTTTAAGTAAAAAAAAGAACTTTGAATTATATCCTGTTACTTTTATTAATAAATCCATTAATAATGAGGAACTTAATGTGATGAAACGTTTCTTGAAAGGAACTGAAAATTTATTAGGAAAATCGAATGGAGGCATAAAAGAGTATTTTTTTGAATAATTTTTCCTCAAAAAGTTTGCAGATATAAAAAAAAGCAGTACCTTTGCATCGCTTTCGAAAGGAAAGCCTAACATGGTGACTATAGTTCAGTCGGTTAGAGCGTCAGATTGTGGTTCTGAATGTCGTGGGTTCGAATCCCACTAGTCACCCCTTCACCTATGAAAGGTTCTGTAAATCTAATGATTTATAGAACCTTTTTCAGTTTTTATGTCTATTAGTGTATTATCATGATGATAAATTTGAAAGATAATAGCGAAAAGGATAAGTATATCTTGGAGTTGTTCCAGACATCTCCTAAGGAGGCTTTTCGTTTATTATTTGATGCTTATCACATGAAATTATGTATATATGCGGTGCAGCTGACCGATTCTTTTGAGATGGCTGAAGATATTGTGCAGGATTTCTTTATCTATTTTTGGGAGAAGAAATATTATTTGAAAATAAATCAGAATCTTCGTTATTATCTTTATTTGTCTGTGCGGAATGCGGCCATCAATGCTTTGCAGAAAAACAACATGTTGTCTATGGAAGAACTCTCAGGCATTGATATGGGTATTCCTGAAGAGTCTATAGATGAAGAGGAGCAAGAGGAACGAAATAAGTTATTATTGGAAAAACTACAAAAATTACCTCATCAGGAATTACAAGTGGTGAGAGCTGTCATTATGGAAAATAAGAAATATAAAGAAGCTGCTGAGGAACTTCATATTTCTGTGAATACCCTAAAAACTCATCTGACAAGAGCATTGAAACAATTAAGAAAAGAATACAATCTGCACTCACTGTTTTACTAAAATTAAATTTTTCTTCTTTTTCTGTCACCCATTTATTAATTTGGACTCTCTTTTATTAAAAGAAAGTAATCAATGAACAAAGAGAATCCAAAAAAGAACAAAAAGTCTTTTGAATATTATATAGCGCAGCGAAAAGAAGAATTTCGTTGTCAATATGATCATGAACGTTCATGGGAAAACCTGCAATATAAGCTTCAAAAAAGAAAGAATCACCGTCTCAGTTTATATTGTGTTGCAGCTTCGGCAGCTTTTCTTTTTCTTATTTTAGGAGTCAGTCACATATTCTCTCTTCACAATAACACACAAAACAAGGAGGCCGTAGTGGCTGCTGTGGTTTCATTTCCGGAAACAGGCAGCCGCAAGGCTATCCTTACTTTAGAGAATGGAGAAAAAGTGGATCTGTCTGTTAAA
>ERZ780027.263-NODE-263-length-11489-cov-4.39269_pt1 | contig 11489 bp, 8 predicted proteins | sample MGYA00511860_ERZ780027 | MGnify/ENA primary metagenome ERZ780027 (study PRJEB29588, sample SAMEA2143295) | human gut metagenome | biome: human gut; feature: human-associated habitat; material: faeces | place: Denmark | collected 2008/2010 ... | reverse complement strand
CCAGCAACGCAAACCCCATAATCATCAGATAACGCGGAATCAGCAGAATGACCGATACCGAACCGCTCATCAGCGCCGCCTCCTTGGGTGACTTGCACGACAGGATCTTCTGCATGTCATAGTTCGGAGCAGGCCCCGCCATGCTCATAAAAATCCCTTTCAGCAACGCCATCATCACAAAGACACCCATCAGGGTGAAAGGCCCGCCCGCCATGCGTTCCGTCAGCAAACTCATCCGTTCACTCCAGTCAATGTCCAGCGTCCAGCCGAAGAAAGGCGACTCCCACCCTGCAGGCACAAATTCCCGGATCATTTCAGGAGCCACCATGTTCATCCCGATAATGGCAATGACCACACCCGCCACCGTCATGATGAGGAACTGCACCACATCCGTCCACACAATGCTGAGCATACCGCCCAGCATCACATAGAAGGTAGCAATGGCCGTAAAGAAAATGCCGTAAAAATGAGGCACATATTGTACCGGAATATCCCAGGGCACATACTGCGACACTACCTCCCACGGAAAAAAGATCTCCATGAACTTGCCGATTCCGATAAACCCGTAGCTCAAGAAGCCCAGCACGCTGAGCAGAGCAAAGACAATGACAATAGTATGCGAGAGCGTAGCCCCCCGCCCCTGCCCGAAACGGGTCTTTATCCATTCGGCGCCCGTCAGCACATTGCTCCGGCGGAGCCACACCGACAGATAGACCATCAGGAAAATTTGATTGAACACGGGCCACAACCATGGAATCCACAGACTTTTGAACCCATAAGCAAAAGCCCAATACACCATCAGCATGGTGCCGGTAATATCAAACATGCCCGATGCATTCGACAGCCCCAACATATAAAACGGCAACGACTTTCCGCCCAAAAAATAAGAATCCATATTCTTTGCCGCCTTCTTTTTCAAAAACAACCCGATGGCGACAATAACCATCAGATAAGCACAAATAATCAGAATATCAACGATATGCAATTTCATAGTATCCGCTTCATCTTTTATTCAAACACCTGTGTCATGGGGCGTCCTATCCACACCTGCGGTTGCTCCAGATTGAAAACAGATGCTATAGTAGACGCACAGTCAAACTGCATCATGCTCTCTTCGAAAGCTCCCCCTTCTTGATGTTCTTTCCGGCGATAATGAACGGCGTTTCCATCTCCTCCATGGTCTTTTCGCCATGTCCCTTATTGATTCCCCCATGATCAGCGGTGACAATAATGATGCTGTTTTCATAAATACCCGCTTCCTTGATGGCATCCACAATACGGCCCACATAGCCGTCCAGTTCTCTCAGTTTGGCATAATAAGCCGGAGTATCGTGTCCGTCACCGTGCCCCACGTGGTCAGGGTTGTCGAAACAGAAAGCACTCAACACCGGTTTCTTCTGCGTAATATACTCACAGGCCATGTCACACAAAGCCGTAGGATGCGTGTTATAGTCGGGTGCCTGCGCATGATGGTTCAAAGCCAGCGTATCTACCAGATACTTGATACCATCCCATTCATACAGTACGCCCATCTCGGCATCGGGAGCCGCCTTGCGCAACTCGCTGAACACGGTGGGGAAAATGCCATGCTCGTTCAGCACACGCGAGGGTAGTTCGGGTGTTCTTGATCCCCACTCCGTGTACCCGTGCAGTTCAGGACCTGCCCCCATAAACATGGAAGCCCAATTTACAGCACTGGATGAAGGAAGTACACTGCGTTTTTTCAACGTGTAGCATCCGGCATCCATCAACGCCTTCACGTTCGGCATATCCGCCTTTTCCACACTGTAGGCGCCCCATCCGTCCAAACCGATGACAAACACATGTTCCGCTTTCCATTCCGGAGCCTTCCGGCAACCCGACAACACCATTACGGCTATGCACATAGCCCATAAAGCAATCTTTTTCATACAATATCTATTTTGGGTTTATAATTACAAAATTAGCCATTTATTCCCTTTCGACAAGAAAATAAATGGCATTATCCACTTCTCTTTCCACCTAAAAAACAGCCATTCCGCATTAAAAACGACTTTATCTTATCAATGCCTTTATATTCCTTCTATTTTACCCGTTCAGAAATGCCTCGTTGCGATCTATCAGCGCGTTCACCGCCGCCACTGAAGCTGCGGAACGCAATCCGTCGGCAGGCGTGTGCAGACAGTAGTCCACCAAGCGATCCACCGTAGAAACCGCCACGTGCATCCGCGTGTCGCTGGAGGCATAATAGATGTATACCGTACCGTCGTCATCGGCTATCCATCCGTTCGAGAAAAGCACATTGGACACATCGCCCCCCCTTTCCCCCGCCAGCGGAGCCAGCAGATAGCCGGCTGGTTCAGCTATGACGCGCCACGGTTCATCGGCTGCGGTCATATAGAGATAGAGCACATAGCGCAGTCCGGCGGCACATCCGCGTACTCCGTGCGCCAGGTGCAGCCATCCTTGGGAGGTGCGGATGGGGTGCGGTCCCTCTCCGTTCTTCACCTCTTTGATCGTGTGATAATAACGGTGGTTTATTATCATTTCGTCCTTCACCTCCGCCCGGGTGATGTCGTCTATCAACGCCCATCCTATTCCTCCCCCATTTCCGGCATTAATAAAATCATCCTGCGGACGGGTGTAGAGGGCATATTTCCCATTCACAAATTCGGGATGCAACACCACATTGCGCTGTTGGCTCGCCGCTTTCAAGTCGGGCAACCGTTCCCAGTCCACCAGATTGCGCGTGCGTACGATTCCCGCCTTTGCCACCGCTGCCGACAGATCTCCCGCCGGTGCCTTGTCATCATGGCGTTCGCTGCAAAAGATACCATAAATCCATCCATCCTGGTGAGCGGTAAGACGCATATCATACACATTGGTTTCCGCCGGATCCACATCGGGCAATACCAGCGGACGTTTCCAAAAGTGGAAATTGTCCACCCCGTTAGGGCTTTCGGCTATGGCAAAGAACGCCTTCCGGTCTGCTCCCTCCACACGCACCACCATCAGATACTTTCCGTTCCATTTCAGGGCACCACTGTTCATGGTAGCATTAAAGCCGATACGCTCCATACAACAAGGGTTGGTGGCAGGGTTGAAGTCATAACGCCATTCCAGGGGAATATGCTGGCGTGTCAGTACCGGATAAACATAACGGCGGATGACACCGTTCGTTTCTTCCTGCATTTCATTAGGACGTTGCAACAACGCTTCATGGCGTTGGCGCAATGCTTCTATTTGTTTTTTGAAATATCCGTTCATATCTTATTTTCTTTTCATTGTTATCAATCCATCTTTTACAGTAAAAGAATGCTATCCAAGCATCTAGAATTATACTATTTTATCAAAAATCAATCATATTCTATACAGTGTTGTTATTGGTTCTCAGGATAAAGAGACATACGGTAAACCCGCTGGTAAATCGCATCTTCCAATTCCAACTCAAACACAACATCCTGTGTTTCAGGATCTACTTCTGTCACGCGTGCACCACGATTGCCATTGCTAAGCACATTGCTCATTCCCGGACAAATTAATCTGTTACCCGTTTGTTCCAAATATTGCACCCCGGAACGGGCCGGAGTAAAATACGCGGCACCACGCTCTTTTCCATACTGCCAAACTTGGCGAACCGTACGGTTCACTTCATCCACTTCATATTCTATGCCGCAAGTATAAATATTTTTCCTGTCTGTAAAATCCAGTTTGAAGTTACGCCCATAACCATTATTGAAATAAAGAATGTGTCCATTAGGTAATGGGACAGCTGTATGACATCCCCAAGGCCATTCAAAATCATCACAATTCTTCGTTCCGGCTATCACCTCAGGATCAGTAATAGGAGTCCCGTCGGCATGAAGAGGATTCAATAATAATTTCAAGTATTTATCTCTCCAATACCCATGAGGCGATATAATCCACTCAATACCTCCAGCTTTATTAAACTTAAAGATTCCTTGATAACGAGCTGTAGCCAGATAATCATCTCCCCACTCTACTATACCATTATTATGCGCCCAATTACTGGCACTTTGTGCAAAAGGGTCTGAGGTTAGATCATAATCGGTCATTCCATAGCGAGCCGAATCCAACATGTGCACCAAATCCCATTCTTGCAATATCTCCCCTTTTTCGGGATCCATCATAATAATAAAATCATTTATCCGTACATCTTTCCCATTGGCGATTTTAGCGGAAGTCTTGCTCACAGTCGCTAATATATTGCCTTGCTTATCTTGAGATATGGCATGATGCATAGTGTATCCCCTTTCCAGCATATCCCAATTATGAATTGTACTTCCCATCATATCCACCTCCACCATCCGATGATGGTTTCCGTCACCGGTCATATAATGTCCGTTCTGCATCCGGATCAATCCGCACCCGATTCCGATATATCGATGTTCATCCGACTTCTCCCAATCAAGAATCCAACGGATTTCTCCGTCTGCATCTATCATATAAGGGATAGAAGTGTCTGTTTCATCCTGTCCGGGGGAGTTTACCAAATTCATGCCTGGCTCCATTCGGTCATATTGAGCCTTTACCACTCTGATTTCCTTAGGCAGCCTTCTGCTTTCCAATGTTTTCGTCTGAAGCTTTAGATTGGACCGAGCACGTTCATTTCCTTGCAAATCTGTATAAATTAAAGTGATCTGGTTATTATAATTGGGATAAAGTCCCAATACCGGAATATTCTGTTTTAATCCCACATCTTTAAATGTATATTCCACGTCAGGCGTATGCTTTCCCGGTTTGCTGTGTACAATCAGTTTAATGCGTCCCAATACAGGTAATTTTACAACTACACTGGCCGATAATGGATTGCAACCGGAAGGATTGACTGTAGAACTCAATATCAAGTTGTCAATCGAAGTACCTAAGGTAGGTATAACATAAGTGCTTCCATTGGCAAATGTCAAAGTCGTTTTCCAGTTTTCCGCATCCACATCTACACTTTGGATTAACTCTTGCGGAAAAATTATCTTATTGGACTCGAATAACAAAACACATTGTTCACGTTCTTGAGAAACAGATTTCAATAAATCATTTTCCTTCAACTGGTTTTGTATATCCTGCATAGCTTGGGTACAATCCTGTTCTTCATCACGACATGACAAAAATACAAATATCATAACCAACAAAGAGCATAAATAATATCCTTTCCTTTTCATTTGGCTTCATTGTTTTTATAGAGGGAGAGATCCCCCTCCCTCTCATACTTTTTAATTATCAGTTCAATGCAATCATCTCCATTCCGGCTTTTGCTCCAAATTCAAATTAGCGTCCACCTCTGCCTGAGGTATCGGGAAGTACAAGAATTTAGCTTCAAAATGGTCAAATCCTTGTGTATCCGAAATGCGGTCTGTCGGTTTATATCCTACCAATTCCTTTTCACCACTTTCATTTTCTTCGTAAAGCAATTCATAATGTTGAGAATCGGTCTTGCGTTCGTGCATGATAGCTTTCAACTTAGCAGGATCATTTCCGTACCAACGAACCATATCATCCCAACGTATATTCTCTCCGGCAAATTCCAGCAATTTCTGTTTCTGGAGTTCTGTCATTATAGCATCTTTTCCACTCAAGTTTTTCTCCGGCAGCCCGGCACGTACACGAATCCGGTTAATATCTTTCATTGCTCCGCTTTCATCATTGGTTTCCAGACAAGCCTCAGCGTGGAGCAACAAAACTTCTGCAAAGCGCATAATACGTAAATTGTTGATACGTCCAGCATCGTTAGAATACATCGTACATCCTGTGGGAACCCACCAAGCTGCAAACTTCTTCATCATGAAACGCCCTTGAACACCCTCGATAACCGGATAAGCAGGAGCATATCCTTGCTTGGCAATACCATATTTGCCATCGCCTTCGGGCAGTACCGTCCATTTAAACATATCATCAAATTCCACTTTACCACCATAGAATTTTTCATCCGGCTTCACATCACCGAAATCAGAATATTTAAAGAAGCACGTAGTGTACAAACGCTTATCCCATTTGGAATCAGATCCTTCCGGACGCTGTTCGGAAATGAATTCTTTTATCAAATAGGGAGAAGGCTGCATCTTATACCAACCACCGCCAATATTCTCACCTTTCAGTGTCGGGCCAAAATAATGAGCAAGGTTGTTTCCCATAAACGAGTCGTCACTAGTGCCATTGCCCCAAGAGTCACCCGAATTACCTTTGGCATCATAATTGATTTCCCAAATAGATTCGGCATTAAATTCCGTATCGTCACGGAAGTTGTCCTCATACTTTTGAGTCAAATCGTAACCATAACCATTCATTATAATTTCAAACTCATCCTTAGCGGCCTGATAATCCCCTTTCCAGATATAAGCTTTACCCAACATGGCAATAGCCGCACCTTGAGTTACACGACCGTTCTCATCGCTTGAACGAAGTTTAGGCAAACGAGACTTGGCTTCCTTAAAGTCTGAAATAGCCTGTTCCAGCACTTCATCACCGCTAGACAGTCCATGAGTTTCCGGATCTGCATCCTGCGGGAGAGTACGGATAACCGCATCACGATAATCAGTACGCAAACGGAAATACCAGAATCCACGTAAGAAATAAGCCTCACCTATCATTTGCTCACGTTTGGTTTCGTCCATATCAACCGTAGCCGCACGATATATGAATTCGTTCGCCATCTGAATGCCTTCATAGATGTTTCCCCAGCTCAAATCCTTTGTATTCGTTGTGTTGACAAACGACAAATATTCCCAAATATAAGGTTCTTCTCCGCGAGTGGGGTAAAGGTCGTCACCGCGCATCTGAAGATGCATGATGCCTTCCAACCCACCATAATATCCACTGGTCATACGGCGGAAAGGATTATAAACTGCGGACAAGCCTTTCATCACATTATCCTCGGATGTCCAGAAAGTGGTCGGAGTCTGACGGTTAGGATCAATCTCATTCAGAAAGTCATCACTACAAGAAGACAACAACATTGGAGCTACAGCCAATGCAGCTATGTATTTTATAAAATTCTTTTTCATATTCTGCAAATATTACTTATTCCTAATTAGAAATTTACTTGTAAACCAAAGGTGATAGTACGTGCCATCGGATAACGACCGTCATCACAACCACGGGTCATTACACCCGAACCACCTGATGTACCGGCACCATCGGCATCTACCATACCCAAGTCAGGAGTATATCCTTTATAATCGGTTATAGTGAAAAGGTTTTCCATAGCCGTATAAACACGCACATTCTGCAAACCGGCTTTAGATACCCATACTTTGGGCAACGTATAACCTAATTCCAAAGTCTTCAAGCGCAAGAATGAACCATTTTCCAACCAACGGTCCGTATAGCCCCAGTTTGTACCATTAGGATCGCTAGTACCAAACAAACAGCGAGGAATGTCAGAATGATTGTTTTCAGTCCAGCTGTTCATGCGTTCTGCATATTGGTTTCCCGTTGATTCATTATAAACCGTACTATAATACTGGGCATTGTAAATCTTGTTGCCAAAGTTTCCGTCAAAGAACATATTCAAATCCAAACCTTTCCATTCAGCACCCAGACTTACACCCAAGTTAACTTTCGGGAAAGCAGAGCCTACATCCTGACGGTCATTATTGTCAATCTTACCATCTCCGTTATAATCCACGAAACGCAAGTCACCCGGTTGTGCATTAGGCTGGATCTTATTACCGTTCTTATCCACATACGCATCAATTTCTTGTTGGCTTTGGAATACACCATCCGTCTTTATCAAATTGAAATAACCTATGGAATGACCGGTCTTGGCATAAGTGATCGTTCCTTTGGCATGAGGATTGAATCCCTGCCATTCATCACGACTTCCGTTTACTTCCGTCAGTTCATTCTTGATAAAGGTGGCATTGACACCTACATGATAATACAAATCGCCTACATTATTACGGTGATTCAATGAAATTTCAAATCCTTTGTTTTCTACTGTACCTGCATTTACTGTAGGATTCCCACTCAAGCCAAAACTCAAAGACTGCGGCATAGACAACAACATATCTTCTGTTTTCTGAATAAAATAATCAGCACTGACACTGAACTTATTGTTCAAGAAAGCAAAATCCAAACCCAAGTTCAAAGTCTTCGTCTTTTCCCAAGTCACATTCATGGGTGAAGTCCATTCCTTACCGGTAATGGCACCTTCCCAAAGTTCTGTGCCCATCATGTTATTCATACCTTTATAAACAACAGACTGGGTAGCATAATTGCCAATGCCGCTCAAATTACCCAGTACACCATAACTGGCACGAATTTTCAATTCATTCATGGTTTCCTTGATATTTTCAAAGAAATCTTCATTCATCACATTCCAACCCAAAGATACAGACGGGAATGTGCCCCAGCGGTTTCCATCTGCAAATTTGGAAGAACCGTCCCGACGAACAGAAGCAGACAGCATATAACGATCGGCATATGAATACATCACACGCCCAAACATAGAAATCATTGTATTGGCCCACGCGCTACCCGATGTATTTTGTGAAGAAACCGAACCGGCGTCAATCACAGAGAAACCTTCCGGGAAACCCTTACGTCCTGCACCAAAACCACGCGCATTGTTACGCTGGGCAGAATAACCCACCAAAGCAGAAACCGTATGATTGCCAAACGTATTATCATAATTGATTGTATTTTCAATCAACCAATCGTTCTCCCAGTCTGTACTTTCCGACAATTCCGCTTCATTCTTTTGTGAAGTAGAACTGAAATAATAAGGAGAACTATAGGCATAATTACGTCTTGTATATTTGTTTATACCTACATTGAATTTATATTTCAATCCTTTCAAGAACAAATCCACTTCGGCATAGCCATTCAATAAAATGTCTATCCCATGTCTTTGGTAATCATAGGCTTCTGTCCAACCTACAGGATTATCTCCTCTGGTCCATTCCGGAGCGACACCCCAAGTGCCATCTTCACCATATACATTCCACATAGGCACAGCTGTCAGAGCGGAGGTATATGAAACATCTTCGTACTTCTTTTTATAGAATTTCATCATCAACGTAGTCCCCATACGCAAATGATTATTGAAAAAAGAAAAAGTATTCTTAGCACGAATGTTCCATGCCTCATAACCGGTAGTATTCACAATACCATCCTGGTTAAGATAGCTTCCCGACAGATTATAGGTCGAAGTCTTGTTTCCTCCAGATACATTCAAGCTAACCTTGCTCACCATAGCCGAGTTATAAAGTTCTTTCTGCCAGTCTGTTCCAGCACCTCCATTCCAATTCAGCAACCCTTCTGCCGAACTATAACCGGTAGCCTTTGCCAAATCGCGAAGCTGATTACCATCCATTACATCAATGTATTTGGCAACCATCTGAACGCCTGTATAGGCATCCACTGTTACACGGGCAGGAGTTTCCAAACGACCGCCTTTAGTAGTGACCAATACAACACCATTAGCAGCACGAGAACCATAAATAGCAGCAGCCGAAGCATCTTTCAACACTTCAATAGACTGAATGTCAGCGGGATCAACCATATTGATATCACCATACACACCGTCAATCACATAAAGCGGACTGGTGGCACTCAATGAACTGATACCACGGACATTAATATTCAAGCCTTCCCCCGGCTGACCGTTGGCAGCCGACACAGTAACACCGGCAACTCTTCCTTGCAAAGCAGCTGAAGCACTACGTGCAACATTTGCCTGTAACTCTTTACCGGAAACAGAAGCGACCGCACCTGTCAAATGGCTTTTCTTCACTGTACCGTAACCGATAACCACCACCTCGTCCAACAATTCACCTTCCGACAATTTCACATTAATCACACTGCGGCCATCAACCTTAACAGTTTGCTCCCGATAACCTACATAAGAGAAATTCAAAGACTGACGGAAGCGGCCTTAATGGTATATTTGCCATCAAAATCGGTAATCACGCCATCCGTAGTTCCTACTACAACAACAGCCGCACCAATCAACGGATTATTCTCCGCATCCGTCACTGTTCCGGTAACAGTAATTTGCTGAGCATAGGCACATATACTAAGTATGCACAGCAACCATGTAAATGCAATTTGTTTCATAAATAATGTATTAGAGTTTAATTAAAAAATATTGCTGTAAAATTAACTAAAAATAGATTTCCAACACGTTATTGCTTTCGCAAACAACGGTAATGCCCCATGGATGGAAGAATAGCAGCTGAAATTAAGAATGTCTTTGTTTTCATAGTTATTTGAATTAAAAATTAACATTGCAAAGATGGCAATTCAAGCAAGCAGGAACAAATACAATTCAAGCATTAAACAATGAAATCTTATCAATATCAAAAAAAAATTCTTCAAGACAATGGAAAACACATCTGAATTGACCGTGAAATATAAAATTTTTCCCACACAGTATTCTTCTAATTATCAACCAATTACTGTGAAAAAACATCCATAAAGGCTCTCAACCGGTAGGTAAGCGGCGGTATCGTTCATCAATGTACAACACAACAACCGCCACACACAAAATGACAAAACTTCAATAGATGTATTTTATCAACAGGATGCAACCGTGAAAACAGTCTTATGACTTTATTGCTTCACCTTGGTGAAGCAACCGTTTCGCACAGGTGGCAACGGCACTTCACTTGAGTGAAAAGGCACGTTCAGCCGAGTGGTGCAACAAATGATGCAGTCTTCTTGCATGGAAACTCCCATCCCCTTGCACGGATACTGCCGTACATATATCAAGATTACGTACCCGACATGGAAACCGATATCCGACGAACCGGCTTCTGCAAGAAAAAAACGAAAAAGCACTTCGTGGGGATACAGGAAATCCCGTCACCGCATATTACTGTTTATCAGCGCAATACAATGACGGAACAAAAAACTATTGCAGCGTAGAAATAAAAACAGAACCAATGTTACAAAGACGAACTACTCAACACAGTTCCGGTATAGGAAACCACGCTACGGGCCGGCAAGGTCAGGGTATAGACACCATCGGCAGGTTGAACAGCTTCCACCGGCTCCCATTTACGGGTGTCATCGGTGACATAGCCTTGCAAAGCACCGGAAACCTGAGCGCTTTCAAGAGCCAACGAAATAACTACTTCATGATCCGCAGGGTTGATGGCTACAACCGTGTAACCGTTGTCACCATATTTATAGCCAGACACCATATAGCCTTGTTCGAAATCATATTGCGCCGAGATGCGCTTGCTGCCTACAGGGATGTAACGGGAGAAGTTGCCGAACACCTCGCAACGCTTGGTCACTTCATAGTCCACGCGGTTCTTTTCAATGTTAATCAGCCCCTCGGTGGTTCCGCCATCCGGTATAGCACCTGCCCACCACACAATAGCGCCGGTATTGGCCTCACACAAGAAACGATGGAACTTCTTCGCCCATTTCAAGCCGCTGGTCATGGTAGCATCATAACTTTCCGTAGGATCGCTGATTTCGGTCAGCCACACGGGAATTCCCTTCGATTCGGCTTTGCTGAACGGTTCAATGGCAGGAGCTTTCTC
>ERZ780027.252-NODE-252-length-11834-cov-4.98141_pt1 | contig 11834 bp, 9 predicted proteins | sample MGYA00511860_ERZ780027 | MGnify/ENA primary metagenome ERZ780027 (study PRJEB29588, sample SAMEA2143295) | human gut metagenome | biome: human gut; feature: human-associated habitat; material: faeces | place: Denmark | collected 2008/2010 ... | reverse complement strand
TGGCGGGATAGGGTACGAATATCTGAAACGGTCATAATATTCTATCACCCTGCCGGCCATTATTAACTATATCCATAGAATGCCGACAGGGATGTATGAAGCTGTGACAATAATTTATGTATAACAAATGACGAAACAGTCTTGTCACCGGAAGGACAGGTACTGAGAATCCCCCTATCCTGCCCAACTGACTATTATTCTCTTTGGAAATCAGACGGATAATTTACTTCATTAATAATCTTTCCTCCCTCCAAACGCTCCCATGTCTTGAAAGAGCGCACTCCTTGTGTCAGTTCAATGACCCGTGCCCCATTTCCTCCCGGAATATCGTGATAAACGGTATTCCCTCCGGTAAACCGTCCATAGCACAACAAAATCCCTTTCCAATCAACCACATAATCATTCACATGGTCGTGCCCCACAAATGTAGCCATTATGTCTCCTGCATTCAGCATAGCAGCATACAAACCTGTATTAATCAACGGAGCACAAGCCTTTTCCTTACGTGTTCCTATCAATAACGCATTTTCATCTTGCGCCGCTTCATTATATTCCGGAAAAGGAATATGAAAGAAAGCCAACGAGGGCAGTGGCTTGCCACCATTACGTTCCGTATATCCCACACTGCTCTCAACATACCAATTTATCTGATCCGGCTTTATCCAATCATACCCTTTTACCTGTTTCAAAGACGAATACGCATTGCTATCGAAGACATAAAGCACAGCTGCATCCTTCTTTCCGTCTTCCGACTTCAAAGGAAGTACATAATTAGTAACTCCCGAAATCCCTGCCGTGGTAGAGGTCAGATTACCCGGCATATCTTTGATATATTCCAGTAACTCAATACGGGTCATATCTTGCTCATCATCATGGTTTCCCCAAGTCACGGCAAAAGGCAAACGGCGGGAAACAACAGGTTCCAAAGCTTTAGACAATGCCTCGCTCGCCGGCTTGCCAAACACCAAATCACCTGTATAAATCACCAAATCCGGTTTCTCAACATCCAAGACCTCATTCATTCGCTCCGCCGCTTCTTCCGAGGCAGAGTCTCCCGGTACCCAATGAACATCAGTGAACTGAACAATCTTAAACTTCTTGTCTGCATTGAATTTCAGCACATTTTGCGCGCTTACCGGCATCATCCCTACACAAAGCAGAGCCAACACACCACATAATGTTTTTATCTTTTTCATCATCCTAAAAATTTATTTAAACTGATTACTGCAACCACCAAGGCTTATCCGAGGTTTTATCACTTCCACCAAACTGCTCATTCAAAGCAGCCTCCACATGAGTGGCATTGTTATTATATTCATCCTGCGGATACATCCAGCGATAAGGCAGACTAACTCCTGCGGCACGGCGGAAATCGGGATACCCCGTACGAAGCGCCTCATAGTAGGGTAGCCATACACTTCCCTGCAAAAATGTCGGCAAATACTTTTGCATAATAATACGCTCTATCTTCTCATCAGTAGAAAGGGAAGAGGAATAAGCCACCTTGTCATTTCGAAGGTATTCTGCCGCTGCATCCTGAGTGAGATAATCAGCTACCGACACAGCATATTTCTGATAAAACTCAAAAGACGCCTTGACGGCCGATTCATAATAAATCTTGTCATCTCCCTGAATCCATCCTCTTACTACAGCCTCAGCCAATATAAGCTGCTGTTCAACGTAACCTAACAAGACCATAGGCTCATTGGTCGGAGTCTGGTAATAACGGGGAGCAGGCTTGGAACAGTTTCCAGCCACCGCCTTATCATTAACCAAACTATAAGGAACAGCCGGATCACCCCCGTCATAAGAGCTGAAATCATTAATCGCTTTTCCGGCTTTTTCAGCATTCGGAGTTTGCGTGGCAACAGCAAATAAACGCGGATCCTGCCGTGTAGCCAATGCAGCAATATAAGTGGAATCCATAAAACGCCCCGAACCGAAATCGCTGTCATTAAAATACGGATAACGGTTATCCTGCTGGTCAAGATAGATCAACTGCCCGTTATCCGACAAGCTTTCCATTAAAGGTCCGTCGGCTACAATCTTTGAAAACTCCGATTTAACATCTATATCACCTACCTTCTCTTTTCCCGACAAAGACATCAAAATACGTAAGCGGTAAGCATTAATCAATTTTCTCCAATTAACCAAGTTGCCATTGTAGATAATATCTCCCGAAATAATCTCATCACTGCCTTCAAGCATTTTATCGGCCTCTTCCAGTTCCTTCAAAATGCCGGCCAGCACAACTTCCTGCGAATCGTATGCCGGCTGGTAATTCGCATCTGTTTCTGCCTTAAGCGCATCCGTATAGGGAATACTTCCAAAGTCCAGAGTCAACTGATAGAAATAATTGGCACGGAAGAAATGAGCCAAAGCCTGATAAGCACTTCCTTCTCCGGCCTCTTCTGACATTTTGGTCACATCACGCAAATTGCTATAATAATCAAAATCCCCACGCGTCCATTTATAAACCTGATACTTGCTTTCTCCCGAAGTCAGAATCAGCATCTTGGCTGCATGGCAAGCATCCGAACTGGTTTGATTGAAAGCACTATAAGCAACTCCGGTCAACAACAGGGAAGGATTGGTAGTAGTGGCATTATTAGGATCCACATTCATCTCTTCCAAATCAATGCAAGCACTCATTGCAAAGGATACGGCAAGAAGAGATGCCATGTATTTGATATACTTCTTCATCATATTTTGAATAAACGTTAAAATTTAATGTTAGCACTCACTCCTACATAACGGGCCGACGGATCCTGCAAATCTCCATCACTGGCACCAAAGTCCGGATCCAAATAAGGAGTCTTTTTCAGCACGGCCAGATTGTTTCCAAACACTGTGACATCCAGCCCTTTTATAAACTGTGACTGAATGAACTTAGTCAAATCATACGTCACTGCAACACGTCTCAGTTTTAGGAAAGAACGGCTGAACGTATTAGCAAACAACTCGCTTTCTTCTGTACGCACCACGGCACGATAAGGATAATTCTGGGCCCAAGTCTGTATGTTTACCGCTGTTTCATTCTTTTTATAGACACGGGTATCGGAAACAATATTCCCATTCACGTCATAAGTCACCTCACCGCTTACTATATTGACACCTTCGGGCACATAAACAGGCTTGCCACCATTATCATATTCTTCCTGACGATACATGGTAGATTTGGGATGCTTTCCTCCCCACCACATTTTCTGCGTGGTAGTAGATATCAACGTTCCTCCGATAGCTCCGTCCATATCTATATTGACAGTAAAATCCTTTATCTTGAAAGTATTCTGCAATCCGAAACGAACATCAGGAGACTGGTTTCCTACTTTGGTCTTAAAAGCGCTCTGAGTGGGCAAACCCGTATTCGCATCCAATATCAACCGGCCATCCGGTGTCTTTTCCCACTCGGTAGCATACATAGCATCAGCCCGGTCACCTTTTTTCAAATCGCCGAACTTCTCCTGGTCTCCATAAATCCCGGTCAGCTTACGAATATTACTACTCCAATTGGTAGCTACATTCCAGGTAAAGTTTTTGTTTTTTACCGGAGTGGCGGAAACAATCAGCTCGAAACCGTTTGTTGTGTATTCGTTACCATTCACATAACGTTTGGTAAATGCCGAGGCAGATGATATGGGCAGTTCTATAATACTGTTCTCATCCAGCATATGATAGTAGGTCAGATCAATTCCAATGCGATTATGCAAAAACGAAGTAGAAACCCCCACCTCATACGAGGTTGTTTTTTGCGGCAATATATTCGCATTGAGTAACGTACCCGGATAAGTCACGGACGGAATACTGCCATACAGTGTGCCATTGGAATAAGTAGCATACAAAGAATAAGGATCAAGGTCACTGGAAACTTGCGCCCATGCACCATTTACTTTCAGATAATCCATCCATGAAGGCAGTTTCACATATTCATTAACCAATGTACTTAATGACACAGAAGGATAGAAATAGGAGTTATTCCCTTTTGCCAAAGTAGAAGACCAGTCATTACGCCCGGTAAATGTAAGAAACAAAGACTCAAACAAATCTACATTCACAGAACCATAAACACTCTCGATAGCTTTTTCGTTCATCGAGTTGGTAGCGCTTACAGGATTCAGGCTATTACCCAAATTGTATACTTTCGCCACGATCAGTCCGTCTGTAGACTGGCTTTGCTTCCGAATCTGACGGTAATACAGTGAAGTACCGGCATTGACAGTCAACGTAAAATTCCTGCTGAAAGCACGTGTGTAAGTAGCAAGAAAATCCGCATTGATGTCCAGCTGATCAGTATTCCACGTTTTGTAGTCGCCATTCCGCGAATCACCATAGTTCATATAAGACTTAGGAACAGACATATCTTCAAATGTGCTTTCCAAACGTCCCGCAGCCCGTCCTTGCAAACTCAGCCCCGGTATTACATCCCAGTTCAGTTTCAGTTGTCCATTCATTGTATTACGGTCATGCTTTTGCGTCAGTTCATTGGCAGCAAAGTAAGGATTATTATACCACGCATAGTTGTAGTTGGCCTGACGTGTACCTTCAGAGTCCGGACGATAATAATGCTCGGCCAACTCCTTTCCATTTACATCATTTCCCATCCATAACAAAATGGTATACATATGATTTTTCGGTCCATATCCATAACGTGGATAATTGGGAGAATATACCTTGTTATAAGAAAGATTGGCTGATAAAGTAACCGAGTTACTAAGGTTATACATACTGTTAAAGTTCAATCCCCCCGTATAAACCGAAGTATTGGGAACCTGTCCGCGCTGATTGGAGAAATCACCGTTAAAATTATAGTTAGCTTTTTTACTTTTGCTTGCCACTGAAAAAGTCGCTTTTGTAATAATTCCGGTACGTAAAAAGTCCCTCAGGTTATCATGAGGCTCCCATGCGATGGGCACCCGTTCGTACTTAGACTGGTCATCATAAATCGTACCGGAAACATCCCCCCACCAAGGAATCGTTTCTCCTGTTTCTTTATTACGGATAGGACTATTCCACTGTGCTATTTTCTGCCCGGCAAAACGAGGTCCCCAGGTCATGTCTCCATCCGAGATACCACCATCTGCTCCATCCCAAAAGGCATACTGACCATTAGAGCCCGAACCAAACTCTGTCTGAGTTTCAGGAAAGACCGTAAATCCGGCAGAAACCATACTGGACAATCCGGCCGTAACAGTCAATCCATCCTCTTTCGCCAGTTTGGTAGTGATCAAAATAGCACCGTCTTTACCCCGCGAACCATACAAAGCAGCGGCGGCAGTTCCCTTCAAAACATTAATACTTTCTATATTTTCGGGAGATACGTCAAAAAGATCCGACTCCACAGGCACACCGTCAATCACCATCAACGGAGTCTTTCCACGTAAGGAAAACGAAGGAGCCTGAAAAATACCGGTAGGATTATTTACCGTCAAACCGGCTACCTGACCCGACAAGGCATTACCAACATTCACCGTACCCGGCTGGTCTAAAGCCTCGGTATTGACTTGTTGGGTAGTATATCCCAACTTCTTTTTCTGCTGCTTGATACCGATAGCAGTTACCACTACTTCGTCAATGGCCTGCACATCGTCATTCATCGTCACGTTAATCACCGTTTGTCCATCTACTTGTTTCTCTACCGGAGTATATCCGATATAAGAAAAAATCAATACACCATTGGCGGGCACTTCCACTGAATAACGCCCATCCATATCTGTCACCGTACCCACTGTTGAGTTTTTAACCATTACGCTGGCACCGATAATCACATCCGACTTATCCCGCACCACACCGGTCACTCTGAGATTCTGCGCCTTCACGCAAAGGCATAGCAAGGTCATAACAATGACCAAGCACTGTTTAGTTTTCATTTATATATAATTGTTAGTTTATCCTGAAAAGAAAGAATTCAATAGATACTTTTAAGGCTGACACGGCGGAATACACCCAACAAATGAGATACGTCCTTTTTATTCTCTTGTAAAGCAGTCTCAAAAGACTCCGTATCCGAGTCGATAGCGGCCAACGCCACTTTCAGCACCCCTGTAAACTCCTGCTCCGCCTTATCCTGCGGCAGCAGGTCTTTCCTTACCTGACGGTTCAGTTCTTTTTCAATGGTACGTACTGCATTGTAGATTTCCGGCTTACGAATCACCGTACGACGCGTCGGATCTCCGGGTACCACCTCTTCCTTCACCACATAAGTATCTTTAAATGAATCATACAGGAAGGCTACCTTCTTACCTAATTTATGATTAGAAACCAATGCAGCCAGCTCTTCGGAAGAAGGGGTTTCAACAGTAGAGTAAAACTCCCATGTTTCCACCTTAGCCGAAGATGCATCCGTTTTCACATTCTCTTTTTTATCACGTACCGGATAAAACGGCATAGCCCACATCTGTTGGGCAAACAAACTGATACTCAAAAAAGCAACGGTTAAAATGAACTTCTTTTTCATAATTTTAAGTTTATTGTTTTCTGCCGCAAAGAAACGAACTGCACATTTCAATCCAAATACAAAAAGATGAAACTCACATAACAATTCAAAAAACAGAAAGGAGATAAAAAAAGTGTGTGGATATGCCCTGCACATCCACACACCACCTATGCTTTTATTACAAAAGAATTACGCTTAGAAAGCCTTCTTGTAAAGTTCCAGAATAATTTCTTCCGTCACTTCACGAGGATTGCCCGGCGTACACACATCGGCAATAGCCGAAGCGGCCAGACGGGGCAAGTCTTCTTCCTTAATACCCAGTTCAGACAAATGCTGAGGGATACCCACCTTGACAGACAATGCCTTCACCGCCTCAACAGCAGCCTTCGCAGCCTCTTCCCGGCTCATGCCATCCTTGTACACATTCATCGCCTTGGCGATATCTACATATTTGGACAAAGCAGCCGGAGCATTGAACTCCATGATGACAGGCAGCAACAGTGCATTAGCCACACCGTGAGGAATATCGAAGATAGCTCCCAACGGATGAGCCATACCGTGAACCACGCCCAAGCCTACATTAGAGAACGCCATACCTGCAATGTACTGTGCCACGGCCATACCGTTACGGGCTTCCGCATTGGTAGGCTCGAAGACAGCGGTTTCCAGATAACGGGCAATCATTTCGATCGCCTTGATCTCGAACATATCGCTCATTTCCCAAGCGCCTTTGGTTATCAACCCTTCGATGGCGTGGGTCAGTGCGTCCAAACCGGTAGAAGCAGTCAGCCCTTTAGGCAGAGTGTACATCAGTTCCGCATCCACAATAGCGATGGCGGGAATATCGTTCGGGTCTACACAAACCATCTTCTTATGGTTTTCCTCATCCGTGATGACATAGTTGATAGTCACCTCGGCGGCAGTACCGGCGGTAGTGGGCAGTGCAATGATAGGCACTGACTTTTTCCTTGTAGGAGCCACACCTTCCAGTGACACCACATCACTGAAGTCTGGATTATTAGTGATGATACCAATCGCTTTCGAAGTATCGATAGACGAACCGCCGCCGATAGCCAGAATAAAGTCCGCTCCTGATTTTGCAAAAGCTTCAACTCCCGCCTTTACATTGCTTACAGTAGGATTCGGTTTGATTTCACTGAATATTTCATAAGGAATACCTGCATTCTCCAAGACTTTCAACACTTTATCAGCTACACCGAACTTAATCAAGTCCTTGTCTGTAGCAACAAACGCCTTATGCAAGCCCAAACGTTTAATCTCTTGTGGAAGCACTTCACGCGCACCCGGACCGAAGTAAGATACTTCGTTCAATACAAATCTGTTAATCATAGTTTTTTTAATTATGTAGTTTGGTTGCAAACTTAGTACAAATTCTTGAGAAAACGGCTCTTTAAAAAGATTCTTATAGTATGTTTTTTGGCATTCATGCACCCCGCCTTCAGTCCATTCAGCACGGTTAACACACTGTCACACAACAAATAAGACTGACAGAAGCCCCTTCAGCCTCCTGTCAGTCCTTTCAGCCGGCCTGATGGACGGGAATTATGCCGCCAGCACCACCTTGTACAGATTTCCTTTCTCCGTATGCATCCGTTCCGCCCCCATGGCGCTCATCATCTTGCCGAAACGCACCACCGTCATGCCGCGCATAGCCGCAGGATAACGGCTCTGCAAAATGGTGAAAATGACCGAGGCCGAATAGAGTTTGAACTCCTCTCCCGCCTCAGGCAGGCGAAAACAACGGTAGAACACCTCCTGCTCTACGGGCATGGCATAGAACTCGCGGTTGCGCAATTGCAGTTCCGCTTCCTCTTCGGCCGAAAACCAATAACGCTCGCCGCCCTCCAGCTCCGCCTTCAATTGGGCAAACAATTGCTTGTGCTCCAGTGGCGTGCAGTCTATTTTCTCTTTCACCTCGGCACAAAGATAACGGCGACTGCCCGTGGGGTCGGTCAGCAAATCCTTATGATTACTGGTTCCTATAAACGAAGCCATGCGGGGCAGGTGACTGTAGGATGAACGGTGCGACTTACGGAAATCCAACTTCTTCATCTGCATCAGTGTCTTGAGCAACGGCAGTTTTTGAGGAGAAAGACGGTCGTACTCATCCAGATTAATCAGCCCGAACTGCGCCAGTTTCTGTTCGCAGCCCGACTGCCCCGTCAACTCAAAACTGTCCGTGTAATAATCTCTCAACCCGTCGGGCATCAACAACTGACAAAAAGTAGATTTACACTTGCCCTGCATACGGCTCACCAACATAGGGGCCACTGCATTGGCGCAACGGTCCATGCGTCCTGCCCACTGGGCGGCCATTCCCAGCATCCAGCGGTGGAAGCCGTTTATCCAGAAGGCTTTTTTCGAGATGCGCTGCGCCAGCGGAGTGACGCGGTCCACCCCGTCCCATTGGGGCAGTGTATCCATATAAGTAAGGAAAGGGTGATAGTCTTCCAAGCGTTCCGAATGGAGCAGGCGGCTCACATCCTTATCCCAGCAATTGATGCGATGACGGTGCGCTTCCAGGCACAAGGTGTTCAAGGTACGCTGAGTCACCATCTTATAAGGTGTGTCCGTCCCTTGCCCCTTCGCGCAATATTCGGGTTGTTCCGTCAACACGTTGAAACGGAACTCATAGTGTTTCCACAAGTAGTTCTCCAGACGGTCTTGCACCTCCCGGTTATCCGCAGCCTGTTCTTTTTCCCTTTTATCCGAAGAAGGGTCCGCCTGTTTCGCCGTTGCAGCTTCACCGTTCCATAACTTGCACCATTCCATCACCTTCCGAATCATTTCTTTCATCATGATTTTATTGTTTTTTTTAGTTGTTGTTTCCACAAAGATAGCACATTGAAAAGCCTTTGTCAAGGGATTTCCGGCGTTTCGGGATGAAAAGTGACTAAGCGTAAACATCCTTATGTAAAAGGGTTTTCATCAGGACAAGTTCGTGTTCTCTTCTTGACAAGTACAGTGTTTCACTTAAGTGATGAAGTTTCATCACCCAAGTGGTACAAGCTCATCACTAGGGTGATAAGGTTTCATCACTTTAGTGAAACGATAAACTTATCAGGAAGCAACTGGATACATAACAAGGAAGATAAAGGATATGCTCCAAGAAAAGACAGCTAAGTATTTCTTAAAATACAGGCATGACGGACACACCTCTCATCTAACAGGTAGGAACAAAAATATGGGCTGGAAGTAACTGACAGGAAACTGAAGGTTCTCCTATCAGGATACTTCCCTATTTTACAAGCAGTTATACCGGCTGAATGAACTGAAGAGACACTCCGGTTTTCATGTACCGAAGCCCCTTTTCCATCATTACAGCTGGTTCACCGCTGTCAAATACTTATCCATCGTTGTAGCCTTCTTTATCGCTTTCTTTATCTTCCGGTCCGCATCGGGCAGCAGGTATTCCCAATAAGGCTTCATTTTACTCAGCAATTGCGCCTCTCCCTGTAAATAGGCTTCATAATATTGAAGAAGGCGTGCGTGAAGCGCCTTCACCTTTTCATGCAGCTCATCGGGAGAAAAAACGGTTCCGTTTGCATATTCCCAAGCCAAAGCAGGATTGGCCAGCAACCCGCGTCCCAGCATGACCCCCTCCAGGCGGGGAAACTCCTCGTCCACCTTCCGGATATCTTCCACCGTCAGCAAGTCACCGTTATACACCAACGGATGGGCGCACTCCTCATAGAAAGCGGTGAACGCAGCCAAGTCCACCTCTCCCTTGTACTGTTGCTTCCCGATACGAGGATGCAGAACGATCCGCCGCAAGGGGGCAGCGTTCAACAAAGGCAACAACGGCCGCCATTCATCCGCACACTCCCATCCCAATCTCATCTTGACGGAGAAACCCAGTTCCGGATAGTGCACCAGCTCTTTCAATAAAGCTTCCACCTCGGCCGGATACGGCAAAATGCCCGAACCCTTATGTTTCCCTGTCATCAGGGGAAAAGGACAACCCATATTGATACCCGCTCCTTTTTACCCTTTCTCTATAAACAAACCGGCCAGCCGTTCCAGTTCGGCAGGAGTGGAAGCGATAAGCTGGGGAATCAGCCGGGACACAGTATTGTTTCCAGAAGCGATCTCCCGTACATCCTTGTTACGGAACTCTCCTTTCTCCATCCGCACAAAGGGGGTATAATAAGCATCTATCCCACCAAAAACTTCCTGATGAAGATTTCTCCAGGGGGCTTCCGTAAAACCTTGCAAAGGGGCAGCGTACAGTTTCATTTGTTTCTTTTTTTAAGTTTATCTGCAAAGTAACACATTTTTCTTATACCTTTGCCTTATGGAAAAGTATATTTATGAACTGAAGATGAAGGTACGCGATTATGAATGCGACCTGCAGGGTATTGTGAACAATGCCAACTATCAACATTATCTGGAACATACGCGCCATGAGTTTCTCACATCGGTGGGCATCAGTTTCGCACGCTTGCACGAAGAAGGAGTGGACCCGGTAGTGGCGAGGCTCACCATGGCGTTCAAAACTCCGCTGCGCAGCGGTGACGAATTCGTGTCCAAGCTCTATCTGAAAAAAGAAGGTATTAAATATGTGTTCTATCAGGACATTTTCCGTCTGCCCGACATGAAAGTGACTGTCAAGGCCACTGTAGAATCAGTATGCGTGGTAAACGGCAGATTAGGGGACAGCGCTCTATTTGACGAGACTTTCGCCCCCTATCTGAGCGAATGACACAAGACGAGCAAATTTGCAGCCTGGCCCTGACCCGGATACCGGGATTGGGACTGACAGGCGCATTCAGACTGGTGAGCAGTCTGGGAAGCGCCACCCGTGTTTTCGAACACCGCAAAGAGCTGTCACAACTGGTCCCCGGAGTAAGCGAAAAGATCATTACTGCGTTGAATAACTCCGAAGCTTTCCGGCGTGCAGAGCAGGAACTTACTTTCTGTGAGAAAAATCATATCCGCTGCCTCACCTTAAATGATGAAGGTTATCCCGGCCGTTTGCGTGAATGTGATGATGCTCCGCTAGCTTTATTTTACCGGGGAAATGCCGATCTGAATGCACTGCATGTCATCAATATGGTAGGAACCCGTCATGCCACCCCCTACGGACAGGATATCTGCACCCGTTTCCTTGCCGACTTGTCGGTGTTGTGCCCAAACGCCTTGATAGTGAGCGGGCTGGCTTATGGCATTGATATCCATGCGCATCGCGCCGCCCTGCAGAATCATTTCAAGACCATAGGCGTGCTGGCACACGGACTGGACCGTATTTATCCTGCCGAACATCGGAAGACAGCCGTCAGCATGTTGGAACAGGGAGGTTTGCTGACCGAATTTACAAGCGGAACCAATCCCGACAGGCAGAATTTCGTGAAACGAAACCGCATTGTGGCAGGGATGAGTG
>ERZ780027.244-NODE-244-length-12019-cov-4.81829_pt1 | contig 12019 bp, 9 predicted proteins | sample MGYA00511860_ERZ780027 | MGnify/ENA primary metagenome ERZ780027 (study PRJEB29588, sample SAMEA2143295) | human gut metagenome | biome: human gut; feature: human-associated habitat; material: faeces | place: Denmark | collected 2008/2010 ... | reverse complement strand
ATAGAGAATAGTATCGTCTGAGCCTCCGTCTCCACTTCTTTTCCCTGACTGTCTTTCGCTACCGCTTTCAACATATAAGTTCCCGATGGAAGATTCTTCCAGTCAAGCGTCATTTCCTTATTAGAAGTAAATGTTCCTGTTGCAACGGGATTCTCACTTGCCTTCTTAAAGCCGGTTTCTTTCAGGCTACTCTCTTTCACATTTGTCTCTTCGAGGGGATACAGATAGTAATTGCCATTCACCTCCACAGGCTGTTCGTTCAGGTTCTGAGCTTTAAACACAATATCAAACGGCCGGTCTTTGCACGTCTTCTTGTCCAACTCCATCTGTAGAACCAACGAACGGTTACCCGCCGGAATCACATCTGTAGAAGATTGCGTTTCACCTGCCACATTGGTAACAGTAGCTTCGATGGAATAACGGTAATATACTCTATCATTATTCTTATACTCGTCACTTTCCTCCAGACGGACGGGTATCGTAAATTCTCCATTCTCATTGGCAGTCACCTCTCCGGAAGCAATCTGCACAGCCCCCGAAATTCTCCAGAGGTTATATGCAGAACGTTTTACCGTATATTTCACCGGAAGATCCTGAAGCGACACACCGCTATAAGATTGAATCTTACCTTTCACCTGCACTTCATCTCCAAGCTTGTAGCTTTCCGTCTGCTTTTCAAAAGTTATATCAAATGTCGGACGTTTATAATCTTCTACACGAACAGTCGTTCCACCCTCTCCCGCCGTTAAAGAAAAGACTCCGTTCAGACAAGCGGAAGGCAAAGCAAAATCAGTCGCAAACGAACCGAATTCATTGGTACGTACAGATTTCCGTCCCACTTCCTGATAGTTCGCATCGTACAAAGTCACTGTATAGGCTTTGTTCGGAATCACATCAGCTGTGTCCGATTTCTGGGCAAATGCAATACCTTTCACATACACAGTCTGTCCCGGACGATACAGAGAACGGTCGGTCAACAACGTCATTTCCTCAACAGCTTTATCTTTATTGCCATAGTATCCATAACTTCCGCCATAAATTCCTTGTTTCGGCATAGCCGTATCCGTGCCTTTCGAGGCTTTCAGATACCGATACTTGGTATTCCTGAGGAATACCACTTTCCCCTCTTTATCGGTCGTAAACTCTTGCAACACTTTCTCGTCACTACTGTATAGTGTAACTTTCGCATTGGGAATGGGATGTCCGGTCTGTCCGTCCAGAGTCACCACCTCGTATTGGTTTTCGGGCAGACGGCAAGTCAATACTTTAAAACGCGTCACGTTAAACTTGCTTTCGCTATCCCTCTTGGCACGAATATCCGGAATAATACGCATCACGTAAGTTCCCAAATCCGGAGCTTTGAATGTAAATACAGTATCCTTTGCCCGATAATCTTTCGGACGAAGAACGGAATAATGTTGTTCTTTAACCAGTTTCTTCGCCTGATACAGCCGCACAGTAAAGCCATCCAGATTTTTATGTCCCACATTCAACTTGATTTCTTCATTCGGAAAGGCCTGGCTCACTGCACTGACATTCAAGAAAGGCGCTAAAATCTCTTCACGGAGATTCTTCAGCGCATTTATCCTGCGATAACCCGGATAAAGACGGATCGCCTCATCACAAAGTTGCAAAGCGTTGACTTGCTGCATCTTCTCAACAGCATAGCGGACTTGTGCCAAATAGACTTCCGCACATATCGGCTCTGATTTGAACTGCCTTTTAAGCTCGTCCAAAGCGGCATTATATGTGTCTGCCGTCCATTCGCCCAATCCTTTTTTTAGTTGGACAGGCTGCAATTTGTTATCATTGCCACGTTTCCATTCCAGATATTGAAGCATGGTCAATACATACCCCTCTTTAAGCCCGACCGTCTCATAAGCGTCAGTCATACGCTCATATATATTGATAATATCCTGTTTCACAGGAGAAGCTGTGATACCATTGAAACTGCCGCGTTCGAGTCTTTCAATCTGATTCAGAGCCCTAATGGCACGGGAAGCCAGCAGATGATACATATCGTGATGATAATATTCGCTGGTTTCGCCCAGCTCCACAAAAGGAATGTAATTGAGTGAAGAAGTCTTGAGCAATAAGAGAGAATCCGCCAAAGCTTCCTTTACATTAGTCCGCACTTTCTCTACAAACATATTCGCCGTCCATTCGCGTATATCTGCGGACGGAGTCTCACCTACAATCTCGGTTCTTTGCCGGAGTTGCCACTGGTTGTCGGCGGCATAATTGGCATAGAATTCCGCTATCAAAGAGTGTAATATGGCGCGATCCATCGGCTGTTCTGTCTGCTTCGCCCATTGCTCCAAGTCTCTTAAACCGACATAAAAGCTATCCGGTGTCAATATATCCTGAGTTTTCATCCGCCACATATATGCTTTTAGCATTTGTGCGGAATTCCTTTCTTTCTCTCCTTTCTGATAAATTTCATCAGTCAGTTTTATCACTGTCTTAGGCAAGCTCTTTTTCTCCGCCTGCTCCACTTCTTTCCATAATTTGTCGAAAGTCTGTGCTTGCATTGCCGGAATCACTCCCAGTCCAAGCAGCACCATCATACAAATCTGCCTTACTTTCATAATCTCTCCAGTTTAAGTTTGATAGATATCTTTGCTTAAACAACAAAGTAAAGAAATAAAGTTTAAAGATTTGTACTTTTTAGCTTAAATTTTGCTTTCATCCTTACTGTAATTCAAAGATATACAGAACGGATAACCGACCTTACAGAATATAAACAAAGTGGGGATATCGTTTTCAATAACGTATCCCCACTCTAAACTTAGTTAATGTACTCGTTCTCATTTCTCAATTCTATACCCCCATGACAGCATTTCGTTACGACCTACTTCACTGAGGATTTTTCTTACTAAAGAACTCATTTTCTTTGCCATAATCTTAAATCTTTTAAATTACTAATTCCTGAAAACTAAAACTTACTTGTTAGGGGTTGCATTAATTGTCGAATATCCCCAAACATGTACATCGGCTTCACCGATCTTTCTAAACAATCTTTTTAACCTTTTCATTTTGTTATCCTCCTAATTACATGTTTTACAACACAAAAATACGGCCTTTGTTTATACGTTGTACCCCCAAAAGAGATAAATTTATGTTTTATAGCATATTTCTTGACTTGCGTCAATTAATTTATTTGTTATGAAAGGCAATTGTAACAGAGTGGCAGTTAATAAGACAAAAAGGCACAGATGACATTTCATCCGTGCCTTTTGCTAAATTATATCTACCTATATATAATAGGTATAGGTACGCTCTTATTTAATCGGAGTCTGCTCTAAGGTAGCCACCAGAAAGTCATAGAACTTCTGCACAGTGGGAATCAGCGCTCTTTCATCCGGTGAATGCGGTGAACGCAAGGTCGGGCCGAAAGAAATCATATCCAATCCTGGAATAATAGCACCGATAATGCCACATTCCAAACCTGCATGGATTACTTTCACTGCCGGTTCTACTCCAAACTGCTGCTTATAGGACGCTTTCATCGCTTTCAGAATCGGAGAATCGACATTCGGCTGCCAACCGGAGTAACCGCCTGTCATCTCCACCTTCATCCCTGCCATAGAGAAACAAGATTCGAGACTGGTAGTCAGATATTCCTTCATGCTGTCGCTTGAACTGCGAGCCAAAATCTTAATAGCCGCTTTGCCTTCGCCAATCGTTATTATGGCAAGATTGGAGGATGTCTCTACCGTGTCCGGAACAGTAGGAATCATACGTGTCACCCCATTCTGACAAGCAAAAATCGCATCAATCAGGTTGTCCTGAATCTCTTCCGGAACTTCACCAGCCGGAAGTTCCACACGTTCCGCCGTGAAACTGATCGGAGTCTCGATAGCCGAATATTCTTCATTGAACAGGTCTTCGCAATATTTCACCAAGCCCAACAGCTCTTTTTCATTTTCGGCAGGAATTGTAATTACCGCATGCGCTTCACGCGGGATAGCATTACGCATATTACCGCCTTCCCAACTTGCCAAGCGAGCTTCATAGTTGGCAACGGCTTCACGAATAAAACGAACCAGCAATTTATTCGCATTGGCACGTCCTTCATTGATTTCCAGTCCCGAATGTCCGCCGCGCAATCCTTTCAATGTTACTTTCACTGCAATATCTCCTTCTTCCGGAGCCACCTCTTTATATTCCAGAGTAGCAGTGACATCCATACCTCCGGCACAACCGATATACAATTCACCTTCATCTTCCGAATCCAGATTCAACAGGATTTCCCCATTCACCGTACCCGGTTTCAGACCGAACGCACCATACATCCCGGTCTCTTCATCCTTAGTGATCAGAGCTTCCAAAGGACCGTGTTTCAAATCTTTTGCTTCCAGCACGGCCATGATAGCAGCTACCCCCAGTCCGTTGTCCGCACCCAAAGTTGTACCTTTCGCTTTTACCCAGTCACCGTCTATATAAGTTTCAATCGGATCTTTTTCAAAATCGTGTACAGTATCGTTGTTCTTCTGGGGAACCATATCCATGTGCGCCTGAAGAATCACGCCTTTGCGATTTTCCATACCCGGAGTTGCCGACTTACGTATAATCACGTTGCCTGCTTCGTCTACAAAAGATTCCAGTCCTAAGCCTTTTCCAAAGTTAATCAGAAATTCAGTCACTTTTTCCATATGCCCTGACGGACGGGGAATCTGAGTCAACGAATAAAAATGCTTCCATACGTTTTGTGGAGCTAAAGAAAGAATAGTACTCATAACAAATCTATTTTATTAAGTGATTACTTTCGCTGTCTGTTGGTGAACGGCAATGCCGCCAAACCATATATGCCCAACAAAACTACTAAAAAGGTTTGAATACCGTGCACAATCAAGGCAAATATTCCGGCATTTGTCACATTTACTCCATAAAGCATCATCATAGAAATAACGGCAAAGTGCCATGGACCCGCTCCGTTGGGGGTGGGCACAATCACTGCGAATGTGCCGCCAACAAACATAACCAAAGCCGCCATCATGCCTAAATGCGCAGTGAAAGCAAAGCAATAGAACGTGAAGTAAAAGTGGAAAAAGTAACAAGCCCAAATAGCTAATGTATAAAATATAAATAAAGGAATATTGCGCACTCCACGCAAGGACATAATTCCCTCCCAGATGTTCAAGACAAAACCTTTTACCCGTTCATAAAAGAATAATGTCTTTCGTAAATAATAAAGTAACATCGCCACTCCGATGAAACAGAACAAGACAATATAAAACCATACGGACGTCAACAGATGCATCATGGAAGGTATCTTCGTTCCGGTCTGTTGAAGAAAAGTGACAAATATCGGCATTTGCAGCAAGACGGTAATTCCTGTTATCAGGAGAATGGTCAACGTATCGACCAACCGTTCCGTCACGACTGTTCCCAATGATTTGGCAAACGACACATCATCGTATTTTGCCAATATTCCGCAACGGCTCACTTCTCCGATACGGGGAACGACCAGACTGGCAGCATAAGAAACAAAAATAGCGTTCACACAATCCCTTCTTTTAGGAAACGCATCCAAAGGCTCCAACGTCTGCCGCCACCGCCAGCCACGAAACACTTGCGCAAATATTCCGAACAACAGCGAGAAAAGCATCCACCACCAATTTGTACCATGCTTCAACACATCGCCTGCCTCTACAAAATCAAAGTCGCGATACACCCAGAATAAAATAAAGCCGCCCAAAACAATCGGTAGTATCAGTTTCAGCGTCTTTTTTAACAGTTTCTTCATCCTTAATTCTTCATTAGCTGCGCTGGCATATCATTTATTTTTAATTAGTGGCACGTTCTTCATTTAAAAGAATTACCTTTGTCGACTGCAAAAGTAATTATTTAGTTGGTAAATGAAATTAGTAAAGCCTAAAAAGTTTCTCGGACAGCACTTTCTGAAAGATTTGAAAGTAGCTCAGGATATTGCCGATACGGTCGACACCTTTCCCGAACTGCCCATTTTAGAGGTAGGACCGGGTATGGGCGTACTGACTCAATTTCTGGTGAAGAAAGACCGGCTGGTAAAAGTCGTAGAAGTTGACTATGAATCGGTTGTTTATCTCCGCGAAGCCTATCCGTCACTGGAAGACCATATTATTGAAGACGATTTCCTGAAGATGAATCTTCACCGGTTGTTTGATGGGAAACCTTTCGTTCTGACCGGTAATTACCCGTATAATATCTCCAGCCAGATCTTTTTCAAGATGTTGGATAATAAGGATATCATTCCTTGTTGCACAGGTATGATCCAGAAAGAGGTTGCCGAACGTATTGCCGCCGGACCGGGAAGCAAAACATACGGTATTCTCAGCGTATTGATTCAAGCGTGGTACAAGGTGGAATATCTGTTTACTGTCAGCGAACACGTATTCAACCCGCCTCCCAAAGTCAAAAGTGCCGTTATCCGTATGACGCGCAACGAAGTCCAAGAGCTGGGATGCGACGAGAAATTATTCAAGCAGGTGGTGAAAACCACCTTCAACCAACGGCGCAAGACTTTGCGCAATTCCATCAAACCGATCTTAGGCAAAGATTGTCCGCTGACAGAAGATTCATTATTCAATAAACGTCCGGAACAACTATCGGTAGAAGAATTTATCGACTTGACCAATAAAGTGGAAGAAGCACTGAAACAACAATGAACGAGGAATACATTGACACCGTAAAACACCTTATAGAGCAGAAAGACGCTGATAAGGTAAAAGAACTCCTCATCGACCTTCATCCGGCCGACATCGCTGAGTTATGCAATGACTTGAATGCGGAAGGAGCCAGATTCATTTATCGCTTGCTCGATAACGAAACGGCCGCCGACGTGCTGGTCGAAATGGACGAGGATGCACGTAAAGAGCTTCTCGAAATGCTTCCTTCGGAGACTATCGCCAAACGCTTTGTCGACTATATGGATACGGATGACGCCGTAGACCTGATGCGTGAACTTGACGAGGACAAGCAGGAAGAAGTTCTTTCGCATATCGAAGACATCGAACAGGCAGGAGATATTGTCGACTTGTTGAAATACGACGAAAATACCGCCGGCGGGTTTGTGGGGGTGGGCGGTTTGATGGGTACGGAAATGGTACTTGTCAACGAGAACTGGAGTATGCCCGAGTGTCTGAAAGAGATGCGACAACAAGCGGAGGAGCTGGATGAGATCTATTATGTATATGTCATCGACGACGACGAACGTTTGCGTGGTATCTTCCCACTCAAGAAAATGATTACTTCTCCATCCGTGTCCAAAGTAAAGCATGTGATGCAGAAAGATCCGATTTCCGTGCACGTAGACACTCCTATCGACGAAGTGGTACAAGCGATTGAGAAGTATGACTTGGTGGCTATTCCCGTTATCGACAGCATCGGGCGGCTCGTAGGACAAATCACTGTCGACGACGTCATGGATGAGGTTCGTGAACAGTCGGAACGTGATTACCAATTGGCTTCCGGTCTTTCGCAAGACGTAGAAACCGACGACAACGTACTCAAGCAGACTACTGCCCGTCTCCCCTGGTTATTGATCGGTATGCTCGGTGGTATCGGAAACTCCATGATTCTGGGTAACTTCGATTCAACCTTTGCCGCCCATCCTGAAATGGCACTCTATATCCCGCTTATCGGTGGTACAGGTGGAAATGTCGGAACACAATCTTCGGCTATCATCGTGCAAGGGCTGGCAAACAGCTCGCTGGATGCTAAAAACACATTCAAGCAAGTGACCAAAGAAGCGGTAGTGGCGTTAATCAATGCTACAATCATCTCTTTATTGGTATATACATATAATTTCATCCGCTTCGGCGCAACGGCTACGGTTACGTATTCCGTATCCATCAGTCTGTTTGCCGTAGTGATGTTCGCTTCTATTTTTGGAACACTCGTGCCAATGACGCTCGAAAAGCTAAAAATAGATCCCGCCATTGCAACGGGACCCTTTATTGCCATCACAAATGACATTATCGGCATGATGTTGTACATGGGAATTACGGTTTTATTATCATAAAAACAGGCTAAACAAAAAAAAATAAGCAAAATAGTATGAAGTAATCGTTTTATTTCATTAATTTGTGACCCAAAACTAATATACAATGATGGACGCTCATGACACTAATCAACCCTTGAACCAAGGGGAATTAGAAGAAGAAAAAAAAACAGTCGAGGTTTCTGAAGCTATAACAGAGACTCCAACTGAAGAAGTTACTGCCGAAGTTCAAACTGAAGCAGCTCCTAAACCTGCTACAAAGGAAGATGTATTAAACCTATTAAAGGAGCTTGCACAGAATGCAGAAAATGCGAACAAGCAGGATATCGATAATCTGAAACAATCATTCTACAAGTTACATAACGTCGAACTGGAAGCTGCTAAAAAGGAGTTCACAGATAACGGTGGAGCCATTGAGGATTTTGTTCCGCAAGAAGACCCGGAAGAAGAAGAATTCAAACGTCTGATGGGAGTTATCAAAGAAAAGCGAAGCAAAATGGCTGCCGAGTTAGAACGACAAAAAGAAGAAAACCTACAAGTCAAACTTTCCATCATCGAAGAACTGAAGGAATTAGTAGAATCCGGAGATGACGCCAATAAATCTTACACCGAATTCAAAAAGCTGCAACAGCAGTGGAATGAGACAAAGCTGGTTCCGCAAGGCAAAGTAAATGAACTGTGGAAGAATTATCAATTATATGTAGAGAAGTTCTACGACTTATTGAAGCTGAACAACGAATTCCGCGAATATGACTTCAAGAAGAACTTGGAAATCAAGACTCACCTTTGCGAAGCTGCCGAAAAGTTAGCTGACGAAGAAGATGTTGTTTCCGCTTTCCACCAACTCCAAAAATTGCATCAGGAATTCCGTGATACGGGTCCGGTAGCCAAAGAGTTGCGTGATGAAATATGGAACCGCTTCAAGGCGGCTTCTACCGCCGTCAACCGTCGCCATCAGCAACATTTTGAAGCACTGAAGGAAACAGAACAGCACAATCTAGACCAAAAAACCGTTATCTGCGAAATCGTAGAAGCGATAGAATATAATGAACTGAAAACATTCTCTGCTTGGGAAAACAAGACTCAGGAAGTAATTGCATTGCAAAACAAATGGAAAACAATCGGTTTTGCACCTCAAAAGATGAATGTGAAGATATTCGAACGTTTCCGTCATGCGTGTGATGACTTCTTCAAGAAAAAAGGAGAATTCTTCAAGAGCTTGAAAGAAGGAATGAACGAAAATCTGGAAAAGAAAAAAGCACTGTGTGAGAAAGCGGAAGCCTTGAAAGACAGCACTGACTGGAAAACTACTGCCGACGCTCTCACCAAACTTCAAAAAGAGTGGAAAACTATCGGGCCGGTAGCCAAGAAACATTCGGATGCAGTATGGAAACGTTTCATTTCCGCTTGCGACTATTTCTTCGACCAGAAAAACAAAGCTACTTCTTCACAACGTTCTGTGGAAGTAGAGAACATGGAGAAAAAGAAAGCATTGATCGAAAAGCTGTCTGCCATCGACGAAAACATGGATATGGAAGAAGCCAGTACACTTGTTCGGGAGTTAATGAAAGAATGGAACTCTATCGGTCATGTGCCATTCAAAGAGAAAGATAAACTTTACAAGCAATACCACAGCTTGATTGACCAATTGTTTGATCGTTTCAACATCAACACTTCCAATAAGAAGCTAAGTAATTTCCGTTCTAACATCAGCAATATTCAAGGAAGTGGCCCGCAATCTTTATACAGAGAACGAGAAAAGCTGGTACGTGCTTATGAGAATATGAAGAACGAACTACAGACATATGAGAACAATCTGGGCTTCTTGACTTCCACTTCAAAGAAAGGTAGTAGCCTGTTAACTGAATTGAATCGCAAGGTAGACAAATTAAAAGCAGATCTGGACTTGGTTTTACAGAAAATCAAGGTAATTGACGAATCAATAAAAACTGAAGAATGATCCGCTCGCTGATTTGAGAAGATACAGGAAAGTAGTGTATCAGAATGCAGATTAACGGTAAATTATCGCAAAAGAATTCTATAAAATATTATTAACGCATAGAATCTTCTGTGATAATTTACCGTTAATCTGCATTTTATCATTCATTATGACACCCTCTTATTTTCAGCCGAATCGAATTTCAAATATCAAAAAAGAGCATCCATATCACCTAATTAACCACCGAATTAGCGTCAACTTTTTTCGGATGGCATTTGTCAAATGCACAAAAACCCGCTAAAATTGCATTTTAGCGGGTTTTTGTCAGTAAAAAGCTGGTGATTTGTTGGGCTACCTGCCCTCAAACTTTAATTCTTTTATAGTCTCATTCATAATGAATTAACAGCTTCCTATTTTAGTGATGTCACCGAATTAGACACCGACTTTGGCAAAAACCCTCTTTTAATATCCCATTGAGGATTCAAGTTTTGTAATACAAAGGTATCGTTTTTAATCGGATAAACCTAATTAAAGTGACAAATAATGATAAATATCGCATTTAATTTATTAACTTCACAGCGTAAAAAATATAAATTATGCAAAATTATAGGTATCAGAATTCTTATATGAGAGGCTTAAAAAGAAATGTTATCAATAACACTATAACAGGAATCGTTATAGCAGGAATAATATTCATTATACAACTGATAGGAGGCTGCGAACAACCGGAAATAGCTCATCAAAAAACTCTCATTGACAGTCTGCTAATAAATACGAATGATGAAATTAATGACTGGGACACAGATACCACCACTTACCATACAACCTCTAAACCAACTAAATAAAACATTTTTCTTGCTAAATAATTAACCTATAAGTTTATTATCTCGTTATTTTTACGTATCTTTGTCTTACTATAAAACAAGGAGATATGACATTTGACGACATTACTGGAGACAGAAAATTATGGGCTGCACACTTTGAAGGTGAGGATGATAACGAATTTTATAAGGTGTTCAACAATTGGGCTGACGTGGTTTGGCTACGCGCTTTCTTCAAGGAGAACATAGACGACTTGAACGCCTACTTTAAAATAACAGATATAAAAGAAGCTATCAGCGATACTATTGAAGATAGTGAACGCCTTCGATACATCATAATGGACATCTCTCCGGAAACCGATTTAAGCAAGATATTCCGTCCGCTGGACAACAACCAAGCTTCGGATGTGATGCTGCAAAAAGAAAAGGCCCGGTTAAAACGTAAATACGGTCACTCGTCATGGCTCCGCCTATACGCTATCAAATTGATTCAAGGCAACTACATCATTACCGGAGGCGCCATCAAGCTGACGGCTACGATGCAGGAAAGAGAGCACACCAGGCAGGAACTTGTGAAAATAGACAGGGTTCGACGCTACTTGCTTGAAGAAGGAATCATTGACGATGAAGGGTTTATAGAGTATATTAGTGAATTATAATTTGGGAGGAATAGTATGGAAAATCGTATGAAATCTATCGCACAAAGGCTTGAAGAACATGCTTCTCCAACGCCTTCGAAATGGCGTGAGCTGTTTGACTTCCTTGAAACAAACAAGTCTTGGCTCCGACATTCGCAAAATATTGCCATGCTGATGCTGGACAGGATGGAGGAATTAGGTATGAGCCAAAAGCAATTGGCTGAAAAGATGAATTGCAGCCCGCAATACATTTCAAAGGTGTTGAGAGGACGGGAGAACCTTTCACTCGAAACTTTGACCAAAATTGAAAACGCACTGAAAATCTCGATTATCAAAGGGGAGCCGGTCGCAGTATAACTCACGCCGAGTACAGTAAAAAAGTTGATAGCGGATTCTTACGGACAAACTGCTGCAGTTCGGACAAAGTGCTAGCAAATGTTTCATCCGGGGAGAAACCGCCTCCACGCACCGCCTACCCCCATTTTTTTCCTTTTTTCTTGTACATCTCCCAGGGCATAGACGAACGGCAGGCAAGGAATTTCAGATAAAAATACCGCACGACGCAGGAGCGCAGGATATTTTTATCTGAAATAGCGTAGCGGTCCTTGACTGACGGGCGGTTGTGACCTATTTTTTT
>ERZ780027.207-NODE-207-length-13087-cov-4.61886_pt1 | contig 13087 bp, 8 predicted proteins | sample MGYA00511860_ERZ780027 | MGnify/ENA primary metagenome ERZ780027 (study PRJEB29588, sample SAMEA2143295) | human gut metagenome | biome: human gut; feature: human-associated habitat; material: faeces | place: Denmark | collected 2008/2010 ... | reverse complement strand
GACTACCTGTACTTTAAGAATGTGTTCTCTAATGCCGGTGCGCTCGATCGTATCGTGAGTTTTATGAATACGACCGAGAATCCTCCGGTGGAACGTCTGTTGATTCCGGATATGGCATTGACTGCAGCCGAGTATTTCGCTGTAAACAATAATGAGAAAGTCTTGGTACTGTTGACGGATATGACCAGTTACGCCGATGCGTTGGCTATCGTATCCAACCGTATGGATCAGATTCCTTCGAAAGACTCTATGCCGGGTTCGCTTTATTCGGATTTGGCAAAGATTTACGAGAAAGCGGTGCAGTTCCCTTCCGGTGGTTCAATTACTATTATCGCAGTGACTACGTTGTCCGGTGGAGATATTACACACGCTGTACCTGATAATACGGGTTACATCACCGAAGGTCAGTTGTTCTTGCGTCGTGACAGTGATATCGGTAAGGTTATTGTTGACCCGTTCCGTTCATTGTCTCGTTTGAAACAGTTGGTTACCGGGAAAAAGACGCGTAAAGACCATCCACAGGTGATGAATGCCGCTGTACGTCTGTATGCCGACGCTGCTAACGCCAAGACAAAGATGGAAAACGGTTTCGACTTGACGAACTACGACGAGCGTACGCTGGCTTTTGCAAAAGATTATTCCAATCAGTTGTTGGCTATCGATGTCAATCTGGATACTACTGAAATGCTGGATGTGGCTTGGGGCTTGTTTGGCAAGTACTTCCGTCCGGAAGAAGTAAATATCAAGAAAGACTTGGTGGATCAATACTGGCCAAAAGGCGAATAATAATAAACTTGTAATTAATAATTTATAATTAGTAATTGACAACGTGGCTATAAAATTTCAATATAACAAGACCTCTCTTCAGCAGCTCGAAAAGCAACTGAAAGTGCGGGTGCGCACGCTTCCTATCATCAAGAATAAGGAAAGCGCCCTCCGCATGGAAGTGAAACGCTGTAAAACGGAAGCTGCCGATCTGGAGGATAGGCTCGAAGAACAGATTCAAGCCTATGAAGCCATGTTCGCCCTTTGGAATGAGTTTGATGCTTCATTAATAAAGGTGAATGATGTTCATCTTGGCGTGAAGAAAATTGCGGGTGTGCGCGTGCCGTTGCTCGAAAATGTAGAGTTCGAGATACGTCCGTACAGTATGTTTAACGCTCCCAAATGGTATGCCGACGGTATACACTTGTTGGAAGAGCTTGCACATACGGCCATTGAACGTGAATTTATGCTCGCCAAGCTGAATTTGTTAGAACATGCAAGGAAAAAGACCACTCAGAAAGTGAATCTTTTTGAGAAGGTACAGATACCGGGCTATCAGGATGCATTGCGAAAGATCAAGCGATTTATGGAAGATGAAGAGAATCTGTCGAAGTCTTCGCAAAAGATCATGAAGTCCCATCAGGAAAAAAGGAAGGAGGTAGAGGCATGATTACGAAAATGAAGAAACTCACATTCCTGGTTTATCACAAGGAGTACGAAGATTTTCTGAACAGTCTGCGTGAACTTGGTGTAGTCCACATTGTGGAAAAACAGCAAGGGGTTGCCGATAACACGGAACTGCAGGAGAATATCCGTCTTTCCAACCGCCTGGCAGCTACAATGAAGTTGCTCCAGAATCAGAAGCATGAGAAGAATGCCGTGATTGCAACGGAAGGTGGAACAGCCGGACGCGGGATGCAAGTGTTGGATGAAGTGGATACTTTGCAAACGGAACACGGGAAGTTGTCTCAACAGCTACAAAGCTATGCGAAAGAAAAAGAAGCGTTGGAAGCGTGGGGAAACTTTGAGCCGACAGATATTCAGAAATTGAAAGATGCTGGTTATGTGATCGGTTTTTATAGCTGCTCGGAAGGAAACTACAAAGAAGAGTGGGAGACGGAATACAATGCGATGATTGTGAACCGTATTTCTTCCAAAGTATTCTTTGTCACGGTAATGAAAGCCGGACAGGAGGTGGACTTGGATGTGGAGCAGGCAAAACTTCCAGCATACTCTTTGGCACGCCTTGAAACGATGTGTGATACGACGGAACAGGCGATCGAAGAGAATGAGAAGAAGCTCGTTGCATTGTCTGAGACGGAAATTCCTTCTTTGAAGGCTGCCTTGAAAGAATTGCAGGGACAGATTGAATTCTCTAAAGTCGTGCTGAGTTCCGAACAGGCCGCCGGTGATAAACTGATGTTGATTGAAGGATGGGCTCCTGCATTCAGTCAAGTGGAAATCGAGGCTTACCTGAATGACGCACATGTGTATTATGAAATTACTGATCCGGTTCCGGGCGATAATGTTCCTATCCGATTGAACAACAAAGGATTCTTTGCCTGGTTTGAACCGATTTGTAAATTGTATATGCTTCCGAAATATAATGAGCTGGACTTGACACCGTTCTTTGCTCCGTTCTTTATGATTTTCTTTGGACTTTGTCTGGGAGATTCGGGATATGGTTTATTTCTGTTCTTGGGAGCTACGGCATATCGGTTGATAGCGAAGAAACTGACTCCGTCTACAAAATCAATCTTGTCATTGATACAAGTATTGGCTGTTTCGACCTTCTTCTGCGGTTTGCTGACGGGTACGTTCTTCGGAGCGAATATTTACGATCTGGACTGGCCTATCGTTCAACGTTTGAAACACGCTGTTCTGATGGATAACAATGATATGTTCCAGTTGTCGTTGATTTTGGGTGCTGTCCAGATTTTGTTCGGCATGGTGCTGAAAGCGGTAAATCAGACGATTCAGTTTGGCTTCAAATATGCGGTGGCGACAATAGGATGGATTATTTTGTTGGTTTCGATGGCTGTTTCGGCTCTGTTACCGGAAGTAATGCCGATGGGAGGCACAGTGCACCTTATCATTCTGGGAATTTCGGCTGCTATGATCTTCCTTTACAACAGTCCGGGAAAGAACATTTTCCTGAATATCGGACTGGGGTTGTGGGATTCGTACAATATGGCTACCGGTTTGTTGGGTGATGTCCTGTCATACGTCCGTCTGTTTGCTCTCGGACTTTCCGGAGGTATTCTGGCAGGAGTGTTCAACAGTCTGGCAGTAGGTATGAGTCCGGATAATGTAATAGCAGGTCCTATCGTGATGGTACTGATATTCGTTATCGGTCATGCCATCAATATCTTTATGAATGTACTCGGTGCAATGGTTCACCCGATGCGTCTGACGTTTGTCGAGTTTTTCAAGAATTCCGGATACGAAGGAGGCGGTAAAGAGTACAAACCTTTTAAAAACTAAAAATTAATATTTTAAGAATTAAACAATAAAAATAGAATAAGATTATGGAAATGAATTTGTTTATTGCCTATATTGGCATCGCGGTTATGGTTGGTTTGTCGGGCATTGGTAGTGCTTACGGAGTAACTATTGCAGGTAACGCTGCTATCGGAGCATTGAAAAAGAACGACAGTGCATTCGGTAACTTCCTTGTATTGACAGCCCTTCCGGGTACACAGGGACTTTACGGTTTTGCCGGTTATTTTATGTTCCAAACTATTTTTGGTATTTTAACTCCTGAGATTACAGCTATTCAGGCGTCTGCCGTTTTGGGTGCAGGTATTGCTTTAGGCTTGGTGGCTTTGTTCTCGGCTATCCGTCAAGGACAGGTTTGTGCAAACGGTATCGCTGCTATCGGTCAGGGACACAATGTATTTAGCAACACATTGATTCTTGCTGTATTCCCGGAACTTTATGCTATCGTTGCTCTAGCTGCAACCTTCTTGATCGGTAGTGCATTAGCATAATTTTTTCTGCAGGAATATTCCTAATAAAAAACATTCAATCCCCCTGTATATGGAGCTTTGCATATGCAGGGGGATATTCTTTTTTTACTGGATGAGGTTCTTTCTTTCTTCTTCTTAACTCATCTTTTTTGCATAAAGTATTATTTTTCAAAGAATAATGTGTACTTTTGCACCCGCATACTAAAAAGAGTTTTAATATATTATATGGTAAAAGATTTATTAACCCCCGATTATATCTTCGAGTCCAGCTGGGAAGTATGTAATAAAGTAGGAGGGATATATACGGTCTTGTCGACCCGGGCAAATACATTGCAGGAAAAGTTTCGTGACAGAATTTTTTTCATAGGTCCCGATGTGTGGCAAGGAAAGGAAAACCCTCTGTTCATCGAGTCGGATAATCTGTGTGCTGCTTGGAAGAAGCATGCGCTTGAGAAAGATGAACTTTCTGTTCGTGTCGGACGATGGAATATCCCCGGTGAACCCATAGTCATTCTTGTTGATTTCCAACCTTTTTTTGAGAAAAAGAACGATATATACACTGAAATGTGGAATCGTTATCAAGTAGATTCGTTGCACGCTTATGGCGATTATGACGAAGCTTCCATGTTTTCGTACGCTGCGGGAAAAGTGGTAGAGAGTTTCTATCGTTATAACTTGACAGAGACGGATAAGGTGGTATACCAGGCTCACGAATGGATGACCGGAATGGGAGCGCTTTATGTACAGGAAGCTGTGCCTGAGGTGGCTACTATTTTTACAACCCACGCTACTTCTATCGGCCGTTCAATTGCTGGTAACAACAAACCGTTGTATGATTATCTATTTGCTTACAATGGTGACCAGATGGCTCAGGAACTGAATATGCAGTCGAAGCATTCGATTGAAAAGCAGACAGCGCATTATGTGGATTGCTTTACGACAGTAAGCGAAATTACCAACAACGAATGTAAGGAATTGCTGGATAAACCGGCAGATGTAATCCTTATGAACGGTTTCGAGGATGATTTTGTGCCGAAAGGAAGTACATTCACCGGAAAGCGTAAACGTGCGCGTACCTTGATGTTGAATGTAGCGAACAAATTGTTGGGAACAAATCTGGGCGATGATACGTTAATTGTGGGAACCAGTGGAAGATATGAGTTTAAGAATAAGGGAATCGACGTATTTCTGGAATCGTTGAACCGCCTGAACAGGGATAAGAACTTGCATAAGAATGTGCTGGCGTTTATCAATGTCCCCGGTTGGGTAGGTGATCCGCGTGAAGATTTGCAGGAACGTCTGAAAAGTAAGAAGAGTTTTGATACTCCGCTTGAAGTGCCGTTCATTACCCATTGGCTGCATAACATGACGCATGACCAGGTGTTGGATATGCTGAAATATCTTGGAATGGGCAATCGTCCGGAGGATAAAGTGAAGGTGATATTCGTTCCTTGCTACTTGGATGGTCGTGACGGTATCATGAATAAGGATTATTATGATATATTGCTCGGACAGGATTTGAGCGTATATGCTTCTTATTATGAACCGTGGGGGTATACTCCGTTGGAAAGCGTTGCATTCCATGTGCCGACAATCACTACAGATCTGGCCGGATTCGGACTTTGGGTAAATAGCCTGAAGAACCAACGAGGCATTAACGATGGAGTGGAGGTGCTGCGCCGTTCGGACTATAATTATTCGGAAGTGGCGGATGGTATTAAAGATACAATTACACTATTTGCCGATAAGACAGAAAAAGAAGTGAAGGAAATCCGCAAGCGTGCCGCAGAAGTAGCGGAACAGGCTTTGTGGAAACACTTTATACAATATTATTATGAGGCTTATGACATTGCTTTGCGCAATGCAATGAAGCGTCAACTTAGTTAAGAGAAAATTTATTATCAATAAGTTAATTAAAAAACATTATGAAAATCAAAGTTAGTAATGTGAATATTCCCAACTGGAAAGAGGTTACTGTGAAATCACGTATACCGGTAGAGTTGGAGAAGTTGTCTGAAATTGCACGCAACATTTGGTGGGCATGGAATTTTGAAGCGACAGAACTGTTTAGAGATCTAGATCCGGAACTTTGGAAAGAATGTGGACAGAACCCTGTGCTGTTGTTGGAACGCATGAGCTATGAAAAGCTGGAAGCTTTGACAAAAGACAAGGTGATTCTGAGAAGGATGAATGAAGTTTATACGAAATTTAGAGACTACATGGATGTGAGGCCGGATAGCCAGCGTCCTTCTGTTGCCTATTTCAGTATGGAATATGGTCTGAGCAGTGTCCTGAAAATATATTCCGGTGGTCTGGGTGTATTGGCCGGTGACTATCTGAAAGAAGCTTCCGACAGCAATGTTGATTTGTGTGCGGTAGGTTTCTTGTATCGCTACGGTTACTTTACGCAAACTTTGTCTATGGATGGACAGCAGATTGCTAATTATGAAGCGCAGAACTTCGGACAGCTTCCTATCGACCGTGTGCTCGATGCAGACGGCAAGCCATTGGTAGTAGACGTTCCTTATCTGGATTATTATGTTCATGCTAACGTGTGGCGTGTAAATGTAGGACGTATCTCTCTGTATCTGCTGGATACGGATAATGAAATGAACAGCGAGTTCGACCGTCCTATCACTCACCAGCTCTATGGTGGGGATTGGGAAAACCGTTTGAAACAGGAAATCCTGTTGGGTATCGGTGGTATCCTGACTTTGAAAGCACTAGGTATCAAGAAAGATATTTATCATTGTAACGAGGGACACGCTGCACTGATCAATGTTCAACGCATCTGTGATTATGTAGCTACCGGATTGACTTTCGATCAAGCTATCGAGTTGGTTCGTGCTTCTTCTCTTTATACAGTTCACACTCCGGTTCCTGCCGGTCACGACTATTTCGATGAAGGTCTGTTTGGCAAATATATGGGTGGTTATCCTGCTAAAATGGGTATCACTTGGGACGACCTGATGGATTTGGGACGTAACAATGCCGGTGACAAGGGCGAACGTTTCTGTATGTCTGTTTTTGCTTGCAATACTTCTCAGGAGGTGAACGGTGTAAGCTGGCTGCACGGCAAAGTGTCTCAGGAAATGTTCTCTTCTATCTGGAAAGGTTACTTCCCGGAAGAAAGCCATGTGGGATATGTGACGAATGGTGTTCACTTTCCGACTTGGAGCGCAACGGAATGGAAGAAATTGTACTTTAAATATTTCAATGAAAACTTCTGGTTCGACCAGTCTAATCCTAAGATTTGGGAAGCTATCTACAATGTGCCTGATGAGGAGATCTGGCAGACTCGTATGACCATGAAGAATAAGTTGGTTGACTACATCCGTAAGTCATTCCGCGATACTTGGCTGAAGAATCAGGGAGATCCTTCGCGTATCGTTTCATTGATGGATAAAATCAATCCAAATGCATTGCTGATCGGTTTCGGTCGTCGTTTTGCTACTTACAAGCGTGCGCATCTGTTGTTCACCGACTTGGAACGTCTTTCTAAGATTGTGAACAATCCTGACTATCCGGTTCAGTTCCTGTTTACAGGTAAGGCTCATCCGCACGATGGAGCAGGACAGGGTTTGATTAAGCGTATTATCGAGATCTCTCGCCGTCCGGAATTTTTGGGTAAGATTATCTTCCTCGAAAACTACGATATGCAGTTGGCTCGTCGTTTGGTTTCCGGAGTTGATATCTGGTTGAATACTCCGACTCGTCCGTTGGAAGCATCCGGTACATCCGGTGAAAAAGCTTTGATGAATGGTGTTGTTAACTTCTCTGTATTAGACGGATGGTGGCTGGAAGGTTACCGTGAAGGTGCAGGTTGGGCGTTGACTGAAAAACGTACTTACCAGAATCAGGAACATCAAGACCAGTTGGATGCTGCTACTATTTACAGTATCCTTGAAACGGAAATCCTGCCGTTGTATTATGCTCGTAACAAGAAGGGATATTCTGAAGGCTGGATTAAGGTTGTGAAGAATTCTATCGCACAAATCGCTCCTCATTATACAATGAAGCGTCAATTGGATGACTATTATAGCAAATTCTATTGCAAGCAAGCAAAACGTTTCCACGCTTTGGCTGCCAATGACAATGCGAAAGCGAAAGAAATCGCAGCATGGAAAGAGGAAGTGGTTGCTAAATGGGATTCTATCGAAATCGTATCTTGCGATAAGGTAGAAGAACTGAAGAAAGGCGATATCGAAAGCGGAAAAGAATATACAATCACTTATGTAATCGATGAAAAAGGTCTGAATGATGCAGTAGGACTGGAATTGGTTACTACTTATACGACTGCAGACGGTAAACAACATGTTTACTCGGTAGAGCCGTTTAATGTGATAAAGAAAGAAGGCGACTTGTATACATTCCAGGTTAAACATAGCTTGTCGAATGCAGGTAGCTTCAAGGTGTCTTACCGTATGTTCCCCAAAAATCCGGAACTTCCACATCGTCAGGACTTCTGCTATGTTCGCTGGTTTGTTTAATTGAAAATGTAAGGTAGGGGGGAGGATTCTCCCTGCTACTTTAGATATAAAAATTAGCCCCTGCAATCTCTGAGGATGCAGGGGCTAAATTTTTTCTGTTTGCTACAAAGAGCTTCAACACAGTCTGTTCCACCACAGATTAATAGCGGTGACTTATTTTACAACTTCTGCTATTTTGGCTTGTAGTTCTTCTCCATGGAGACCACGTGCGATAATAGTACCTTCGCCGTCAATCAAAACAGTGTGAGGAATACTGTTTACAGCATAAAGTTGTGCACCTTCACTCTGCCAGAATTTAAGGTCGGACATTTGCGGCCAAGTCATGTTCAGCTTTTTGATGGCATCTTTCCATGCAGCGTCATCCTGGTCGAGAGATACACCTACGATTTCGAAGTTTTTACCTTTATATTTGGCATAAGTCTCTACCAGGTTAGGTATTTCACGGCGGCAAGGACCGCACCAGCTTGCCCAGAAGTCAACCAATACCACTTTACCTTTACCTACGTAATCCGATAGTTTTACAGGTTTTCCATCTGGAGTCTTCATCTCGAAATCAATGAATTTCGTACCAATGGCAGTTTTTTTCTGCTTGTCAGTCAGCTCTTTTATTCTCACGATTGCTTCATCGTTCTGAAAATTAGCCGGGATTTGTTCCAGCAATTCTGTATTTTCGGCAGTGGAATTGTTGTAGAAAGTCTGTTTGAACAAGAATACTCCTACTGGGTTAGTAATATTCTTTTTTACAGCTTCTTTGATGGCATTGTCATATTGTTCCTCCAATTGAGCGCCTTCTTTCTGTTTCGCTTCTTTTTGTTCGTCACTCAATGTAGTGTCACCCATTGCTTCATAGATGGCATTCATCTTTTTGTTGATATCATTGATCTGTCCTCTGAGTTCCTGGTAAGCGTCATTGTTGGCTGTACCGGTAGCAGAGTCATCATTTTTGCTTAAGGCAATATTGATCTTTCCGTTTTCGAGGAAAAAATCAATCATCAACGGTTCTCCGTTTACTTCGCAAGTGACATAACGGCTTACTACCGAATCTTGTGTTCCTTCGAAAGTAAACGTACCCTTAGAGATCACAGCTGTATCGAGTTTGATCAGATTTCTACCATTAGCTTCTTGAAGATAAACGGTGTCACCATCGGCTGCACCTTCTACTGTACCTGTAACAACATAGCCGGCTTTGTTTTCACCAGTACAAGCTACCATACCTAAGGCTACCGTTGCAATGACTAAATGACTTAATTTTTTCATGCTTTTGTAAGATTAGTGAATAAATATTTATGCAAAGATAGATTATTTTTCTATCTGGCCTCGAAAAACACTGTTATATTAGATTAACACGTAGGTGAAAACCGCAGAAATGTGTACCTTTGCAACCCAAACTTTAGTATGAATATGCAAGAAGATAAATCCATCATTGAGGTGAGCCATGTATCGAAGTATTTTGGCGAGAAAACGGCATTGGATGATGTGAGTCTGAACGTGAAGAAGGGCGAATTTGTTACGATACTTGGACCTTCCGGTTGCGGAAAAACCACATTGTTACGTCTCATAGCCGGTTTCCAGACAGCTTCAGAGGGCGAGATCCGAATTTCGGGTAAGGAAATAACACAAACTCCTCCCCATAAGCGTCCGGTGAACACGGTGTTTCAGAAATATGCCCTGTTTCCGCATTTGAATGTATATGACAATATTGCTTTCGGTTTGAAGCTGAAGAAAACACCGAAACAGACCATTCAGAAGAAAGTGAAAGCAGCTTTGAAGATGGTAGGGATGACGGATTATGAATATCGTGATGTTGATTCTCTTTCCGGTGGCCAGCAACAACGTGTCGCTATTGCCCGTGCCATTGTCAATGAGCCGGAAGTATTACTTTTGGATGAACCTTTGGCGGCACTTGACCTGAAAATGCGTAAGGATATGCAAATGGAGCTCAAGGAAATGCATAAATCTTTGGGAATTACGTTTGTGTACGTCACTCACGACCAGGAAGAAGCGCTTACGCTGAGCGACACGATTGTTGTGATGAGCGAAGGAAAGATTCAGCAGATAGGTACGCCGATCGATATTTATAATGAGCCTATCAACTCGTTTGTGGCGGATTTTATCGGAGAAAGTAACATCTTGAATGGTACAATGATTCATGATAAACTCGTTCGTTTCTGTGGTACGGAGTTCGAATGTGTAGACGAGGGGTTTGGTGAGAATATTCCGGTAGATGTCGTGATCCGTCCCGAAGACTTGTATATTTTCCCAGTATCCGACATGGCACAATTGACCGGAGTGGTGGAGACTTCCATATTCAAAGGTGTACATTATGAAATGACGGTACTTTGTGGTGGTTATGAATTCCTTGTGCAGGATTATCATCATTTTGAAGTAGGAGTGGAAGTGGGGCTGCTGGTAAAACCGTTTGATATTCATATCATGAAGAAAGAGCGTGTATGCAATACTTTCGAAGGGAAAATGCTGGATGCTACTCATGTGGAATTTCTTGGCTGTAGCTTTGATTGTACTCCGGTGGAAAACATAGAACCTGACACAAACGTTAAGGTAGAAGTAGACTTTGATAAAGTGATTCTTCAGGATAACGAGGAAGACGGGGCGTTGACAGGTGAGGTGAAGTTTATCCTTTATAAAGGAGATCATTATCATTTGACTGTGTTGTCCGACTGGGACGAGAATGTGTTTGTAGATACGAATGATGTATGGGACGATGGCGACCGCGTAGGTATCACTATCCCCCCGGATGCCATTCGTGTAGTTAAAATAACCGATTAACAGGAAAGGAAGTGAATAAGAGGTTTTTAGTGTTTTTGTCATCACGTAAGAGTTGGTCTCTCCCTTACATTATTTTTTCAGCGATCTTTGTGGTCATACCGTTGTTCTTAATTGTTGTGTATGCATTTACTGATGATAACGGTCATTTGACGCTCGCCAACTTTCAGAAATTCTTCGAACATCCCGAAGCTATCAATACCTTTGTCTACTCTATCGGTATTGCTATTATCACTACTATTGTTTGTATTTTGTTAGGGTATCCCGCAGCTTGGATATTGAGTAACAGTAAACTGAACCGTTCTAAAACGATGGTGGTTCTGTTTATCCTGCCGATGTGGGTAAATATCCTGGTGCGTACGTTAGCTACTGTTGCCTTATTCGACTTTTTCAGTGTGCCGCTGGGTGAGGGGGCATTGATATTCGGTATGGTCTACAATTTTATCCCTTTCATGATTTATCCTATTTACAACACTTTGCAGAAGATGGATCATAGTTATATTGAGGCTGCGCAAGATTTGGGAGCCAATCCTCTGCAAGTCTTTCTGAAAGCGGTTCTTCCACTTTCTATGCCGGGAGTCATGAGTGGTATCATGATGGTGTTTATGCCGACGATTTCGACTTTTGCCATTGCCGAACTGTTGACAATGAACAATATCAAACTTTTCGGTACAACGATTCAGGAGAATATCAATAATAGTATGTGGAACTACGGGGCGGCGCTTTCGCTTATCATGCTGTTGCTGATTGCAGCTACTTCCTTGTTCAGTACGGATGATAAAGATAACGCTAACGAAGGAGGAGGATTATGGTAAAGAAGATACTGGCTCAGGCTTATTTATGGATATTGCTGTTGTTGCTTTATTCTCCTATTGTGATTATTGTCATCTATTCATTTACCGAAGCAAAAGTACTGGGCAACTGGACGGGCTTTTCCACTAAGCTTTATACCTCGCTTTTCACTACGGGCACACATCACTCTTTGATGAATGCCTTGATTAATACGATCACTATCGCTCTGCTTGCTGCAACCGCCTCTACGTTGTTGGGGAGTGTGGCCGCTATCGGCATCTTTAACATGAAATCCCGTTCGCGTAAGGCGATTGGTTTTGTGAATAGTATTCCTATTCTGAATGGAGATATTATTACCGGTATTTCGCTTTTCCTTTTGTTCGTTTCAGTGGGGATTACGCAAGGATATACTACCGTAGTGCTTGCTCATATCACTTTTTGTACACCATACGTTGTGTTGAGCGTTTTACCTCGTCTGAAACAGATGAACCCGAATATTTATGAGGCTGCCCTCGATTTGGGAGCTACTCCTATGCAAGCCCTGTGGAAAGTGATTGTTCCTGAGATTCGTCCGGGGATGATTAGTGGATTCATGCTGGCATTGACTCTGTCTATTGATGATTTTGCCGTGACTGTATTTACCATCGGCAATCAAGGATTGGAGACGCTTTCTACCTATATTTATGCCGATGCCCGTAAAGGAGGGCTGACACCGGAACTTCGCCCGCTTTCAGCCATTATTTTTGTTGTAGTGCTGGCATTGCTTATTGCGATTAATTACCGGGCAGGGAAAGCGAAGAAAAAAGATTAACGGATTACTAAATGTACTACTACGTAAATAAGATGAAAAAGATAATTCCTGTTATCCTGTTAGTGTTGAGTTTGGCCGGGTGTTACAACTCCGGCGAGCCCCGTGAGCGGATTCTCAAGATTTATAATTGGGCGGATTATATCGGAGATAGTGTACTCGAAGATTTTCAAGCGTATTATAAGGAGCAGACGGGGGAGAATATCCGTATCGTTTATCAGACATTCGACATCAACGAAATCATGTTGACAAAGATAGAGAAAGGCCATGAGGACTTCGATGTGGTATGCCCTTCGGAATATATTATTGAGCGTATGTTGAAGAAACATTTGCTTTTGCCCATTGATACGAATTTTGCCCATTCTCCTAATTATATGCAGAATGTAGCTCCATTTATCCGTGAGCAAATCAATAAGCTGAGCCAACCGGGAGAGGAAGCGAGCCGTTATGCGGTATGTTATATGTGGGGAACAGCAGGA
>ERZ780027.202-NODE-202-length-13341-cov-5.1984_pt1 | contig 13341 bp, 15 predicted proteins | sample MGYA00511860_ERZ780027 | MGnify/ENA primary metagenome ERZ780027 (study PRJEB29588, sample SAMEA2143295) | human gut metagenome | biome: human gut; feature: human-associated habitat; material: faeces | place: Denmark | collected 2008/2010 ... | reverse complement strand
CCCACAAAGCGATACCGGCTGCCGCGTTTACGAGGAAAGAATTCCCATTGATTGCCAAACGGCTGTAATGGCGGAAGAGCTGAATATGAATGTGACAACATGCGCTTTAAATGGTGGTGAGGACTATGAGCTATTATTTACTGTACCTTTAACAGAGCATGAACGAGTTTCGGCTATAGAAGGTATAAAAGTGATTGGTCACATCACCAAACCGGAGCTGGGATGTGCCCTGATTACCCGTGACGGACAAGAGTTTGAGCTGAAAGCGCAAGGTTGGAATCCACTAAAAGAAAAATAATTTTAATTAAACAACACTGATAATAAGCATCTTATGTTTTTATCAGTGTTTTTTTTTAGAAATAGTTTGCAGTTTAAAAAAGTTTCACTACCTTTGCAACCGCAAACAAGAAATAATGGTGCCATAGCTCAGTTGGTAGAGCAAAGGACTGAAAATCCTTGTGTCCCCGGTTCGATTCCTGGTGGCACCACTTTTAAAAGATTAATTATCAAGCAGTTACTAATTAAAGTAGCTGCTTTTTTTATATCCTTTTGTGTCTTTTTCGGTGGCTTTTCAATGATTTTCAGCTCTCATGTAAACCAAGATGTAAACCGAAAAAAGAAATGGCTATAACGGTTAATGTATTGTGTTACAAATCAAAAACTCTTGGTAATAGTGAACATCCTCTTATGATTTGTGTCTGCATGGATGGTAAACGAAAGTACAAAAGTTTAGGTGTGTCCGTAAGAGCGGAGCATTGGAACTTTGAAAAGAACATTCCAAAATCGAATTGTCCTAATAAAGAGTATATTAACATACTCATAGCTAACAAGAAAAAAGAATACGAAACGGAAATAGTTAAACTGAAATCAGAAGATAAGTTATTTACAGCCAATACCTTGAATGAGCAAGTTTCTAATTCAGTTAAACCGAAAACGGTAAAAGAAGCATTTAATGAGTATCTCCGACTTCTTCAAGAAGAAAACAGACGTGGATATATGCTTTCCGTTAAACAAGTGTACAATTCACTCATCAAGTACAATAAACATCTGAATATTCATTTCACAGATATAGATGTTGCTTGGCTAAAAAAATACGAGACATGGCTTAGAAACAACGGACTTGCGGAAAATACCATCGGCATACGATTCAGAACATTGCGCACCATCTATAATTATGCCATACAAGAAGATATGGTAAAAGCGGAACACTACCCTTTCAAGAAATACAAAGTATCTAAGTTGAATCAAGAAACAGCCAAAAGAGCGTTAAGCAAAGAGGATATAAACAGAGTGTTGCAATATCAGACAGACAACAGGTTTATGCGCCTACCCATAGACTTGTTTGCTTTCACCTATTACATGGGTGGCATTAACTTTGTGGATATAGCCAATCTCACACAGAAGAACATCATAGACAACAGACTTGTCTATAAAAGAAGCAAAACGGGTAAGCTCATCAAACTACCATTAGTTCCGCAAGCGGTTGAACTTATCAAGAAGTATCACAGCAAGAACAACCCTTATCTGTTCCCGATATTTTCTAATAGACATACAACGGAGCAAGAGAAAGCCAACAGACTGCATAAAGTTATCACCAAAGTAAATAAACGCTTAAAACAGATTGGCGAAGAATTAGGCATATCTATTCCAATCACCACATACGTTGCAAGACACAGCCAAGCTACCATTATGAAGAAAGCAGGTATATCAACCGCTATCATAGGGCAGATTATGGGACACAGTTCGGAACGAGTGACACAAGTTTACTTAGACAGTTTCGATAATGAGCAGATAAACAATGCAATGAAGAACCTACTATAACAAAAAGAAGTCTGTAATCCGGCAAAGATTGCAGACTTTTCTTTTATTTTGCAGTATAACTAATATGAATGTATTATGTATCAAATAGAAGAACTACCCGATTTGAAAGTGGCTTGGCATGAAAGCTACAAATGTCTAAATGAACCACTTTTAGAATATGTGTGGGAAGTAACCAATCACTTCCTACCCGATTATGCGGAAACAGATACGGGAATGATACCCATAGAATCTTCCGCGCCTGCCATATTCGCCAACAGATATGCGGAAAGAAACTTATCCGTAGAAGAAAGATACGAGAGAACCCAAGAAATGAAAACTTTCAAAGGAACTTTGGAAGAATACAAGAAACGAGAATACAGAAAGCTGGATGATTCTTTCAAAGAGAAGTTTCTAACTAATGAAGACTTACAGAATACCATTGAAGCGTATAAGTTGGACGTTAGCAAGTTTTGGTATCTACTTCTGTTCGTATATGACTTTATAGAGGATATTGGCACAAACGCACCTACATTGAACAAGTCCGTATTGGAAGACTTTAGCTATTTTCATGCTACCCTATTGGAAGCTACCAGTATCACCCTAAAGAAGAACAACAAGAAAAGCTATATTGTTGAAAAAGAGGACACAATCAGAATCATTCAAGCAGCCTTGCAGCATTTTGTCAATACATACAGTGATATTATACATAGTGAGCAAGATAGAGAAACCATGATTAAACAATTAAAGGACATAGGTCTGGAGGGGTTTATCAGAAATGACTTATCGTCAAAAATCAGCTTTACAGACAAGTCCAGTCTTGACATATCCTATAAGAAGTGGAAGTTTACGGATATGTTTCTGTTCTTTATTGAAAGAAGAAAGGCTACCACCATACCCAATAAAAAGGTAAAGGTATCTAAAGACAAGATGATGCTTGTTTCAAGGCTTATCTATACAGTGGGCTATGATGGCAAGAGATATAATGAAGAATACGATTCGGAGGGCAACAAGAACAGAATGTTATCCAATCTACTCAGAAGATACAAGAACGAGAAATTTCCGTCTGTTATAGCTAATAACTACATGGTAGTTTCATAAACGACATACATAAAAACAATAGCAGAAATGCGTATTGAAAGGGTTATTCTTTTCGGTACGCATTTTTTTTGCGTACTGAAACGGGCACGTTTTCTACACACATGGGCATTCGGTAGATTCCTTTGCCCCCCCTAAATTCCTGCCTAATTTTGCAACGTCAAAAGGACGAGAGGACATTGAAAAGTTAAACGGAAATGATTCATTCCATTCAGCATATTAAGGAAGTTCACTCCGAAGAATAGTAAGGGAGAATTAAGGTCATTACCGATAACCAAGTAAACAAATCTCTGAATTTTGACAAGAACAATCAAAGACAGTAAGGCGCCAAAGTCAATGATTGCATTAATCAACATGTTTTATATTTAAAGTATTAATTTTTATGGCTAATTTTAATTATTCCATTAATGCTGAAAGTACAGTAAAAGAGTATGATAACCAAGGCGCATACAACACCTTGCAGGAAATGATGAAGCGTAAGGAACAACTGACAGTGAAGTTCTACGGTGGCAAAGACAATATACCTTGTGCATGGATAGAATCCGCTCACGTGGCAGGATTCAAATACCAACTGAAAAGCGCATCCTATCAAGGCTTGTTGGACTACTTGTTCAAAGGTAAAGAGGCAGACTTCGATACAAACCCGAAAGAAGCGGATGTTTTGAATGAGAACGAGGACTTTCAGTTTAAAATACTGACAATGATGGTTGAAGCAGGCAAGACAATCCAATATGTCCCGTTGTTCAGAGAACATCCCGACTATATCAGTGCGATTCTTCCTTGCTTCAAAGGAAAGATAATGTTCAGAATCAAACGGACGGAAGAAACATTGAGTTATTTACGTGAAAACAAACAGACTGTATAAATCCTCAATTACTAACTAATGAAAGAGGGATGAGATATTCCCTCTTTTTTTAATCCTATAAGACAATGAAAAATAAAGATATAAGAATCAGCAAAAAAGCAGACGGTACAATACAGTACTTAACGGAAGTGTTACCTATGATACCCACCAACACCATATTATATAAGAAACTTACGGGGCTTGGTGCTACTTATGGAGAACTGAAAGCAAACCGCAATTCAATCATTATCGAACCGAATAAGCCTGTTATCAGTGGAAAATGCAAAGACCCGAAACACAAAGACGATAACTTGTTCGGAGTTTATGAAGGTGTATATGCTGACAATATAATGGCATATATAGAACGAAGCATTAAACAGAACAAACATTTTAAGATTCTAACTACTCCTGAAAGTTTCCACAAGGTGCAGGAAGCGTTTGAAGAAATGGATATGGACATACGCTATAACGGCTTTCTATTATTCGATGAGTGCCATAAGATAGTCAAAGATTCAGGTTTCCGTCCAGACATAGCACTGCCTATGGACTTGTTTTTTGAATGTGAAAACAAGGCATTGGTATCTGCCACTCCCATAGAGTTTACAGACCCACGTTTTGAACAACAGAAATTTCAGACCATTACCGTCAAGCCCACATTCGACTATGTAAAAGACATTAATCTCCATGCTACCAACAATCTGTTGCAGGCAGTAAAAGAAGTGTTCGCTGGTCTGAAAGGCAATTGCTTCATATTCTGTAATTCTACAGACACCATCCATTCACTGATGCAGCAACTTGGCTTGCTGGACGAATCCGCAGTATTCTGTTCCGAAAAGAGTGTGGAAAAGTTGAAAGGCTTGAAGTTTGACAATGTTTCCGATATATGGGACAAGGACATAATGAAGCGTTACAACTGGCTCACCTCACGTTTTTATAATGCGGTGGATATTGAGCTTGAAGAAAAGCCTACCATATTATTACTGACAGACTGTTATTTTGCGGACTATACCGCATTCGACCCGAATACGGACACGATTCAATGCGTGGGAAGATTCAGAAACGGTGTGTCCTCTATCCACCATATCAGCAATACCAACCGCAATTTCATGGTGAGAAGCAAGGAGGAACTGAAAGGACGCATCTCATGTTGGAAAGACGTGTACGATATGTTACAGAACCATTACGACTATGCGACCACCGTTTCCGCAAAAGACGCATACAGTGCTGTTCTTGTCAGTCTGCCCTATGCGGAGATGCTGGACGAGAAAGGAAGAACCAGATACTTCAAGATAGACAACTACATCAATACTGAATTGGTGAAAGGATATTATAATTGTCCCGATAATCTGTATGAAGCATACAAGGATTGCGACGCTTTTACAATCAGTCATTATAGTTTCTTGGATTATAAGCTCGGTGATTATGAAAAATTGCAGCGTACCAATAAATCAATCTCAATTAAAGAGAAACGCAAAATAATGGTGCAACAGCTTGAATTGCTTGGTGAGTGCCAAACGGAAATGGAATACCAGTTCAAAAGGGACTTGGAGAAAGCGGACTGTTTTATTGTGGAAGCATACGACAAAATAGGCAAGGGAGAAATAGAACGGCTGAAATATAACCGCAAGAAAATCAAGGAAGCAATGATTATTACGGACTACCATACCAAAATTACGGGAACGGAAGTCTCACTGATGATATACAACTCTTTTGAAGCGGGCAAATGGTATTCCCGAAAATTCATAAAGGAAGAAATCAACAGAATATTCAATCTGTTCGGTATTGAGCCAAAGAAAGCGGTAACATCACATACTATTCTTGATTTTTTTCATGCGGTGGAAAAGAAACGGAAAAATACAAAAGGTTATCAACTGACTATGCGGAAAGGCATATAGGCGAGTACCTTTTTTATGAAGAAATTCCTATATATACCCTGCTAAAAAAAAGTACCTGCACCTGCATATACAGAAAGCCATCTCTCATTTATACAAGATTATAGGACAGATGCAAACCGTATCTCTCCTATAATCGCCAAAAACGGATTGTTTTCTCACTGACTGATGATTGCACCGATTTTACTTGGAACTTTTTAATGCTATAAGTAAGATAGCATATCTGAAAATACAGAAATCCAACCTCAAAAAAATACCATCCTCAAAATCCGATTCTGATTCTCCCAAAAGAGGTGTTCATTTTAGGGGGGCGGAGTGTTCATCTTAGGTGGGTCGCTTATAAACACCTATATATAAACACCTACCTACCCGATTTTTCAAATCGGGACAGATTGGTTAATTCTCAAAATCTTATATTTAATAACTATGATTATTCATTTACCTACAGGACTGACATTTACAAATCAGAAAGAAGCGAAAAGCTACTTCGGAAACCACCATTACAGAAGATTGGTAAGGAAAGGAGATATTTATTTTACTAACTATAATAAATCGGTTGCTAATGACCTCATACAGAAAGATAACATCTAATATCGCAGGAAAACTTAGTCTGCTGGAAACATATCTGTTCTATTGCTTGGCTCTATGCTCCGATTGCTATACGATGGAATCATATATCAAACAAGATAACCTGACTAATTTCTATGGAATTAAAAAGACAGACCAGATAAGGGAATGGCTGCACAAGTTTGAATCCCTCGGATTGATAAGCATAGACAAGTCCGATATTTACGGACAATATGGAAAATTCAACAGATGCAGCTACCAATTAGATACAGAACATTATGTTCTCATAACTAATAAGCTATATGACGAACCGATAAGCAAGGAACTGAAAGGCTTTCTTATCCTGCTGAAATGCAAATGCTTGAACGGAACCAACACTACTCTTTACAGCCAAAACAGATTAGCGGAAGAACTTGGCTTAGCCAAAGGCACAATATCGAAATACATTAATGAAGCCGAAGAAAAAGGCTATGTAAAGAGAAATAAGAAAGGAATACACCTGCTTAGAGAGGATATATTTCTGAAAACTTCTGAAAGCCAATTAGCTATAATCAAAAATATATATCCCGAAATAATTACCGATGAAGACCTTGAAAGAGGTTACGTTGTTTAATATATCGCCAAGCCGTAAGTAACCCTTGCGGCTTTTATTTTGGCGTAGAACCACAGCCCCACATTTTCCCCGATTCCGATTTTCTGAATATTTCCACGTTAGGAAGAGTTATATAGCACATACTTTATAATATGCCACATACAGCTAATGACATTAAAAAGACTACCTGACTAAAGAATCACCTATATACAGTTTAGCTAAAAGTCAAGAAAACAGACATATAAGGTACTTCATATAAGAATCCCCCTCCCCATTCAGCCAGTAACCTTAAATATACAAGAGTGTCTGCCCTTACAGTGTACTACCCCCTTAGTCCCCCTCTGTATATTGATATAAAAAAGAATTATTAATCATTTAAACTTTTATCAATATGAATAATTTAGTTATCATGCCAACGGAGAAAAGAACTTTGAATTTAGGTGAGTATGCAGAAGAAGCTACTATAATTGTGGAAGAAACTGCAAAACCTAGTATTACTTTCTTGGAAGCCAATACAGATTCTATCACACTGGAAGAACTTGCAAACAAATGTGTTGTGCCTACTTGGGCTAACTTGGAATCAACCATTTCACACCAAGACTTTATTTCTTGTGTGCATGAGGCTGCAAGTTCATTCTATGCAGGTGAAAAGGTGAGCTTTCCGGAAATACGAGTTTCACACATAGTACGTGGCAGAATACCGTCCGCACTTGGTAAGAAAGCAAGTGAACTGTTAGAATGTGAAAAGACACAATTCTATCAAAGACTTGCATTTGCTTTTACTGTTCCCACCATTTTTGAAACAATAAGAGGGCAAAAACTTGAATTGTGCATAGGTGGGGTAAGAAATTACAGTGACTTGAATCTATACCGTTCTTCCAGAGGCTTAGAAAAGTTTTCCGTCTTTATTGGCTGGAGAATGAGAATTTGCTCTAATCAGATTCTTACTGGTGAGGGGGTGAGGTTCAACATGGAAGTAACCAATATCAATGAACTTTACAGAAATGTACTGGAATTGCTTAACGGCTTCAATGCTGCCAAAGAAATACATTTGATGCAGACATTATCAGATACTTATCTATCTGAAACGCAGTTTGCACAAGTGGTAGGCAGAATGAGAATGTACCAGGCACTTTCACCCACAAGACAGAAAACAATACCAAGACTTTTAATCACTGACAGCCAAATAAATAGTGTGTGTCGTGATTATTACACCAATGAAGTTTTTGGAATGAAAGACAATGCCATATCTCTTTTTGATTTTCACAATTTACTCACACAATCAAACAAGAACAGCTACATAGACAGCTATTTACAACGTGGGGTAAATGCTACAGAGGTAAGTGTTGGACTGAACAATGTATTACAAGGACTGGATAATAAATATTCTTGGTTCTTGGGCTAAACTAATCAATGAGAGGACATCTATTTATTAGGTGTCCTTTCTTATTTTTTATAAAACTATGGATAAACAGATAGATAATGTAATACAACACATTAAAGATTTGGAAAACAGATTGGGTTATGTGGATAATAATCTCCGATACATCAAAGTGATACAAGCCTTAAAATACTGGTTGGATAAATTTGATAATCAGTTATCAGAAGAAGAAAGAATTAAAGGAGAATTTGCAGCCATTTATGAAAGTTACTTCTGTTCCGGTGGTGGATTTTCCTTTTATGATAGGGTATGTAATTCCATATTAGAATATAAATATGGGAACAGACCTTTCTAATAACTTAAAAATACTACAATATGGAAGATGATGAAAAATTGATTTTATGGGGTACATTGGTAGTTATACTACTGATAATAATTGGTATTATCAATCCTTTTTTGCTGATACTGATTTTATCAATCTTTATTTATGTGCAATCTTAGTTACACTTTTTTATTGGAATGGGACAAAGTTTGAAATTTCTGTTATTATCATACCATTTTCAGAAATAAAGAATTTTGTCCCGTTCTCTAATATACAGTAACTTTCAAAAACTGCAATGTAAGAGAAACTACAAATAATGGATATATATAAATCTGATGGGACATGATTCCAAGCAAAACAGATTGCGATAACGTAGCTAATTCCGCATTGGTGCAAGCGTAAGAAAATAATCTTTTTAAAAAGGCATGGTACGGCTTATAGCTTATAGTATGTGTGATTTTGGAGCAAATTTACCCTCACATATACCGCTATAATTGCAAATGAATCATTAATTTTGTGGACTAATTAACTAAAAGTGTAATAAATATGGAAGATACATTCTCTTTAGGTAACGTATTATTATACGGTGAGTTTCCAAGTAAAGGCAAAGAAAACAGTCTTACGGGAGAAATGGCAGAGTTGTTTATCTCAAAGATTTTCGGAGTTACAGTCCTCAAGTTGAAATATGAAGATGTCTTATATCCAGTTCTAACCACAAAAGACTGCTACATTTATAGGGCACAAACCATAAAAGGAGAAAAATATTTCAAGCATGAAGACCTTGATGAATTGATACAAGCCATTAAAAAGGCAAAGTAGTAAACTGATTATTAAAGGATTCGTAGTATTTACGAACTCTTTTTTTATGTCTGCTATGGAGATTAGATACTTCTTTCATTCATTACTTAGTTAGACTGCAAACCTATATACTTTATTATATATAATAGAGATTCATCTTTCAATCCGCAGAATCTACGGGTACTTTTTTCGGGAAGAAATCTTCTTATAGTCCCCGTTCAAAAAAAGTACCTGCTTATGCAATTACAAAGAAAAGAAGCTGATACTACCTAATTACTTACTACAGATATGTTTTGAAACACTTGGAACTGCATTTATCAGCGTTTTATCTTTAGCTATTCAAAACCTTTCGCTAACTTTGCAGCAATTTCAGTAGGCTTAATGCGTTAAGACACTGAAAGGACATATTTAACGAAAGGTGTTATTGAGATTATCTTCTAAAGTCAAACTTCGCAACTTTGATATTGGAATGAAGATGATAGCAATAGCACCCACACATTTGATATATAATCATCTATTAGGTGAACTATATACTTTTTGGTGTGGGGCTATTGTTTTATCCATTCCAAAGGTATTGCGAAGACCTGACTTTAGGGTAAGACAAATATAGTTCCCACACCTTATTTTTTATCCGCTTTCTTCGGGGAATTGGGAAGTACATTATTATTAATATGACTGATGACAATATTTTAACGTGTTACTCTTGCTTCTTAGTTAGCATTCTATCCAAATGCCCTAATCAATCCCTTTCCGTAACAAAGACTAACATCAAGAATGCCTTTATAACGTACATGGAAATGGGGAAAAGTTGTGCAATTGATAGAAACTTTCAATACGAAAATTTTATTAATGAAGCAAGAAATATTATTTCAGAAGTTGGAGGTATAGAACAAATAATTCAAGCATTTAAGTCCTTGGCGACTAATGAAGATATAACAGAATGCAAAACTTATTTAATGAATTTCGGGCATCAATGCCGTAGAATTTCAAATAGTGAAGCACCAATGCAAGAAGCCATATACATATCTAAACAATTTTAAGTTCTATATTATGAGACTTGCAAAATGGTTTAGATGGGTATTTCCTGCAAAGAACAAAACTAATGAATCTATTAATATAGTAAATAGTATAGCAAAAGCAAAGAAATTACATAAAGAGCTAATACTATATGCTCATCCTGATAGGCATCCCAACAATCAAGAACTGGCAACCAGATTATCAGAGCGTATAAATGAGAATAGGTTTAATTACAGTGAGTTATTAAAATTGCAGGACATAATAAACAAGGAATTATATATAAAGGAATGAACATCGTAGATTTATTTAAAAACTTATTAAATTCACTGCTTGATGGTTCTTTTGAAAAAATGAAAATCATATCTACTATGAATCAAGCATTTAAAGAATACTATTATTCGGGTGAATTAAACAGATTGTGTAAAGTATCTATAACAATGGGAAACGATAGTTATAGACACGAAATGAGTGCTATCTTTTTTAGAAGTGGATTTAAAATCTCCATTGAGAATGATTCTGATTTACAGGATTCTGAAATAAGAGATATATCTCAATATATATTATCAAATAAGGCTTTTGTCAGACAACTCATGTCATTGGGATTTGATACCTTAATAATAATGGGTAAAACCACTAAAAAAGCAATGCAATATAGCCTAAAAGAATATGCCCAATTAAGAGGATTTTCTTTAGAATAAACAACTAATTAGTAATCACGAATATGAGTTATGTCAGTAGTACCTATAGGAAAAAAGAATTTATTCAAATTGTTATAGAACAAACTTTTATTTTAAAGAAAGATTATATTAGTAAATGGTTTTCTGTAAAAGAGGTATATACCGAAGTTTTACAAGAAGAAGAAAAGATTATATTCAGTAATGGAGAAGTTGTTACGAAAGAGCGTAAATTATACGTGAATTGTGACCCTACCCATTTTATACATTGGGTAACTGACTATAAAAATAATATTAGTATGACATATTTCTCTACTGGGCAAGAAGAGAAAGGAGAGCCACCTTTAAAACCGAAAAATGATAAAATTGTTCGCAAGTGGGCAAATGGGGAAACTTGTCACGAATATTACGATAGTAATAGAGAACTGTCATATAGGGCAATCTATGATGCAAATAACAGATTAAAGGCTGATACAAATTACATATATGACAATAGTAATCTTCTTGTCAAGATTCGCTACATGAAAGACTACGGAAAGTCAAAGTCAGAAATAATACAACAATATAATGCGCAAGGTAAACTTATTTTCACACAAGAAGTAGATGGTGATAATAAAATAATAAGTAGAACAACGTACTACTATAATAGTCAAGGAAAAGAGACTCGTATATGTGAACATATTAGAGGAAGAGAGTATAATTCTAAGTTTAACTATGACAATAATGGAAACCTTATATCATCCGATTTTTATGATGATAGCCATATATTAAGGCATGGTACATATCGTTATAATCAATATGGCGATACTACTTATTTTGATACATGGAGAAATGGGAAGAGGATAAAAGAAGAATATGAGTATGATAAGTACGACAAATATGGTAATTGGCTTGAATGTCGTGAGTTAAAAGAAGGAGAAACTGCGAAATTTATCAGAAGACAGTTTAAATATATAAATTAGCATATTTATGAGAAATACTATTATCCTTTTAATTAGCATAGCTACATTCATAGCTTGCACTAAACAAAAAGTAAAACGGGTTTCTACCATAGACAGCACTTTACAAGTAAGAGTTGATTCTATTTTACAAAACAAGCTATCCGAACTTGATGCTACAGTAGGGCAAGTTATTGTAATGGAAGCACAGACGGGAGAAATTAAGGCTTCTGTTGGTTCTGATTCCATTCTTCAAGAATCGGGATTAGTGCGTACCGCTTCACTTTTGGCAGCATTGGAAACAAAGGCAATCAAATTATCCGATACGATAGATGTTGGTAATGGCATTTTAGCCATTGGTAAAGATACATTGTACGACCATAATTCGCACAGGGGTGGATATGGTAAAATCACAGTGGAGCAAGGTTTCGGACTTGCATCCAATATTGCCACCTACAAAATAATAGAAAAGGCATTTGAGAACGGACAAGCCTTTGCAGAAGCACTTGCAAAATACGGCTATCAAGCGAAAGACGCAAGTCTTGTTTATAATCCTTTGGGATATGGCATACTCACAACTCCATTACAGAACTTGACTTTCTTTAATAGCATAGCTAAAAGTAACACTGCCATTAAACAAGCATTGGAATATTCTGTTTCTGATAGATTAGCTAAGCCTGCCCAATCAGATAAAGTAAAAGTAGCCGGAGCAACGGGAACAATTCAACTTTCAAATGGTGAATATGCCGTAGAATTTTGCGGTTACTTTCCTGCCGATAATCCGAAATACAGTATCATTGTTTCCATTAATAAGAAAGAAATACCTGCAAGTGGTGGACTGATGGCAGGTGATGTGTTTAGACAAATAGCCAACATCTTAATGACAGAAAAATCATCCGATGTGGAAGGACTACTTGGATTTTGGGCTACTGACACCATACTAAAGACAAATTATAAACTTGTCATGTTAATGGACACTCTATACAGATATGTGCACACAGCCCAATTCTCATCATCCGCGCTTGAAGATAATACAGAATGGATGAATAAATACCGCAATCAATTATGCAGATATTATAAGGTCAATCAATTAGGGACAGATACAATATCCAATTACGCCAAAGCAGATACAGTAATTGAAGCAAGCCGGAAATTGTGGAAGTTGGATTCAGATGGCTCTACTGCGGGGCTGACTATAAGCAACGGTATAGAACGTACACGACTGATATTCCAACAATATAATGAGTATGTACGATTATTGGAGCTATGTGAAACAGACGGACAAAAAGGATTACTAAAGGATGAATTTAAAGCGTGGATTGATTTGAATACTCTGATGTCAGAAATTTATAGTGACTGCGTTTATTTAAGATATTGGGGCGGCTCTATTACCGGACCAGTTCGTTCAGCAGCAAGCTTTC
>ERZ780027.174-NODE-174-length-14494-cov-5.35335_pt1 | contig 14494 bp, 7 predicted proteins | sample MGYA00511860_ERZ780027 | MGnify/ENA primary metagenome ERZ780027 (study PRJEB29588, sample SAMEA2143295) | human gut metagenome | biome: human gut; feature: human-associated habitat; material: faeces | place: Denmark | collected 2008/2010 ... | reverse complement strand
CAGGTGGTTGATTTAGACCCCACGAATAAGGCTGCCCGCTTGATGTTGGTCAGCGCTGCCGTGAAAAAGGAAGACTACAAGCAGATTATAAAAGTCTGCGAGCCGGGCATTGAAGCTACTCCGGATGCATTGGAACTTTATTATTATCTGGCTATTGCCTATCATCAGGCAGAGCAGACAGACAGTGTGTTGAGTATTTGTAGTAGGGCATTAGAGCATATTACACCTGATACCCGAAAAGAGGTCATTTCGGATTTCTATTCAATTATGGGGGATATCTATCATACCAAAAAGCAAATGAAGGAAGCTTATGCTGCCTACGATTCAGCTTTGGTGTATAACCCTTCCAACATCGGTGCGTTGAATAATTATGCCTATTATCTGTCTGTGGAACGGCGTGATTTGGATAAAGCGGAAGAAATGAGTTATAAGACCGTAAAGGCAGAACCTAATAATTCGACTTATCTCGATACGTATGCCTGGATTCTTTTTGAGAAAGGCAACTATGCTGAGGCTCGTATTTATATTGATAATGCAATGAAGAGTGATGGAGGGAAAAGTGATGTAATAGTGGAGCATTGCGGGGATATTTATTTTATGACGGGTGATGTGGAAGGCGCACTGGGATATTGGAAGAAGGCATTGGAGATGGGTAGTGAGTCGAAAACATTGAAGCAGAAAATAGAAAAGAAGAAATTTATAGCAGAATGAAAAGAATAGTTTATCTATTGTTGGTTGTGGTTGTGTTGGCTGGTTGTAAGAGTTCGAAGCGCCTGGTGACTTCGGAGACAAAGGCACCTGTATCCAGTTATCTGGCTTCCAAGCTCCAACTGACTATTCCCGATAAAAAAGGAGGAAGCCTGTCGGTAGGAGGAACCATGAGGATGAAAACTCATGAGCGGGTGCAAATCTCTTTGCTGATGCCTATTCTGCGTACAGAGGTAGCACGTATCGAAGTGACTCCTGAAGAGGTATTGTTAGTGGACAGGATGAACAGAAGATTTGTTCGTGCAAGTAAAGAAGAACTGAAGGGTATATTACCCAAGAATGCGGAGTTCTCTCGTTTGGAGAAGATACTGACAGATGCGTCTTTACCCGGTGGAAAGACAGAACTGACAGGAAAGGATATAGGAATTTCTTCGTTGGAAAAAGCAAAGGTGCAACTTTATGAGTTTTCCACGAAAGAGTTTTCAATGACTCCGACTGAGTTGAGCTCTAAGTACAGACAGGTTCCTTTGGAAGAATTAATAAAAATGTTGGTAGCTTTGTTATGATGAAACGTTTCTTTGTTATTCTTATCGGTTGCCTTTGGCTGGCAGTTCCGCTTTTCGCTCAATCGAACAAACTGATTCGTGAGTTGGAGAGCAAACGTGGTGCGCTGCAAAAACAGATTGCCGAGTCGGAAACGATATTGAAGAATACAAAGAAAGATGTAGGTAGCCAGTTGAATAGTCTGGCGGCATTGACCGGGCAGATTGAAGAGAGGAAACGTTATATCATGGCTATTAACAATGATGTAGAGGCTATTGAGCGTGAGTTGGCTTCTCTTCAACGGCAATTGAGGAGCTTGGAAAGAGATTTGAGAGATAAGAAAAAGAAATATGAAGCTTCTGTCCAATACCTGTATAAGAACAAATCGATAGAGGAAAAACTGATGTTTATTTTTTCTGCCAAGAACTTGGGGCAAACTTATCGCCGTATGCGTTATGTTCGCGAATATGCTACCTATCAGCGTTTGCAAGGAGAAGAAATCCTGAAAAAACAGGAACAGATACGTAAGAAGAAGGCGGAACGGCAACAGGTAAAGGCTGCCAAAGAGAATTTGCTGAAAGAACGTGAAGGCGAAAAAGTGAAGTTGGAAGCACAGGAGAAAGAAAAACGGACTTTGGTTGCCAATCTGCAAAAGAAACAAAGAGGATTGCAGAATGAGATTAATAAGAAACGGAGAGAGGCTAATCAACTGAATGCCCGTATTGACAAGCTGATTGCAGAAGAGATTGAACGTGCCCGTAAGCGTGCACAGGAGGAAGCCCGTCGTGAGGAGGCAGCTCGCAGGAAGGCGCGCAAGGAAGGACAATCGGCTGGAACCGGAGCGAAAACGAAGTCGAAGCCTTTGGAAGTGTATACAATGAGTAAGGCGGACCGGGAGTTATCCGGCAATTTTGCCGCCAATCGTGGAAAACTTCCTATGCCCATATCCGGTGCTTATATCATCACCAGTCATTATGGGCAATATGCGGTAGAGGGACTACGCAATGTGAAACTTGATAATAAAGGAATAGATATACAAGGAAAGCCGGGTGCTCAAGCACGTGCCATCTTTGACGGAAAAGTGGCAGCCGTATTCCAACTGAACGGATTATTTAATGTTCTTATCCGGCATGGGAATTATATTTCTGTTTATTGCAATCTTTCTTCTGCCTCCGTTAAGGCTGGTGACGCGGTGAAGACGAAGCAGTCTATCGGTCAGGTCTTTTCCGACGGTACGGATAATGGGCGGACGGTACTGCATTTCCAGTTGCGCAGGGAGAAAGAGAAGTTGAACCCTGAACCTTGGTTAAATCGATAATTAATTAAAGAAACACGCACATAGAATGAAGTTAACTAAAATACTAATATGCTTGCTGGCCTTCTGGACCGGAACATTATCCGCGTCTCCTTATTTTTCATTCAAGAAATATCAGGTGGAGGATGGCTTGTCCCATAATACCGTGTGGTGTGCCCTTCAAGATAGTTATGGCTTTATCTGGCTAGGTACCAGTGACGGATTGAACCGTTACGACGGACGAGGCAATAAAGTATACCGGAATGTTCTCAACGACAAATATTCATTAGAAAATAATTTCGTAGAAGTCTTGATGGAGGTGGACAAGAGTATCTGGGTCGGAACAAATTCCGGGCTTTATATTTATGATCGCGATACCGATCGTTTTTCTTATTTTGATAAAACTACGCAGTACGGTGTATATATCAGTAGTGAGATTAAAAAGATTATAAAGACGGGAAATGGTCTTATCTGGATTGCGACTTTGGGGCAGGGATTTTTTATTTATGATCCGAAAACAGAGGTACTGACTCAAAATAGTGTTCAGACTTCTTTTGTGTGGGACCTTTGTCAGAGTGCCGATCAAAAGAGGGTGTATATCTCTTCTCTACAGGAAGGATTGTTGTGTTTTGACGAGAATGGCAAGTTTCTCCGGGCATACGAAATCTCATTGGAGTCAAATGCCTCTGATAGTTATAAGGTGAACTGTATTCAGAATATCGATGGAGAAATTTGGATTGGTGCAGGAAGTAATCTGCTAAGTCGTTTGGATGAACGAACCGAAGCTATAGACAACTACAGTGGTTCGGCGTTTAATTTTGGAGCTGTTCATTGTTTGTTGAAGTATACGGATAAAGAGTTGTTGGTAGGGACTGATAACGGGCTTTATCTGTTCAATCAGAATACAAACACATTCCAGCGGGCGGATAATCCGGCGGATCCGAGAAGTTTGAGCGATCAGACCATCAATGGAATGATGTGGGATGCTGAAGGAGCTCTTTGGGTGTTGACCAATCTGGGAGGAATCAACTATATGTCCAAGCAAACTAAACGCTTTGATTATTATTCGCCTGCCTATTTGTCCGGGGTGCCGGGAGCAGGGGAGGTGGTGGCTCCTTTCTGTGAGAGTAAAGATGGGAATATCTGGATTGGAACTCAAAGCGGTTTGTATTTCTTTAATGCTGCTACCCAAGAGCTTTCTCCCTATGCTATTGGAGGAGCTAAAAGTCAGAAATATGATATTCGTTCTTTAATGTTGGACGGCGACTACCTATGGATCGGGACTTATGCCGGAGGAATACGGGTTGTTAATTTGCGCACAGGAGCAGTGAAGGCTTATACTCACTCTCGTGGAATCCCGAATACAATTTGTAGCAACGATGTGTTGTGTATCTATAAAGGACGGAAAGGAGATATCTATGTAGGAACGAGCTGGGGATTATGCTGTTATGACTCTGCGAAAGATAATTTTATGACCATCACAAGTGTCGGCTCAATGGTTTCTGTTGTCGATATATATGAAGATATGTACAATCATCTTTGGATTGCGACTTCCAATAGTGGTGTGTTTTCTTATAATACAATGAATGCTCATTGGAAGCATTATCAGCACGAACGGGAAGACTCGACTACAATTACCAGCAATTCGGTCATCACTCTGTTTGAAGATGCGAAAGGAACTATGTGGTTTGGTACCAATGGGGGAGGGCTGTGTTCCTTTGATCCTAAAACGAAAACATTCATAGAATTTGATCCGCATGATACTTTATTACCTAATAAGGTTATTTATGCGATTGAACAAGATCAGGGAGGTGATTTCTGGATATCCAGCAATGCCGGAATTTTCAAGATTAATCCTGTCACTAAAGATCATTTCCGCCAATTTACGATTAATGATGGTTTGCAGGGAAATCAGTTTATGGCTCGATCTTCATTGAAATCATCCGAAGGAAAATTGTATTTTGGTGGAATAAATGGTTTTAATGTATTTCAGCCGGAACAATTTGTGGACAACAAATATATTCCTCCGGTTTATGTGACTGACATCCGGTTGCCTTATCAGACGGACGAACTGGAAGTAAAGAAACTGCTTCAGTTGGATAAACCGCTTTATATGGCCGATAAGGTGACTTTATCTTATGAGAATAATAGCTTCTCTATTCGTTTTGTAGCTCTTAGTTTTGAAGATCCGGCAAAGAACCGATATTCTTATATACTTCGGGGAGTGGATAAGGAATGGATTATGAATACCGAGAACAATGTGGCTTCTTACACAAATTTGCCTCCCGGTGAATATCTGTTTGAAATCAGAGGCTCTAATAATGATCGTCAGTGGAATGAGAAGACTACCACTTTAAAGGTGGTGATTACTCCTCCCTGGTGGCGTAGTACTTTGGCTTATGTTGTTTATGTTCTTATGCTATTGGGATGGATCGGCTGGATGGCCTGGCGATGGAATCTCCGCGTTAAACGCAAATATAAACGGCGGATGGAAAAATATCAGACTGCCAAGGAACAGGAAGTTTATAAGTCGAAGATTAGCTTCTTCATCAACTTGGTGCATGAGATACGTACTCCGCTTAGTTTGATACGCCTTCCTTTGGAAAAACTGTTGGAGAAGGAGCGTGAAGGGAAAGATCTCAAGTATTTGTCTGTGATAGATAAGAACGTAAATTATCTGTTGGGAATTACTAATGAATTGCTTGACTTCCAGAAAATGGAGAGTGGTACGCTGCATTTGAATTTGAAGAAGAGTGATATAAAGGAACTTGTCAGTGATGTTTATAATCAATTTACAAGCCCTGCTGAATTGAAGGGGATTGATTTGCAATTGACTGTTCCTGAACAAGAGTTGGTGTCTACGGTGGATAGGGAGAAATTAAGTAAGATTCTTGTTAATTTGATGGGAAATGCCATCAAATATGCTCATGCGCATATTGACCTGAAATTAGTTGTCACTGATAAGGGATATGAGATACAAGTGAACGATGATGGTCCCGGAATACCGGATGAACAGAAACAAAAGATATTTGAAGCTTTCTATCAACTGCCTGATGATAAGGTGGCTACGACTGTAGGTACCGGTATCGGATTGGCTTTTGCAAAGTCTTTGGCGGAGGCTCACCAAGGAGATTTGTACTTGGAAGATAATGTTGGAGGCGGTTCTTCATTTATATTGTCTCTTCCGGTCAAAGAGTGGGAGACGGAGAAAACGGCTGATATTGTAGAAATGCATCCGGAACATGTGGATGCTTCTGATGCTGTATCTTCGGAGTATTCAGGGAAGAAGTTTACGGTTCTGCTGGTTGAGGATAATGTTGATTTATTGAATCTGACTCGTGAGTCGTTGGCTGAATGGTTCCGTGTGTTGAGGGCTTCCAATGGTCGTGAAGCGCTTGAAGTGCTTGCACAGGAAAACGTAGATGTCATAGTAAGCGATGTTATGATGCCGGAGATGGATGGTCTGGAACTTTGTTGCAAAGTGAAGTCTGAAATCTCTTATTCCCATATTCCGGTCATTTTATTGACGGCTAAAACCACTTTGGAGTCTAAAGTCGAAGGACTTACATGTGGAGCAGATGTATATGTGGAAAAACCATTCTCTATCAAACAGCTTCATATGCAAATCGAAAATTTGCTGAAGTTGAGGCAGTCTTTCCATAAATTGATGGTGAGCCTGGCTGGGGATACGGTGGCTGTTTCGACAACGGACTTTGCGATGTCGCAGAAAGACTGTGAATTTATTGCGAAGATACAAGGGGTGATAGCCGAACAGCTGGCAGATGAGAACTTTTCGATAGATACCCTGTCTGAACAGATGAATATGAGTCGTTCCAATTTCTATCGGAAGATCAAGGCTTTGTCCGGAATGTCACCTAATGATTATTTGAAGACACTTCGTATGAATAGAGCTGCTGAACTGATTATGAGCGGTACCCGGATTTCTGAAGTGGCAGCGCAGGTGGGATTTACTTCTTCTTCTTATTTTGCGAAATGCTTTAAAGCGCAATATGGCGTATTACCTAAAGAATATAATGGTCAGCCTCCGGTTGCAGGTGAGGTGTGATAGATTGTATAAAGGCATATAAAAAAGACTCCTGCCGGTAAATATCTTGCGATATTGCGGCAGGAGTCTTTTATAAAATAATCAATCGAATGCTTCTTATTTTTTCTTCTGTCCCGGATAAGGTTCTACCATACAACGTTTCGCCCATGCTTCGTAAGCTTTTGTCATTTCCGCTACTTTTTCAGGGTGTTGTGCTGCCAGATTATGCATTTCGCTCCGGTCTTCATTCAGATTGTATAACTCCCATTTAGCGTTTTCTCCCGGACGAACCAGTTTCCAACCATCTTTAGAAAGGAATGCACGTTCGTTGTAATGCTCGAAACCAAGGTAGTCGTGTCCTTCCCGATGTCCGTTCTTGAAAATAGGCACCAAGCTCTTTCCTTCCAATGGAAGGATGTCGTTTCCTTTGTACTTGGTAGGATAAGTAGCTCCCGCCATATCGATGCAGGTAGCCATGATGTCCATCACATGCCCGATTTCAGGAGTCATCTTTCCGACATTCTTCTTGATTCCTTTCGGCCAGTGGGCAATCATCGGAGTACAGATACCTCCTTCATAAGATTTAGCTTTCCAGAAACGGAACGGAGTATTGGCTACGTTTGCCCAGCGTGCTCCCAGTGAGGCATAAGTTGTTTGTGGCCCGGGCATCACTTCTTTGTTATGTGGATAAATTATTTTCTCTCCTTTGCGTGTCATGTCCGGACGGTCGTTTTCTCCCGGAGAGTAGTTTTGGCAATTCTCATTGCTGCATCCGTTGTCGGAAAGGAACAGGATCAGTGTATTATCAAGTTGTCCTGTCTTTTCCAGCGCATCGATTACTTGTCCTATTCCCTGGTCCATACGGTCGATCATGGCAGCATGAACAGCCATGGCACGGGCATCCCATTCGGCATGTGGGTTGTCCTCCCATTTGTCTTTGAATTGTCTTTCGGACAAGAAATTATCCATGCCAGGGAATATGCCCAATTGTTTCTGGCGTTCGTAACGGGCGTTACGAATAGCTTCCCACCCTACTTTATAAGTATCTTCATATTTTTTAATGTCTTCAGGCAGTGCTTGCAATGGCCAGTGGGGTGCTGTGTACGCCAGATACATAAAGAATGGTTTATCATCCTTTGCATACTCTTTCACTTCTTTAGCAGCACGGTCTGAAAGTGCCTGTGTGATGTAATATCCTTCCGGCACTTCTTTTACGGGTACTTCCCCTTCCACCAGACTGAACGGGTCAAAGTAATCTACTACTCCATAAATGATTCCGTAGTGAGAATCGAATCCACGGTTTACCGGATAGTGGCATAAGTCGGAGAATGTGTCATGGAAGACGTGATGTGCGAGCCATTCGCGTTGATCTTTGCGTAGGGGAGTCTCGGCAACATGCCATTTACCTACCATGCTGGTCGCATATCCTGATTCTTTCAATACTTCGGCGATGGTAACCGCATTGCGTGATAGTGTGCCTCGATACCCCGGCAGATGGTCATCGAAAGTCATTCGTCCGATACCTGCCTGATGTTGATAAAGTCCTGTCAATAAGGAAGCACGAGTCGGACAGCTGCGGCTGGTGTTATAGAAATGATTGAAACGTACTCCTTGTTTTGCCAGCTTATCCAGATTAGGTGTGTGGATTTCGCTACCGTAGCACCCAAAGTCGGAATAGCCGAGATCGTCTGCAAGAATCACCAGGATGTTAGGTCTCTGATCAGACTTTTTTCCTTTGGCGTTCGCTGCAGTGTTGCCGGCTATCATTAGTGCTGCCGGCAGAAGAAAAGCTTTAGAATTCATGAGTATTATTGTTTAATTAGAGGTTTGTAGTCCTTTGTCTTTGTTTGCGGCATACCACTCGCATACCTTTTTGCTCAACTTGGTAACCAGATTAGGATGCTCACTTGCGATATTGTTCTTTTCAAACTTATCCTTTTCCATGTCATATAGTTGTGCATCACTTCCGTCGCCATTCACTAATAATTTCCATTTTCCGCTGCGTATAGCTAAGTGAGGGCTTCTGTCATAAGGATTTCCTGGAAAGCCAAAATGTTTGTTTCGTCCGAAGTCCCACATTAAATCAGTCTTGCGTTTAGCTTCCGATTTACCGAGAAGAATTTTTGCATAGTTCTGTCCATCACCTTTGTAGCCTTTTTCTGTTTTGATTCCGGCTACAGAACACAAAGTCGGATATAAATCTACAGCGCATAATACGGACTCGTTATTTACCTGTCCGGCTTTAATTTTCTTTGGATATCTAACGATGAATGGCATACGGATACCTCCTTCATAAAGACTATTTTTAGTTCCTCTCAAATATGCGGAGCGTACAGATTTAAAGCTGGGTGCAGGACCATTGTCACTAGTGAAAATAATGATTGTATTTTCTCCCACTCCCAACTCATCCAGGGCTTTGATGAAACGTCCGAGTTGTTTGTCCATTTCTGCAAGTACAGGAGCAAATGCTTCTTGTGTTTCCCAGCTTTTTCTTTCCTTTTGTTTGAATTCCGGTACCCAAGGGGTATGCATATCATCCGGCCATAGGTTTAGGAAGAATGGTTCGTCTTTGTGTTTTTTTACAAACTCAATACTTTTATCTACAAAGTATTCAGTACGTCTCCAACGTTTTACGCTGTCTTTATCCGACCATATCCACTTGGTTGCAGTGATTGTCGGGTCCGGGTCCGGACTTTCGTAGGTTGATATGTATTCGTCAAAACCGTAATTCTTAATAGAAGGAGCATTGTGCACGTCACGTCCGCCTCCCATGTGCCATTTCCCGATGTGTCCGGTTGAGTAACCTGCATTTTGGAAGGCACGTGCCATTGAAGGCAACTTATCATCAAGAAAATTACGTTGTTCGCATCTCTTATTAGCAGCTTTGTCGTTCAGGAAAGTGTTGATTCCCACTTCAAGAGGAAAGAGACCTGTTGTCAGTCCACAGCGGGATGGAGAACTAACCGGCGCAGAAGAATAATACTGGTTGAATAATAACCCGTCTTGTGCTAGCCTGTCAATATTAGGTGTAGGAGCGAATTTGCCTCCATAACAACCTATGTCACCGATACCCATATCATCGATATAGATAATTACTACATTAGGTTTTGTTTCTGCTTGTGTGTTAGCAATGGGGAGTAAGGCTCCCAGCCAGGGTAAATGTTTTTTCAGATTCATAATTATTGTGATTTAATTAACTTTAGTTTTTCATGATGACTTTTCGCAAAGGTAGGGAAGATATCAGAGAAGGAAGGAAAAATACTAATCAATAAAGGAAAAAAAATGGTAGAATGATAGATTTCTTCTTTCTTCTATTGAGAAAACACGAATAGAGAAGCTCGTAGAAACCGAAAACTTCTCTATTCTTCTAATTATTCTATGATAATACGATCATTGGAGAAAGTATCTTGAATGGGAGCTTTACTTCGCCACGGTTTTAGTCAGTAATTGTACCCATGAGTATTTAGTGTTTTCTACCCAATTATCCGGTGAGACTTCGATAGTACCAGTTTTTGCTGTTATTTTTTGTATGTAAATCAATCCTTTCTTTCCATTGGCAGTTTTGAACAGGTAAACTTTATCTGCCTGAATAGCTAAGACTTCGGAGGTTGGATCTGCCAGATTTTCTATCGGAGTTGCATCTACTTGGGAGATTGCATTAAATTCTGCTTGTGATAAAGAGGTTTCAGCAAATAATGTGTGTTGTAAACCATTAATTGTCATCAAACCATACTCACTTCTTTTAGCAGGTGAAACAAGAGCAGGTACTGCTTCACTTCCCGGAGACAAGATAACATCTCCGAGTGAGAAATCTACTTCGTTTGCATATTTCATGGCATCAGCAGCCATATAGGTGCGTCCAAGAAGCCATGTTGCATAGTAACAACCATAATAAGCCGAAGCTGTCTCTACTATTTCTCCATCTTTTCCATAATCCGGATCGGAGAATAAAACGGAAGGAGTAATCTCTACCAATAACTTACGTTGGTAAGTATTACCGTCGGTACCTAAAACGACTACTGTAATACAGGCATTCTCTTTTAAAGAAGTAAACTTGTAAGTTGTCTCGTAATTAGCGGTTCCGTCTTCAAATGACCGGGCAGTTTCTTCTATCAGGCTCCCTTGTATTCCAGTCTTGGAGTCTGCCTGATAAATTTCAAAACTCATGATCTCTCCCTGAACTTTAACAGTTGCTGTGTATTCTGCAACTCCTTTCTCTAATGACACTCTATTGTTTTGATCGACACCTGTAAATTCAATCTTGACAGGTGCTTCATAATCAACTTCATATTTATCTGCACAACCGAATAATCCAAATAAACTGATTGACAGAATTAATGCAATTATACTATTTGTTTTCATGACTTTATTTTTTTAAGTAAACATTCTATTTAGATTAGTATCCTGGATTCTGGTAGATATTCGGGCAGTTATTAACTTCATCCTGTGGTATTGGAGCCAAGTTCATGCGCTCGTTATAATTACGTGTGTCTAAAGTTACCCGTTGATATTCACCGTTAATTTTCTTTATTCCGACAGCCGGTAACCTCATTACCTCTTTTGCTATCAGCCATCTTCTTATATCAAAGAATCGATGATCTTCAAAACAAAGTTCTACACGGCGTTCTTTGCGTATGCGTTTCCGAAGGGTTGCCTGATTATAATCTGCGGCCAGTAAGTCTGTCGTGATACCGGCACGACGACGTATCCTGTTAAGCTGGGCTATTGCTTTTTCTCTGGCTGTATTCGTATCTTCAGCCTCATTCTCGGCTTCTGCATAATCGAGCAGGATTTCTGCATATCTCATCATTGGAAAGTCCATGTAAGTGGTACCACCTTTTCGATGATCGATACGGTCATCCAGGAACTTTGTCAGGAAGTATCCGCTTCCCCATCTATATGATTTTGACAGGTCTATTGCAGCTGGCTTACCGTTGACTAAAGGCCAGGTAGCACCATCACATAGAATACTCTGCGCCAAACGAGGATCCCTGTTAGCATAAGGAGAATTTACATTGTAACCGGAGTTTGGGTTGATGATGGCTTTCGTATTTGATTCATAACCGAGAATGGGCTGTGAGCCGTCGAGCATATCATAACAGTCTACCAGCCATTGGTTCGGACAAGTCAGTAACTCTTTATTTACATTCCAGGGATCAAAGGCAGGCATCATTCCGTAAAGGTCATTTGCCGGTGCACGGAGAAATCCCATGATTACCTCACCATTGGCACGGGTATTGAATAATCGTGTGTAGCTCTTTTCAGGAGTGGTCGGATCTTCATATAAACGATAGAAATCTCCATTGTCAGCATATTCAATCATATCGTAGGCAGCATCAGCCGCTTCTCTCCAAGTTACTCCGGACGCATTGTGTAAGGGACTTGCTGCATAAAGTAATGTGCGTGCCAGATAGCCTAGGGCTGCTCCCCGGGTAGCTCTTCCGTAATCTGCTGCATCGTATTTGTCGGGCAATACTCCCGGCTCTGCAAGTTCTTTGAATTCATTAGCAATCCAACGGACTGTGGTTTCTAACGATTCACGTTTGATTTCGTCATAAAGTAACGGATCGAGTTCTTTGTCTCCGACTACTAATGCTCCGTAGAAACGAAACAGTTCGTGGTGATACAATGCACGTAGAAAGCGTACTTGGTTTTTCAGGGAAATCTTCTCTGCATCCTCCAATGGTGAACGGTCTACGTTGTTCAGGAATGTGTTTGCAGAACGGATGGCTTTATAGTAGAATATCCATGGATGGTCACCGCCAATCAAACCTTTGGAAGCATCAATTCCCCCTTTGATAAATTTCTCGAGTTCGGGAATAACTGCCCCTCCGGCACGGGTCGTATTTCCGGCTCCATCGTCTGTTGCGTTGTCAAGCATACAAGGTGAACCACCAATGTTTGCCAAAAAACCAAAACTGCCCAAGCGGTCTCTTCCCATGCGCATACGTGCATACAAGTCGTATGCAACTTTGCGGGTCAATGTAATGTCCGAATAAACTTTCTCTGTATCCGTAAGATCCAGTTCGGTTTCTTTCATCAGGCTATCTGCACTACAACTGGCAAGCAGGACAGCCGTTACAAAGGATATAAATAGTTTTCTCATAAATTATTCATTTCAAACATTAGAAATTCAGGTTGATACCAAAATTTATTACTTTTTGTTGTGGATAGAATTGTCCATTACTATTGTTCGATGATTCAGGGTCTACCTTCTTTACGTTGTCCCATGTAAAGAGATTGTAGGCATTCGCATATACTCTAAGTGAACGTACTCCGAATTTTTTCAATAGTTTGCGAGGTATAGTGTAACCTAACTGAATGTTTTTCAGACGCAAGTATTTGGAGTCTTTCAACCAATAGTCAGATTTATAATAATTAGGATGCGCAGGAGTGGCTGCTTTAGTGAAACGTGGGTACGTTGCTGTTGCTGCTGTTTCCGGTGTCCATCTTCCGATATGCTCTTCGTAATAATTACCCCAGAAATTATCCCATGCAATATCCTGTTGCAGATAGATGGATGAACGGGCAGCTCCCTGAAGCAATATACTAAAATCAATTCCTTTCCAGTTCAAACCGGCAGCAAGGGAGAAAGTCATTTCGGGTACCGGATTGTAGCCGATAGGAGCTTGGTCGTTAGAATCGATCACTCCATCATGATTCAAGTCTTTATATTTAATATCTCCAGGTCGGCTTACTTGTCCGAATTGAACGGGAGAACTTGCTACGTCTTCATAAGAGCTAAAGAAACCGTCAGAAATATAGCCGATAAACTGCCCGATAGGATTTCCCGTTTGTGACATATAGGCATAGGGCTTTACAGATTCACTTTTCTCTACAATTTCATTGTGTGCATATCCATAAATCCCTTTTATGGAATATCCGAAATCTCCTTTTTGATCTTGATAGCCTATTTCCAAATCATATCCCTGATTTGTTACGACACCATAGTTTATGGGAGCCAATCCGTTTGAACCGGCTGCTTGAGAATATCTTTCCGGTTCACATAGGATATTACTACGACGTTCTTTAAAAAAGTCGATACTGGCAGATATTTTATCTTTCAACCATTTGGTCTCAAGTCCTAAGTTATATTTCCGTGCAACTTCCCATGTGATATTTTCATTGGCGCTTTTTCCTTGAATCAGACCTTTAATCGCAGGATTATGTGTCTCTCCAAAAGTGTAGCCTAGTCCTTCATCGTATCCTGAACGATAATAGTAAGAGAAACCTCCCAGCTTGTCATTACCAACTTCACCATAAGAGAAGCGTAGTTTAGTAAAACTTAAGATAGGGTTTTCTTTAAAGAAAGGTTCGTTAGTCAGTACCCATCCCACTGATGCTGCAGGAAAGAGCTGATAACGGTGTCCTTCCGCAAAACGGTTTGAGCCGTTATAGCCTGCGTTAACTTCGAATAGATAGCGATTCTCATAATCATAGTTAACACGTCCTACTAAAGCCTGATAGATATGAGGTACATAAGAATAGCGTCCACCGGGAGTGGAAGTGTAACTCATATTATAAAGTACCAGTCCAGATATATTATGTCCGGAGAAGGATTGCTTATAACGAACCGTGCCTTCAGCATACTTCCGATGTGTAGCTGCCGTTTTATTGGTGGCTTTTGTTGGCAACACCATTTCAAGTCCTTGTTTATAAGTCCCGTTTACAGGATTATATTGATAGATATTGGGACGCTGCTGTATGCTTCGGTTATTGCTCCAGCCTGCATCGTAAGAGAATTTTCCGTCTATACTTAATCCTTTTAACAGTTTCCTTAGGTTATATTTAAAAGCAAAATCTGTCTCAAGTTTGTTATTGAAATTAAGAAAAAATCCTGAATAGCATAATGTCACGAGTGGATTCTGCCTCCATATACCATCGGCGGCGGGATTAAGTCGATT
>ERZ780027.169-NODE-169-length-14641-cov-3.96833_pt1 | contig 14641 bp, 14 predicted proteins | sample MGYA00511860_ERZ780027 | MGnify/ENA primary metagenome ERZ780027 (study PRJEB29588, sample SAMEA2143295) | human gut metagenome | biome: human gut; feature: human-associated habitat; material: faeces | place: Denmark | collected 2008/2010 ... | reverse complement strand
ATTGCTTGGCACTGCAAAAGTTGCATTCCAGAAGCTGCGGGTGGGGATGGCCGGAGTAACAAATTCCGGATCGAGACAGGCACGTATTACATAATAAAGTGGCAATGGCTGGATCAATAGCAGACATGCCAATGCAAATATCCATTTGTCTTTCAGCCGGCAAGTCAGTGGCAGGATGAAACCTACTAAAGAATAAAGGACTAGCACTTCCGCTGTGAAAAAACTGGCATTGATATTACCTATCAGGAAAAGAAGAATTAACCGCCAACAAAAACGTAGACGGAAATCATTGCCCCGTAGGCGTTGGTTGTCATCTTGAATAAAAAAGCTAAAACCGAAAAGTAAAGCGAATATGGCGTATGCTTTTCCGCCGAACATGAAGAATAACCCGTTCCAAATGGCTTTGTCCGAGAAGTTCAGCCACGCACTTTGTCCGGCTGTATCGGGAAATGAGTAGAAATTAAAATGTTCGATAGAGTGCAGGATGATGATTCCCATCACTGCCAGTCCGCGTAGCACATCAGCTACATCTACACGTGCGTGTCCTTTCAATTTTGTGTTTATTGCTTTTGTTTCCATGGGGTTATATATTAGCGTACAAAAATAGGAAAATCTTGAATAGTTGGCAAAAAAAGGAGGAAGTAATCAGATATTTCTTTAATTTTGTCCCCATCTTAAAAAAAGATATGGATATTTCGGAATTGCAACGTATTTATGCCGGTCATCCTAACACTAAGGGACTGGCTGCGTTATTGGAAGATTCCTCAGTGAGGACTATTTTCCTGGGAGGATTACATGCTTCTGCGGCAGCTTTATTTGTTTCCTCCTTTCTTAGAGAGAATAAACAGACATTTGTATTTGTACTGGGTGACTTGGAGGAAGCGGGTTACTTTTATCATGACCTGACACAGGTGAACGGTGATGAGCATATTTTGTTCTTTCCATCCTCGTATCGTCGGGCTGTTAAATATGGGCAGAAAGATGCAGCTAATGAGATCCTGCGTACGGAAGTGTTGAGCCGTTTACAGAAAGGCGATCCGCTATGTGTGGTGACTTATCCCGAAGCGTTGGCGGAGAAAGTGGTATCACAAGAGGTACTGATGGACAAGACGTTAAAACTTGGTGTGGGTGAGCATGTGGACACAGAGTTTATCACGGAAGTGCTGGCCGGTTACGGATTCGAGCATGTGGATTATGTTTATGAACCGGGGCAATATGCTGTACGCGGTAGTATTATTGACGTCTTCTCTTTTGCTTCCGAGTATCCTTACCGTATTGACTTTTTTGGTGACGAGGTAGACAGCATCCGTACTTTTGAGGTGGAAAACCAGCTTTCGAAAGAGAAGAAACAGAGCATTGCCATCGTGCCCGAGCTGACGAATGCCGCCGACAAGAGCGGGGTGTCTTTCTTTGAATTCATTCCTCGGGAAACAGTTCTGGCAATGAAAGACTTTCTTTGGGTACGTGAAAGAATACAGGTAGTACGGGAAGAGGCACTCTCTCCTCAGGCGCTTGCCGCATACGAGGGAGAGAAGACGGAACTGATGAATTTGGAACTGAAGCTGATAGACGGGGCGGAATTTACAGTACGGGCTTTGGATTTCAAACGGATTGAATTTGGTAACAAACCTACAGGAACTCCACAGGCAACGTTGGCTTTCGATACGACGGTCCAGCCTATTTTTCATAAGAATTTTGATTTGGTAAGCACTTCATTCACTGATTATCAGAAACGAGGTTACACCTTATATATATGTACCGATAGTGAGAAGCAGGCAAAGCGTCTGAAAGATATCTTTGAGGAGCGTGGTGATCATATCACGTTCATTCCGGTCAACAAGACTTTACATGAGGGCTTTACAGATAATGTATTGAAAAGCTGCTTTTTTACAGACCATCAGATTTTTGACCGTTTCCATAAATACAATCTTCGTAGTGACAAGGCGCGTAGCGGTAAGGTGGCATTGACCTTAAAAGAGTTGAGCCAGTTTGAGCCGGGTGACTTTGTGGTACATATAGATCATGGTGTAGGCCGTTTTGGCGGTTTGGTACGCATTCCGAATGGAAATACTACCCAGGAAGTGATTAAACTTATTTATCAGAATGAGGATGTGGTATTTGTTTCCATTCATTCCCTGCATAAAATATCCAAGTATAAAGGGAAGGAGGGAGAAACTCCCCGCCTGAACAAATTGGGGACCGGTGCGTGGGAAAAAATGAAAGAGCGTACCAAGAGCAAAATCAAAGATATAGCCCGTGACCTGATCAGACTGTATTCGCAACGTAAACAGGAAAAAGGATTCTCGTATAGTCCCGACAGTTTTATGCAACATGAATTAGAGGCGAGCTTTATTTATGAGGATACCCCCGACCAGTTGAAGGCGACTCAGGATGCCAAAGCCGATATGGAGAGCGACCGTCCTATGGACCGTCTGGTGTGTGGTGATGTGGGTTTCGGAAAGACTGAAGTGGCTATTCGTGCTGCTTTCAAGGCTGTGGCTGATAACAAACAGGTGGCTGTGCTGGTTCCCACTACGGTGCTGGCCTATCAGCACTTTCAGACTTTCAGCGAACGGTTGAAAGATTTTCCATGTAAGGTGGATTATTTGAGCCGTGCCCGCAGTGCGAAAGATGTTTCCAAAATAGTGAAGGAACTGGCGGATGGAAAAATAAATATTTTGGTCGGTACACATAAAATCATCGGTAAAAGCGTTAAGTTCAAAGATTTAGGATTGCTGATCATTGATGAGGAACAGAAGTTCGGAGTTAGTGTGAAAGAGAAGTTGCGTCAGATGAAAGTGAATGTGGATACACTTACTATGACCGCTACCCCCATCCCCCGTACTTTGCAGTTCTCGTTAATGGGCGCCCGTGATCTTTCTGTTATTCAGACTCCGCCTCCCAACCGTTATCCCATTCAGACAGAGGTGCATACCTTTAATGAAGATATCATAACGGAAGCGATCAATTTTGAAATGAGCCGTAACGGACAGGTGTTCTTTGTCAATAACCGCATACAGAATCTGGTAGAATTGGAATCCATGATCAAGCGGAATATACCCGATTGCCGTGTCTGCATAGGTCATGGACAGATGGAGCCCGAAAAGCTGGAGAAGATTATTTTCGACTTTGTGAACTATGATTATGATGTGCTGCTGGCAACCACCATTATCGAGAGTGGTATTGATATACCGAATGCCAATACGATTATCATCAACCAGGCGCAGAATTTTGGATTGAGTGATTTGCACCAGATGCGTGGACGTGTGGGAAGAAGCAATAAAAAAGCATTCTGTTATTTGTTGGCGCCTCCATTGACTTCACTGACTCCCGAGGCAAAGCGCCGTCTTCAAGCCATTGAGAATTTCAGTGATTTGGGCAGCGGTATCCATATAGCCATGCAGGATTTGGATATCCGTGGAGCAGGAAATATGCTGGGGGCGGAGCAGAGTGGCTTCATTGCCGATTTGGGTTATGAAACTTATCAGAAGATACTGGCCGAAGCGGTGAAAGAGTTGAAAGAGGATGAGTTTGCCGATCTTTATGCAGAGGAGTTGCAGGCAGCGGGAGAAGAGAAAATCAGTGGCGAGAACTTTGTGGATGAATGTCAGGTGGAAAGTGATTTGGAATTGCTTTTCCCCAATGAGTATATCCCCAGCAGCAGCGAACGTATGTTGCTTTATCGTGAACTGGACGGATTGGAATTGGATAAGGACCTGCTCGCTTTCAAGGCACGGTTGGAGGACCGTTTCGGAAAGGTTCCTCCCGAAGGGCTGGAACTTCTGCGTATCGTACCTTTGCGCAGATTGGCTAAACGGTTGGGGGTGGAAAAAGTATTCTTGAAAGCCGGACGAATGACTTTGTTCTTTATCAGTAATCAGGAAAGTCCTTATTATCAAAGTGCGGCTTTTGGCAAGGTGATTGATTACATGAGCAAGAATCCGCGTTACTGCAATTTGCGTGAGAAGATCGGCAAGCGTAGTATGGTAGTCAAGAATGTGGAAACGGTAGAGACGGCGGTAGGTATTCTGCAGGAGATGGTGAGTTTATGATAAAAGATGTCTGTATTGGCGGAAACCGGCATTGCCGTAGAGTAAGCAGGATATGTTAACGTAAAATTGAATATTAACTAAATAAACAGCTGATTTTTAATTAATTGTTTAACGGAATTGAATTTGGGGTGTTTTATATTAAAAAATAATATAAGACACTCCTTTTTCTTTTAACTTATCTATATTTTTACTATCTTACTTCCAGTTTAAAAGCGGACACTGAGATTTTTACTCACATATTGTCTAATTTAAAAAACACTTGTTATGGAAGTGAAAAAAGCACGAAGAGCCGACCTTGAAAAGGGTAAGTCCCGTTGGCTGTTCATGGGTCTCATTGTGACGCTGTCGTTTATGTTTGTTTCGTTCGAATGGACTGAACGTAATGTAACTTACGCGATCAGTGATTTAGTCAGTGACCCGGATTTCTTTGAAGAATTAGTTCCTGTAACCTATAATCAGGATAAACCTCTGCCGCCACCGCCCCCCCCGCCGGCCGTCAACCCGGAAGAGCTCAATATAGTGGATAATAACTCGACGGAAACAGAAACCGATATTGCAGCTTCAGACCCTACGGATGCTCCGGTAATTATACCGACCCCTATTGAAGTACCCGAAGAAGTAGTGGATGAAAATGTGGAATTTGTGGTGGTGGAAGAGATGCCGGTATTTCGTAACGGTAATGCTGATTTGATGAGGTATCTGAGTGAAAACATCAAATATCCTACCGTCAGTGCCGAGCAGGGAGTTCAAGGAAGGGTAGTGGTGCAGTTCGTTGTGGGTGTTCATGGAGAGATCCTGAATCCGGTAGTGGTGAAGAGTGTGGATCCGTATCTGGACAAGGAAGCAATCCGCGTGATCAGTTCCATGCCAAAATGGAAGCCCGGCAAGCAAAGAGGAAAAGCAGTGAGGGTGAAATACACTGTTCCTGTAGTCTTCAGGCTGCAAAGTTAAGATTTAATTAGTATGGATGGAGGAAGCGTAATCTCAGAAGAGGACGCTTCCTCTTTTTTATGACAGTACGGTCGGCTGTTTATATGTGCAGGACACAGTGAAGTGTCTTAATTAAAGGGTGTATCCTAAATCGTGTTTACTTTGTTAATGTATTGTTTTATTGAAAGGTACTTGTCTGTAATTGCCAATAAATCCAATCTTAAATGATATTACGGGAATCTGAATGTGAAGAATAAATTTCGGTAAGTAGGTCTATGATATAATAGTCTGATAATCAAAATTTTCTTGTTTTAGATATTTGCAGCAAATTGGGGCTCTCTTCATAAGAGAACCCCAATTTGCTGCAAATATACGTATAATTCTTCAATCTGAAAGTTTTCGCATTAGAAAAAGTGTCTTCAAATTGCCTTAAGAATGATTATTGTTTGCAAAGGTTTTAATTCTAAGGAATATTATGTACCACATTATCAGCTAGTTAAGATAAATTGGGGTTCTCTTATGAAGAGAACCCCTCCAAAAAGAAGAAATTTAAGGGCTTGCCTGAGCCTTATATTTCAAGATTATGAACTTAAATTGTAATGTTTTGATGGCAATAAAGAGCGATGCGGAATCTGTAAAAGTACTCCCGTCAGACAATCAAAACATAACGAGCGAAGCGCCTAAGTTACTGCTCTGCAGTTCAATCGCTTCCGGCTCAGACCTGGGGTCAAATGAAGGAGTCACGCCATTGGCGGGAATAGGAAAGGAATACCCGGAACTCAGTTGGTACTATCTGTATCTGTCTAATAAAGAGCTGAAACGCTATATCAGTGTATTCAGCGGTAGGAAAGCTGTCCGGTTCCGTACTCTATCGGGGAGTGTAGAGGAGGAATTTTTCTGTTTCAAAGTGTTTTCCTATACAGCTGCCGATCATAGGAAACGTTTTGAGCAATGTGCTTATACCAAGGAGGAATATACTGCCCGCCGTGACTCAGCCCGGGTGGTGAAAGAGGCTTTTGCTACCGGTTCCACCCAAAAATTGAATACTTTGACGGACGAGAAGGAAATTGCAGGTAATGGCTGGCTGTTTGTCTGTGCTCCCTTGGATCAGTTGGAGCGTATTCTGTCTGCCATGCTTCCCCGCCAGTATCTGGTGACGGATTATAACACGCATCGTGCGGCTGTCATCCCTCAAAGCCAGATGGAGGAATTTATCTATCTGTACGAATCCATGCCTTACAATATCGAACTGATGAACCGTCCTTTGGAGGACTATCTTCAGAAGAAGCAAAAAATTCGTATTACCGGTGGCGTTTTTCGAGGAAAGGAAGGGTGCATCATGCGTTTGCACCGGAATACCCGGCTGGTGTTCGCTTTCGGAAATATGACGGTGGCGGTGAGTTATCTTCATGCTTTTCCGTTCGAGAAGATAGAGTGACAAGCCATTTCTGATTTGGCTAAAAAGAACTGTATAACATTTAGGTATGATAGATAAGTGAGTTCATTCAAAAAAGACTAAAGACGAAATTCTTTTGAATAGGTCTTTCTTTCCGGAAGAAAAGCTAACCTTTGCAAAAAATAAGATTTATGACAAAGCCTATTAGAAATACTCTGATATTGACAGGTAAAGATGCAGATATGTTTCTTGAAACGATTAGTTGTCATCCCTCTCGTGAAGAGCGTGAGAAGGAGAGAAAAGCGCATTAATGCTAGTGTCGCAGAGTTTTGCTGTTTGGTTGCTGAAATGAAAAAGTGACTTAAGTGGAGCACATTGAACTCTTTGAACGTTTGAATCAGGAACATGAGTTTCTTTGCTAAGAAAAATTTATGTTTGAAACATCCTTGACAAATAAGCGAATAGCTAAAAATACATTACTTCTTTACTTCCGCATGATATTCATGATGCTGGTCAGCCTTTACACTTCGCGTGTAATACTGGAAGCGTTGGGCGTAGAGGATTTTGGTGTATATAATGTGGTGGGAGGAGTCGTATCAATGTTTGGATTCTTGAATAGTGCGATGTCCTCTTCTACTCAACGTTATATTACATTTGAATTGGGTAGAGGAGTGATGAGTGAACAACAGAAGGTGTTTACTACTTCAGTGCAGATACATATGTTTATTGCATTAATTGTAGTTCTGTTGGGTGAAACAGTTGGACTCTGGTTCTTGGAGAATAAAATGGTGATTGATCAATCTCGTCATTCGGCTGCTTTCTGGGTGTTTCAATGTTCAGTCTTGACTATGGCTGTATCTATTATCAGTGTACCGTATAACGCTATCATCATTGCCCATGAAAAGATGTCGGCCTTTGCCTACATCTCCGTTGTTGAAGTTGTATTAAAACTTTGTATTGTTTTTCTGTTGCTTGTGACACCTTTCGATAAACTGATTTTCTATGCCGTGTTATTGCTTGTAGTGCAACTTATGGTGCGCGTCATTTATGGTAGTTATTGTAATCGTCACTTTAAAGAAACAAAACTACGTTGTATTTGGGACAAATCCATGTTTAAAGAAATGATGGGTTTTGCCGGATGGAACTTAATAGGTAATTGTGCAAGCATTCTTTCAACGCAAGGTGTCAATATATTGCTCAATATTTTCTTTGGCCCTACGGTCAATGCCGCTAGAGGTGTTGCCGTGCAGGTACAAAATGCTGTACTTCAATTTTCACAAAACTTCCAGACTGCACTCAATCCGCAAATTACTAAAAATTATGCCAAAGGCGATAGAGAGGCTATGTACAAACTTATTATCCGTAGCTCTCGCTTCTCGTTCTTCTTGCTTTTTTTTCTTTCTTTGCCCATTTTTCTGATGACGCAAGAGGTGTTGGAATTGTGGTTGAAGAGAGTGCCTGATTATTCGGCTGTCTTCTTGAAAATTTCGCTGATGATAGTTACAGTGGATGCTATGGTTAATCCTCTGATGGTTGCTGCTACCGCTACAGGGCATGTACGTCATTACCAGACGATTGTTGGCGGAGTGGTTATGCTTATTACACCTGTCGCTTATGTGGCGCTCAAATTGGGAGCTGCACCTCCGGCGGTATTTGTGGTCCATTTCATTGTGTGTGTCGTCGCAGCTATTGCACGTATTTATATCCTCAAGTCTTTGATCGGATTATCTGTCCGCAATTATATGACACAAGTGGGAAAGAATTTGTTGATGGTTATTTTAGTGGGTGTACCTCTGCCTTTGTCGTTGTACTATTTTGTGACGCCAGATAACTTTCTGCGTATGGTTTCATTGGGAGTTGTGTGCATGTTGTCAGTGGCTATGGCCGTCTATTCGGTAGGTATGGATGTAAATGAAAAGAAATTCGTGACTGATCAATTTGTTAAGAAATTTAATTGCAAGAAATAAAAATGAATCTCCCTTTAGTGTCTCTCATTGTTCCTGTTTACAACCGTCAGACAAGTATTGAAGTATGTTTGAAAAGTGTGTTGAATTTGGAATATACTCACTTTGAGGTACTGGTGATAGATGATGGTTCGACCGATGATTCGTTGGATATAATCCGGCGTGTGGCGGCTACGGATACTCGTATCAAAGTCATTGTTCAAAAGAATAGTGGTGTCAGTGTGGCACGTAATCATGGATTGGATGAGGCTAAAGGTGAATGGATTGGTTTTATTGACTCGGATGACGCTGTGATGCCATGTCATCTTGATATCATTCGTGATGAACAAGGATCGCACGCCGACTTGTTGATGGTTAATCACACATCAGGCCAATATTTTGATGGTGTGATCAAACTTCATGTTTCTGACGGAATGAATAAACGTACAGAGCATCCTGTAGCCGCTACTTATTTGTTTAATGATTTCGATCCTTTTGAAAATCCCTTTTTCCCAATATGGAATAAATTTTTTAATCATACACTGATTGAACGGCACCACATACGTTTCGATTGTACACTGTCGTTGGGCGAGGACCAGGAAATGTTGTGCCGTTATTTGTTGTATGCCGGAAAGATTGTTCACTATTCGCGTCCTTCTTATATCAATCTTGAGTGGCCGGGATTGATTCATTTGGGCAGTAAACTTCGAGAACCTTCCGATTATCTTTATAATCAAAAATGTAACTATAAGGCATTATGTAGTGTAATACCAGTCGGGAAAGGTAAAACAGAATGGTATTCAATACATTACGGAATAAATAGACCTATTACCCGTATTCTTTATAATTATACAAAATTAAAAAATCACAAGAAGTTGTGTAGGGGCGAACTACTGAAATTCACTCAAAAAGAAATAATTCCGTTCATTGCATCTATTGACATTACTGAAGGTAATGCTCGTGAGGCGAATGTACGCTTTGTACGCCGACTTTTGTTGAGTTATGGAGCAAGGCCGGCTATCATTTGGTGTTATATTTATAATGTATATATACAGTTTACTGATTGTCTTTATCGGGGGGGGCGTAAATTGAAAAAAATTGTTGGGAATGATTTGCATTCAAGATAAGAAGGACTGTTGCGGTTGTTCAGCTTGTGTACAGAAGTGTCCTAAGCATTGTATATCTTTTTATGAGGATGAAGAAGGTTTTCTTTATCCTAGGATAGATACAAATAACTGTATAGATTGTGGTTTGTGCGAGAAAGTTTGTCCGTTTCTGAATTGCGATAAGGCTGTTCCTCCGCAGGAGGTCTGGGCGGTAAAAAATCAAAATGAATCGGATAGAATGCACAGTTCTTCGGGAGGCGTGTTTATAGCATTGGCCCGTGAAGTACTGGCATGGGGCGGTGTGGCGTTTGGTGCTGTCTTTGACGAGAATTATGAGGTGAAGATAACTTATTCGGAAACGTTGGAAGGGGTTCGTTCCATGATGGGAAGCAAATATTTGCAGGCACGGGTGGAAACAGGGTTTGCAGATGCTGAACGTTTTTTGAAGCAGGGGCGCCATGTTTTATTTTCGGGTACTCCCTGTCAGGTAGCAGGACTTCATAAGTATCTCCGGAAAGATTATCCTAATTTGTTGTCTGTAGATTTTCTTTGTCACGGTGTACCGAGTCCCGGTGTGTGGCGGAGATATTTGAAAGAAACAATGAATGACTTACAATCCGCCCGTAGGGCGGTGGCTGGAAAAAATACAGTTTTGTTGTCCGTGGAAGCTCTGCCTTTAAGGCGGACAAAAATTCAGTTTTGTTGTCCGATATACACCGTGAAAATCCTTTTATGAGAGGTTTCTTATCTGATATTTATCTGCGTCCTTCTTGCTATGAATGTAAGTGTAAGAACGGGGTGAGTCACAGTGATTTGACTATTGCTGATTTTTGGGGAATTGACCGCTTGATACCTGATTTTGATGATGATAAAGGGGTGGGGTTGGTATTGGTAAACACGACTAGTGGACATCATTTTTTTGATAAGCTTTCTATGGAGAAACGTTTGTCCTCATTGGCTGATGTGCAGCCATTGAATGGTGGTTTCAAGGAATATACCCGACCACATCCTAAACGTGTGCAATTCTTCCAACGGCTTGCGAAAGGGGAGTCAGTGAAGAATATTGTGGAAGATTTGCTGCACGTTCCATTGTGGCGTAGAATACTAAGAGCCATAAAGGAACTTTGTAGACGCATATTCCAAAGAAAGCTGACATGTGATTAGGAAAAACAGAATGAAATTTGTTTCTTTGCATAGAAAACAAACTAAAAAGGGAATTGACATCAATGCCACAATTCATTCAAAATATACAGATCAAGAACTTCAAATCAGCAAAGAATGTCAGGTTTGAAGACTGTAAGCGAATCAATCTTTTGATCGGCAAGCCTAACGTCGGTAAGAGCAATTTGCTGGAAGCCTTATCCATCTTTTGTCTTCCATTTTTGAAGTATCTTAAAAAGAAGGATTTGCAACAGTTTGTCAGGGTGGAAAATATCTCGGAATTGTTCTGTAACGGTAATGTTGAAAGTGACATACAGATTCAGGCAGACGGGAAGCAAGCTGTACTCAGGTGGGTTCCGCAGGGGGGCATTGAAGTGAGTTTGCAATATGCAGCTTCAGAAGAGGCAATAACGTTGCCTTTTTCAAGTACATTGACATGTACGAAGAAAAATATACCGGACACCTCGGATAATCCCTTCCGTTATTATATTTTCCCGGCATCTTTTACCAGGGAGAGTAGTTTGCAGAACTTTTTATTGCCTCCTTCCGGTGGTAACTTGATGACTGCCGTCTCCTTGTTGTCTGCATTGAAAGATGAACTTTCCGCTATATTTCATGAATACGGTCTGAAGTATGTGTTTGATGCGGGCAGTCAGGAGATCAAGGTGATGAAAGAAAGTGGTGATGGAGAAATCTTTTTGATACCGTTTCATTCTTTGGCAGATACATTACAGCGGCTGATATTTTATAAGGCTGCCATATTGAGCAACAAGCAGAGCATATTGCTGTTTGAGGAGCCTGAAGCGCACACTTATCCTCCTTATATCACTAATGTGGTGCAAAGTGTTATAGACTCGACGGACAACCAGTTCTTCATCACGACTCATAGCCCTTATATTATCAATGCTCTGCTGGAGCAATTGAATGATGAGGTTGCCATCTACTTCGTGGACATGAAGTCGGGAAATACTACCGTGCAACGTGCTACGGAGGATGAAATGCAAGAAATGTATGAGAGTGGGGTGGATTTGTTTTTTAATATAGAAACATATTTGAAGTAATGAAAGACTTGTTCATCATTCCGGAATGTTATATTGACACAAATCTGGTAGAAACTTTGATAATAACTGATGGGTGTAATCATCAAAAAGGTTGCAATACAGTGGTGAAAACGATGCAACAGAAGTTTGCCAACGCCTTTTCTGTAGGAATTATAGATGAAGATAAACGCCAGGTGAGTTATGTGAAAGAGTTTTCCGAGATAGCGCGTACTCCTTCATTACGGCTTAAGAAACATGGTTCTAAATCTCATTATCTGATCATGGTATCTCCTGCAATGGATGGATTTTTATTGAAATGTGCGGAAGAATTAGGAATCAGTATGGAAGAATATGGTTATACTTCTTGTTTGAAAGAATTTACGTCTATAACAAAGTCTGTAACCAGTAAGAATGATTCAGCCTTTAAAAAACTTTTTAAAGCGTTAGATAATGCTTCGGAGATGATTGTGTTGAAGGAATGGCTGGAGTATCTGAAAAAGAATCAATATAAGTGCAATGTGGACGAGTTGAAAAAGATAGCTAAAGTATGAAAGGAGCTGTTTTCACAGCCCCTCATACTCTTTCACCGCATCAAAGCAAGGGCATCCCTTCAGCGGATTCAAATCCCGATGTCCTACAATGATTGCTTCGGGCAGGACAGCCCGCAACTCCCGGAGCAAGGCCAGCAGGGCCGCTTTCTGTTTCAGTGTCCGTGTGTCCGCGGGTATGCCGCCGGCAGACAGGCCCCCTTCATAACAGATGCCGACAGAATGCCGGTTGTGGTTCTTGCAGTGCGCTCCGATTCGCTCCAGCGAGCGTCCGCGGTGAATCCCGCCGTCGCGCGTGATGTAGAAATGGTAACCGATATCCTTGAAACCGCGGTGGTGGATATGGTCGTGGCGGCAGGTCTCGAAATCCAGGTTCCGCCCCTCGGGGGTGGCGGAACAATGGATAATGATCAATGTTATCTTGCGCATACCGGCCGGTTAAATACAACTTTGTATACCTATGACGCTGCCTATAGCAGTTGCCACTGCAATGATAACTTTCAGGATGGTGCTCCAAGTAGATTTTCTTTTCTGATTTTCCATAAAGGATAAAGTTTTAAGTGTGATACATTAAAGATTTAGACTTCCGGCTCGTTTTTGCTCTTCAGCAGGTCTGCCACGGTTTTTCCTTCCTTTTCGGCACGCAGTGCGGCGGCCTGTGCGGCACGGCTGGCTACAGGTTGGAATTCCAGTGCGCCGAAGATGGTTTTTAAATCCTCTCCGGGAACATATTGGATATTGACTCCGGTGATATGGGCGGCGGTGAAATCCGTCAGTTTTTCCGTTCCTATACTGGCTATCTGGAGACGGAACTTGCCCAGTTCACCGAAATCCACCTGTTTGCCTTCGGTAAGGGCTTCCAGCAGATTGTCTACAGTAGCGGTGAGAACGGCCACCACATCGGCGCGACTCACGGTAGTCTGTGAAGAAACACGTTTGCTGAGTTGTTTCAAGGTAAGTTCGCCATTGATCTGTGAGGTGGCGTAAGCTTTGGGAGCCGCATCCTTGTCCAGCGGATTGGGACGTAATGAAACACTGTAATTTAATGCCATAATGATTTTGTTGTTAAATGATTAATATGAATTGAACATGACAAAGATAACACTTCGGAAAGGTGTGGATATGAAGGGAAATAAACAGACATGAAGGTGTGTGACACATTGTGGCGGAGAATGAAATAAAGTGAATTAAAGGTTTTGATATATTTTTATATGTGAGCTGTTTTTGTTACATTTGCTTTGATAGATAATCTCTGTGAATAAGCTTGCTGCAAAGGAGTTGTAATAGCTGGATATTTACGGATAATAGAAACGTTTTAAAAAAGTGAATGTAATGAACGAAGAAGAAACGTATATGGGCGAATGGCCGGTGAAGCCTTATTACAAACGGGATTTGGCCATGGGATATGCCCCCGATATCACTCCTGTGGCAGCATTGAACCGCCTTTCTGCCTGGATACACCATCATAAGCCGCTTTATCAGGCTTTGCTCGATTCGGGCTATGCGGACAGACAGCGTATTTTCAATTCGGTACAAGTGGGGTTGATTTTCCATTATTTGGGAAGACCGTAGGAGTTGGGCGTCCGTATGCTTGGTTCTACACGTCAGTATGTGCAGACCTATGCATACGTATGTATCGCCTCACACAGATGTATATGTGAGGCGACGTCGCCGTATGGATTAACCATTGTTACTACTACATTTCTCTTCGCTCTCATGCTCTTCATAACGTCCGCAGGGTTGGCGGGTGTAGTACACGGTTCCCGTGCGGCACAGTTCCTGGTCGCGCACTTTCAGCACATCCAGGCGGGTGAAGGCACGGTCGGGTTCGTTTATACGGGTGATGGAGAGGATGAAATCGGCCAGATTCGCCCAATTGGCACTGCCGGATATGGTGTACATGTTGATGTCCTCCATTGCGTTCTTTCCGTCTATTTTCTTCAGGCTGCGCGGATGAGCCACGATGATTACCCAAATATGGTTCTCGCGCCCCCACGACTGGAAACGGGTCAGCATCGACTTGATGCTTTGGGTTTCGGTCTCGCCTTTTCCGCTTTGCGCCTCTACAAAAAGATAAGGGTCTATCACCAGATATTTCAACGGCTGCCTGCGGCGTACCAGATCGGCCCGGTGCAGAATGTTTCCGGGAGTGGGCGGCACTTCGTGCATATCCAGATGAATCATGTGAGTGTTCAGAAAATCAATATAGGGTGTCAGCTGCTCGTCGGTATAGGCGGTGGTGTTGGCTTTGCCCAGCAGCAGGTGTATCAGGTGTGCTATATGCTTGTCCTTGTCCGGAACTTCGAAAGAGAGGTAGCATACGAAGCGTTCCGTGTCGCGCATGATGCGGCTGGTCAGGTCGTTCAGAAAATCCGTTTTTCCGCTGTTGGGCATACCGGTCATGATGATCAGGCCGCCTGTGTCGGTGGGATGGAAAACGCGGTCGGTCAAGGGGGCGGCGCCCC
>ERZ780027.148-NODE-148-length-15538-cov-3.45256_pt1 | contig 15538 bp, 6 predicted proteins | sample MGYA00511860_ERZ780027 | MGnify/ENA primary metagenome ERZ780027 (study PRJEB29588, sample SAMEA2143295) | human gut metagenome | biome: human gut; feature: human-associated habitat; material: faeces | place: Denmark | collected 2008/2010 ... | reverse complement strand
ACAAAACAAAAAAAAAAAAAAGTGGCTACGAAAAAAAAAATGGCCATGATGACAGACAGCGCCTTGTCTGTATTGATGAGGTCGCCCAGTCCCAATGTATCGCTGTTATAGACCTTGATGAGCGCCAGTGCGAACGTACCTCCCAGCAGCTCGAACACCATGGATACAGTGGTGGAGGTAGGCATTCCCATAGTGTTGAAGACATCTAATAGCACGACGTCCGTCAACATGACGGCAAGCAGAATGCACATGATTTCGGCAAAGTAGAAGTGCTCCGGTTGATAGATGCCGTGTCGTGCAATGTCCATCATGCCATTGCTGAGTGCCGCACCGATGAAGACGCCAATGCCTGCAATGAACAGTATGGTTTTGAAAGATGCTGCCTTTGCTCCGACAGCCGACTGAAGAAAATTGACCGCATCATTACTGACACCTACCACGAGGTCGAAAATCGCGAGTACGAACAGAAAGATGACGATACCCAGATAAATTGTTTCCATAGACATGTATTTTATTTCCGGCTGCAAAGGAAAGAGTTTGGTGTTGCAGGGAAATGTCATACATGTTACAGAAATGTTACAAATGTTTTGGAATAGAATGGTATTGTGTTAAGAGCGATTGCTCTTATTCTCCTAATAATCATTAATGTTAAGCATTTAAGAGTAACAATATAAGTATAATAGAAGAGTGGATGCTTTTGTGTTTCGTATTTGGTTATTTCTATGTTAAGCAGCCAAATTACTAGTTAATTGTTTGCAGATGTCGAGAATTCTTGCGAATATTGCATACAAGTTGTGTGTAGAATTGATTGTAATTAGAACTTTGATATTAAAAATCAAAGATGTATGTAACTTTTTTAATTCATTTATTAAATAAATGAATTCTACCAACGAATATAGAAATATGAAAAACCATTTTTGTTTAAACCTATTCTTCTTACTATATTTGTTTTTTTGTGCTGGATGCAAGCAGCATATCTCAGATAGTGCTGCTAAGGCAAATGAGGCATTGTTTACTCAATTAGATAGTCTGATAGATAATTCTGATAAACTTATTTTGCAGAAAGAGGAGCGAATAGAGGCGTTGAAGCATTCACTAAGACAATCTAAGGCATTTGAGAAACAGTATGAACTTAATCAGGCTATTTATCAAGAATATCGTGTGTATGATGCAGATTCGGCTATGAAGTATACTACACAAAGCCTTGATTTAGCACGACAATATCATGATAAGAATCGTGAGATTGAATCTTTATTAGGTATTGGTTTTGTTTATACGGCTAATGGCTTGCTTAGTCAAGCCTCTGAAGTAATGCATTCACTCTGTTCTTCCAGTATGCCTCGCTACTTACGTTCGCGTTATTATGGTCAGATGCGTACTCTCTGCTCGCGGTTGCAACTCTATTCATTAGGTGATGATGCATTACATGAGCATTATGGTCAACTTTATGCGTTATATTCAGATTCAGTATTGCAGACGGCCACTCCTGACGAACCACGCTACCTTTATAGCCGTGTGTGGAAATATCAAGATGTTCCCGGTGCACAACGTATTGCCATTAGGGATGAGTTGGAAAAGGAAAAACAACGTCTTCTACCTAATAGTCGTAATTATTCTATTTTAGCTTATAACTTGGCTCTACTTTATGAAAAAGAGCACAACCATACCAAGTGGCTGGAAAATATGATTCTCTCAGGTATTGCTGATGTATATGCTGTGAATCGTGATATTGGTTCGTTATATGCATTGGCTTCCTATTTATATGAACAAGGTCAGTTGGACCGAGCCTATCGTTATAGTACTTATTGTTCTGATATCGGTATAACTTTTAAGAGTCGTGTACGACTGCTTCATCAGCAGAAGTTGCAGAGAAGGATACATCAAAGCTACATTGAACGTGATCATATGCAACAGAAGCAGCTAAAGCTATTCCTTTTATTTATTAGTTTTCTCACTATTGTATTGCTGATAGCTCTTTTCTTTTTGAGAAGGCAAACAAGAAGACGTAGGAAAGCTTTGGTTGAGCTACATGTGGCCAATGGTAGATTGAAGAGTCTTAATAGTGAACTGCAAAAGCTCAATTTGGTTCTACGTGACACAAATTATATTAAGGAGGAGTATATTGGTCAGGTATTCAAACTTTGTTCATCCTATATTTGCCGTATGGAGGAGTATCGTAAAAAGTTAAACCGTAAATTAAAGGCTGGGCAACTTGAAGATTTAAAGAAGATGATTAGTTCTACTTCTACCATGAGCGATGAAATGAAGGATTTTTATGAGAAATTTGATTCCATTATTCTACATTTATACCCTGATTTTGTAGAGCACTTCAATAGTTTGCTACGTCCCGAAGAACATATTGAAGTGAAGTCTGGGCGGCTTAATACAGAACTTCGTATTCATGCTTTGATACGAATGGGGGTAACGGATAGTGAGAAGATTGCAGAATTTTTGCACTGTTCACTGCAAACCGTATATAATAATCGTTCTATAACTTTAAATAAATCTTCGCTCAGTAAGGAGGAATTTCTTCGAGCTGTGAAAGAGGTTTGTAAAAAGTAATTTGAAGACTGAGCGTTTCTCTCATTTTTTACCCACATGTATATAGATAATTGCCATTCAATAGCTTAATACTATCGAATGGCAATTATCTATATACATGTTTTTGATTACCGATTTAATTTAAATCACTACTGAAAATCTATTGAGTCTGTCTGTAATTGAAAGATAATCAGCAATATATAACTTTGTGAATTTACCAAATCCTCTACCAGTGAATATAATCGGTTGTTACATTGTCTAATTTTGCTCTCGAGATTTTTTACACACAAGTTCCTATTAACTTAAAAATGTAATTTATGAAAACCAGACAAAAATCGAGAGACGCAAGTGGTATTTTGCTTGTCTGTCTTATGTGGATGCTGTCACTTTCAAGCTCACTTCATGCACAGACATGGAATATTAACGGAAATGTGACAGATGAACAAGGAGAACCGATAATCGGTGCCAATGTAGTGATACAAGGTACGGGTACGGGCACCATTACCGATGTAGAAGGAAACTTTAAACTCGCTTCAGTGACTAAGGGGGCGGTAATGGAGATAAGTTTCATTGGGTATATATCCAAGACATTGCAGGTGAAAGACGCATCATCGTTAAAGATTGTACTGAAAGAAGATAACCAGGCACTGGATGAGGTGGTAGTAGTAGGTTATGGTGTACAGCGCAAAAGTGATCTTACAGGTTCGGTTGCTTCAGTTAACTCGGATGTACTTGAAAGTCGCCCACAAGCTAATTTGATTCAATCTTTGCAAGGAGCAGTTCCAGGATTGAATATTAGTGTGACGGGTAGTAATGCTGAAGGTTCGTCCACTACTACACGTATTCGTGGTAACAACTCCATTACAGCCGATATCAGACCACCCCCCCCCCAGCCGATAATAAACCTCTTGTTATTCTTGATGGAATACCTTTTGATGGTCCATGGTCGGAAATCAATCCCAATGATGTAGAGAGTATAGAAGTATTGAAGGATGCCTCTTCAGCAGCCATTTATGGTGCTCGCGGTTCTAACGGTGTAATCCTTATTACTTCTAAGCGCGGTAAGAAAGACAGATTGACGGTATCATACGATACTTATGTTACTATTGACCAGCCTATCAATTTACCTCGTATGATGAATGGCAAAGAATTCTATAAGTATAAATCTGAAGCTTTCAAGGCTACCAATACTACTCCTCCTACAGAAGAGAATCCTGAACCTTGGTTAGATAACTTTACTCCTACTGAATTAGCTATGTATGCTGCCGGTCAGAGTACTGATTGGATGAAGTTGGCAACACAGACCGGTATAAAACAACAGCATAACCTTTCTTTCCGTGGTGGAGCTAACAAAACCAGCTATTTCATTTCATTGAACTATACGGATGTGAAAGGAACTGCGGTAGGCAATGAGTTCAAGCGTTATAATATACGTTTCAATCTTGATCAGGAGTTTAATAGTTGGTTGAAATTTTCTACTACTACACAGTTAGGTCGCTACGATCGTAGTGGTAGCAGTGCTTCTTTTTGGCGGACTATAAAACAAGTTCCGTTGGGACGTGCTTATAACGAGGATGGTTCACTTACACTTTCTGCTACTGAGGACTCCTCTTCAGCTTTCAGCATTAATCCGTTGGGATCTCTTAATAATAAGACAAAAGATATCCGTGCAAAGGTTATCACTAATAATGTGCTTGAGGTAAAGTTTCCCTTTATTAAAGGGCTGAGCTATAAATTGAATACAGGCTTCACTTACCAAAACAGCTCCTATAAGAATTATCAAGGTTTGGATACCTACGAAGGAGCTAGTGCTAATGGCGTATTGAATACTGATGACTGGCATTCAGAAGAATGGATTTTGGAGAATATTATTTCTTATCAACGTGAATTTGGCAAACATCGTATATTTTTCACAGGATTATATTCTGCTCAAAGCAAGGAATATGAACAGAATACAATGGAAGGTAAGAATTTTCCCAATGATGTGATGTATTATTACCAGATTTCTAAAGCTGCCACAATGTCTGGTAATTCCAATTATTATAAAGAAAATCATATTTCACAAATGGGGCGTTTGAATTATACTTATGATGATCGTTACTTGTTAACTCTTACTGCTCGTCGTGATGGTTACTCCGCTTTTGGTGAAAGTTCTAAATTCGGCGTTTTTCCTTCAGCCGCTATTGGATGGAATATTTCCAATGAATCTTTTTTTAAAGACAAGCCTATAAGTGAAACCATTAGCAATCTGAAATATCGCTTGTCATGGGGTAAAAATGGCAATGAGGCTATCAGTGCTTATAGTACACTACCTAATCTTTCAACTTACAATTATCTGAATGATGATCATACTGCACAGTTTGGTTTCTATCCGTCGAAGTTAGCTTCGCCCGGTTTAGGTTGGGAAACTACTACATCTATTAATACTGGCTTTGATATTGCACTTTGGAATGGACGTATTCAGAGTTCATTTGATATTTATTGGTCTAAAACCAAAGATTTGCTGCTTTCCCGTTCTATTCCTACCATTAATGGTACTGGCTCTATTACTGAGAATCGTGGACAGACCCGTAATCGTGGTTTTGAATTCCAGATAACTTCTAATAACATTACACATAAGAGTTTTCGCTGGAGCACCTCTTTCAACCTCTCACACTATCGTTCGGAGATTGTAGATGTTGGTTTGTATGATGCTAATGGAAAGCCGGTTGATGATGTGGCTTCCAAGTGGTTTATTGGTGAACCTATCAATGTGAACTATGATTATAAAATTATCGGTGTATGGCAGATTGCTGATCCGTCTAACCCGACAGGGCAGCAAGATCCTAACTATCGTAATTCGTATCCTGGATATGTGAAATACCTTGATGTAGATGGTAACGATATTACAACGGCTGATAAGACTATTATAGGGTCGGCTATTCCTAAAGTAAATATGAGTTTGATGAACACTTTTGAGTACAAAAACTTCACTCTGAGTGTGTTCTTAACGGCTCAGTTAGGACAAACCCATCTGAATGCCTTGTATGATACAAGCCATAATTCATATCGCCAGAACCGTTTTTTGGTGGATTTTTGGACTCCAGAGAATCCTACGAATAGCTATCCGAAAAATAGTTTGAATAGTGATGTGAATCCAGAGGGAGCCAGTTTCTATGAAAAGACAGATTTCTTACGTATTTCCGACGTTACATTGGGTTATAATTTCCCACAACAATGGTTGCGTCGTACTTTCATCAAACGGCTCAATCTTTACATGAACATTAAGAATTTGGCTACAATAACTGGCTGGACAGGTATGGATCCGGAATTTCTCAATGATCAATTGGCTGCTCCTCCAGTACGTTCGTTCACTTTTGGACTAAAGTTAGATATTTGATGAGAGTAATATATCATAAAAAGCTAAAATGAAATTGCACATATGAAAAAAATAACATATTTCAATGTCTTAGTGTTTACAGTATTATTGCTCACTATGGGCGGCTGTAATGAGGATAAGTTTCTTAAGGAAGATCCTCGTGATGCACTTTATCCTGAAAATTTACTTGTAGATTACAATGGATTTAAATCGATGATAACGCCTCTTTATGGTCTTATGCGTGCAGAGTATCGCCGTGCTGATGCAATGGGAGGAAGTATTGCGCTCTGTCTGCATTCTGCCTGGGGTGGAGGGGTAGATAATTCATGGGCCAATAATAGTCATGCGGAAATGAAGTTCCTCTACAATCCCAAAGAGATAACTTACACTGATCTTGCTATTTGGAATAATATTTTCCAGTGGGGATATCGTATCATCAACACTGCCAATATGGTTATCTCAAGAGCTGACAATGATGGCATTAACTGGGGAAGTGGTGCTGATGCTGAAAATCGTAAAAATGAGGTGTTGGCCGAAGCTCGCTTCTTCCGTGCTTGGGCTTACCGTCACCTTACCTATTCATTTGGTGCAGTGCCCCTTTCAACACAAGAAATTACAGGATTGAATTATCGTGATGATTGGGACCGTGCTTCCTTGAGTAGTATTCGCGAAGTGATGGCAGAAGATTTCCAGTTTGCAGTCGATAACCTTCCTTTGCGTACTTCTAATAATAGTAAAGTCTCTGGTGCTGTAGCACGTCACTATTTGGGTGAACTTTATTTGGCAGAAGGTAATGCTGAAAAAGCAGTTTCAGTACTGAAACCATTAGTGGAAAGTGGAGAATATTCCCTTATAAATCAACGCTTTGGTAGTAATGCTTCCAATGATGGATGTCCTTTTATTGACGTATTTTATACTCCTATGTATGCTGATGGAAATACGGAGGTGCTACTGGCTTTCATTAACACAGAAGAGGAGAATAGTGCCTATGGTACTGCAAATGTCTATATGACTACAACTTATAAGAACTATTATGCTAATGATGGCGATTGTAAAAAGACAAACCAGCATAATCCGGACTATATCAATAACGGTGGTGAAGGTTCATTTGCACAAGTCTTTTGGCAAGCTAATGGTGGTAAGGGAGCCGGACGTGTAGTTCCTTCCAGAGGAGCACTTCGTTTGTACAATTATAAAGGAATGGGAGAACAAGATGACCGTGTATCTGCCAATGCTATCGTATGGAGTATTAATGATGTAGATGCTGCCGGCAATGTAACCAAGGTATTTGATTTAGGTGGTACTGCACTTATTGATACTACGGTTAATGCAGCCATGCTAACTTCTACTTCCATTAAAAAATATGATTGGCCTACTACTCGTAAATGGGATTATACTCCACCTATTTTGGCTAATGCAGCTAATGATGGACACTATGCGGACATTGTTTATTTACGTTTGGCAGATACATATTTACTTTATGCAGAGGCTCTTTACAAGAGTAATCAAGTAGGTGAGGCCATTAAATGGATAAATAAAGTACGTAATCGTTCCAATGCTGTAAGTATTACTGAAGATGATCTTAGAATCGGTGGTATGGATTTCATTCTTGATGAACGCAGCCGTGAACTGCTTACGGAGGAAGAACGTCGTCATACATTGGTACGTGTTTGCCAAGAAAATGGTGGTGACGAACGTGATACCAATAACTATTTCAAACGTCGCATGCGTGAACTCAATGAGATAGCTGGTATTGCAGGACGTGGTATGGATGAATATGAAACTCCTGTCCTTTTCCCGCTGCCGCAATCATTCATTGATGCCAATACTGGTAATCCTTTGGAAAATAATCCGGGGTATTGATAGATAATAGTCAGATATAAATACCGCATATAAAACGGCTTTGTATATATCGGTGTTTATATCTGATTTAGATTCATATATTCAAAAGAAAACAAAAACTTAATATCTTGATACATCATGTCCGAATTGGCTTTCATTTTTAGTCTTCTTATGGTAGGGATTACAGCGGTAGGTCTTTATCGTAAGCTCAATCCTCAAGGTCTTTTGATGCTTTCCGGTTTATTAATGCTTACAGCTGCTTTTTTCATGCAAGTGCATTCGGTAGTACCTAGTGAAGCTACGGGAATGGTGGTGTTTGATTTGGTAAGGATGATAGAGGAAGTTTTTCTTTCTAATTTGGCGCGTGCAGGGTTTATGATAATGACAATTGGCGGTTATGTAGCTTTCATGAATAACATAAAGGCTACTAATGCATTGGTCTATATTTCCATGAAGCCATTAGGTCTTTTTCGACGTTATCCTTATTTGGCGGCTACTATAGTTATTCCTATTGGACAATTACTTTTTATTACTACTCCTTCAGCTGCCGGATTAGGATTGTTGCTTGTGGCTTCGGTTTATCCTGTTTTAATTAGTTTGGGAGTAAGCCAACTTACAGCATTGTCAGTCATTGCCGCTGCTACTCTATTTGATCAGGGACCGGGGTCGGCAAATACTGCTATGGCTGCCGAATTGATAGGACAATCCAATGTGGAATATTTCATCACTCATCAACTTCCTTTAGTAATTCCTACTTCCTTGGTTGTAATGGTACTCTTCTATTTCAATAACCGTTATTTTGATAAAAAAGATGCAAAGAAACAGCAGGATGGCATATTGCAGGTGTCAAATGTGACTGCAACCTCATTAGTAGAAAAACCGGATGTTCCATTGGCTTTTGCGCTACTCCCGGTATTACCTTTGGCTCTTCTCATTTTCTTTTCACCTTTTGTGGGACTGTTTCAGCCTACTGTAACATTGGGTACCACTACTGCTATGCTTTTTTCTCTGTTCTTATCATTGGTATTTGTGTTGTTTCATACTCGTAGTGTGCGTACTACTTTTAACGTTTTTGCAAGTTTTTGGAAAGGCATGGGAAATGTGTTTACTTCAGTTGTAACATTGATTGTAGCTTCAGAAGTTTTCTCTAAAGGACTGATTGGTTTGGGATTTATTGATTCATTGGTGGGTTATTCCTCTCATATCGGACTTTCGGGATTAGCTATTGCCGCAATCTTTACTCTCATTATTTTTGGAGCTGCCATGCTGATGGGAAGTGGCAATGCAGCCTTTTTTTCATTTGGTCCTTTATTGCCGGGTATAGCCACTCAGCTTGGTTTGCCGGTTTTTTCATTGATACTTCCTTTGCAGTTGGCGGCAAGCATGGGACGTGCCGCATCTCCTATTGCCGGAGTCATTGTTGCCATTGCCGGGGTAGCCGGTGTGTCATCAGTGGAGTTGGCAAGGCGTAATACATTTCCTTTAATAGGAGGAATTGTTTTCTTGATACTTTATCATCTTATCACTTTCTAAAATTAATCGACAGCTATGTTTACATTGATAAAGAATGCAAATTTATATGCTCCTGCCTATCTTGGTAAAACAGACATTTTGCTATGCGGAGAAAAGATTGCGCATATTTCAAAGACAATTGAACTGAATGAATCATTTTGCCATACTATTGACGTGCAAGGTAAAATTGTTACTCCGGGATTTATAGATCAGCATGTACATATTACTGGTGGAGGAGGGCAACAAGGTTATGCCTCATTAGTCCCCGAGGTGACTATGAGCGAACTGGTGGCATGTGGTACTACTACTGTATTGGGTATGCTTGGTACTGATGGATTTGCCAAAGAACTTACTACGCTTTATGCCAAGGCCAAAGCTATTGACGATGACGGATTGTCGGCTTATATGCTGACAAGTTATTACGGATTGCCTACCAAAACATTGATGAATAGTGTGGCTGACGATCTTATCTTCATAGATAAAGTTATTGGCTGTAAGCTGGCGATGAGTGATGACCGTAGTCCGTTTCCGACAGAGCAAGAGATATTACGTATTATACATCAGGTACGTTTAGGGGGATTTACATCTGGTAAAGGAGGAATTCTCCACATTCATTTGGGAGCACTTCCGGAAGGTATTGAGCCCTTACTCAATATTGCTCGTCACTATCCTACACTGATATCTTATCTGTCTCCTACTCATCTGATACGTACTGAAGCTCTTTTTATGCAGGCTGTAGAATTTGGTAAATTAGGTGGAATGATTGATTTTTCGACTGGTGGCTCAAAGTTTGATACTCCCCATCGTTGTGTGATACGTGCATTGCGAGCTGGTGTCCCCCTTGATCGCATTACTTTTTCTAGTGATGGCCATGGTGGCGTACGCAGAGTGAATCCTGAAACTGGAGAAATAACTTATCGTCCTGCTCCTTTGAATTTAAATTTCAAGGAGGTAGTTGCATTAGTCAATGAGGAGGGGGTACCATTGGAACAGGCGATTACATTGATAACATCCAATCCGGCTCGTAATCTGAAATTACGAGCTAAAGGTATTGTGGCACAAGGAGCAGATGCAGACTTGTGTTTTTTGGCGGAAGATTTGCAGCTTACAGATGTCATTGCCCGTGGTAAATTTGTAATGCAAGATGGTACAATAGTAAAGAAGGGAAGGTACGAATTATGAAGAAGCTGATTATATTTTATATTGGATTCCTCTGTATTTGTTTATCTGCAATAGCGAAACAGACTTTGGAAAGGCCAAGAGGTGAACATTTCTTCACTTATAGTCAATACCCTCCTTTTGCCGATCGCCCGGTAGATGTACATTATTATATACCTTCCCAGGGGGATATTAAACAAATGCCTATTGTATTTGTCTTTGAAGGAGGAGACCGCGGCTATCGTTATCTTTTGGACGGTTGGAAAGAAGAAGCGGAGAGAAAGGGTTTTATGCTTTTTATACCTCACTTTGATTTGAAATCTTATCCTTTGGCAGACTATCAGGAGGTGGGGGTGATGAATGCTGCCCATACAGTAGCTAATGCTCCCGAAAAAATTACACCAGTGTTGGTTGATAAACTATTTGAATATGTGCGTCAATTTACGGGAAGCATGCGCAAAGGATATATGATTTATGGTCATTCTGCTGGTGGGCAATTCGTACAGCGTTTCATGCTTTTTCACGATAGTCCTTATGTGGAAAAAGCTATTATAAGTTCTCCCGGTTGGTATACTTTTCCTGATTTGGCCCAGACATATCCTTATGGTACGGCTGGTATCCCCTATATTTCATCTGAACAGATAAAAAAATACTTGTCAAAACCTATCATACTACAGCTGGCTTTGGGAGATACGATACGTGAGTCTTTTCTACGCAAGACTCCTGAAGCTGAACGACAAGGACGAAACCGTATGGAGCGTGGGCGTAGTTTCTGGCTTTATATTCACCAGTTGGCTGCATCCCGTGGTTGGGAATGCCATTGGCGCAAGATAGAAGAGTGCGGCATCGGGCATGAGGCTGTCCCTATGGGGAAACAAGCTGTGCCATTATTGACGACAGATTCTTTACGGGTACTTTTTATAGGTAACAGCTATACTTTTTTTAATCGTTTGCCATGGCAAGTCCAATCGTTAGCATCCTCATGTGGAAAAAAAATATCAGTGCGCCAGGTTGCTAACCCTGGTTGGTACTTGAGACAGCATGCAGCCAATACGCAAACATTAGAGGCGATTCGTGAAGGAGGATGGGATTATATGGTGATGCAGGAACAGAGCAAGGCACCTACTCGTGAAAAGGAATGGGTAAAGAAGAATGTATTCCATCCTGCGGCGCAGTTAGATAGTTTACGCCGTCTTTATGCCCCAAAAGGAAAAAGTGTCTGTTATATGACATGGGGGCGTAATAATGATACTTATGAAGGAATGCAGCAGCAACTTACGGAAAACTATTTGGAAATGGCTGATGTCCTTGATGCTTATTGTGCTCCTGTGGGTGAGGCATGGAGACGTGTACGTAGAGAGTGTCCAAGTTTGCAGTTGTATAATTCTGATGGCAGCCACCCTAGTCCTGCAGGCAGTTATCTGGCGGCTTGTGTCTTTTATGCAATTTTTTTTGGTGAGCCTTTTAGCAGCGATTATTATGCAGGTCTACCGTCTGAAACGGCTCTTTATTTACAGAGGATAGCACAAGAAGTGGTATTAGCTAATCTTGTGTTATGGAATAGAAATCAGTCGAAGCAACCTGCCGGAGTAACTGCAAGTTTCTATCCTGACCCCAAATTTGACCGTGAGACACCTACTCTAAGTAAACCTTACGGTAGCGGATTGGCATCGGTTGATGAGATAAAGGACTATTTACAACAATTGGTTGTACGTTCTCCGGGTTTGGCATATATGGAGAATATTGGTGTTACCAAACAAGGACGTACCATTCCGGTACTTTATTTGGGTACTCCCGACAAGAAGAAGGTAAGGGTATGGATTCAAGCGGCACTGCATGGTAACGAGCCGGCAGGTGCTGAGGCTGTATGCATGCTTGTCCGTTACTTACTTTGTGAAAAAGAAGGACGTGAATTGCTGAATCATATAGCTGTGGCTTTGGTTCCTATAGCCAATGTTGATGGTTATGCCATTCAGCAACGTCGTTCAGCCGATGGTTACGATTTGAATCGCGATCAGAGCAAATTAGAGGATGCTGTCACTTTGCTGTTGAAGCAGTCCTATCAGCAATGGAATCCGGACGTAGCTCTTGATATTCATGAATATACACCTTTACGTCGTGAGTTTAACTTATTACGTGGAGTGCCGACAGCAAATGCTGCTGATGTACTTTTTTTACCTACAGGACATCTTAATGCGCCTTTAGCTTTACGTACGCTGTCTGAAGAACTTTTTCGTCGTGAGGCAGAGGTCGTTTTAAATAGTGCCGGTTATGCTTCCGGTTTCTACTTTACTCCTCGTGTGGCAGATGGTTCCCTTGTTCTTGTAAAAGGTGCCAAAAGTCCGCAGTCCAGTTCTACTTTTCAAGCATTGACGGGGGCTGTATCGCTTTTTGTCGAAATAAGAGGTATTGGATTGGGACCGGAGTGTTTTGCACGTCGTAGTGAGTGCGGTTTCTTGGTGGCACGGCAAACGTTGGTTACTGCTGCGCAACATCGTGCTTCAATTAAACGTAAGATAGAACAAGCCAGGAAGCGCACCTTGAAAGCTACTGAACCGATATATGTTACTTTCACTTCGGATACTGTACGTCATGTAGTCTCTTTTATCGATTATAAGGCCAATGAACTGTTTAAGACTGAACTGCCAACCCTTGATGCCATGCAGGCAACACCTCAATTGATGCGTACTCGCCCTAAGGCTTATCTGCTCGATGCTCCCTGTACAGAAGCAGTATGTAAGCTTCGAGCGTTGGGTGTACACATTGAGCAAGTTACCCGTGTACAAAAAGCAAAAGTTGAGCGTTACAAAGTAACCCGTCTGTATCGTGCAGAGAAGGAATGGGAGGGGATTCATCCGGTAAATGTAGAAACGGATGTCTATGAAGATAATGTAGAACTTCCAATAGGTAGTTGGTTGGTACCTTTGGCACAACCTTTAGGAAATTTGGTTGCCACGTTGCTTGAACCGGAGTCTGTCTGTGGTTTCGTAAACTTCTGTGTTATTCCGGCTGAGGAAGGAAAGGGACTGTTTGTCAGTAGACTTATAAAATAAGAATTGGATATATAAAATTAAATTCGGTAATGACTATGAAACTAAAAAAAACGCTACAGATTATACTTGCTTTATGTTTAGGCCTATGGATGATTTCATGCCAGCAGGAACATATCAAGTTGACCTCTCCAAATGGAAAACTTTCTTTAGAGTTTACACTTGATGAAGAAGGTGCTCCCCGATATTGTTTAAGACATGCGGGGAAGAATATTTTACTTCCTTCACGTCTGGGATTGGTTTTGAAGGATGCGCCAGATCTTTTGACTGGTTTCGTTCTAAAAGAGGTTAAGCATGATTCGCATAATGATGTGTGGCAACCAGTATGGGGGAAGAGGCTGAAATTGTAAATCATTATAATGAATTGAGGGTATGCCTCAAGGAAGAAACATCGTTGGAGCGGGAACTGAATATTATTTTTCGTCTTTTTGATGATGGGATGGGATTCCGGTATGAGTTCCCGCGCCAGCAACAGCTACAAGAGTTTCTTATTGATGACGAAGTGACTGAATTCGTTTTTCCTGCAGATTATGATGCTTGGAGTATTCCAGTGAAAGGAGTTCGTTTTTACGAGGCCTTATTTGAGAAAAAAACTCTTAGTAAGATGGGATGGGTAAGCACTCCGGTGACGATTGAGACAACAGATAGCCTTTATTTGGCTATTCATGAAGCAAATCTTACAGATTATGCTGCCATGAACTTGAAGCCGGTTGAACAAGTTGAAGATAATAAAACGGTTACATTACGTGCGGCTCTTACACCTTGGAGTACAGGTGAGAAAGTACGTGTTACCGATACCCGTGTATCTCCTTGGCGTACAATGATAGTGGCTGAATCTGCCGGTGATTTGCTTCTTTCCCGTCTCATGTTAAATCTTAATGAACCTTGTCGTATAACCGATACTTCCTGGATACAACCTATGCGCTATATTGGAATTTGGTGGACTTATCACATGAAGCATAACACCTGGCATGCCGGTCCCCATCATGGGGCCACAACAGAGAATACAATGCGTCACATCGATTTTGCTGCTGCCAATAACCTGGGAGGTGTACTGGTGGAAGGGTGGAATGAAGACTGGGCTACTTGGAAGTTTAGTTTCACAAAACCTTATACCGATTTTGATATACAACGTATTACTGATTATGGGCGTAGCAAAGGAGTAGCTTTGATAGGACATCATGAAACTGGCGGTAATGTTTCCAATTATGAAAATCAGATGGAAGATGGTTTCAAGTTCTATGAGAAATATGGTGTGCATCAAGTAAAAACGGGTTATGTGGGCGATTTGCTTGATGGGAAAGAATATCATAGCAGTCAGTTTGGTGTACTTCATTATCGCAAGGTAATAGAGGCTGCTGCCCGTCACCGTATCTGTATTGATAATCATGAACCGGTGATTCCTACAGGTTTGCAGCGTACTTTTCCTAATCTGATGACACAAGAGGGAGTACGTGGACAAGAATGGGACGCTTGGGATGTAGATGGTGGAAATCCTCCCTCTCATACCGTAATATTGCCTTTCACTCGTGGGTTGGCAGGCCCGATGGACTTTACACCGGTGACGTTTCGGTTTGTTAACGATGTAATGCCACAGACACGTGTACATACCACACTGGCCAAACAATTGGCGCTGTTTGTGGTGCTCTATTCACCGTTACAAATGGCTTCGGATGAAATAGAGAATTACGAGGCTAATCCGGAACCTTTTAATTTTATAGTATCTTGTCCTACAGATTGGAGCAGAACAGTGGTGCCGGAAGCATGCATTGGCAGTTATGTTACTATTGCCCGTTGTGATAAAGGAGAGGGATGCTGGTATATAGGCAGTATCACGGGAGATGAGGAACGAACGGCTAATATCAGTCTGTCTTTTCTCGATACAGATAAAAGATATCTGGCTACTATTTATCGTGATGCTCCTGAGGCCGATTATGAGACATGTCCTGCTGCTATACTTATAGAAGAGCGCGAAGTGACTTATAGTGATACCCTCACCATTCGGCAAGCACGTAGTGGAGGAACTGCCGTACGTCTGTGTCCTATAAAAGACAGTTGAGCCGGAGGTATATTGGGG
>ERZ780027.134-NODE-134-length-16445-cov-106.531_pt1 | contig 16445 bp, 19 predicted proteins | sample MGYA00511860_ERZ780027 | MGnify/ENA primary metagenome ERZ780027 (study PRJEB29588, sample SAMEA2143295) | human gut metagenome | biome: human gut; feature: human-associated habitat; material: faeces | place: Denmark | collected 2008/2010 ... | reverse complement strand
ATCGGGTGTGTATATGGCCCAATTGCTTTACACAATAATATATTCCCCCAATAATTAACAACAAAACTAATCTGTGCAAAACGTTGTTTTACTCAATTATATATCATCTCCAACAGTTTACACAATCAAGTACTTTATCACACTAAAGCGCTAAAGTATTTCACTAATTCAAGACTTTACTACACTAAAGCGCTAAAGTACTTACCTAATCAAATACTTCATCACAGTAAAGTACTAAAGCACATCATGTATACATAATACATCAGTAAAACCTATTGCTAATTTTAAAACCTGTGCTATAATATAATTACAAAAGGAGATCAAAAGATGACAAAGGAAACAGCAAAAGCAATTAAGCAACTTATACCAAATCAGGACAAAGCATTAATGATGTGTTCAAGTATCAACAATGCAATTAGTCTCTTAAAGCTTTACAAATTATCTAATCAAGAAATTAAAACAATCATAACCGCAATGGTAATTGGATAGGAGGAAATAACATGTTAGTAGTTAACAAGAGAACTGGTCAGGTTGAAGAATTTAGCACTTTTGAACACTATATGGATGATGAACTTCGCGAACGTGTTGCATGGGAACTTGCACCGTGCAGTGATAAGGATTTCATGGATCGCTATGTATATCTTCACTATGAAACTTTTGCAGAAGAATTTGAGATTAATTAAGGAGGAAAACAAATGTATATAGATTTTAAAGAAGCTTCAGATATTCAACTGCACCATTTACATTATTTGGAAAAAAGACATGATTTAGCTCCAAAACATTGGTATGAAATGTATGGATTTCTGATCATACCGATTGAATGTAAATATTATATTAAAACACAATTTAATAGAATTTTTGGGGATTTTCCGACAAAAGAAGAAGCAGAAGAATATATTCTACTTTATTTAAAAAATAACTATCTTTTCTTTGAAATTCCTGAAAATGAAAAAGAAAACTTTGAATGTATTGCAAAATCATGGGAAGATCGAATTTATGAAGATAAAGATGATTGGAGATTACATTTAACCATACATGGGAATTACATTGAAAATCCTGAGGGTTACGTATATCATCGCCGGTATTACAAAGTCAGTACAGCGATTGCAGATATTGCATATAGAAAGAGACATCGGAAGCCACCTCAAACAGAATATGAGAAAAAGGGAATTAATCCAGAAACAGGAAGATATATTTCCAGATATTTTGCAAAGAAAGCAAATAGTGAAGGAAAAAAGATTGTAAAAGTTGAAAATGAATATGTATTAATGGATGCATTAGAATATTATGAATATAAGAAAAAATAACCGTCAATATTTTTGGATAGGAATTGTAATGTTAGTATTTGAGTTTATTATAATTTTCTTTTAAAGTATTACAGGAAAGGATAAAAATAAAATGAAAAAACAATATTTTTGGATAGGCATTGCAATCATAGTATTTGGTGTATTATATTTTGGATATAACTTATTTGTCTACTTACACACAATGAATATTTACAGTGAGGTGTTGCAGAATCTATGAGGAAAATTGAAGCATTATTTGAAATACGTGATAGAATATACAGAGATCAATCGTATAGTTTGTGGTATAATTTAGTTACTGATGATGTATGCTTAGATTTAAAGGATACAGAATGTGATCAAGTGAAATTAGGTTGGATAGATATTACCGATAAATTAGAGCAAATCGATATTTTAGATTTAAATCGTGTCATTAAAGAATTGAGAGATTCTTTACTGAATATATAATCTTATCTTTTTAACAATAGGAGGAAACAAAATGAATGAATTAACTGTACAGAAAACAGTGCAGGCATTACCTGAAGAACTGAAAATGAATGTTTTCAATGCTTTGAACAATCCTGATTACAAAATTTCAGACTGTTACGGTCAGCAGATTGAAGTGCAGGCTTGGTTAGTTTATCCAGTAGAATTGAAATCACAGCAGACAGGGGAAATTGAAGTATTGCCAAGATCAATTATCATTGACACAGCAGGTAAATCTTATTCTGCGTTATCCAGAGGGTTTGCGGGTGCTGTAAGAAATTATCAGTTGATCTTTGGCGAGGAAGTCATTTTGAACAAACCGATTACTATTGAAATTCGTCAGGAAGGGACAGGAATGAAAAAGTATGCCACATTTAATTTAGTATAGGAGTTAAAATATGGCAAAGAAGCCGAAACTAACACAGGTTTACCGTAAGCGGCGTCAATTCGCCGCTTCTGCGGTAAGAAGTTATAACGCTGCGGTCACAAGGATTGAAAAACAGTTTGGCAAGACCTATGCACCTCCGCGGCGATCTGTGGATGAACTAATGAAGAACTTTCCAAACATGAAAGCATTACGTTCTGAAGTAAAGCAGATGAAGAAAATACCATCACCGAAGAATCTTGAAATTGTGAGAGTAAAAGACGTTTTAACATCTACTTATGCCATATCAGAAACGGCGAGATTAAATCAGAGAAGAAACGAAAAGAGAAGAAAAAGAGCAGAAAAATATGGTAGGTTTGTAGAAGGAAGATCTGGATGGACAGCATCACAAGAAAAAAGTTTGCAAGAACCTGTGCCCTTTGATGAAGCCCGTTTTAACGACCCAAATCAATGGTCAAGGTTTAAACGAAATCTAATGATTGACTTATCAAAAGAAAGAAATGTTGATTCTTATTATCAAAACTATTTAAACGGGATAGAAGATGAATTAGGTCCAGAAATACGAGGAGTAGTGGAGGAAGCGCTGGGAGATATTAGTCCTGAAGAATTTTACCAATTAGCGTTAACCGAAGATTATAGAGATATATTTACAATCGAATTTATTATTTATATGCCGATTTCCGCAGAGCAGAAAATCCAAGAATTATTATGGGGAATTGAGCAAGTAAAATCCTATGTCTAAGATGGAGATTTTTGCGGCAGATTTTGAAACAACAACGGATCCAGAAAAAACGGAAGTTTGGGCATGGGGGATTAGTAATTTAGATTGTATGTCACCCTTTGAATGTGGAACAAATATTCAATCTTTTATTGAATTTTGTTATAAATTAAAGAAACGAAGCAAAATCTATTTTCACAATCTCAAATTTGACGGAAGTTTTATTGTAAATTATTTACTACAAAACGGATGGACACATAAGCAAGAGAAGTTAGAAGAAGCATGTGAATTTCGTACATTAATTACAGATCGAAATCAATGGTATAGAATTGAATGTAATTTTTTCTATACGACACAGAAAAGAGTAACGAAAATTTTTAAAGTTACTTTCGTTGATTCATTGAAGTTGATTCCTATGCCGATTAGTAAAATGCCAAAGACATTTAACTTGGGAATTGAGAAGTTAGAAATTGATTACGATGAAGAACGAGAAATTGGAGGTTCGTTATCTCAGCAAGATTTTGAGTATTTAAAAAATGATGTCATTATTTTAAGGGACTCATTAAATCAAATGTTTGAGAATAACATCAACCGACTAACCTTATCTTCGGCTGCGATGAATGACTTGAAAGAAACCATAGGAAAGCAAAAATTTGAACGAATTTTCCCAATATTGCAAAATGACGAACCGTATCTTACGAATTTAAACTTATCAAAACAAGAAAATTTAGCATTATCGATTGATAAAGAATTACGACATGCCTATCGAGGAGGATGGACTTATTTAAAAAAGGGATATGAGGGGAAAGAATTTGAGAATGTAGTCGTATACGATGTAAATTCTCTTTACCCTTATGTCATGTCAGAAAATATATTTCCATTCGGAGCGCCGATCATCACCCATGATCTGGAAGAGATAACCGGATATAGTCTTTTTATTATTAATTTTGATTGTGAATTTTGGTTGAAAGATGGTAAATTGCCTACGATACAGATTAAAAATTCGCAGTTATTTAACGGAAGGGAGTATCTGGAAAATAGTAAAAGTGAAATTGTGAACTTAACCTTAACTTCGGTTGACTATGAAATGTTTTTAGAACATTATGAAGTAGCGTATTTTAGAGTGCATAAGGTTTACTATTTTCGTGGGACAGAAGATCTCTTCACTGAGTTCATCCAAAAATGGGCAGCAGTAAAAGAAAAGGCAGGAAGAGAAGGGAATAATGGATTACGTTTTATTTCAAAACAGATGCAAAATTCAACTTATGGAAAATTTGCGACGAATCCGTTAAAATCACAAAAAATTCCTTACTTAGAAAATAATATTTTACGATTTCAAACAATGTCACCAGAATTTCGTCCAGAATATTATTTACCTGTTGGGTTATTCGTGACTGCATATGCAAGAAAGCATATCATATCTTATGCACAGAAAAATTACGATAGCTTTATTTACTGCGACACAGATTCATTACATTTAAAAGAAAAATCAGCCAATATCCTTTTGGACAATGAAAAATTAGGATATTTTAAAATTGAAAAAGAATTTGATCGAGCAAGATATATCAGAGCGAAACGATACATTGGAGAAAAAGATGGTGAGTTATTAATCACCTGTGCAGGTCTACCAGCAAAATGCTATGAACAAGTTACGTATGATAATTTTAAAACAGGTCAGATTTACACAGGAAAATTAATGCTTACGCAAACGGAAGGCGGGGCTGTATTAATTGAAACTACTTTTAATTTAAAATAGACTATACACACATTTTTTGATATAATAATTATGTACAGGTTAGCGGAAATAATGATGAAGGGAATCCACGGATTAAGCCCCGCCCGGACATCCATGGCTATGGGAATAGTGTTATTCTGCGCCTGTACATTCTTAAAAAGGGCGAAAGAATGTATTATAGTTATGAAAATTGTTTAGAAAAGAAAGCGTTATTTAATTTTATTACCGGAGAGCGAGGAAACGGAAAGACTTACGGTTTTAAAACGCAGATTGCTTGTAAAAATTATTTTGAAAAAGATGAAAATTTTGTTTATTTACGAAGATTTGAAAACGAATTAGTAAAGGCGGCAAAGTCTTTTTTTAAAGATATAGAGCATTTATATCCGGAGAAAGAATTCAAAGTAACGACGGGGAAAAGCGGAACTTTTTTCTATGAGCGTGGACGTGAAGTAGAAAAAGGTGGATGGAAGCTTATGGGCTATGGAGTGGATTTAAATACCGGAGGGAAAGATAAGTCCGTATCTTACGCTGGAGTTACTTCCATATGTTTTGATGAATTTCAGAGCAAGAAATACTTAAAAAATGAGATTCGGTTATTTTTAGACCTTTACGAAACGATATCTCGAATGAATGATGTTCCGGTATATTTTCTATCCAATAGTATTAATGTTTCCAATGTTTATTATGATTATTTTAACTTATCCCAGCCCTACGGGAAAAAACGTTGGAAACTAACGGATAATGGATTAATTTACTTGGAGCACACTTTATCCCAAGATTATCGGGATAAGAAAAAATCAACTCGGTTTGGGCAGTTGATCGAGGGATCTAAGTTCGGACAATATGCAATAGATAACGAATATGTTGAAGATACTAAGGACTTTATTAAAAAGAAAACCGGAGATGTCAAGAGCGTATGCAATCTTGTGTATCTGGATAATGAGTATGGGCTTTGGTTTGATCGCAGAAATGGTTACCTGTATATGGATTCTACTTTCGACAAGTCACGTGTAACCTATGCATTAACCAGAGAAGACCATACCGAAAATACCTATTTTGCAAATCGAGGAAGAAAAATTGCGTGGCTGAATCTGATGATTCAGGGATATGAGCAGGGATTTCTATATTTTGAAAACCAGCGCGTCAAGCGGGTTGGTTTGGAGATTTTAAATATGATCCGTTAAAGGAGGTTCGAATGGAACAACTTATGTCTTATATTTCAACGGTAGGATTTCCGATCGTGATGTGTCTACTTTTTTATTATCAGATGACAAAGTCAGATGAGCACATGAATGAAATGTTAACACAGATTAAGGTGATGGTGGAAGAAATTAAAAAGGCGGTAAACAATGGCGGTACAGACGTATAGCATGAGAACCGACGCAAACACCAATGTATCGGAACATTTTAAGGTTCGCGAGTTTGCGTGTAATGATGGATCGGACACCGTGTTGATCGACGATGCTCTTGTCGAACGATTGGAGCGGATTCGCGGCGTTTTCGGGTCGGGGATCACAATAACGTCCGGGTACCGTACCCCATCGTATAATGCCACAGTAGGCGGTGCGGCATCCAGTCAGCATACCAAGGGGACAGCCGCTGATATTCAGCTTCGGGGTGTACCGCCCTTAGCTGTAGCAAACTACGTGGAAGAAACCTTTTCGACCGGGGGAATCGGTGTTTACGGTACTTTTACCCATGTGGACACGCGAAGCTCTCGTGTTATTTGGAAAAATAACGGATCGAACACCGTGAGCAGTACCGGGGCATCCAGAGCTTATTGGCGTGAATTTAAGAACGGCGCCGATCCCGGAGGCGGGGGAGAAGGCGGGGGCGGAGAGTCCGGAGCGATTGATGTTACGATCCGCAGATTTACGGTAGTCTTTAAGCGTCCCAATGGGAAAACTTATACCGGCGCCTATTTTCCGTCTTATTGTAACGGGTGGTGGTATTTTAACGATAGTGAGTTTTATCGTTGTGATGAAATCCTTGGAAATTATCAGCAGTATTTTAAAGCTGGCTATTGGGCGCATATTACGCACATTCAAAATATATCGGCGTCGACTGTACATTTAACAGGAGGTTCGGATGGTTAATACTTTTACGAATTTGGACTATCAAGTGGGTAAGTATTTTAAAGTAAGAGAATTTCAGTCAAAAGATGGATATCCTACCGTTTTAATCGATGATAATTTAGTCGATCTGTTGGATCAAATCCGAGAATATTTTGGAAAACCTGTGGTCATTACTTCGGGATATCGCACGAAGTCGCATAATGCGGCAGTTGGAGGTGTATCAAATTCTCAGCATACGCTTGGAAAAGCCGCAGATATACAGGTAACCGGAGTTCCCCCAGCCGCAGTGCAGGCCTATGTCTATGACCATAGTAAATATACGGTTGGAACGTATACGACGTTTACTCATGTAGATACTCGAACAACCGTAAAGTTATTCCGTGGAAATACGGAATTTGTTCGGACCAATTATGAAAAATATAAAGCCGAAGAAATTAAGGAGGAAACAGAAATGGCAGAAAAAAGATACCAGAAATTAGAAGAAATTCCTGATTACGCAAAAGAAATTATTGAAGATTTGATCAAATCTGATATAATTAAAGGTACAGGAGAAGGTTTGAATTTGACAGAAGATATGCTCCGTGTGATTGTTATTTGCTATCGCATGGCTCTTACGAACGCAAATAATATTTATCAGCTTGCGAAAACTTTAGGAGGTGAAACGAAATGACGGTATATGAAGCGTTAGACATTGTAAGCCAGGGCTTCGCGGATTCGGATGAAGGTTTGACTGCGGTAAAAATAATTGTTGATTACAACAAAGAATTAGAAGGTAAAATTGTTACTTTGGATGAAGCGTTAGCTGCCGCTCATGCAGAAAAAGATGATGCCTTAAATTCTTATAATGATTTAAAAAGGCGCTATGTAGAACGTTTTATGAACGGAGATTCTACGGTGGACTCTGATACGAGCGTATTAGATGAAGGAGAAACTGCACATAGTGCAGAAGAACTTACTTATGATGATGTCTTTGTGACGGAAGAAGATTAAGAGGTGTGAAAAATGGCAACAAAACCAAAAAATGTGAAATTAGCAAAAAACGGTGTAGATATTTTAAATGCGATTCGTAATGCCGCATCCCTTTCCTTTCAGGAAAGAGTTCCTGTAGCAACGCAGGAAGATATTAAGACTTACGGGTCTGCGGTTCTCAATTTTCCGGGGCTGGCAAATGAGTTTCTTGATGCTTTGGTAAATCGTATCGGTAAAGTCATTCTTACTTCAAGACTTTACAAGAATCCGTTTGCTATGCTGAAAAAGGGTATGCTTGATTACGGAGAAACCATTGAAGAAGTATACACTTCTCTTGCTAAGGCAAAGATTTATGATCCGCAGACAGCGGAAACGGAGTTCATGAAACGTGAAATTCCAGATGTAAAGTCTATTTTCCATAAGCTGGACTATCAGAACTTCTTTAAAACGACGATTCAGAGAAGAGATCTGGAAAGAGCGTTCCTTTCAGAGGACGGCGTTTACAATCTGGTAAGTGATATTATTTCCAGCCTGTACTCCGGTATGGAATATGACGAATTTATTACAATGAAACAGTTAATCGTAGAATATGCAAAGAAAGGCTTATTCTATGAAGTGGAAATTCCGACGGTTACCGCGGACAATATGAAGTCAATCATTTCTACCGTAAAGGGCTATAGCAATAAGCTGACCTTTATGAGCACTCAGTACAACGCGATGGGAGTTCCGACCTATACGGACCGCAGTTCACAGATTATCTTCATCGACGCAGAATTTGATGCAATGATGGATGTCGAAGTATTGGCTTCCGCATTTAACATGGATAAAGCAGAGTTCATGGGAAGAAGAATCTTAATTGATAACTTCGGTGAGCTTACCGGCGCAAAACTGCTTCTGTGTGACGAAAGCTTTTTCCAGATTTACGATGTGCTTCTCCAGTTTGAAGATGTGCGCAATCCGGAAGGACTGTACTGGAACTACTTCCTTCATAAGTGGACAGTATTTTCTGTTTCTCGTTTTGCAAATGCGATTCTGTTTACTGTTCCAGATAATGAGATTACAGGAATTACTCTGACGCCATCGACATCGATTATTCATAGAAATCAGCTCCCAAAAGATGTGACCATCAATGCGACGATCAAGTCCACGGGCACGGTAGATGATACCCTTGAGTGGGAAATGACCGGAAATGAATCTACCGAAACAACCATGACGGTTGTAAATAATACTCAGGTTCGAGTACATGTTTCTGCGAATGAAAAGATTCCAAACACGTTTAAAATTACTGCAAAATCGAAGTATTTTCCAGTTAGCCAGACGGCTACCATTTCGACGAGTGAAAATGGTTAACTCTACTCCTTTCCTTTTACTATATGATAGCCTACCATTCTTTGGTAGGCTATCGCTGAATTGGAGGTAAAAAAAAAATGATTCGTCCTTTAATTGGCCCATCGACAACAGTTCGCGTGTGTCAATCAATCCCGTTAGATAACACCTATACGGATACCATTCTGTTTACGTCAAAATCAGCGCAGGAAAGCTATTTTGCATCGAAAACGAAAAAGGTCTATAGCGGTTTAACGTATCAGCGGCTGGCATCGAATAGTTCTACGTGGGCAATCTTTCTGGAAGACGTAGCAGATTATTTCTATGATTGTAACTATCTATGTTTTAAGAATGGAGGGTTTGGTAATAAGTGGCTTTATGCCTTTATTTCCGATATTTTGTATATCAACGAAAATTGTACGGCAATTACTTTTGAAATTGATGTCATGCAAACATGGCTTTTCGATTTTGAAATTAAAAAATCCTTTATCGAGCGTATGCATGTGTCGGATGATACCATATCAAGGAATGTGATAGAAGAAGATCTGAATTTCATGCAGAGATATGAATATTACAAGGTGGAAAATTCGGGTTTATTTGAACCAGTTACTCGGTCTGCCCCGGGGGAGTTTGATAATAATTTAGAATATCGTTCCTTAATATTGGCCACTACATCGGAAGATATTGACGATGAGGATGAAGTAAAAGAAGGACAGCTCATACAGAATACCTATCAAGGTCTAAAATATATCGGATTTGATGTTGAAAATAATGGAGTAGAAAATTGCAACGCTTGGTTAAAACGTATGAACGAAGGTGGAAAGGCTGGGGCGATTAGCAGTATCTCCATGGTTCCATGGAAAGGGGTTACTGTTACTCCGGCAGATCATGGGAAATATGAGGTAACTGCTATTTCCGGTACGGCGGTTGTCGATGAAAAAGAATACGATATCAACTATTCCACTCTCGATGATGATTATGTGCCGAAAAACAATAAGCTGTTCTGCTGGCCTTATCATTTCTTCAGTATTACCACGCTCGACGGTCAAAGTTACGATTATAAATATGAGGATATCATAGAAAGCGATCCTACTCCGGGAGCAACGAAGATGAAGTTTAAATTTAAGTTTGCTTTCGGCGCAGATCCTACCTATTTTATGTATCCTTCATACTATATGAAGTGCAATAATAACTATGATTACGGAATCAAACTTTCTGGTTTTCCGAAATGCAATTGGAACTTTGGTGTATGGGAGAACTACTATGCACAGCAAGATACGAATATTACCTTGAGTATGATCGCTTCGATGCTGGGTGCTGGCTCAGCTGGAGCGGGCACTGCCGCACAAGGACTTACCTCAAAAGCGGGTGCAGGTGTGTCTACAGCGGTAGGAATGTTGCAGGCTGGGATTGGCGCGGTGCAAGCTGGTCTTTCCACTTTCGGAGGGTTATCTGTAGTCAAAAGTCAGCCAGATCAAAGCAAAGGTGCAAATAATGTCGGCGGTGTGAATTACAACATGGAAACAATGGATTTTTGGATTATTCATAAAAGACTGCATTGGGGTTATGTTGTAAAAATTGATGATTACTTCACCAAGTTTGGATACCGTGTCAATAGTACCGGGGTACCTAATTTACATACAAGAAAATACTGGAACTACCTGAAGTTAGATCAGCCGTCGGTGACCGGTAACATGCCTGTTGGAGATATGCGAATGATCAAGCAGATTTTATCCAACGGGATCACGTTCTGGCATACCACAGATGTTGGAAATTATGATCTAAATAATAATGAAGGAGTGTTAGGACATTGAGAAACAGGGGTTTACCATTAGAATGGTCGGACAAAACAATTCTAAGGATGAAAAACGCGATATTTCACGATTATTACAATCGTATTCGAAATATTGCATTATCTCGCTATGAGTGGAGAGATCTTCCGGACGATATGAATGAAAGATATATCGAATGGTTGCTATTTTACAACGGAAAATGTGTCTTCTTTTACGATGAAATTCTGGAAAAATATCTCTCGCTTCAATGTACGACTACTGGTGAGATGGATTTTTATAATCTGCCGAAAAAAGTCACAGCGTATAGTACAAATGTAAATTATACCTACAAAGAATTGGATATGAAAAACTGTGCTCTGTGTTTCAATAATTTAAGCTGGTTACCCGATGAACCGACCGCTTATCTCTTCGCACAGAAATTGACCAGTATTGAAATGAATATTCTTTCCAATGTGGAATTGCAAAAGTTCGCGCTGATTGTCAAAACACCAGAGAAAAAGAAACTGACCTATAAGAACCTAATGCAGAAGTTCTTTGGCTATCAACCGTTTATTATGACTTCGGAAGGAACACCGATTGATAACATTCAAATTTTGAATCAAAATATCCCGTATATTGCGGATAAGTTACAGATTCAAAAGATTAATACGTGGAAAGAAATGTTATCTGCCTTTGGTATCGTTACCCCAGCATCGGAAAAGACCGAGCGTCTCGTATCAAATGAAGTAACCGCTGGGTTAGGTTATTCCGAAATGGCGCAGAATGTAGGTCTTGTTTCTCGTCGGCAAGCAGTAGAACATTTCAATGAACTTTTTGGTACGAATGTATCGGTAGACTTTCGTTCCAATCTTTACGCAGATATTCTGGGAGAAAATACACAAGGTTATACCTATAATACTTACCAGGATAACACAGAAGACGATACCTTCTCTACGCAAAGAACTGCGCGTCAGTCCAAGGGGGGTGAGCAGTAGTGAGTAGCACAACAACTATGGTGCGCTGGTATTGCGAATATTTGTATAACCAAGTAATCAACGACAATACCAAGCCCCCAAATAATTGGGTCACGGATGTAAATACCATCATCCCCGCCGTATGGGAAAAGATATTTTATGAGTTTCCCATCTGGGAAGAATCCTATCGACCTACCCTCTGCCAAAAGATTTTACGGCATTATTACTTCCGGGAAATTGGCGAGGAAACGGTAGAGTTTTGGAAACTACGTCTACAGCAAACCCTCGGCGAGATCATGCCGTACTATATTCAGCTCTGGGAAACGACACAAGTAGAATATGAAAAACTTTGGACAAGAAACTACATTGAAAAATATCTCGGAAATGAAAATCGTACCGAAGACAAGACATCAAACGAAACAAGCGACTATCATGACACTGCGACAACTTCTGATACAGCAAATACGTTAACTGATTTTACCGACGATGCCAAGACCAATATCAAACAGACGGGAAAAACACATGACGAAGGTACCAGAACTTATTCCGAAACGGTAAAAGATGTGGCATCCAACACCCCGATGAATCAGTTAACATGGAACGATCTGGAAAATAATCTATATGCCACCTCAACAGATTTTCGTTCCACCTCGGGAAATGAGAACACAACGAATGACGGTACCTCAGAGAATACAACGGATCAAACCTATAACGATACTTCAAACACAAAAGTTGATTCTACTTATGATCGTCATTTTACCGATGAAAATAGCCGTGATACGGACTATACTCATAACGTCAAGGGTAAAACGAATACTGATTATATTCGTGAAATCACCGGTTGGGACGGTGTAAACCCGAACGATCTTATTTTAAAGTGGAGAGAAACCCTTTTAAATATTGATGTGATGATTATTGAGGAGCTGGAAGATTGCTTCCTCGGCGTATATTATTAGGAGGTAACTATGAGATATTTAAACCCACTTCGCTATATCCACTATCACACACAGTTAGCTATTCCGACCATCTATGATGATTCTCTCTCGTTCTACGAGATTATGAACAAGACGAATCTGCACTTCAATGAAGTGATCAATGACATGAATGAAAACTATGAAATCATTGATAAGGCATTTCAAGAGGTTCTTGAACAGACCAACAAATGGATGGAAGAAGCGAAAGCGCAAGCAGATCGGGCAGAACAAGAAGCGAATAAATCACAAGCGTCCGCAGAAGCTTCCCAGCAGGCAGCGGAAGATGCCAGAAATCAGGCAGATCGAGCAAAAAGTGAAGCCGACGCCGCCGCCGCTTCTGCTGTAGAAGCTCAGAATCAGGCAGACAGAGCATCCTCGGAAGCGGATCGTGCCCACACAGAAGCAGAAAACGCAAAAGCTCAGGCTCAAGCCGCGGCAAACTCCGCACAGGAGTCCGCAACATCCGCGGCCGCATCCGCCGGTAGCGCATCGGAAAGTGCGCAAAGCGCTGAAGCTTCGAAAAATAGTGCAGATGCTTCAGCGAACTCTGCTTCACAGGCGGCTCAGTCTGCCACTGCTTCCCAGAACAGTGCGGAAGCTTCAGCGAACTCTGCTTCACAGGCGGCTCAGTCTGCTACTGCTTCCCAGAACAGTGCGGAAGCTTCAGCGAACTCTGCTTCTCAGGCGGCTCAGTCTGCTACCGATGCGGCAAACTCCGCAAAAGACGCTGCAGATACTCTGGATGAAGCAAAGGAAACCTTTGTGAAAAAAGCTGGGGATACTATGTCAGGTAAGCTTACCATCTCTTATGGAGGTCTTTCTGTTGATGGATCTGCTGACATATCAGGAGATCTTAACACGGGTCGTTTACAGGTTGGTAAACCCGGCGATCATAGGGATACCCATTTATACGGAAATCTTTATCTCAATGATATGTTAAACATGAGTATTGGTAGCAATGTTGCCCTTAAATTTGCTAACCTTCAAGATGGATTGAAACTTTACGCTCCTTTATCGTTTGAGCCTTCTCCATTGAGAATTTCAAATGTGGGAAATCCTCAGAATGATTTTGATGCTGTAAATAAGATAACATTGGATAGTAAAGTAACTGGTATTAATGCTAAACTCACTGACATAAATAATCAGATTGCGGCTCTTACGACAAGAATGGGTACTGCCGAGAAGAATATTACGAAAAATACATCTGATATCGCTTCGCTTACTAATCGTGTGACTACGAATGAGACGAGTATCAATAACATTAATACTGAGATCACTAATATTAAACAGGACATTACCACGGTAGAAGGTGACTATGTTAAGAAAGCTGGCGATACCATGACCGGCAATCTCACTATGGGACTGAATCAAATCGTGATGGATACCGGCCATATTGTGGCTGGAAATAATACGCTTCTCTTCGAAGGTTATCCGTTAATTGATGTTGACGGCGCAAAGATTTCTATGATTGCTGATCCTGTGGAGGGGACGGATGCCGCAAACAAGGAATACGTTGATAATGCTGTTGCTGGGGTAAAACCTACTGGAGATTATCTGCCACTGACTGGTGGTACGATGAGCGGCGATATCAATATGGAAGTAAATAATTCCGTTCGTTTCGGTGCGGCGAATTATGCTCTCTATCAGAATGAAGGTACTGGACATTTGGTTCTTACGGGTAACTCCAATACTGACATTGTAGAAATGAACAATATTGGTACGCTTCAGTTTGGAAATAAAACAACAATCCAAAATGTGAAAACTCCTACGAATAACGGAGATGCCGCGCCGAAATCATATGTTGATGCTCAGATCGCAGTTACTAAAAATGATGTACAAGAACAGATGCAAGGCTATTTGCCGCTGAATGGTGGTAAACTCTCAGGCAATCTATTGATGGGAACAGGAACTCAGATTGACTTTGAAGAAGGTGTACATTTAGCGTATGCTACAGATTTCGGTTTTGGTGTACAGACAAATGGAGGTTCTGTTGGAATCGTTTCAAATAACATTATTCATACGGACACCCCGATCGCTGCTGATAGTAAATTAATTACTTATTCCATTAGCGATGTTTCGGTCGTACCGGACACTACTGTTAAACAGTATAATTGTGATGGAACAGGCTTTCAGCAGATGAGATTTTCTGGATTCCAGAACGTAAAATTTGCTTCTTCTCTGTTGGTAGATGAAGACCCAAGCGAAGCAATGCAGGTTGCGACGAAACAATACGTCGACCAGCATGCTGGGGGCGGGGGTAGTAAAGTTGACGCAGGTGGGAATTATATTTTTGTATTAACACCATTAATAGGAAGATATACAAAGTTTGAAATATTTACGGTTTCAACTACTACTATCACATTTAAAATTGATGGTTCGAAAATACAAACACAACAACTTCAAGTCCCTTATAGTAATTTTTTAAATAATAACAATTTAGAACTTAACCTAAATGATTCAGTTAGATACTTTATTCAAACTTTTAAAGATAATACATCTAATTCAAATATAGCTTTGTCAACTTACTTTAAAAATACCTTACCTGACACCGTTTATTTTGAGTTTACTAATTTAAGTACTACGCATACCGAGGGAAATTATTACATCTACGGGGGCGGAAAAATAATGGAATGTTTAGTTACAAGAAAGAAAATTATATCATAATAAAAGGGGATTAACTCCCCTTTTATAATATTTCTCCTGCATAGACATCACGAGATTGCAATGTTGAACCCTTTGCATATTGTCTTCCTCCTAAAGGTCTGAATTTTCAGCCCCTAATTCTCAATTATTAAATCAAAATCTCCAAGATTGTAATAACATTGCTTATAGAATTCTTGCATTTGACTATATAACCAGATCTTTGAAAGATAATCCACATAAAACTCTTCTTCCACTGGTCCGATACTGCTCATATCTGGCAGAGTTTCAAGCATATCCTGATAAGCTGCCGATCTTTTAATATATCCCTCTACATCTTCCTCCATAATTTCGACTTTCCTATATTCTTTTGGACATACAATATTTTCATGAGCAACTACATAAATCTTCATTTCCTTTCCTCCTTAATTAATCTCAAATTCTTCTGCAAAAGTTTCATAGTGAAGATATACATAGCGATCCATGAAATCCTTATCACTGCACGGTGCAAGTTCCCATGCAACACGTTCGCGAAGTTCATCATCCATATAGTGTTCAAAAGTGCTAAATTCTTCAACCTGACCAGTTCTCTTGTTAACTACTAACATGTTATTTCCTCCTATCCAATTACCATTGCGGTTATGATTGTTTTAATTTCTTGATTAGATAATTTGTAAAGCTTTAAGAGACTAATTGCATTGTTGATACTTGAACACATCATTAATGCTTTGTCCTGATTTGGTATAAGTTGCTTAATTGCTTTTGCTGTTTCCTTTGTCATCTTTTGATCTCCTTTTGTAATTATATTATAGCACAGGTTTTAAAATTAGCAATAGGTTTTACTGATGTATTATGTATACATGATGTGCTTTAGTACTTTACTGTGATGAAGTATTTGATTAGGTAAGTACTTTAGCGCTTTAGTGTAGTAAAGTCTTGAATTAGTGAAATACTTTAGCGCTTTAGTGTGATAAAGTACTTGATTGTGTAAACTGTTGGAGATGATATATAATTGAGTAAAACAACGTTTTGCACAGATTAGTTTTGTTGTTAATTATTGGGGGAATATATTATTGTGTAAAGCAATTGGGCCATATACACACCCGAT
>ERZ780027.133-NODE-133-length-16473-cov-27.1403_pt1 | contig 16473 bp, 31 predicted proteins | sample MGYA00511860_ERZ780027 | MGnify/ENA primary metagenome ERZ780027 (study PRJEB29588, sample SAMEA2143295) | human gut metagenome | biome: human gut; feature: human-associated habitat; material: faeces | place: Denmark | collected 2008/2010 ... | reverse complement strand
TGCCCGCGACCTTTATTGCCCGCCCGGCCAACCCGCGGGTAGACATGGGGCGCCGCATCATCATCGAGCCAGCGCTCCCGGAGGGCGGCAACACCCTGCTTACTGCGGACTACCTCGACTTCGAAATCAACGAGGTCGTCATCTCCGACAACCCGTCGGCCTACACTCCCGCCGACGTTTTGCGACTTCTCAACGAAGGGTTTGAATCCCCTACTGGCGATGATTTCCCGGGCATCGGATCGGGTTTATATTCCGGCGGGGGGGGGTCTCCTGAGATTCCTGACGGGTCGATCACCACAGCCAAGCTGGCCGACAATGCCGTGACTTCGGCTAAGATTAAACCTTCTGCCGTAGGTACGTCGCAACTGGCCGATGGCGCAGTGGCGACGGTCAAAATCGCGGATGGTGCAATAATAGATAAAAAAATCGCAAATAATGCTGTCGGAACGAACGCTATCCAAAATAACGCTATTAATGCTTCTAAGATAGTAGACAGGGCGATTGGCAGATCAAAGATCGGCCTCAAAGTTATTGATAGAACCAACATCGCAGACGGAGGAATCTCAACGGTGAATATTGCTGACAAAGCAATCACTACGGACATCCTTGCGGACAACTCAGTAACCACCAATAAGATCGTCGACGGGGCTGTTACAGAAGCCAAACTCGCGCCGAGTTCGGTAGCCACCGAAAAGCTCCAAGACCTGTGTGTCACGACGCCCAAGATTGCGGATCAGGCTGTCGACACCACCAAACTCAACACAGGAGGCTCCGGGGGGGCCAGTTGAGTAGGCATAAAAGAACAGACGCCTTATTGGCGTCTGTTCTTGTTTGGCGGGTCTATCCCTCGCCCGGCGATCCCGAACACCAGCATAATAATCCCGGCCACAAAGAAGAGTAAGCACGCACTGCTCATGACTATGCTTTTATTTCGAGGTGGAACGCAGGCTCACTCAGGTCATACGAAAACTTAGGGTTTTTGCCGGGAATAGATACGGGCGAAATCACTTTGATGACGCGCGGCTCGTCGAGTGCTGCGACCAGGAACTCCACGGGTTTATTCATAGTCATACTCACGTCCAGCACATTTACCTTCCGATACTCCTCGGCGCTCACACAGTGCTTGGACACCCGTTCTCCCTTTTCGCTAAGCCGACTGATAAATTTGGCCATCTCGCCGATGGTCTCTTCTTTGTCCATGCCCTTATCCTGGCAGTCGTCGAACAGCTCGGTCACCTTCCTGCCGGGTTCCCGGTAGCGGATGCGCTTTCCGGCGACCAGATTGTTGTACATGGCCATCGCCTGCCGATAGGGGTTGCGCCACGTGGAGGTGATGGTCACCTTCGGGTTGTCGCTTTTCTCGGCTATGGATTCGAGCATGTCGATGACCGATGAAGCTACCATGTCCTTGCACTCTTTCAAGAGCGACGAGGAGAATACTACTCGTTTTGTTGTTCCCATGTTGTATCTGCTAATGATTTGATATTGAATGATATAAACTCGCACCCCTTGGGCACCTTTCGCTTTTCCATTACGGCCTTGTATATGTCCCTGTCGTTGAACAAATACCGCTCTTGCAAAGCATCGTTAACACCCTTTAGGCAATTGTCTAAATCTTGATTTATATTAGACAACCCGAATATATAATGAATACAAAAGGGCGGTTTCGGGAAATTGTCTATTGGAGGCATCTTTAACAACAGCTCCTCCCTATAAGCCTTATACTGTGGCGTAGGCCACTTGCGCCCCATCCACAACCTATTTGCTGTAAGAGGCTTGGTGTTCACTTTAATCCACATACTCCCACTTGTATCCGTATGCTTGTGAATATTTCCCGATGCAGGCATTTCGCAGGTTAGAAACGCACCCGTTTACAGTATTTGCGGCCTCGGCCATGCACTCGAAAACTTGTATTAACACCCCGTCCATGGACAATTTTCTTATTTTTCTGGCTCGAATATGTTTGCCGCCCCAAGCATGCCCGGGAGAATTGATCCAAAATTTGTTTTTGGCGAGTACTCCTCTGGTTATGGGATTATTCATATTCCCCGAGGCATCAACCCAATGTAAATTGGATATGTCGTTGTTTGTTTTTACAGTGTCGATGTGATCTACGAAATCGCACCCATTTACTCTTGGTATAAATGTCTCAGCCACCAATCTGTGTACATTTTTTAATTTCCGCCTGTCTCTGTCTACCAATTCAACCATGAAATATCCAGACCCGTTTATTGTGGGACGTAGCAACCTGTGTTTATAGGTGCTGAAAACCCGACCCTTGGTGGACACATAATACTTGGGGAAATCCTTGTATTCCCTCCATTCCTCTCCCTCTAACCGTGGAATGTTGTTAGTTAAACATTGGCTCATGGTATATGCAAATCTTTTCGGTGTTTATGTGCGTCACCATGCCCGTCTTGGGGCAAATATGGTGCATATTCTTTTCGGCCGACAGGTATTTGCAGGACTTGCATGTTACCTTCGGCCGATCTCTGAATCCTTCGGTCTTCGGTTTTGCTGGCTTTTTCGGCGTCCTCAGCTTCATTTCCTCCAAATATTAAACCCTCCGCGCACCTCTCCGTATGGGGCGTCATCGAAGGGGTTGTACCCTACGGTTCCCTCAATCCTGAACCGCCCCTTGTTGTATCGCACGCGCGCGCCCACAAACTGATTGTTCCACCCGGAGGCAACCTGCGCGGTCACGACTATCCCTCCTTCCCATGTAGGCGGCATGATCGTCGTGGTGTGATGGGTCTGCGTTATGATCTTGGTTGGCACGAACAGGTCTATACTTTCGAGCATGGGCTTATACCCGGACACCGTTGCGCGGTAGTTCTCGGTCTGAAATGTCTTGAGCTCGAACGGAAGCGTTACAGCCACTTTAACCGTGTCGCCGGGCAGATATACCATCACCGTGTCGATCCTCGAAATTTGATGCGTATTTGTTATAATGACGGTATCTCTTACATACTCCCTTATGACCACCGTATCGACGCGGCATTCGATCTCCGGTTTCGATGGGGTGCAACAAAGCCATGACCGCAGGCTATAAAGTGCGATCATGGCTATAATTGCCCCGATGATGGCCGACGTTAGCCTGTTCATCTCCTATGCGTCGATCTCTTTGTCGACGATGGTGCCGTACCACGAGTGTAAAAACCATCCCGATACTACCCCCGCGAGGAATCCGATGGTTCCAGCACTTCGAATGCTGCCCGGCAGGAAGTTGAACACAATGATGGCTACCACGGCTACCGCAGCAGCTATCAACCCGATTTTCAGTTTGTTGTCCATTTTATATAAAGTTAAAATTCAGGTATTCTCGGTATAGCGGGCGTCCAGTTGGATATGATTCCGTCGAAAAACAGAATCCAGTGCCGAATCTCGCTCGTGATATTCAGCACGTCGTTCTCGGTGGTAGGGTCGAACACTTTTGCATCAACCCCTCCATGCACCATTGCGACGATTTCGTTTAGGTCGTCCCGCATTTCGCGCGCGATGGTCAGAGCATCGGGGATCGTAAGCGCCTCCTCGATCTGAGACGAATCCACGAACTGCGTCATCGTATGCAGCGGAATGCCATCCAGCACGCGGATGGTCTCGGCCATCTTGTCGGCGCCTTTCCGGAGCGTGGCCGCAGTATCGTCCAGCAGCAGGTGCAGGGATCGGAAGGGCGTGCCGTATACCATCCAATGACGCCCTTTGGCGTTCGAGTAGGCTACTTCGAGGGTGGCCAACAGCTCATTCAGAATAGAAGTCTGATTTTTCATCTTTCTGTTTGTGTATTATGGGTTTTATGGCGTCCGGATTGTTTGCGATGAAAACGACCTGTTCGTTTAGCGCATACTCATCCACCTTGTCGTAAAATTTGTATATTTGGTTCTTATGGTCAACACACTGGAAACGGAGGGCGTCGACCTCGGCCACTTTGCCGGAACGCAGATACACCAAGTGTTTCATGGCTTTATGGTTCGTTATCGGGTTCAGGGTTTTGCCTGGCATCATCCTGCCATCTGTACGACGGCCGCAGCATTCTCCCATTTCCTATAAAGGTAGGTTTGCCTCGCTCCCCTACTTCCGGTTTGGGCTGGTAAAGATATACGGTATGCGTGTGCCCGAATTTGTCTATTTTTTTGAGCGGCGCGATGCAAAGTTTAACCTTGGCTCCCAACTCTCCGTTATTGCGAACAAACTCTTCTATCACGTCAACAGGTATCTTTTTCAGGTCTATTTCGGCATATAAGATTCCCGCCATGATTCAATCTCCAATTTCGCCTCGTGTTCAAACTTCGATATTATTTTGCTGTACGCCTTTATCTCCTTCATATCCTCAAACTTGCGGATATGGTAGTATGAATTCCGGCTCGTACAGTTCAGGTAGTTCGACAGCTTCACTCCGTTCATGAGCTTGTGGAAGTACATGATATGGATGAATACCGTTCGGGCGTCCGTGACCCTTTGGCGCCGACAGGGTGTCCGTATCTCCTCCAGCGATACGCCAAAGTGGCGTTCGAGCAGCATCCCTATTTTCGATAAAATAATTTCCATGCAGTAAATATAGTAAATTATTTTATCATACAAGCCCGCTCCGATCTATTTTTTCTTCTCCAGCTCTTCAAGGAGGGCACGCCCCATAACCATGTTGACCGGAAAGTCGATCCCGTATATGATTCGTCTCGTCACGGTCTTGCGCCCCTCGATGACCGCATCCGTCAGTCCGTAGCGGTCGTTAAACATTATCTTCTGCATTGTTATCCTTGTTTTATGTTGTTCAGTCTGTCGATCTCGACTTTTAAATTCATCTCTGCGCAGCGCACATCCCGCTGCAATTCCTCCAGCCGGGCTATCTGCTCCTCGTCAATCCGCGGGCATCCCCGCAGCCAGCTGTCGTAGTTCGGGGGTTCCAATTTGCCGTCACAAATACCTCCGATGCGCATACAGTAGTCGTAGTACCTGATGTATTCCTCCTCCGGAGCGTCCCGGTCGATGTCCGTCAGTATATCCGCCATACTCACGAATAGATCGCCGACTTCTGCAATTCCTCCGGGGTCGTTGCCTACCCACGCAGCCGGATCATAGTCGTAGCCGTGCTTTTCGCAGAAAGCAGCCAAATAGGCGTTGCAGGCCGCATTGTAATTCAGTCTCAGTTCCTCGCGTGACAATCCATTTGCCGTGAATGTCTTGCTTTCCCTTTCTGTGATCATCTCAATTCCTGTTTTCATGGGATTCTATTTCTTTGATTCTATATCCTTTCATAGTTCTGTCTTATTCATGAATCTCCCGCCAGCCGATGATTTCGTGTTGGTAAAAGGAGCCGTTGCCCGTGAACCAGTAGTTAAATTGCTTGTCGTAAGCCGCTATGTAATATATTCCCGGGGAGGTACATATTATCACTGGTTTATTGTCATCCGGGGTAATGTTTGGGTCGTGCCAGCGCGTCAGTTCGCCCAACATCCATACAGATGCCTGGATATAGGCGTCGTGTTCGCATTTCCCATGAATATCGTAACATCTTTTACACTCGTCACTACCTGGAATTATATAATCACAGGCATACTTTCTTGCTCTTTCCTTAATCGTTTCCATTCTGAGTCAGTTTTTTTGGGTGTTAACCCAGCGCCCATTGAAAGGGCGCGGGAATGATTAAACTGTGAAACTATTTCTTGAAAGCGGAAACCGGACGCACGGCGTGTGTGTGATACTTGAAGTTGCCGATCAGGTAGCCCGTGCTGCCGTGGTAGACGAACGCGCAGTAGGAATTGTACTCCGGATCGGGGTCGGCCTCGCTCGTCCAGTAGATGTTTGTAGCGGGCTTGCCGCCGATCTTCTCGAACGCTTCGTCGAGGCCCCGGAACCGGGCGTCGTACATTTCGATTGCTTCATGCCGGGTCGGGCGGCGGAAGCCCTTGCGGTATTCGGCGGCAGCTTTCCGTGCGCCCTCGAAACTGAATCCGCCCGGTAGGTCTTCTTTGGCGATTTCGAGCATTCCGAAATCGGTTACCAGTACGACGGTCTGCGCGTTTTCGGGATGTGCCTGCTGCATCCACTCGTCGAGCGGGTGCAGTTCGCGGTTTTCGTCGGGAATGTAAATCCCGTTTTCGATGTTGTTTTTCATTGTTTATTCAGTTTTTGGATAAATGATTTATACGTGTCGCAATTTTCACATTTCTTGCCATCATATTGGAATTCCTCGCAATCGCAACATGAAATAAATGCTTCCTTTGCTTTCCGTCGCATCCGCTCCTCGGCCTCCTGCTCGGCAAGCTCGACCGCATACTGGGCTACATCTACTCTCACGGCATGATATGGCAGGTCAACGTCTTCGCCCTCATCACCGACTTCTACTCTCCAGCTACCGTCCTCCAGTTCTTGTCTTGCTTTTTCGCTTTTCATGGTTAGGATGTTTTAGTGTAACGCCCACGTCTTGTGCATTGCAGCGATCAGGTCTATATACCCTTTGTATTCCTCCATCTGCTCGGTACTATAGCCTTCGGCCTCGCCAATTTCTCGGAAATGCTTCTGCCATTCGGAAATGGTGTAGCGTTTGTATCCTATTTGAATAACATCCTCACCCCAATAGGATACTGTATGACGAGATGCGCTTATAAATAGCGATTTCGGAACATCGCACCCGTCGCCCAGTTTGCACTCGTAGCCCAGTTTGCACCAGTTGCCCAGTTCGCACCCGTTGCCCAATTCGCACCTGTTGCCCAGTTCGCACCCGTTGCCCAGTTCGCACAAGTTGCCCAGTTTGCACCCGTCGCCCAGTTTGCACCCGTTGCCCAGTTTGCACCCGTCGCCCAGTTTGCACCAGTTGCCCAGTTTGCACTCGTAGCCCAGTTCGCACCAGTTGCCCAGTTCGCACCCGTTGCCCAGTTTGCACCCGTTGCCCAGTTTGCACCCGTCGCCCAGTTCGCACCCGTAGCCCAGTTTGCACCAGTTGCCCAGTTCGCACCCGTTGCCCAATTCGCACCTGTTGCCCAGTTCGCACCCGTTGCCCAGTTTGCACTCGTAGCCCAGTTCGCACCAGTTGCCCAGTTCGCACCCGTTGCCCAGTTCGCACCCGTCGCCCAGTTTGCACTCGTAGCCCAGTTCGCACCCGTTGCCCAGTTTGCACCAGTTGCCCAGTTTGCACTCGTAGCCCAGTTCGCACCCGTTGCCCAGTTCGCACCCGTTGCCCAGTTCGCACCCGTTGCCCAGTTTGATATTGCGCGCCTCAAATTCGGCGGCTAATTCAGAAAGTTCGTTGTACTGAAAGGGTGTCCAGCCTTTGCATGAAACCCAGAGATAAAGTGTTTTCATGGTTGGTTATCTTTGTGCTTAAATTTTAAAACAGTTTATGGATTAAAATACAACCACCATTGACGGGAACGGAGCACTATTTTTTTGGCCCCCGAATTTTAGCCTCCCCTTTATAAATCTAATTTCCCGTGCTTTGTGGTAAATAAATTCGTGAAAATATCGAGTATCTGTACGCGCCGGAATCAACATTACAACTATTGTGTTAATTTTTTGTGCCTCCATGTAGCATTTACGAACCCATGCGTATATATCCCGACCGTATGGCGGATTGCAAAAAACAGTATTCCCGCCCCAATCTTGTCGGAGCCCGTCCTGCTCTTTGGTGTAGAATTTAACACACTTAGCATTATGCGGGGTGGCGCAAGGATCAAGTGTAAAATTAAATTCACTATTGAGTTTATCATAGAAATCCTGTGGTGTAGCCCATAAATCGGTCTTAGATGAAAACATCGTTTCTGTATTCATAAATTAGTTTTTTTTGTGTTTAACTTTTCGATTAGGTATACAGGAAATCCAGCCCCAGAACGGTATGCGCCGCTTCAAATAGTCCGGATCATCCTCGTGGTTGTATGCCTCTGTTTCGAAGCAGGTGTAGTAGTATGCGCCCGGGTAAGGCGGGATAAGCACTTCGATCAGCCACGAAATGCCGTAGCAAATCCAGCCGGCGAAGAGAATGCCGACCACTGCCAGCACCCAGCCCCACCACGCGAAGTGGCAGCTTCCGGCTACGGGCAGGAGGATCGCTGCGAACAGCACGGTCAGTTCGATCTGCTGGGCGCAGTGGATTCCTTCATGCCGGCGCGTAGTCTCGTCCATGCTCCACGCCATCGGCTTCCGGGTAAAAGACCACAAAAGCCATGTTACCCAGCTGAATCCCTTGAACGGGATCAACTTGTTGTGAACTTCGATAGGTAGTTTCATAGGTTCAAACCATATCCGTTAGACACTATCCACTCAATACGGTTGCACAGAAGTTCTATCAGGTTATCGCCCATTTCATCTCCAATATTATCGGCTTCTAATGGGGTAAGTACGGGGGTGTAACAGAATCTCCATCCACCGCCAACCACTGCTTTCAGTGTCAGTTCGTAAGTGTTGTGGGCGTCCTGAATCACATTCGGAAGCACCTTTTCCAGCAGGTCGGCGACCGTGAAGGCGGGGGCGATAACCTCCATTTCCCTGTCCTCCACATCCAGCACGTAATCTCTTTTGATATATCTCTTCCTGTACACCAAGCTCGCCTTGTCCGCGGGCACTCCCAGCTCGATCAGTCGCTTCGACTGCTCGATGCTCGTTACTTGATCTTTCATAGTCTTCATTTTTTCGCTTTTTTCTCTACCGAAATTAGACGTCCGGAGGCGTCGTAAACTCTCTTTTCCGTGTCGTTCTCTACCACGGTGTAAAGCAGGACGCCGTTTTTGTCCTTGACAATGTACCCGCTGGCCGTCTTGATTTTGACGTATACCACTTCTCCCTTGGAATCCTTTATCACCGTTTGATTTTGGCCATACGCGGGGGTCACAGCCATCAATGCGATGCAGATGATAACGAAAATGATTGCTGCCAAATAGGCGATGGTTGCTTTTGTCTCCTGTTTCATTTTTGTGATTTTTTTTGTTTGCTCCATAATTCCAGAATCTTCTTTTTTTGCTCCGGCGACATAGCCGCGAGCTGGGAATCCCTCACCTTTGCCTCGGCGTCTGCTGTCCGGCCGCATTCTGCGCACCGCTCGTCGAAGTATTCCGCGAACCACTGGTAGACTATCTGCCCGTCGAGACGCCCGTATAATGCGCCGTATTGTCCTTTTTTGGCCCGCGTCATCACAAGTCGTACGTCTGCCAGGTTTATCGCGTAGAAATCCTCCAGGATCATGGAACACGTCTCGATGATTTGAAACCTGTTCATCTTGGCGGATATGTTGAGAAACGATTGCAGGTCGTCGATCCATAGCGCCATGCAGGATATAACGAGCTCGTCTCCGTGTATTCGCCGAAGCCCCGACAAGGATTCCATTCCCGACTGAGCGCATTTGATCGGCGTGGACATGGCCCTACATGTCCTCATCCCCTCTCCCGGATAGAGTAGTGCCGAATGCGATGCGTTCGAACATGGCGCGTTCTTCGTCGGTAAGGCCTCCGGTGCCGCGATTATTTCCTGCTTTTGTTTCATAAACCCTATTCTGTTTTTGTGATATTGCGAATTCGAAAATACGTTTCCAGTCTATCGTCTTGCTTCGGCCTTTTTTCTTGTGCAGCCATCCGGCCTCCGTGGCCCAAAACTCCTTGCAGGCCTTTTCGAGTGTCAGTCTAATGTCGACGCCCGGGTTGAAACGCTTTCGCTCGTCCATCCAATCCCTGTCGTTCGTCCATCGCTTCCATGCATCCCGGCAATCTTGCAGGTATACGTCGAAGCTGTCGCGCCATGTAACCTCATTCGGGGTTTCTGGCTTTTTTCTCGCGCGTGCGCGCTTATAGTCTCTACCAGGATTATTAATACTCTCTGTTACTATCTCTGCTTCTTCGAGTACGTCAGTACGAGAAGTAATCTCTATGTCTTTATTCTCTACAATATCTCTTATCTGTTGTTGCTGACTGTGTTGCTTCTTTGTTGCTGACTGTGTTGCTGACTGTGTTGCTTCTTTGTTCTCCTCTTTGTTATCGTAAAAATTTAAACCGACGTAATCATCAAAGTTACAGATAGTTATTATGGTGTACGTCTTTGTTGCTATCTTTGTTACTTCTTTGTTGCTGACTATGTTGTTAAGTGTGTCGCGTGTTTGTTGAGTACTTTGTTGCACCCCTTCGCTCAACTTAGATAGACTTGTTACTACTTGCCCGCGTTTAATCGTGATTCCGTTCCACTCCGACTCCGTGATGTTCGCGTTCATAACCAGCCACTGAAGCATAGCGTGTTCCCGGCAAGCCTTAATGCTTGTTTCTCGGTACCATTTGGTTGGTATTTTCATCCATCCGTTTTGTATGTCCTTTAGCTTCATTATTAAAAGGGGATAAAAAAAACCGCTCGTTCGATACCGGGGGGCAGCCCGGTATCTACTAAAGCGGTAAGTTGCATTTTGCCCCTGCCCGAGCATTCACACCGCAAATATAAACAAATTTTTCCATTCTCCAAAAAAAATCAGAACGGAGTGTCCGTCATTGCCTGCCTCATGATCTCCTCCATGTATGCCTTCCTCTTCGCTGCGCGGCTGTGTCTGTTTGCCGCCGCCCGCTGTCTTTTGGCTACACTCAGCGGGTTGGCCATGTTCTCCTTCATGTCCCGGCACCACCTCAGATTCGAGGCATTGTTGTTCTCGACATTCGTATCAAGGTGATCCACGATTTTGTCCCCCTCCCTTTTTGGGATAAAAGCCTCAGCTACAAGGCGGTGAACAAAGTAGTTGTACCTCCCGAAACGATTGAATAACCGCACCCTTACGTACCCGTCGGCATTGTAATCCACCTTCAATACATGGGGGTCTCCGCGCCGCGTAGACACCACCGTTCCGTCCTCTCCGATCCAATACCCCGGGAACTCGTCGATTGGCTTAAATTTCACCCCCCCCCTGTACTCCGGGAATCGTATGGAATCTCCATTCATTCATGTTGCCTATTTTTGGCGCCTTAGGGCGCATTTTACAATCTCTTCGAGGGTTGCATCCGGATCGGCATGCAAAGCCTCTGAAACGGCCTGTTTTGCCCTTTCTTTGGGGAAGCCCAAAGTGTTGAGAGCTCGTATCGCGTCCGCCTGCAATTCCTCGTTTATTTCCGTCGGTTCCGAATCCTCAGCCTCGGATTCGCCCCCGGCCTGCGGAGGCAGGCCGAGCGCATATCCTATAAAGTTCGACAACATCAGTAGCGGGAACAGGACGAGGCCGACGAGCCATTCCATCGCCGTGTTCATATCATCGTTCATGAGTTTTTACGTCTTGCCGGGGCACAGGAGGATAGACTGTCGTATCTATGAAGTCCACGCCCCCGAATTTCACTGTTTTCACTCTCCCGCTGGCAATGCGCATCTGCACACCCCGATAGGTGATTCCGCACCTGCGGGCGTATTCGGCTATTGTAACTACTGTCTCTTTCTGCTTCGGTTCCATCTTTTTCTGTTATTTTTCGGGTTCGTCAGTCACATCCACGGCCTCCTGCTCTTCGACGGCCGCAATATTGTCGTCCACTCCGTCGACATACTCGGGGGTCGCCTGCGACATATCCATCGAGGAGGGGGTTGCCATGTCGTATTTTAGCGCTGTGATAAGCTTCGAGTTGGCCATTACATCCAGGCTACCCCATTTCATCAAGATGCGTTTGATGACCGTCTTTTCATACATGGCAGGCTTGTTTTTCTGCCACAAACCATTTTTGTTGTAGTAGCTTTTGCTGTACTTCTTGCCGTGCTCCTCCAGCTCTTCGACCGTCATGTACAGGTAGTGATCGCCGCCGTTTATATAGCGCAGATAGGCTACATATCCGATTAGTTTTGTGCGTTCGTGCGGCTCCTGGTTATACTCCATATCGCCCGTAAAAGGGTCGTGATACTTTATGTCCCCCTCATACACCGGAGCGGCCATCAACCGCTGGATCATCCCGGTATTGTTGGCGAGTTGCACCAGTCCGTTTTTCATCGGCATGAACACCGCCTTCTTGGTGACTACCTGCTGCCCGTTCTTGTACGTGGTCTCAGTGAAGGGGACGATGGCGGCCTGCCCGAATGCCGGATCGAGGGACAGCCCCGTTGTTGCACAGGCCATACACGAGCGCATGATGGATTTGGGCGTGCACTCTCGCAGCATTTTGTTCTCGGGAGCCACCAGCAGGTTGCGGACGGCCTGCGTGAATATCGGAGCCCTGTCGCCGAGCACCGCATGCAGGCGTGCCTGCACCTCTCCTTTTTTGTCCTCCAGCAGGGCGATCATCTCCTGCAAATTCGGGGTTGTGGTCTTGGCCACCATCCCCTCGCGCATTGCGCGTTCGTTCTTGTCTGTTATGGTTGTCATATTCCTAAAAAAAGCTCTAAAGTTGATGTTTTGAAATCGTTTAGTACCTCGTTACCCTCCGCGTCGAACGTGTGGAACTCCCACCATATCCACACCAGTTTTTCCATCCGCGTCTCCTTTTCTCCCGATCCCAGTGTATCGGTGTGCCAATACACCATAACGGAGGGGGTGAAACGCCAGTCTTCGCCCGATATGCTGTCGGAGAAGTATGTATTCCCGTTAATGGCGTCCGTGAGGCGGTTTGCCACCTCCTCGTATTCCCGCGCTGTTATTTCTCGCTTCGTCTTCATGTTATTTGAATAATAATTGCCGCGTCGTACTCTCCTTTACATACTTGGCGTATATGTCCGGATTGTCCGCCTTTAATGCCTTCGAATCCAGCCTGCGGCTTGTTACAGTCTTGAATGTAGCCAGCGGTCTCCCGTCGTAGGTTATGGTGTCGTACTGCATGAAATACGCCTTAACCCGTTCTTCCGCCTTGGTGATCTCCGCCTGCATGGCGGCCACCTTCGACCGCTGCGCCCGTATCCACGCGATAGTATCCCGGATCTCCGAATCCGCTTCCCGCGGGGCGGCTTCCGAGACGGGCCATGCCAGTATGACGTCCTGGCCTGTCTCCACCGGGGGTATTTCGTCGCCCAAAATGTACCTTTCGAACCAGTCCCGGCAGTACTCCACGATATAGGCAAATTTGGATCGGTCGAAATCGAATAGCGCATACACTAGCCGCTTGCCTCCCTCCTCCGCGGCTATGTACGCCGCATCGCGTTCCATGATCCCCATTTGGTACATGATCTGCGTGTACCACAGCATAGGAACCGTCTCGGGCGTCAGTTCCGGCAGGTGCATTTTCGTGTCCTTGCACTCCAGGATATACCGCGTACTCCGGCCCGCGGCGAACACTTCCCTGTCGGGTGCTGCCTGCATGTAGGACGGGTATTTGTCATTGCGGTACACCTCGATCTGCTCGGATCGTTTGACGATCTTTTCCCCGGTCGCCTGCTCGAACATGCGGGCGATCGCGTCCTCCTTGAAGCGCCCGCGGATCATACTGTCGTTATCCTCTTCGGCCGCGGTTTCCAAGGTCTCCATTTTCTTTACGCGCCAGTACTGGTACGGCGTCATATAGGGGTTAAGCCCCATAATCGTCCCAACGTCGGAACTTCCGATAACGGGGGTGTCGTTGCGCGCGTGCAACCAATCTTGTCGTGTTTTATAGGTCGTTCGTGTTATCATCTTGTATGCTCATATTTAGCAATTGGTTAATTTTATCCTCCCATCTTCCCCTTATTATCCCGCGCCTGTTGAACCGAAGGGCATGGAATTTCAGACCAAGGGGGTACAAGTCCAGTATTTGACGGCGGGCACCCGAATAGATCAGCGCGCGTTTGGGTTTCAGTTCTCCCGGCTCCCACACACTCCCCCATGATTTTAAGCGCTGGTAAACCCGAATGCAATAGGGAGTTATGTTTCGCCAGCATATTACGCGGTCGTGTTGATCGGCATACCGTCTGAGTATTTGTACAAACTCGTCATTCCTTCGTTTCTGCAACTGCTGCTTCGTCTCCCGATCCGTCATCATAAGTGCCGCATTCTTTTTCGTTTAACGCGAGGTAGTCGTCCAGTTCTTTCCGCCAGTCGCCCACCAGTTGATGCACTTGCGACATGTCCCCCTCCTCTGCTGCCGCGGCGATCTCGTCGAGAAAGTCGATATCCTTTCTTAGGCGTTCGTGCCCCTCCTTGCCGTAGTAGTTTGCAGAAATCAGTTTGAACCCGTCCGGGGTGGCCTTTGTCCCATGCTCCAACTCCATGCTGAAGGTCGTCCCCTCATGCTTGAAATATCGAGCCGTGAAACGCATGCCGGATCGAATTACCGAGAAATTCTGTATACAACCCGACCCCGATCCCTCAAACCCTGGACACACCTGGGTTATCGTCTCGTTGTATATCCTGTAATTGGCGATAGCCAATTGTCGCGTCTGCTCATACCTTTCGGCGCGTCTTTGGTTGAATGCCCGCCATGCCTCCACGTCCTCCGCCGTGGAATCCTTGGTAATGCATGCGGGCTCATCGGTGCAGACGTCCATATAGCCATTGCATTCGGGATACACGGGCAACATCTTCAGCAGTTTGAATTCCGTTACATTCCACCATCTCGCGCATGGATACAACAACATATAGCCCTCTCCGTCCTTGATCCCTATTTCTACCGACGAGACGACGGGTGATCCGTCGACGATCCCGTAGAGTGTGCACGGCGTGGCGCCCGATCTCTTCAGCACCTCCGCTGCTTTCGCTTCGATAGTGTCGCGCCTTTCTTTCAGTTCGGCGCTCAGTACATAACCCTGGCCTTCTTTGGCCGCTTCGATCCATTTCATTGTTTTCGTCTTTTTTTAGTGTAATTTTTGTTAAAATGCGTTGTTCCGAAGGTGCAGGAGGACGACCGCCGCAAAGGCGGCCATTCCTGCCAGCACTACCGCCCACAGGGCGAGTAGCTGCCTTACTCGATCTTTATCCATATCCGCAAATCCTGTTCCTGTATTTGGGTGGTTATCACGCCTTCCCTAAGGATCGTACTTGCGCCGATGCCTCGGCGTACTGCGATATCTTCGATAGCCTTCAAAGCCTCGTAGCTATATTTCACGTACGCCCCGATCTCCTGCGTCTCGCGGAAAATATGTATCGCGCTTATCGTGTCCTGGGGCATCTCCTGGGTAAGGGCGTACGCCCTTTCTGCCAGTTCGTTCATTGTTTTCATAATTAATTGATTTTTAATTTGATATAATTGTTATGTCTGCTGTCACTCGTGGGCTTATGCCTTGTATACTGTCAGCGCCGCACCCCGAAGCAGTCGCCATGCCTGATTTAGTGCCCGCCCTTGTACCTGAATCCATGTTTCGATCCGGTTCGGCGGCATAATCATTCCCGACCGGCTCGTTTTACGCTTCATCTCCGAGGGACTACACAAGCGTTTGGCTATGTCCGCGCTGTACACGAGCGAGCAACCTCCCTCGCTGTATGCCATCCAGTTCTCAGCACCCAGCAGCAAAGCAGTTTCGATAAATCGAGGCGTATACCCCCCTGTTTCCTTCGCGTAATCCAGCATTTTGGAATAGTCGCCGAGGATATCCAGCGCATACAGTTTTACGCCATTGTCCCAAGCGGAACGGAACCGGGTATTCTCGATCTCTTCCCTGATGCGGGCTATTTGGGTGTCGGTAAGGGCAACGCCCGAGGTGGTGAAATTAACGTGTGTCATGGCTTTCTGGTTTTTTTGTGTTTATAAACTGCATTCGTGTATTTCCGTCCCTCCGAGGGCTGAAACTTCGACGAGGTACCCGTTCTCCGTCCTGTGTACCGATTCTACCCGCAGCGTGCTTCGGAACATAATCCAGCAGCACAAAGCCGTGAGTACCACCAGCGCCGCGGCCTTAATCATGGTGTTTGTCTCTTTCATAGGGCTATTCCTCCTCCGTTGGTTTATTCGAGTGAGTAGATCAAGACAAAATAAGGGGTCTTGTCTTCTACTCGCACAACTGCGTCGGCTTTCGCTCCGGCTTCGTTCAAGCAGCCAAGCAGTTCACTGTCATACACGCCGACCATTGCGGTGTCAGCGGGAATAGATCCCGACACCAATCTGGCAGGGGAAGCGCTTCCCCCGAACATCTCAACGGTTACGGCTTCGTCTGCCTTGAACAGGATGTAGTCCGAGTATCTCACCTCGTTCGTTTTCGTTACGGTCAGAAAATCAATTGCTTTCATGATTGTATTGGTTTTGTGGTTGAACTTCGAATCGTGCAATGTCTGTCTCTCTCTTTCTCTATTACAAAGATAGTATAAGATTTTATACCATGCAAGCATTTCACAAACTTTCTTCATCGTTTGTTCTTATGCAAAACGAAACACTCATAAGTTTTTACTACCCGAAAGCCTGCCAGCCTGAGACCACGGCGACCCGCTTCACCACGACCCAACGCGCACGCACGCCCACGCCCACACCACGGGCTCCAACTACACTCCCAATAAACTCGGAGTTTGCTATGAGTACACCCCCTTATATATTACTTCTTATCATTCATATATATTAAGAACGTGTATAGTCGCAGGGAGGGGTATTTTGGGGGTGTTTGGATGGTGTGGTGAAATAGGATAGTTTTGGTCTGTTTGGCCGGGTGGGG
>ERZ780027.129-NODE-129-length-16705-cov-4.54811_pt1 | contig 16705 bp, 10 predicted proteins | sample MGYA00511860_ERZ780027 | MGnify/ENA primary metagenome ERZ780027 (study PRJEB29588, sample SAMEA2143295) | human gut metagenome | biome: human gut; feature: human-associated habitat; material: faeces | place: Denmark | collected 2008/2010 ... | reverse complement strand
CGGCAGTTTATTATTTGGACTTTGGCTGATTGTGATGCCTGAATTCTTTGCAGATGTTCTGATGTTTCTATTGGGATTTATCCTGATAATGGGAGGAGTGCAACAGATTGCTTCTTTATCGATGGCACGTCGGTGGATGCCCGTTCCGGGAGCGTTTTATTTGGTTCCTTCATTGATTCTCATTGCGGGTATTATCGCTTTGTTTAATCCGACGGGAGCACGTAATACTGCATTTATAATTATTGGTGTGAGTAGTTTGGTTTATTCGCTTACCGAATTAATCAACTGGTTCAAGTTTGACCGTCGTCGTCCGAAGACTCCGGTGGTACATGACGATGATGATATTGAGGATGCAAAGATAATCGAATAAAAAAGAAGAGGACTGCTTCACAGCACCCCTCCCCGCAAACTTAAAACAACCAACAAAAGAAATAGATAATTTCATAACGGTGAACTGTGAGTGGTAAACGGTAAATGCGTTGCAGTGCAATTGGTTCACCGTTCACCATTTATCGTTCACCGTTCTTTTTCTCTATCTCACAAATAACAGTTCCCTGTATTTCGGAAGCGTCCACATCTGGTTGTCAACAATGAGTTCCAACTTATCGATGTGGTAGCGGATTTCTTCCAGTGCCGGAACGATCGTGTCGTGGTAGGCAATGGCCTTTTCTCGTTCGCTTTCTATCTTGTTCGCAACCTTACGAGCTTCAATCATTGCATCTACATGTTCCTTGATGAAGGCTGTGCGGTCGGCAATCTCTTCAATAAGTTCCAGGTTTTTAGCAGACAATTTCGCTGCCTTTTCTGCCGGGAAAAGAGATTGCATCTTATAGACATTATTAATTAAATCCGTTTGATATTGAGTGGCCACCGGAATGATATGGTTCATAGCCAAATCACCCAATACACGCGCCTCGATCTGAATCTTCTTCGTATACGTTTCCCATTTCACTTCGTTGCGGGCTTCTAGTTCTTTCTTTGTCATTACGCCGGTAGCTTCGAACATGGCAATGGTTTCTGGCTTCAGGTAATTATCGAAGATAACAGGAACACTGGTTTCACAATCCAGCCCACGGCGGGCGGCTTCTTTCTTCCATTCGTCGCTGTAACCATTGCCGTCAAAATGAATCGCTTTACATTCCTTGATATATCCACGGATAATTTCGAGAATGGCAGACACTTTAGGCTCTCCTTTTTCAATCAAAGCATCCACATCTTTCTTAAACTTCACCAATTGGTCTGCTACGGCAGAGTTCAATGCAATCATGGCAGACGCACAGTTTGCCTCGGAACCTACGGCACGGAACTCAAAACGGTTTCCGGTGAAAGCAAAAGGAGAGGTACGGTTACGGTCAGTATTATCAATCAACAATTCGGGAATCTGCGGAATATCCAACTTCATTCCCTGTTTGCCGCTAAGACTAATCAAATCATCTTTCGTACTGTTTTCAATGTGATCCAATACCTGCGACAATTGCTTCCCGAGGAAAGAGGAGATGATGGCAGGAGGTGCCTCATTAGCTCCTAGACGGTGGGCGTTGGTAGCGCTGGAGATAGAAGCTTTCAACAATCCGTTATGATGATAAACTGCCATCAATGTGTTTACGACGAAAGTAACAAAACGCAGGTTATCTTCCGGAGTTTTACCCGGTCCCATTAATAAAATGCCCGTGTCAGTTCCCAAAGACCAGTTGTTGTGTTTACCCGATCCGTTGACGCCCTTAAAAGGTTTTTCATGAAGCAGTACGCGGAAACCATGACGGCGACTTACCTTACGCATCAATGACATAATCAGCAAGTTATGGTCGTTAGCAAGGTTACACTCTTCAAAGATGGGGGCTAACTCGAACTGGTTCGGGGCAACCTCGTTGTGACGGGTCTTAACAGGAATACCCAGCTTTAACGCTTCAATTTCGAGGTCCTTCATGAAAGCGGCTACGCGGGTGGGGATAGCACCGAAGTAGTGGTCCTCCAACTGCTGGTTTTTGGCACTGTCATGTCCCATCAAAGTACGACCGGTCATTAGTAAGTCCGGACGTGCGGCATACAATCCTTCGTCTACCAGAAAGTATTCCTGTTCCCAGCCCAAGTAAGCAACTACTTTTTTCACTTCCGGGTTGAAGTAACGACATACGTTTACGGCAGCCTTATCTACGGCACGCAATGCTTTCAGCAAGGGAGCTTTATAGTCGAGAGCTTCGCCGGTATATGCGATAAACACAGTTGGGATGCAAAGCGTATCATCTACAATGAAAGCAGGTGATGAGGGGTCCCATGCGCTGTAACCACGGGCTTCGAATGTGTTACGGATACCGCCATTCGGGAAAGAAGAAGCATCCGGTTCCTGCTGTACAAGCAGTTTACCAGTAAATTCTTCCATCATACCGCCTTTGCCATCATGTTCAACGAAAGCATCATGTTTTTCAGCTGTGCCTTCGGTCAGCGGTGCGAACCAGTGCGTATAATGAGTAACACCCATTTCAATGGCCCATTTCTTCATGCCGGCAGCTACCTCGTCGGCAATACTGCGATCTAGCGGAGCACCGTTGTCAATGGCGTCAATCAGTGCATTGTATACCTTGCTGGGAAGGTATTTGAACATCTTCTCCTTGTTGAATACATACTTGGCGAAATACTCCGAAGGACGTTCGGCAGGTGTTGCTACCTCAACAGCTTTCTTTTTGAAAGCTGTCTCTACTACTCTGAATCTAAGTTTTGACATAATACCTGATTTGATTTGTTGTTAAATATGTTAGAGTAAATAATTACTTTGTTATGTGGTTCCCGGAAAGGCGATCAAACCTGTCCGGAAGTTTTTTCTGTGATTAGCGGGGTAGTGATTAGTAGTAAGTTGTGCGTAGCTGTCTTTCACTAATCACTAAACCGTTCATCACTAAATTAGTTGTAAGCCGATTCTCCGTGTTCGTAAATATCAAGACCTTCTTCTTCGATACGTGCCGGAACGCGAAGTCCGTGAATCTTATCAAGCGTTTTGAAAATGATGAATCCCATGCCTGCTGCCCATGCACCTACTACCAATGCTCCAAATATTTGTGCACCGAGGAACCCGAAACCGTAGCCATAGAATAAACCTTCACTGGTGGAGAACAAACCTGTAAGAATAGTTCCTAAAAAGCCACAAACACCATGTACAGAAGATGCACCTACCGGATCGTCTATCTTTAACACCTTGTCAATGAAGTCAACGGAGAATATCATTACGACACCACATATTGCACCTATTAAGGCTGCTCCTGCAGGAGATACTGCGTCACATCCTGCTGTGATGCCTACCAACCCTGCCAAGATACCATTCAGTGTCAATGACAGGGAAGGTTTTCCATATTTCATCCAGCTCACCAACAGAGCGAAGAAACCACCGGCACAAGCAGCCAGATTCGTTGTCAGGAATACGTGGGAGATGGCGATAGCATCGGCTTCGGTTGCTGCTGCCAATTGAGAACCGGGGTTGAACCCGAACCATCCGAACCAAAGAATGAATACGCCTAGTGCAGCAATAGTCAGGCTATGGCCTGGGATAGCTTTTGATTTGCCGTCTTTACCATATTTACCGATACGGGGGCCAAGAATGGCGGCACCTACCAAAGCAATCCATCCACCTACAGAGTGAACGACCGTAGAACCGGCAAAGTCATGGAAGGTGGTTCCGAAAAGACTCATCATGAAAGAACCTTCTTCACCGTTCATCAACCAGCCTCCGCCCCATGTCCAGTGACCGGATATCGGATAAATCAGTACACTGATAAAGATGGTGTAGACGATATACATGGAGAATTTTGTACGTTCTGCCATGGCTCCTGATACAATTGTAGCTGCTGTCGCACAGAATACGGTTTGGAATATGAGGAATCCTTCGGTTGGCAGACCATTATCAATGAAAGAAAGGTCGAAGAAGTGGGGCATTCCGATGAATCCGCCTGCGCCGAACATCAATCCGAAACCGATAAACCAGTATAGTAAAGAGCCGAACATGAAGTCTACAAAGTTCTTCATCAGAATGTTGGCAGTATTTTTCACTCTGGTAAAACCTGCTTCTACTAATGCAAATCCCGGCTGCATGAAGAATACGAGCATTGCTGCAAGCAACATCCATACAGTATTCAATCCAAGAGCTAATTCACTGACCGTATCGGGAGCTGCTGATGCTTCTTCGGCAGGAGCGGTAACGACTTCGGTAATTGTTTCTGTAACTGCTGCAACTGTATCGGCAGCGGCCGTGTTTTGTGCCGACATATCAGTAGTAAAACAGCACAAAATGAATATAGTAGTGGCTATCCACAGCTTTACGAAGCTATGGCTTTTATATTTTGTATCCATAATAGTATAATCTTATTTAACGTTCTTGTTCTGCATTGTAGAGGGCTATGTCACCACGTTCGGCAGTGCGTATGCGGATAGCGTCTTCGATAGGAATGACGAAAATACGTCCGTCACCGATTTCTCCGGTCTGTGCAGCTTTGATGATAGCCTGCACTGTTTTCTCGGTATTCTTGTCGCGCACGACAATAGAGATCAAAATTCGTTCAATGGTGCTGGTGTCATAAACTACGCCACGGTAGATACGTCCTTGCCGTGCTTTTCCAATGCCTCTTACATCGTAATAAGAGAACCATTCGATGTCCGCTTCGAGTAGGGCGTCTTTTACGTCCTCGAATTTGGTTTTACGGATGATAGCTTCAATCTTTTTCATATACCTTAAATATTAGTGTGTCCTGTAAAAGAAAGAGGTATAGGGTAGCGGCAGCCATAGCAGGTTACCATACAACAAACCGATAAAATCTAAACTCTAACTACCTTTTCTAATCCCTATACGCTCTTTGTATTGTAAATTCTCTCTCTTAAAAACTTAGTCCGAAAGCAAAGTAGGCTCCTTCAGTGCGTGGGTTCACTGTTACTTTGGCAAATGTCGGTACGGAGAAGGAATCTGTGATTTTCATCTCCTTGGATGCTCCGAGACTGATGTCTGTTACGCAGAATCCACTGGTATAGTCATTATAAAAAGTCGTTTCCCAGGGAATCATACCTAAATCTACTGTCCAGTCGAGACCTCCCAATTTGAAAGGTGCGCTAAGTGCGAGGTAAGAAGAATAAGCTCTTTTGCCGTTTTCTTTCACACCGTCGGCACCTGCAAAGTTTGTGTACCAGTTGACGGCTAGCGGACCGAAATCATATCCCACTTGTGCTTCAAATACATGTGCTGTAGAATAGGCCCCATATTGGAAATACTTATTGGTTGTATAAATCTCCTTTCCGTATTCATCTACATCCCCTGTATGTGTTTTATCAAACCAATAATCCGTTATTGAAACACTAAATCCACCAATTGAATAACCGAGAGTTAAATCAAACTCTTTTGCATCTTTGGATTCAATTCCTACTGATCCCCATGCTCCGAGTGATAAACCTTTGTAAGAGATTCCCAGTGAAGGCTGGACGCTAACTCCGCCTAAATTCTGACCGCGCCAGATGTAACCACTTACCAAATCTGCCCCAACGGAAGCTTCTACCTTATCTTGTGCCATCATTGTAGACGGGACAAGTCCTGACAGTAATAATGCTACTGTTATTACCCCCAATTTGCTGTTAATCGTCGTTTTCATCGTCTTTTTACCTTTAAAAGTTAGAAAAATGTGGATGTACGGTCCATTTGTTATATAGTAGCGCGCAAAATACTATCGTTTTTTATGGATAACTGATTATGGATAACTGATCCTGCAGGAATGATGATGTTCGTTTAATGGGGGCATGTTGAACTTTCTATTTCCCGCTATCCATTATTCATTCAGTCAGAGCCAGTTCTTTATTCTTCTCATCGCTTCGATACAGTCGTTGCGTTCGCCGAATGCAGTTAAACGGATATACCCTTCACCGCTTGGCCCGAAACCTACACCGGGAGTACCGACCACATTGGCTTCATACAACATCTGTTCGAAGAATCGCCATGAAGAAAGTCCGTTCGGAGTTTTCACCCACAAGTAGGGAGCATTGACGCCGCCATATACTTTCAGTCCTGTGGCTTCCAAGCCTTCCTTCATGATTTTTGCGTTGGTCATATAATAGTCGATTGTTTTCTTAATCTGTGCCTTGCCTTCTGCACTGTAAACGGCTTCTGCTGCCCGTTGGGTAATATAAGAAGTGCCGTTAAACTTAGTACACTGGCGACGGTTCCATAATCTGTTGAGTGGTATGCGATCGCCTTCCAGAGTGGCGGCAGTGAGCTCTTTCGGTACTACGGTATATCCGCAGCGTACTCCTGTAAATCCTGCCGTTTTTGAAAAACTACGGAATTCAATCGCGCACTTTTTAGCTCCCTTAATCTCATAGATAGAGTGGGGGACATTCTCGTCCTGGATATATGCCTCGTAAGCGGCATCGAACAGAATCAGTGTATCGTTTGCCAAGGCATAATCCACCCACTTTTTCAGTTCCGGTTTGGTTAAGGTGGTCCCTGTCGGGTTGTTCGGATAACAGAGATAAACGATGTCTATCCGTTTGTCCGGAATTTCCGGGATAAAGTTGTTCTCACTTGTGCAAGGCATATAAGTAACGTTGCTCCATTTACCCGTTTCTTCTTCCAATACTCCGGCGCGTCCGCACATAACGTTACTGTCTATGTAAACCGGATAAATGGGATCTGTAACACCTACGCTATTGTCGTGGCGAAGAATATCACCTATATTTCCGGTATCGCTTTTAGCCCCGTCACTGACAAAAATCTCGGATGCCGAGAAATGAATCCCGCGTGGAGCGAAATCGTTCTTTATGATCGCTTCAATCAGAAAATCATATCCCTGTTCAGGACCATATCCGCGGAATGTATCTTTGCCGGCCAGTTCTTCTACCGCTTTATGCATTGCTTCTATACAAGCGGGAGGAAGTGGCTGCGTAACGTCGCCGATACCTAGCCGGATGATGTCCTGTTTGGGATGCGTTATCCTGAAAGTATTTACCTTTTTCGCTATATCCGAGAATAAATAACTTCCCGGTAATTTTAAAAAATGCTCGTTTACTAATGCCATATTGTTATTGTTTTAAGTTTCTATTACTATTCATTCTCAACTTTCCATTCTCAACTCTCAACTTCTTCAACAATTTCCCCATCGAAAACCTTGGTTGCCGGTCCGGTCATTAATATATGTCCGGAGGTTTCATCCCATTCGATGGTAACTGTCCCTCCATCCATTATCACATCGCTTTTTCTTCCTGCAAGTCCGTTGATGAAGGCGGCTACTGCTGTGGCGCAGGCACCTGTTCCGCAAGCTTGAGTAATTCCCGATCCTCTTTCCCACACTCTCATCCGTATGGTGTCTTTACCGACGATCTGTGCAAACTCTACATTCGTTCTGTCGGGAAAGAGAGGATGATTCTCCAGTTCAGGGCCGATTTCCGGCAGATTAATTCGGGTAATGTCATCAACAAATGTGACGAGATGAGGATTACCCATTGATACTTTAGTAGATTGGAAAGGATATTTCTTTCCCCAATCAATCTCTCCTGTTTCTTGCGGACTGCCCATATCTACGGTGACTGTACTGACTGTTTTTCCCTCTACCTGCAATTTCAGAATTTTAATTCCCGATAGTGTATCCAAAGTTATTTCTGTTTTATCAGTCAATCCGTATTCATATACATATTTGCCTACGCAGCGGCTACCATTGCCACACATCATTGCTTCCGAACCGTCGGCATTGAAAATACGCATACTGAAATCCGCTTTATCAGAGACACCAATCAATATTAGTCCATCGCTTCCGATTCCTGTATGAAACTTGCTCCATTCGATTGCCTTCTTTTCAGGGTCTGCTATCGGATATCTGGTCGTGTCTACATATATGTAGTCATTTCCTGCTCCATGCATTTTGGTAAACTTGATTTTTGTTGTCATTTTGATTGGTATTTATTGGTTGTTGTATCCTTTTGTTTTATTACAATGCAAAGGTATGACTTTTTGCTTTATATTTTATTAAAAAGCATGTCTAATATCTATTTATTTTCTTATAACTTATAATCGCCTTTGATATGACTGTGTTTAGTTATAATTTGAAATTATATATATCTATATATTAATAAACTGTTATTTGAGCGAATTGTTTTGCATATCCTTCCATTATATATGAAGAATATTTAGCCCTGATAATCCATAAAACCAGTTATAAAAACAAGAAATATATCTTTTTCTTTTGACGATATGAAAGTGAAAATCCTTATTTCTCTATCATATTGTTCGCGGAGTGTTTTGAAGAACCTTTTTTTGTATTCATTGTTTTAGCACTATCATTAATATAAAAACGTAGCGATATGAATATAGAGAAACAATTAGAAACAGCTATTAAAACCAACCATTTGGTGTTGGTGGTGTTCTATGCCGATTGGTCCCCTCATTATGAGTGGATAGGGCCTGTGCTTCGAACTTACGAAAAGAGAACTGTGGAATTGATTAGAGTGAATGCAGAAGAGAATAGAACAATTGCCGATGCGCATAATGTAGAAACAGTACCGGCTTTCCTTCTATTGCATAAGGGGCATGAATTATGGAGGCAGGTAGGAGAGCTTACGGTAGAAGAGTTGAAAGAGGTATTAGATGATTTCCAGTAAATCGTTTGTAATCTTTTATTGGCATATATGAAAATGACCTTTTCTTTTTCAGATGAAAAAATGGGTGTTCTTAATGTGTTGATATTTAGTTTGTTATGAAAGCTCATTTTTCCTTTAAAAGAAACGGGTGGTTCCTTTTAAAGGAACCACCCGTTCGACACCGAGAAACATCCTGTTTCTTTTAAAGGAACGAGCTGTTTCTTTAAAGACGGATATTAAAAAGTTTACTTTGTAATGATTTTATCTTATTGAAGCTTTTTAAGTTCTTCTTGTAAGATGACCGGTTCGTTAGTGGTGATGAAATCTACCTTTTGTTCGATCAGCCATTTCATATCTTCTACTTCGTCTACTGTCCATACGTTAACTTTCAAGCCGAGGTCGTGAGCTTCTTTGATCCATTCGGGGTGTTTCTTAATCACTCCCATGTGATAGTCAAGACCGGCAGCGCCAAGTTCTTTCAACTCTTTGGGAGACAATTCTCCGTTAAGGTAATATACCGGAGTACCGGCAGGAGCCAGACGGATAAACTCTTTCATGGCATGTAGAGAGAACGTGATATATTCCATACGGTTTTCCAGTCCCATTTTCTTTACCATGGCAACGATTCCTTGCACCGCTTTAGTCTCGCGTTTCTTGTTGCTATGCGCTTTCAGTTCGAGAATCAATTGGGTTTTACAGTTTTTTCCGGTTTCCAGATACTGTTCCAGGCTGGGTAAGTTTTCTCCGTTGGATAATTTAAGTCCGGTCAGCGCATCACCTTTGGAATATTCCATCGGCCTCATCTTATATACGGGATCATGGTTAACCACCAACTTGTTATCCTTCGCAATCCATACGTCAAATTCTGAACCGTAACAACCGATGGAATCTGCTTTTAGAAGTGATGAAATACTGTTCTGCGATGATCCCGGAGTTTTCCAGAAACCACGGTGAGCTATTACTTTTGTCTGTGCCTGCATACAGCAAGCAGCCATTAGAAGGGCAGAAGCCATCATCATTTTTTTTAAATTCATTTGTTTGGTCTTTTAAAAGTTTGATAGATTTAATTGGGTTTGGCCTCAAAATTATAAAAAAGAAAACGCAAATCAGACAATAATATGCTAATCTGCGTTAATCCTTGGGATTTTAGAATAGAAATGCTACAAAAGAGTGTCAAAAATAAAACAGTCTGTCATAAAAACATTCTCCGGACACGTCTGATAGTTTGCACAAAAGGAATTTGTCACTCTTTTATTAATCAGGTATAGGCCTCTTCATGTATTCCTTTCACAGCACGTCCGCTAGGCTCGTTCAGATTCCTGAAAGCAATATCCCATGCCAGTGCTTCTGCTGTGGAGCAGGCTACACTCGGAACACTGGGGACGGTACGTGCTGCGCTTTCACTGGGGAAGTGCTCTTCGAAAATACTACGATAGTAGTACTCTTCTTTGTTTTGTGGCGTATTGATCGGGAAACGTTCGGCAGCATGTTCCATTTGCTCATCGCTCACGGCAGCTGCTGTGATTTCCCTCAATGTGTCAATCCATGAATATCCTACACCGTCACTGAACTGCTCTTTCTGTCTCCAAGCCACACTTTCCGGTAACATATCGGCAAAGGCTTCGCGAACAATTCGTTTCTCAATTTCCTTTCCGGGGCACATTTTAGCTTTCGGGTTTAGGTTCATTGCTACGTCGAGAAATTCTTTATCAAGGAAAGGGACGCGTCCTTCTACTCCCCATGCTGACAAACTTTTATTGGCACGGAGGCAATCGTACATGTGTAACTTTGAAAGTTTACGTACTGTTTCTTCGTGAAATGCCTGTGGAGTAGGGGCCTTGTGGAAATACAGATACCCCCCGAAAACTTCATCAGCACCTTCACCGCTCAACACCATTTTGATCCCCATTGATTTGATGACACGTGCCAATAAATACATGGGAGTGGAAGCGCGTACAGTAGTTACATCATACGTCTCGATGAAATAAATTACATCGCGAACAGCATCCAGACCTTCCTGAACGGTGTAGTTGATCTCATGATGGACGGTACCGATATATTCGGCTACTTCACGCGCTTTAATCAAATCGGGGGCACCCTTTAGACCGATGGCGAAAGAGTGGAGTTGAGGCCACCACGCATCGCTCGCACCGTCTGTTTCTATACGTTTTGCCGCATATTTTTTTGCAATGGCAGAGATAACGGAACTATCCAACCCGCCCGAAAGAAGCACTCCGTACGGAACATCACTCATTAACTGGCGGTGTAAAGACTCTTCCAATGCCACTTTCACATCCTTGGTTTGTGCATCATTCTCTTTGACGGTTTCATATTCTGTCCAGTCGCGCGAATACCAACGTTTCATTTTTCCCTCTTTACTATAGAAATAATGTCCGGGAAGGAATACTTCATATTCGTCACAAAATCCTTCGAGAGCTTTCAACTCGCTGCCGAAGTAGATTTTTCCCTCTTTATCTTTTCCTATATATAAAGGAATAACCCCTATCGGATCGCGGGCAATTAGAAATTCATCCTTTTCCTCATCATAAAGCACGAAAGCGAAGATACCGCTGATATCTTCCAAAAAATGGATGCCTTTATCTTTGTAAAGGGCAAGAATTACCTCACAGTCACTTCCAGTCTGAAAGTTATATTTTCCCGCATATTTAGCGCGAATATCACGGTGATTGTAAATCTCACCGTTGACGGCGAGCACCTGTTTATGATCGGGAGAGTATAACGGCTGCCCTCCACTCTGCGGGTCGACAATAGAAAGACGTTCGTGTGCCAGGATGGCACTTCCGCCTACATAGATTCCGCTCCAGTCCGGTCCGCGATGACGGATCTTCTGGGCCATTTTCAGTGCTTTATCTCTTAGTTCTTTCGTTTGAACTTTGATGTTGAGTATACCTGCTATTCCACACATAACTTTAATTTTTAGAGGGGGTAATGTAATCTGTTGATTGTTTATTCGCTATTTCTAAGAAGCTGACTAGCTATTCTTAATTCGTTCCATAATTGTTATCGTTTAGTTCCACAACTGTTTCCCTTTAGTTCCATATCTGTTATCCTTTAGTTCCACAGATATGGAACGAACCGATAATAGCAATCGAGCTTCTTGTTGTACACTGTTGCAAAACTTATTGTATTAGATAAGCATCTATTTCCGCAGCAGCCTTTCGTCCTCCCGCCATGGCGCGTACCACCAGGCTGGCACCCGTCTCGGCATCACCGGCTAGGAATACATTCTTTGCAAATTTCGGTTGCTCCGGTTTCAGGAATCCCATTGCCAATAATACCATATCAGCTTCGATGACTTCCTTCTTCCCTGTTGGTTTCATCGTGGGACGTCCGCCATCTGCTGCCGGAATCCATTCCACTTCTTCCACTTCTACACCTGTCACTTTTCCATTCTTTCCGAGGAACTGATTGGAAGCCAGGCACCAGCGGCGTGTACAACCTTCTTCATGGCTGGAAGTCGTTTTGAAGACTGCCGGCCATTGTGGCCAAGGAGTAGCCGGATTGTAGCCGACAGGAGGTTTTGGCATGATTTCGATTTGAGTGACACTGACGGCTCCCTGTCTCACACTGGTTCCGATGCAGTCGGAACCGGTATCACCGCCACCTATCACGAGAACCTTTTTGCCTTTGGCATTTACCAACTTGTCTTTCGGGAAAGTCTGTCCTGCCAGAATCCTATTCTGTTGTGCCAGCATTTCGAGTGCGAAATGAATCCCTTTCAGTTCACGTCCCGGAATACTCAAGTCACGTGCTGCCGGTGTTCCGGTACAGATGCAGTAAGCGTCGAATCCTTCCGGTAAATGATTGACGTCTATTTCTACTCCCATCTCAAACTGTATTCCTTCTGCAGCCAATATCTTCATCCGTCGGTCAATTACATTTTTATCCAGTTTGAAATTAGGAATACCGAACCGTAATAACCCTCCGGGTGCTTCATCCTTATCAAATAAAGTAATGCTATATCCTTTTAAATTCAGCTGATTAGCCACCACCAATCCAGCAGGACCTGCACCAATCACCGCCACTTTCTTTCCGTTTCTTCTCGGCGTCTTTACCTGTATATATCCTTCACGAAAAGCCGCTTCTACGATAGCTGCTTCATTCTCGCGAATAGTCACCGGCTGATCGCAGGAAAGTTTCAACACACACGATTTCTCGCAAAGAGCAGGACAAATACGTCCCGTAAATTCCGGAAAATCGCAAGTAGACGACAATACTTCGTATGCCTCCTTCCATTTTCCCCTGTATAATGCGTCCTGCCATTCCGGTTGTTTATTTCCTATCGGGCATGCCCAATGACAGAAAGGTACACCGCAATCCATGCAGCGTGACGCCTGCAATTTACGGCTGTTTGTATTCAAAGTCTGTTCTACCTGACTATAGTCAGCGATTCGCTCGTTTACAGGGCGGTATCCCGCCTCTTGTCGAGGTATATTTAGAAATGCTTTAGGATCTCCCATCTTGTTATTTACTATTTGACGATTTACTATTTACTATTTTTAGACTATCTTGTCATTTGCTATTTGACTATTTACAGACTATACATTCAAATAGTAAATTGTAAATAGTCAAATTGTAAATCTAATAGTCTCTTTGCATGTCTGCAATTTTTTGTTGTAATTTTCTCATCTGTTCCTCCTGCAATACTTTTTTGTATTCGATGGGTACTACTTGGATAAACTGGTCTGCATAATGATTCCAGTTGTCAAGCATGGTACGAGCTAGTTTTGAGCCTGTGTACAGATAATGTTGGCGGATTAGTTCGTGTAGCTCCTTCCGGTAGCTGGCTTCTTCGATGAGTGACAGTTCCACCATTTCCATGTTGCAGAAATAATCGAAGTTGCCATCCTTGTTCCATACATAAGCCACACCGCCACTCATTCCGGCTGCGAAGTTACGTCCGGTTTGTCCGAGGACTACCACACGACCTCCTGTCATGTATTCGCAACAATGGTCGCCCACACCTTCCACTACGGCAACTGCACCGGAGTTACGAACTGCGAAACGTTCTCCTACACGCCCGTTGATATATACTTCACCGCTTGTTGCTCCATAAAGCAAGGTATTACCGGCAATTGTATTCTTTTCGGCTTCGAAGTTGCTGCGGATAGGAGGCAATACGGAGATGCGTCCGCCGCTCAATCCTTTACCCAGATAATCGTTCGCTTCACCTTCCAGTTTAAAGTTAACTCCCGGTACGAGGAAAGCCCCGAAAGACTGACCTGCCGAGCCTTTGAACTTCACATTCAGCGTATGTTCCGGCAATCCTTTGGCACCGTATTTCTTGGCAATCACTCCGGAGAGCATCGCACCTATTGCACGGTCTGTATTGGCAATCGTATATTCTAAAGAAATCTCTTTCTCATGTTCAATAGCTTCCTGTGCCGCATCAATGAGGGTTACATCCTTTACAGTAGAAACACCGTGATCCTGATCGATGACATGGCGGATAGCCGCGTTGTTATCAATGCGTGCCAGCAATTTGGTGAAGTCGATTAACGCATGTTTCGGATTCGGGTCGTTGGCAACGGATTTGCGTTCGATCAAGTCTGTGCGCCCGATAATATCATCCATTCTGGTGAATCCCATTTCGGCCAAATGCTCGCGGACCTCCTGTGCCAGGAATGTGAAGAAATTTACCAAATATTCACTACGCCCATGAAAGCGTTTACGTAATTCCTCATTCTGTGTGGCAACTCCCACCGGACAAGTATTCTGATGGCATTTGCGCATCATTACACACCCTAATACAATCAATGCCGAGGTGGCGAAGCCATATTCTTCGGCACCCATTAGTGCCATTAAGATGATGTCACGTCCGGTTTTCAGTTGTCCGTCGGCTTGCAGAACTACTTGACCACGAAGTCCGTTCAAAACCAATGTTTGCTGTGTCTCGCTCAATCCCAGTTCCGGTGAGATGCCCGCATAACGGATAGAAGAAGCCGGAGAAGCACCTGTTCCCCCTTCAGCACCGGAGATGACAATCAGGTCCGCCTTTGCTTTTGCCACCCCGGCGGCAATTGTACCGACGCCGCTTTCTGCTACCAGTTTCACACTGATTTTGGCCTGTGGATTTACATTTTTCAGATCGAAGATTAATTGTGCCAAATCCTCAATCGAATAAATATCATGATGAGGTGGGGGAGAAATCAGTGAAATTCCCGGAATGGAATGGCGTGTTTTTGCAATCACATCATTCACTTTAAATCCCGGAAGTTGTCCGCCTTCACCCGGCTTTGCTCCCTGTGCTATCTTAATCTGAATTTCGTCCGCATTAACCAGATATTCTGCCGTTACACCGAAACGTCCGGAAGCTACCTGCTTGATTGCACTTCGTAAGGAACTGCCATCGGGCAGCGGTTGGAAACGGGCAGCGTCCTCGCCACCTTCACCGGTATTACTGCGCCCGTGAATTTTATTCATGGCAATAGCCATTGCCTCATGAGCCTCTTTGCTGATAGAGCCAAAAGACATGGCCCCCGTGACGAAACGATGCAGAATGTTTTCCACCGGTTCTACCTGATCGATAGAAATCGGATTACGACGGAATCCCAGAAAGTCACGAAGGAAAATAGGCTTCTCTTTTTCGTCTACCAAATGAGTATATTCTTTAAACTTCTTGTAACTTCCCAGCCGTGTAGCCAATTGCAGTGTACTGATTGTTTCCGGATTCCATGCGTGCTTTTCTCCGTCTTTGCGGAAGGCATACAAACCGTTGTTTTTTAATAATGGAAGGTTGAAAGTAGAAGATGGAGAATTACTTTGTGTTCCTTCATTTCCATTTTTGATTTCTGAAAATCCTTCCTCATGGAAAGCAATGGCATCTCTGGCTATTTCTTCCAAGCGAATACCTCCGATGGGCGAACCGAGTCCACCGAAATAGGCCTTACTCAATTCTTCGCTCAAACCGACAGCTTCGAAGATTTTTGCACCACGATAAGAGCGGATGGTAGAGATCCCCATTTTACTCATGATTTTAAACAAGCCTTTGCAGATGGATTTGATATAATTCTTTTCAGCAGTGGCATAATCCAACTGAATATCCCTGTCTTTAACCAAGCGGTCGAGAACGGCGAATGCCATGTAAGGATTCAGGGCACTTGCTCCGAAACCCAGTAATAACGCAGCGTGCATTACCTCACGTATTTCACCGCTTTCTACAATCAATGCTGTTTGTACACGTTTACCGACTGAAATCAGATGGTGATGAACAGCGCTTACCGCCAGCAATGAAGGAATAGCGGCATGGGTAATATCCACGTCACGGTCGGTCAGGACAATGTAGTTTACGCCCTCCGTCACAGATTCTTCCGCCATTTTACAAAGGCTGTTCAGTGCCTCCTGCAATCCGGCTTTCCCTTTCGCTGCTTCAAATAACATGGGCAGTTTGACCGTTTTGAAGCCTTTATAGCGGATATTACAAAGAATATCCAGTTGTGTGTTGCTCAAAATCGGATGATTCAGGCGGACCATTTTGCAATGACTTTCGCTGGGTGTCAGGATATTCATGCCGACTGCCCCGATGTATTCTGTCAATGACATCACCAGTTCTTCGCGGAGCGGGTCAATGGGAGGATTGGTCACTTGTGCAAATTGCTGCCGGAAATAGTTGTAAAGCAGTTGCGGCTTATCCGAAAGTACAGCTAACGGAGTATCATTACCCATTGAATGGATCGGTTCTGCTCCGCTGCTTGCCATCGGCATAATCAGTTTTTCGATATCCTCTTTGGAGTAGCCGAAAGTGCGAAGCATACAGTCGTAGTTTTCTACATGATGAGGTACTTTGCGTCCGCTTTTCAGTTCATCCAGTTCGATTCGGTTCGTAGACAACCAGGTGCGGTAAGGTTTGGCTTCAGCCAACTGTTTTTTCAGTTCGCCATCATAATAAATTTCACCTTTTTCTGTATCTACCAGCAAAATCTTACCGGGCTGTAAACGACCTTTTTCTTTGATGTCCCCCGGTTCGAAATCCATCACACCGACTTCCGAAGCCACTACCATCATATCGTTTTTAGTGATCAGATAACGGGCAGGGCGCAGGCCGTTGCGGTCGAGCATACCTCCGGCAAATCGTCCGTCACTGAAGAGA
>ERZ780027.123-NODE-123-length-17051-cov-4.29119_pt1 | contig 17051 bp, 16 predicted proteins | sample MGYA00511860_ERZ780027 | MGnify/ENA primary metagenome ERZ780027 (study PRJEB29588, sample SAMEA2143295) | human gut metagenome | biome: human gut; feature: human-associated habitat; material: faeces | place: Denmark | collected 2008/2010 ... | reverse complement strand
TTGTATGCATCCAATTCGCCTACCTGGTTGTTCAGCCGTTCCTGTTTGAGAGTTTTGAGTCGCTTACTGCCGTTGTATATAGTCCACGAGGCATTCAGGCCATAATTGCCGTTGTAACTTGTTTTACTGTTGCTGCTGATGATTTCGCTGCCACTCACCCGGCTGCTCGTCTCCTGATAGGGGCGATTCACTACTTGCTGGCTGGTAGAGAACGAAAGGCTGGGAAATAGAGCCGCTTTGGCAGTCTTTACGTCAATCTGTGTGCTTTCCGCAGTCACACGGTTCTTGCGAATCGTAATATTCTGTTCCAAAGCATAGTCGATGCAAGATTGCAAATCCCATTGAGCGGGGAGTCTGGCTTCATTTAACGTATCGGCTTGCAACGAAAAATCTTGTGCAGATATGTCGGAAAGCATACCTGCACCAAGAAATGTCATCACTGCCAATCTTCTTACATTTATCATATTCATACTTCTATTGATTTATTGGTAACGAAGGTACGTACATATTATATTAGTGGCAAAAGTGATAGACGGATCATTGAATTTTACCGTTAAATGATTTTTTTCTGTCGATAGGGAGATTAGCTGGGAAAAACACAATAAATCTCGCAACAATTCGGGGGATTTGTTTGTTTTTATTATAAATATTGTATATTTGTACTCATTACAAATTCTAACAACGATATATGAAGAATGCACTGCTTGCCGTTTGGAACTTTTATTTGGAAGGTTTCCGCAGTATGACACTTGGTCGTACATTGTGGGTTATTATCCTTTTGAAATTATTCGTCATGTTTTTTATCCTCAAATTATTCTTTTTCCCGAATTTCCTTAGTGATCACCCTACGGAGACTGAAAAAGGAGCGTATGTGGGTAATGAACTGATAGAACGTGCCCTTCCGGAGAAACCGATTGATTTTTAACCCTTAAACAACATAAGATTATGATTGAAAGTATTGACACCTCGCTGATCGATTGGTCGAGAGCCCAACTTGCGATGACAGCTATGTATCATTGGATTTTTGTTCCGCTTACACTTGGACTGGCAGTGGTGATGGGAATCATGGAGACGCTGTATTATAAAACAGGAAATGAATTCTGGAAAAAGACTGCTCAGTTCTGGATGAAGCTTTTCGGTATCAACTTCGCTATTGGTGTAGCGACCGGTTTGATTCTGGAATTTGAATTCGGTACAAACTGGAGTAATTATTCGTGGTTTGTTGGTGACATTTTCGGAGCACCGTTGGCAATTGAAGGGATTTTGGCATTCTTCATGGAAGCCACATTTATAGCTGTGATGTTTTTCGGCTGGGGAAAAGTGAGCAAACGCTTCCATCTGGCTTCTACCTGGCTGACGGGATTGGGAGCAACTATTTCTGCTTGGTGGATTCTGGTGGCCAATGCATGGATGCAACATCCGGTAGGAATGGAGTTCAATCCCGATACGGTGCGTAATGAGATGGTAGATTTCTGGGCTGTGGCTACATCACCTGTGGCTGTCAACAAGTTCTTCCATACCGTATTGTCCGGTTGGGTGCTGGGCGGTGTGTTCGTGGTCGGCATTAGTTGCTGGTATTTGTTGAAGAAACGTAATCGTGAGTTTGCACTTGCGAGCATAAAAATTGGTGCTATCTTCGGACTAGTGGCATCGTTATTCGCCGCTTGGACAGGAGACGGTTCCGGTTATCAGATTGCACAGACACAGCCGATGAAGCTGGCTGCTGTGGAAGGCCTGTATGAGGGTGGAACGAATGTAGGACTAGTAGGAATAGGAGTGCTTAACCCTGAAAAGGAAACTTATGATGATGGGAAAGAACCTTTCCTCTTCCGTTTTGAGATACCGAGCCTGCTTTCTTTTCTGGCGGAACGTGATGCGGATGGTTACGTTCCGGGAATCACAAACATTATTGAAGGCGGTTATCAAATGAAAGACGGTACGACGGCTCTCTCGGCAGCCGAGAAGATAGAACGCGGGAAAACGGCTATTGGGGCATTGGCAGCCTATCGTGCGGCAAAGAGTGCAGGTCATGAAGAGGACGCGCAAGTGGCATATAAAGTGTTGCAGGAGAATATCCCCTATTTTGGATATGGGTATATTAAAGATGTGAATCAGTTGGTTCCGAATGTTCCTTTGAATTTTTATGCGTTCCGTGTCATGGTAATTCTCGGAGGATATTTTATTTTGTTCTTTATTGTAGTATTGTTCTTTGTTTATAAGAAAGATTTGAGTAAGATGCGCTGGATGCATTGGGTCGCTTTGCTTACTATTCCTTTGGGATACATTGCCGGACAAGCGGGATGGGTGGTTGCCGAGTGTGGTCGTCAGCCTTGGGCAATTCGTGATATGCTGCCTACAACGGCTGCTATCTCCAAACTTGATGTGGGTTCCGTACAGACTACTTTCTTTATTTTCCTGTTCCTGTTTACTGTAATGTTGATTGCCGGTACCGGAATTATGGTGAAGGCTATCAAGAAAGGACCGGATACGGAAGATAATATGAATACTAATCATTAATTGTAAAGGCTATGTATATATTTCTACAACAATATTGGTGGCTTGTCGTTTCCTTGCTGGGAGCTATCCTCGTATTTTTATTGTTTGTGCAAGGAGGTAATTCTTTGTTGTTCTGTCTCGGTAAGACGGAAGAACACCGGAAAATGATGGTAAATTCTACCGGTCGTAAGTGGGAGTTTACATTTACTACACTGGTCACGTTCGGAGGGGCTTTCTTTGCTTCTTTTCCATTGTTTTATAGTACAAGTTTCGGTGGAGCTTATTGGCTTTGGATGATTATTCTTTTCAGCTTTGTATTGCAGGCTGTCAGTTATGAGTTTCAGAGCAAAGCGGGAAATCTGTTGGGCAAAAAGACATATCAGACTTTTCTGGTGATTAATGGAGTAGTAGGGCCGTTGTTGCTTGGCGGAGCTGTGGCGACTTTCTTCACAGGTTCCGATTTCTATATCAATAAAGCTAATATGACGGATACTGTTATGCCGGTAATCAGTCATTGGGGGAATGGCTGGCATGGATTGGATGCACTGACAAATATATGGAATGTTATTCTTGGATTAGCAGTATTCTTCCTTGCCCGTGTGCTGGGTGCGCTTTACTTCATTAATAATATTGCGGACAAAGAACTGACGGATAAATGTCGTCGTGCGGTGCGGAATAATACGATTCTGTTTCTTGTGTTCTTCTTGACATTTGTGATTCGTACATTGGCTTCTGATGGCTTTGCCGTGAATCCGGATACACAGGAGATTTATATGCAACCCTTTAAATATTTCATGAACTTTATCGAAATGCCCGTAGTTTTGATCTTATTCCTGATAGGAGTGGTGTTGGTACTCTTCGGTATTGGCAAGACGTTGCTTAGAAAGACTTTTGATAAGGGTATCTGGTTTACAGGGATTGGGACGGTATTGACTGTTTTGTCTTTGCTGTTGGTGGCAGGATATAATAATACTGCTTATTATCCGTCTTATACGGACCTGCAAAGCTCATTGACTTTGGCTAACAGTTGTTCTAGTGAGTTTACATTAAAGACGATGGCTTATGTTTCTATACTTGTCCCGTTTGTGATAGCTTATATATTCTATGCTTGGCGTAGTATCGACCGTCATAAGATAACGGAAAAAGAGATGGACGAGGGAGGACACTCTTATTAAGTTGAGAGTTGAAAGTTGAGAATTGAGAGTTGAGAATTGAGAGTTGAGAATTGAGAGTTGGCTGCGCAATAGTAATATTATTGCGCAGCCAACTTTTTGTTTTAATGTCGGACTGGATAGAAAAACAGTTTTGATTCTTACCTATTTGACTACATTTTCCGGTGTTCCGGCGATGTATGCTTGCAGATTGCTGATTGCAATGTTCATCAATCTTTCGCGGGCTTCTAGGGTTGCCCATGCAATATGTGGAGTGATGTAGCAGTTCTTGGCTGTCAGCAACGGGTTATCAGCATGGGGAGGTTCGGTAGAGAGTACGTCTACTCCTGCTGCAAAAATCTTACCACTGTTCAGAGCATCTGCCAAATCTTGTTCATTGATTAGCGGTCCACGCCCGGTATTGATTAAGATAGCTGTTGGCTTCATCATGGCAAGACGACGGGCATTAACCATCTCATGTGTCTCCGGAGTAAGCGGGCAATGTAAACTGATAATATCACATTCGCTGAAAAGTTGGTCTAAATCCATCTTCTTGATTTCAGGTGGTAATTGGAAATGAGACTTTGAAGTCAACGCATACACTTGCATACCAAAACCTATGGCAACACGTGCTGTTGTATATCCGGTATTTCCCAATCCGACCAGACCTATTTTCTTATCTCTCAATTCTATCAGCGGCGTATCCCAGAAACAGAAATCTTTGCTGTTCGTCCAGCGGCCTTTATGCACTTCTTCCGAATGATGTTGCACTTGCTGGCTGATATTCAATATGTGGGCAAATACCATTTGGGCAACGGAAGCTGTGCTGTATGAAGGAATGTTAGTGACAACAATACCCCGTTCTTTAGCTGCAACTGTATCAACTACATTGTATCCGGTAGCTAATACACCGATATATTTCAATTCGGGCAGTGCAGCCATGTGTTCTGCATTAATGATTACTTTATTAGTCAGGAGTACTTCTGCTCCGGCTGCACGTTCTAATACTTCTTCGGGAGCAGTACGGTCGTAAATCACGCATTCTCCTAAGGCTTTTATCCCTTCCCAAGACAAATCGCCGGGATTGGCTGCAAAACCATCTAAAACAATAATTTTCATTTCGATTTTATATTAATAATATGTTATACGTCTTTTTTGAACTTGTCTCCCCACAGTTGTATCATCCGTTCGGCATGTTTCTGTTCTGCCGGATTATTCTGCGGTTTCCAGATACGTTTGTCTTTCAATTCGTCCGGAAGGAACTGTTGTTTCACAAAATTTCCTTCATAATTGTGAGCATACTTGTACTCTTGTCCATAGCCTAATTGTTTCATCAGCTTCGTAGGTGCATTGCGCAAGTGTAATGGGACAGGTAGATTACCTGTCGAGCGAACCAACTCCAGTGCATCATTAATGGCATTATACGCTGAATTGCTTTTAGGGCTGGTTGCCAGATATATGGTCGTTTCAGCTAAAGGAATTCTTCCTTCGGGCCATCCGATTTTCATCAATGTATCGAAACAGGCATTAGCAAGAAGCAAGGCATTGGGATTTGCCAAGCCGATATCTTCGGAGGCCGAAATAACCAGTCGGCGGGCAATGAAAGCCGGATCTTCACCGCCTTCCACCATACGGGCAAGCCAATAGATTGCTCCGTCCGGATCACTGCCACGAATAGACTTGATGAAGGCTGAAATAATATCATAATGCATTTCCCCGTCTTTATCGTATGCCAACGGGTTTTGTTGTAATCGTTCAGTCACCATTTCATCAGTGATCACAACGGTGTCTTCAGCTTCGGATTCAACGACCAGCTCTAATATATTAAGGAGTTTGCGTGCGTCTCCACCGGAAAAGCGCAGCATGGCAGTTGTTTCTTTTAGTTCGATTTTACGTTCTTTCAGTACAGTATCCGTAGTGATGGCACGTTGCAGGAGTTCCAGCAAATCTTCCTTCTCCAGCGATTTGAGTACATAGAGCTGGCAGCGGGACAGAAGCGGACGGATAACCTCGAACGACGGATTTTCCGTTGTTGCTCCGATTAGTGTGACGGTTCCGTTCTCTACAGCTCCCAACAAAGAATCCTGTTGTGATTTACTGAATCGATGGATTTCATCGATGAATAGGATAGGGCTGGACTGGGAGAAGAATCGGTTGCTTTTGGCACGGTCTATCACTTCACGCACATCCTTTACCCCTGAAGTCACTGCGCTTAAAGTAAAAAACGGGGTTTCCAGCTTATTGGCAATGATTTGTGCCAATGTAGTTTTGCCTACCCCGGGAGGTCCCCAGAGGATAAAGGAGGAGATGCGTCCTGCGTCAATCATCTTTCGCAAGATAGCACCCGGTCCTACTAAATGTTTCTGACCGATATATTCGTCTAATGTTTTGGGGCGTAATCGCTCTGCTAAAGGTTGCATAATTCTTAGAATGCCATTAATACCATGAAGCGGACACCGTTTTTATTGATACCCGGATTATCACGGTAGGTGAAACGATGTACATATTCAATGTGCAGCAACTTGAATATATTATAGATACCCACACTTGCTTCAACATACGGAATCTTCGGATCCATGACAAAACTAGTAAATTTTCCATCACGCATCGGGAAGCGGAACAAATCGGGGTTACTGCTTTTGAACGGATTGTTCTTGTCTGTCAGAGTACCCCATAAGGCACGGACACGGAACATTTCCCTCCATTTCAGATTCTTGATAAGGGGAATACGATTGAATAGTTTGCCATTCATATCGTAAGACAATGAAACTGAAGCGAAACGGTCGTTCAAGAACTCCATATTATTAATAAGGTTGAACGTCTCGCGTTGGGTGATGTATGATAAGTTGGCTTCCGGCAGAATCAGTAACGGGAAAGGAACGGTGTTCCACTCGGCCCCTGCCTTTATACTGCAATCTATCTTTCCCCACGAAGATGGAAGCCAGAAACGTTTCCATACACTCGCTTCCGTACGGTTGAAACTGTATTCGCCACCTAACACTCCTTTGAATCCCATGTCATGAGTGAGTGTGAAGATAGGAGCGTCCAATGACACGGGAATACGACGCTGTTTGGAGTTGACAAATGATTCGCCCGGAGCATAGCGTAGTGTCAGGCTTGCTTCGGCAGTAGTGACGTCATGCACACGGGTTTGTGCGGCATCGTTACGCAAATACTCCAATTTTCCGGCAGGCTCGTCGTTACGGTGGCGGAGCATTGCTTTTATACCGAATCCTGTAAGTGTTTCAAGTTCATAGTTGATGGTAGCATCGCGCATATACGACATTTGGTCTACTGTCGTTGTTTTTAATGAAAGGAAAATGTTATCTTTATCTGTAAATAGGAATTTATCCATCGGAGACATTACATCATAACTGTAAGTTGCCGAAATGTAATGTTTCGGGAACTCCCAAACCACATAATCGCGTTTGTTGAATGAATATGTCAGTGTTCCGCTGTATTTCCATCGTTCATCTTTCAGACCGTAGGCTCCATAACCGTTCAAGAACCAGTGTTTGTTGAGATGAGCTGTTGTCATGCCACTTAACCGAAAACGGGTTCCATCAATATAGTTGCTCGAAATCATCGTATTGATAGGACCTATGTCTACTTTACTCGGATGTTTCTTGCTTCCTGTTTCTACGAAGTTTTCGATCACAGCTTTCGCACCGAAGATGATATACTTAAATCCCGGAATCTGTTCGAGTCTGTTGACGAATACATCCATTGTGCTTTCTGTTTTTGTCAGTGGTACTTGGCGAACACTAGCCCAGTATTCATCGCTTTTCGAGAGCATATCGGCTTCTTTTATCACACTGCCTTTCAAACGGAAAAGCCGTTGCTCTATAGGGTCGAACTTATAATTGCTATATTTTGTAGTTCGCTCTACCTGCAATCCCCCCACCGTTTTGTTTGAACTCCACGAGAGATCTACGGTCATATCGTCATCTGCCAATACCCAATTGCCATTTGGTAGTTGTTCATACTGTTGGACGATATCCATACGGTTCACAAAATTGACTCCGGTCTTTTTAGGCAGGTTCATTGTACATTTCTGGACTGCATAGGTAGAATCTTTCAATACATAGAGATGTCCTGTAAATCCGAAATCCTGCGAATTCTGTGGAACAAATGTCAGATGTACGCATTCGCGCCTGTCCACCATCAACGTATCCATCAGATAATACTTATAAAAAGAAATGGCATTGCTACCTATAGGACTGACGAAACGCTGCTGAAGCAGACGGATCTCGTCATCATAGATGTTGATATCCGCAAAGACGTCCTTCAATACAGTGCCGAGCATATCTCCTGTAGAGAAGAATTCTTCGATACCATTGGAGTTTTTTCCTTTGATAATCGTTTTCTTACTTTCGGGATCTTTGCGGAAGATGGTTTGTGAAGCCGTTTCTTGTACAGAGATCGGGAGAATCAATTTATTGGTAGTTTCCGACACTTCTACCTGATCTCTAAGGAAAGAATATTTTTTGTAGATACCCTTCTCTAGTTTTTCCGGAGTAAGGTCATTGATAGACATTTTCATCTTTTCGTACTTATCGTACTGATAATATTCGTTCACTTCGAGGGCTTGCGCCTTCTTATGTTCGATTACTTTCTTCATGAACTCCACTGCCGGATTGTTCTTGCGCGAATATTTTTCTTTCTTAGGCTTTACAACGACTTCATTCAGAATCACGTTATCCGGAGCCAACTGTACATTGACCGTCTGATTGCCATAGTTCACTTTTACTGTCTTACTGATATAGCCCACTGCGGAAAAAACAAGTGTCCCCCCGTTTCTACGGGCTTCGAGACTGTATTCTCCGTCAATATTGGTGATCGTACCCATATCCTTTTTTTCTTGGTAGTAAACAGATATATACATCAATGGCTCATGGGTCACCGAATCTGTAACTACTCCCTTTATCTGCTGCGCAAAAACGTTTGAGGCTGCCAATATGAGTAAGATCAGTATAAGTATTTTGCTATATCGTTGTTTCATAAACGTTCTTAGTAGAGCTACAAAGTTAACAAATAACTCTGAGGATGGTTGAATATATAACTTTTTTTACCCATCATTGTTGGTTATTTACTCGTAAGGATCTGTACGATACGCTCTGCTGTGCGCCCATCCCAGCGTTCGGGAAGCTCGCCTCTTTTCCATTTGCCTTTCATTAATGTGTCCATTGCTTTGGCGAGAAGAACAGGATCTTCACCGACAAGTTCGTTTGTTCCCATACGCCATGTTTCCGGATGTTCGGCGTATGTATTGAGCGTAATACATGGAATGCCTAAGAATGTCGCTTCTTCGGCTACGTTGCCTGAATCCGTTATGATTCCTTTTGCCTTGTTTATCAGATAACCGAAAAATAGATAATTCTGAGGAGGCATGATATGCAGGTTCGGTGCTTCGATTCCTAATTCTTTAATGGCATTGCGTACATACGTGTGCATTGGAGCTACGATAGGCATACCGGCAGACTTTTCGATTAATGTTTGCAAAAGTTGTCGGAGATTCTCCTTATCATTGAGCAGTACACGCCGATTCAGGGTAAGTAGGAGGTAATTACCTTCTTGCAGTCCCAATACGGAAAACCATATCGGCTTGAGTAACCGGTTTCTATTATATCGGATAGTATCTATGAGGATATTACCTACATAATATACGTTTTCGTTTTCTGTTCCCGTCTGGTTCAGATTACGGTTGGCAACCATACCGGCAGTGAACAGATAGTCGGATAGCCCGTCTGTGATCATACGGTTTACTTCTTTCGGCATTTTCATGTCGAAGGAACGGGTTCCCGCCACCAGATGCGCCACTTTGATTCCTTGTTTTTTAGCGACGATGGCACAACTCATCGTTGCTGTCAGATCATCCACTACAAGGACTACATGAGCAGGATTTTCGGTTAGTTCCTGTTCAAAAGCTATCATGATTCCGGCTGTCAAGCTCGTAGGATTACTACTTTCCACTCCCAGATAGACATCGGGAGCTTTCATGTCGAGGTCCGAAAAGAGAGAAGCGTCCAAACTTGTATCCTCTTTCTTGCCTGTATATACCAATCGGTACGAGATACTTTTACCCAGCGCCCGTGCGGCTTCAATAGCGCGTGTAATGGGGGCTATCTTCATGAAATTGGGGCGTGCCCCGGCAACAATTGTTATTTTCATACTGTTTCTATCTTATTCGGTTTAATTCGTGAAGCAAAAGTACATTTTCTTACGGAATTTATTCGTTACTTTGCATACAAAATAACAAATATATGCCCACATTCGTTCAAATTCTTGATTTTATAGGCACATTTGCCTTTGCCATCAGTGGTATCCGGCTTGCGTCGGCTAAGCGTTTCGACTGGTTTGGAGCCTATGTTGTAGGTCTTGCTACTGCGATCGGTGGTGGTACTATCCGTGATGTTCTGCTTGATGTTACTCCCGGTTGGATGACAAATCCTATTTATCTGATATGTACGGGACTTGCTTTGCTGTGGGTTATTTGTTTCGGACGTTGGCTGATCCGGCTCAATAATACCTTCTTTATTTTTGATACTATCGGGCTCGCTTTGTTCACTGTGGTAGGTGTGGGAAAAAGTATCGCTTTGGGATATCCTTTTTGGGTAGCCATCATTATGGGTAGTATAACGGGAGCAGCCGGTGGCGTGATTCGTGATGTGTTTATCAATGAGATTCCCCTCATCTTCCGAAAAGAAATTTATGCGATGGCCTGTGTGGTAGGAGGCATTGCCTATTGGATTTGTGACCTAGTAGGGATCGAATCATACGGTTGTCAGCTGATAGGCGGATTAGTAGTCTTTCTAACCCGCATCTTAGCTGTGAAATATCATATTTGCCTACCTATATTAAAAGGGGGAGAAGAGGCGGAAGACTAGGCTAATCCTCCATCTCCAGTTCGCCTTGGAAACTGATAGATTGACGGTTCTGCATATTTACGTTGATGCTTGCCTCACCATTCGTATATACTTTGGCTCTGAATTCATATCTGTCTTCCGGATTCCGGGCAACGAATTCGATAACGGCATTTCCTTTTTTATCCATTTTCATATCATATTCTTTAAGGGGAGCTTTGAAATCGAGTCCGTCACCTCCACCATACGGGATACTGTAGGCCCGTCCGAAATAAGGCAAGTAGGAGATAACCGAGTCATTTCTGATTTCCAATGAGTAGGGAGACGTCAAGGGAATGGAGCGTCCGCGCATCGGCATGGCGGTCCTGACATCTATCTTGTAATTCTCTGAGGCAATGAGCTTCTTGATAGCCTCTTTTTTCTGCTCTTTCTTCTCTTGTTTGCTTTGAGCGGAAAGGGGGAGCCCCACTAGCAAGGCTAGCAATAACATAAAGATTTGTTTCTTCTTTTTCATATCCGTTGTATTTAGGTTGATATAAGTATAACAACCAAATTTACTAAAAAGTCGGGAACTCCTCTGTTTTCTTTAATGAAAATTAAATAGAAAATTCGACCTTCCTCCGATTTGCACCACCCAAAAACTATCAAAAAACACCTAGAAACTATCATTTGATAGAATTTCCCCTCATAAATAACGGAAATTACCCTTCCGAAGAGGAAAAATACCTTTAAACTTGCAAACATCGAGAAAAACGAATATTAACCATTAAAACCTTTAAAGTATGAAAAGTTTAAGTTTCAGAAAAGATTTAATTGGAGTTCAGGAGGAGTTGCTTCGTTTTGCTTATAAATTAACGGCTAACCGTGAAGAAGCAAATGATTTATTGCAGGAAACGTCTTTAAAAGCATTAGATAATGAGGACAAATATGTTCCGGACACAAACTTCAAAGGATGGATGTACACTATTATGCGCAACATCTTTATTAATAACTACCGAAAAATAGTACGTGACCAGACCTTTGTAGACACTACCGATAATTATTATCATTTGAATTTGCCGCAAGATTCCGGATTTGACAGTACGGAGGGCGCGTATGATTTGAAAGAGATGCATCGTGTAGTCAATGCATTGCCAAAAGAATATAAGGTACCTTTTTCCATGCATGTGTCGGGATTCAAGTACCGTGAAATAGCAGAGAAGTTAGGTTTGCCATTGGGAACGGTGAAGAGCCGTATCTTTTTCACACGTCAGCGTTTACAGCAAGAGTTGAAAGATTTTGTATAAATGGGGATAGCACACAGTCGGACAAGTTTATCAGTGAAAGGAGCAAGAGAGATTTCTCATTGCTCCTTCTTCGTTTTCTTGTTTTTACCTTGTTGCTTTCTTATAGTCTTTTCTTCCGGTGGGAACTTGGGAACCAGATTCATTAATCGTAATATCTGTTTTTGACGTTTTAGGATATATGGCGAAGGCTTCGCAGAATTGAAGCGTATCGGGTTAGGGAGGGTAGCGGCGATAAGCGCACATTGTCCCCGTGTCAGTTTGGCGGCTGTTGTTCCAAACTTTATTTGGGCGGTAGCTTGTGCACCATAGATACCATTTCCCATTTCAATGGAGTTGAGATAAACCTCCATGATTCGTTCCTTCGACCAGAATAATTCGATCAAAAAGGTAAAATATACTTCAAACCCTTTTCGTACCCATGAAGACTTAGGCCATAGGAACACATTTTTGGCTGTCTGCTGGCTGATGGTGCTTGCTCCCCGTTTTCGCTTACGTGTTTTGTTCTCTTTCATTGCTTTCCTGATCTCTACGAAATCGAACCCGTTGTGTTCCGCAAAACGGTTATCTTCGGAAGCTATCACCGCCATCGGGAGGTTAGGGGATATCTTATCAAAAGAAACCCACGTGTGTTTCCACGTGGGTTTATCTCCTGAGAAAATCTGCTGAACACTTCGAATAACCATCAGCGGAGTGATATAAACCGGCATAAACCGATAGATAATGACCGTCAGTAAGGTCGATGCGAAGAAAAAAATCAGCAGGTTGCGTGTATAACGCAGTAATTTTTTAATTAGCAGCTGCCTGTGCATCTCTGATCATCTGTTCGCTAGCGTACATATATACTTCTACACGGCGGTTCTGTTCGCGGCCGGCTGCTGTATCGTTGCTTGCAACGGGATCGCTTTCACCCATACCTTGCACACCTTTGATCTGGTTGCTGGACACACCGCAATTCAACAGATAGCTTGCTACACTCTGTGCACGTTCCTGTGACAAGTTCAGGTTTTTCTGGCGACTTTGTTCAGCCGTACTGTTTCTCCATCCTTGATTGTCGGTATATCCATAGATAGATACGTCCATATCACGGTTCTGGTTAAGTACATTATTTGCGAATTTGCTTAATGCGGATTTAGCGGCAGGACTCAAACTTGCGTTACCTGTTGTGAAAAGGATACCCGAGTCGAATGTTACTTTTACGGCTTTCAGTCCGTTGTTATCCGTAATCTGTTCTACTTGCGCACCTTCTATTTGTTTTGCTTCGGCTGCAGCTTTATCCATTTTCTTTCCGATGAGAGCACCTGTACCTGCGCCTACTGCCGTACCGATGGCAGCGCCGATAGCCGCACCTTTACCTTTACCGATAACGCCTCCCAGAATAGCACCCAAAGCAGCGCCCGAACCTCCACCTATAGCCGCACCTTTACCGGTGTTATTCATACTCGCACAGCCACTGAATATCATGGCAACACTCATAAAGAGAACCATAAACTTCATCTTGTTCATAATGTTGATGTTTTTAATTAGTAAAAAAATAATTTCATACGAATCATATCGTATGATGAATAACACCGCAAAGATATATATTATTTAGCAAAGGTGTACTTTTAAAGTTAAAATAACGAGTGGAATTCCGACCGTCTGTTAACGAAGGAGAATCCTGAGTTATTCTTTTGTTACAGAAGGGATACTCAGACATTTCTTTTTAATAATCACAAACCAGCTTAAAAGTACCAATCCTTTGGCAACGGTAGTGACGCAGACAGCCCACCAGATTCCTTCCACTCCCATACCCATTTGCACGAACAAAATAGCAAGCGGAATGCGCATATAGTTGCAGACAATGCTGATAATGGCAGGAGGTATCGTCCGGCCGATACCGTAGAATACTCCTTGCATGGTGATTTCGAGCATCATGAAGAGCTGTGAATATCCGTCGATGCGAAGGAAAACACCTCCGGCTTCATAAGCAGCCTGTTCGGGGACGAAAATAGAAAACACCTCATTTCCGAAGAAAACAAATAATAATGTGCAGAATGTTCCGAAGATACCAGTCATCCATAGTGTAGTATGCCAGGCCTTGAGTACCCGTTCAATCCGTCCTGCTGCATAGTTTTGGGCGATAAAAGCACTTAGTGCGGTAGAGAATCCCTGTGAGGTATTCCAGGTGATAGCTTCGATTTGTCCTCCGGTCGTAAAAGTCATCAATCCGATGTGCCCTCCTTGTTCGGAAGCGGTGCGGCAAAGGAACATATTGACAAAGGCGAAAAGAGTATTTAATGTTGCTACGGGTAATCCAAGTTTTAAGATTCTCCGTGTGTATTGTCTCTTCAGTCGTGTGAAAAAAGAGAACCCGCCGAGCAATGCATCTCTATGACGCAACTGATAGACGAAAATAAGAAAAACGCTTGCTTCTGCAATCCAGGTAGCGTAGGCTGCGCCGTTAATACCCAGCCCAAGACCAAATATCAGCAAAGGATCGAGAATGATATTCAATACCAATCCGGTGCCACTGATGAAAAAAGGAATCTTGCTACGTCCGGCTGCATTATAGATTCCGGTGAAAGCTGCCGACAGAAAGACGAAAGGCAGTCCGGTAGAGACAATCCGTAAATATTGGATAGCATTGGCGGTAATATGCTCTTCGAGTTCGTAGATGCGTATGATAGGATCGGCAAAAACAAAAAGCAATCCACCCCAGCAAAGAGAAACGATAAGTGCGATTGTGATGTTATGGGATGCAAAGTTCCGGGCGGCCTCCTGGTTCTGTGCACCGATAGATTGACCGACGCTGACTTCCGAGCCTACCTTATTTAATAAAGATATGGACCCCGACATCCATGTCAGAATTCCGACAGAGCCGATGGCGGCTGCCGTCTACAGCTTCACTTCCCAGTCGTCCTACCCATGCCATATCCGTGAGGCTATACGCCATCTGTATAAATGACGTTGCCATGATAGGCATTGCCAGATTGAACAATTGGCGGTTGATAGGCCCTTGCGTCAGATTCTTTATTCCTTGCATATCTTTTTATAATCAAAATGAAGTGCAAAGATATGGAAAATTACTATCTTCGCACATCTAATTATTCATTAATCAAAGTACATAGATACTATGAAACAGAAATTTTCTACTCTTTTTTTCCTGTTGCTTTTCCTGTTGGCAGGTCAGCAGACGGTAGCCCAGAAGGCTCCCAACCCTTTTGATATTGAACAACCTTCACTTCGTGTATTCCTTCCGGCACCGGAATTAGCTACGGGGCGAGCGGTGGTAGCCTGTCCCGGCGGAGGATATTCCCATCTGGCAGTTGACCACGAAGGTTACGATTGGGCTCCTTACTTTAACAAGCAAGGCATTGCTCTTATTGTGCTGAAATATCGAATGCCGAAAGGCGATCGCACGCTTCCTATTTCGGATGCCGAAGCAGCAATGAAGATTGTGCGTGACAGTGCTGATGTATGGAATCTGAATCCAAATGATATTGGTATTATGGGATCTTCTGCCGGTGGTCATTTGGCGTCGACGATTGCCACCCATGCCAAACCCGAACTTCGTCCTAACTTCCAAATCCTGTTTTATCCGGTGATTACGATGAATCAATCGTATACCCACATGGGTTCTCGCAATAACCTGTTAGGAAAAGAAGTTTCTGCCGAGCTGGAGAAAGAATATTCCAATGAAAAACAGGTGACAAAAGAGACACCGCGTGCCTTCATCGTATATAGTGATGATGATAATGCCGTTCCTCCTGCCAATGGCGTTAACTACTATCTGGCATTGAATAAGAATAAAGTTCCTGCAGTTCTTCATATTTATCCTTCCGGCGGGCATGGATGGGGAATCCGCGAAGGTTTCCTTTATAAAAATGAAATGCTGGATGAACTGACAACTTGGTTACGTAGCTTCAAGGCTCCCCGTAAAGATGCGGTCCGTGTTGCTTGCATTGGCAACAGCATTACTTATGGAGCCCGGATTAAGAATCGTAATCGCGACAGCTATCCTTCCGTGTTGGGACGTATGTTGGGTGACGGTTATTGGGTTAAGAACTTCGGAGTCAGTGCCCGTACCTTATTAAATAAAGGAGATCATCCGTATATGAAAGAGAAAGCCTATCAGGATGCGTTGGCTTTCAATCCCAATATCGTAGTAATCAAGCTTGGAACAAACGATAGCAAATCATTCAATTGGAAGTATAAGGAGGATTTCACAAAAGATTTGCAAACAATGGTGGATGCATTCAAAGCTCTGCCTGCCCAACCGAAGATTTATCTCTGCTATCCTTCCAAATCCTATCGGACTGGTGACAATATCAATGATGATATAATTTCCAAAGAAATTATTCCGATGATAAAGAAAGTTGCCAAGAAAAATCATTTTCCGATTATTGATCTTCATGCGGCAATGGATGGAATGCCCGAACTTTTCCCGGATAAAGTTCATCCGAATGAAGAAGGAGCGAAGGTAATGGCAAAAGCCGTTTATCAAGCTTTGAAAGAATGAAATAGAGGAAGTGGCCTTTGATATACATCCGATTGAATTTACTTCAGAAGAAGATTTATTCAATCGGATGTTTTTAGTCTATCGATAAATAAACTTCTTATAATGTGTTAAAAAATATCTTTTAGAAAGTTATAGATTGCCTGTAATATTTAATTTTACATCTTTGACTATCTTTAGAAAGGTGAGTTAGCATAGCATTATGAATAAACAGAAAGATTTTATATTTTTTTCAAAATTGATGAACGCTGCTGACATGGGTTGGTGGAAGGCTGATCTGACAACTTTAAATTATGAGTGTTCGGAGTATATCTCGGAATTGTTGGGTTTGGATGATTCGGGTATTATTAGTTTTGAAGATTTTAACAAACGCATATTGAAGGAGGAGCAACGCCCTACAACTGTTCATTCTTTTAGTGAGCAGCAGATGTCGGAAGTAGTATATTTACTTGATACGGTAAAAGGGGCTGTTTGGGTGCGGAGTAAGGTCTGCTTTCAGGAAACGGATAAAGAAGGGCATACAAATGTCTATGGGATAGCCGAATTGCAGGAGGCTCCTAATATGACTCAGGCCTTGCAGCACAGCGAACGCATCTTGCATAATATTTATAAGCACCTGCCGGTCGGTATCGAATTATACAATGAGGATGGGATATTGATAGATTTGAATGATAAAGAGCAGGAGATGTTCCATCTCGAGAAAAAGGAGGACCTTTTAGGACTTGATATCTTCAAGAATCCAATGTTCCCGGAAGAAATG
>ERZ780027.117-NODE-117-length-17633-cov-4.75953_pt1 | contig 17633 bp, 20 predicted proteins | sample MGYA00511860_ERZ780027 | MGnify/ENA primary metagenome ERZ780027 (study PRJEB29588, sample SAMEA2143295) | human gut metagenome | biome: human gut; feature: human-associated habitat; material: faeces | place: Denmark | collected 2008/2010 ... | reverse complement strand
GAACAACATTACCCGGTCAAACTCCACTTTCAGGAATCTGACGAATCGTCCGTTCTTCTCACGGTTGATCTGATGGAATTGCAGAATACCGTAAACTGAATCACGAGAGAGTTTGAATTTCTCCATCGCCTCCTTGACGGTGTAGTATTCCGCCTTGCTCTCCTGTTCGGAACTCTTCGAGAGGTCGAAGTGGAGCTTTGAGTAGAATATCTGCCCATGCTCTTTCTTGGAGGGAATGTTGTTCCGATACACTTGCGAACGGATGGCGACACGTGTCATGCCGTACTTCTCCTGAATCTCTTCCGGTGTGTACCATTCGGTAAGGTCGGAATCCACCTCGTATTTGGCAAAGGCGGCATCGATATGTTTCTTGCTGTAATAGTTGAACTTGCGTATTCTCACCTTCGGCACTTTATGTTGCCGTGTGTAAGTCCACACCCATTTGGCGTTGACTTTATATTTTTCCGCAATCTCTTCGGCGGTGTAATACTCGGAGATGTTGAAGTCGTTTTTTGCAACCAGTCGTTCGTAAGGTTTACTTTTGAGCATTAACTCTATGTCTGCACGTCTTACCAAAGCCATTCTTCCGCTAATTCGGGATGCTCTAAGTTTATCCTCTTTGACTAATTTATAAATGTACTGACGGCTTACGCCCATCAATCGGGCAGCCTGCGAGAAAGTGAAATATTCCTGCTTCTCCAGACTGGAGCGCAGCTCCTGCATTTCTTGAATATGGCGCAGTTCCATTTTGCGCTCCTTGATACGATGTTTGTAACCTCGCTTCGAGTATTGAGGGCTACAATAACAGGTCGTTGTTTTCTGTGCGATGAATGGTTTTCCGCACCATTGACAAATTCTCTTTACTTCCATATTTCCTATATCATTTTCTCTGTTTTTTATTTCCCTTTTTGTCTACACATGTAAACCATTGTCAACACACGTCAACTAATGCGTCACTGTGACATTCGGGCTAACCGTGAATTTCTGTCGCGGTAGAAATATGATAGAAAAATATGGATAAAAACCGTTATCTCCAAATACGGACTGGGAAGTGTTAAAATAGAAAAGTCGCTGGTATACAGCGACTTTATTCTAAATGGTTATGGTTGGTTACGGCTGTTTCCAAGCCATCACTTGCCGATGCAAAAGTGCTGAAAGATATTTTGCAGTACCATATCGTTAGTCACTTCTCCTGCAATATCGGAAATGAAAAAGATACATTCACGTATGTCTTGTGAAAGGAAATCCCCTGAAAGATGTGAGTCAAGTCCATTTTGTACTCTATGAATAGCATTTAAAGCTTTGCTTAAGGCTTCGTAATGTCTTACATTTGTTACGATGACATCATTTTGTGTTACTGTTGGCAAATGCGCAGCATTGATAAGCATTTTTTGTAATTCATTAGTGTTCTCTCTTCGTTTAGCTGAGATGTAAATATGCTCTGTAGATTCTTGTGGGAAATTCTCCAATAAAGCTGATAAATTACTTTTTTGTACATCTTCAATTAAATCAGCTTTATTGAATACTACGATCAAGTGCTTTCCTTCACAACGTGGGATAATCTTTTTTGATAACTGTTCAATTTGAGATGCGGCGTTTACAGAATCCACCATCCAGAGTACAATTTCTGCTTGCTCTAACTTTTGGAAAGTACGTTCAATACCTAAACTTTCGATCTTGTCATTAGTTTCCCGGATTCCGGCAGTATCAATAAACCGGAAAGTAACTCCTCCAATACTAATAGTATCCTCAATAACATCGCGTGTTGTCCCATGAATATCACTGACGATAGCCTTATCTTCATTCAATAAAACATTCAATAAAGTAGACTTTCCCGCGTTCGTTTCACCGATAATTGCTACGGGAACACCACTTTTGATAGCATTACCCACATTAAAGGATTGTACTAGACGAGAAATGACTTGTTCTATCTCATCTGCTAACTTTTTTAATGCCGACCGATCTGCAAATTCAACATCCTCCTCGCTGAAATCCAATTCCAGCTCAATCATAGAAGTGAAGTTCAATAGCTTGTTGCGTAAATCAGTTAATTCTTTGCTGAAGCCACCCCTCATCTGACTCATGGCTAGCCGATGGGTAGCGGCAGATGAGGATGCGATTAAATCGGCAACGGCTTCCGCCTGACTTAAATCCATTTTTCCATTGAGAAATGCCCGCTGCGTATATTCTCCCGGTTGAGCCATGCGGCAACCCTTTTTGATCAGCAGTTGTAGCACCTGTTGAAGAATGTAAGAAGAACCATGACAAGTAATTTCCGTGCTATCTTCTCCCGTGTAGGAATGAGGCGTGCGAAAAAGGCTGACAAGTACTTCGTCGATAATTTCGTCTCCGTCGTATATACGTCCGAAAGTCAAAGAATATGGCTTTTGGTCACTAAACAATTTGTCCGGTTTTGCCGGTTTGAATATAAGGCTGGTGATGGAAATTGCTTCCGGACCGGAAACACGGATGCTTCCGATAGCACCGCCTTGAGCGGTAGCAATAGCACAGATAGTATCTTGGTTCATCATATTTCTTTTTGGAGACTGCAAAGATAATTGTTTCTGAGTAAAAAAGATAAGATTCTGTACAACTTGTACTTTATTTGTTTATATTTGCTGTGTGCGGTGATATGCCAAATGAAATAATATAATGCTTATGGAGCCAGACACAAATTTATATTCCCAAAGTGAGAATAGTGAAATCATACGGGAAAATTCACAGAAAATACTCTCTGTACTTGCTGCACACCAAATTGCTTTGTGGGAATATGATATATCTACAGGAAAGTGTTCCTTCACGGATGACTATTTTCGTACATTAGGCTTGAAAGAAGCTGGAATTGTTTTTAAAGATATCGATGACTTTTATCGCTTTACCTATCCGGAGGATGTGAAGGCCTATCAAACTGCTTTTTCCAAGATGCTTGCATCGGATTCAAAAATATCACAGATTAAAGTATGTTGTGTGTAGGCAAGCATGGTGAAGTGATCTGGCTGGAAGATCATTTTCTGTCTTATAAGGGTACTCAGGACGGACGTCTTGCTGATAAATTATTGGCATATACGGTAAACGTCACTTCGCAATGTGAGAAAGAACAGTATATCAATCATCTGGAAGAGCACAATCGTAAGATAATAGAGGCGTTGCCAGAATTCATTTTTTATTTTTGATGATAATTTTTTTATTACCGATGTGCTGATGACACCGGATACCGTTTTGCTTCATCCGGTGGAAGTGTTACGTGGTGTAGATGGGCAAGATATTTATTCTCCCGAAGTCAGTGATCTGTTTCTGTGTAATATTCGGGAGTGCTTGCAAGATGGAAAATTAAAAGAAATAGAATACCCACTTGAAGTAGATGGAAGCCGAATTATTTTCAGGCACGTATCGCCCCCTTTGAAGGGAATAAGGTACTTGCTCTGATACACGATATCGGTGATCGGATTCGTCGTTCGCAAGAGTTGATCGAAGCTAAACGGCGGGCGGAAAAAGCTGACAAGATGAAGTCTGTCTTTTGGGCAAATATGAGTCATGAGATTTGTACTCCGTTGAATGCTATTGTCGGTTTTTCGGAGATAATTGCGGTGACAGAGAACGAAGAAGAAAAGCTGCAATATTTGGAGATCATTCAAAAGAATAGCAATTTACTGTTACAGTTGATTAATGATATTCTGGACTTGTCACGTATAGAATCCGGAAAATCGGAAATGCACTTCCAGCAGATTGAAATCTCCGGGCTGGTAGAGGAAGTGGAAAAAGTACATCAGTTGAAGATGAAAACAGATGTAGAATTGAAAGTTATCCGCCCGGAAGGAGAATATTGGATATCTACCGATCGTAACCGGGTGATGCAGGTACTTTTCAATTTTTTGTCGAATGCCATAAAGAGTTCGTGAAAAGCCGGATTTGATTCTGATGGATATCCGTATGCCGGTGATGGACGGTATTCAAGCTACTGAAAAGATACGTACCATTTCCCTTTCCGTACCTGTTAATTGAGGTTACGGCATACGCTTTTTATACGGAACAGCAACAAGCCATTCAAGCCGGATGCAATGCTGTGATCTCCAAGCCTTATTCTTTGGAAAAACTGAAAGAGACAATTGAATCTTATATCGGATAAACGATAAAAAGTCAGTGTCACCATCATAGCAGAATGGTGGCGCTGACTTTTTATATATTTATATTCTGTCAAGAACAGTCTTAATCAACGTATCAATGGTATTTTTATATCCGGTGTTGGCTTCCTTAATCAGTCGATTGGCAATCACCATACAGACAGTCATAGCTTTATGTCCCATCAGCCGACTGAGACCAGCCAAAGCCGAACTCTCCATTTCGAAATTGGTAATCTTGAATCCTTTATACTCAAATGCTTCGATTTTGTCGTTTTGTTTCGGATCTGCCAAAGGAACACGCAGCTCACGTCCTTGTGGACCGAAGAACCCTCCGGCGGCAATTGTAACGCCACGTACCATATCGTCTTGGGCAATCCGTTCAATCAGTTCCTCGCTTGCATCAATTACATAGGGAGCAGGAGCACACATATTTCCCATCCATCCCATGTGATTAAGAAAAGCACGCTCGAAAGGCAGATCACATACCTCATTGCGTCCGGCGTAGAAATTCAATAAACCGTCGAAGCCGATAGACTTCTGGGAACAAACGAATGTACCTACCGGAGTATTGGGTTGCAAACCGCCGCATGTACCGATGCGTACTAATTCCAATTGACGGAACTCATCCTTTTCTTCTCGTGTATTGAAATCAATATTAGCCAGTGCATCCAACTCATTCATGACAATATCGATGTTGTCACAACCTATTCCGGTGGAAACTACGGTGATTCGTTTTCCTTTATACGTACCTGTAACCGTCTTAAACTCGCGGCTTTCCACTTCGCATTCTTTATTTTCAAAGTGAGAAGCTACGAGTGCTACACGTCCCGGATCGCCTACCAAGATTACTTTATCTGCCAACCATTCAGGTTTTACGTGAAGGTGGAATACCGAACCGTCTTCGTTGATAATTAATTCAGAGGATGGAAAGTACTTTTTCATGCTATTAAAAGGCTTTAGTTTTACAATATGTTGTTGCTATAAAAATAAAAACACCGGAACCGGATTTAAGTTCAGAAGAAGACTCTTTCTTTTCCGTTAGGAAAGGGGAGTACATCTTGAGACTGAAATGAAATCAGATTCCGGTGTTTGTTGTAACTTATTTGCTCAAAGGCTGATTCCCTGCATTGCCTGCTGCCGGTTTGGCAATCGTTTCACGCATGGAGGTGTCAGCTTCGATATTCTTCATCCGGTAATAATCCATGATACCCAAATTACCGCTACGGAAAGCTTCTGCCATTGCTTTCGGAACTTCCGCTTCCGCTTCGATTACCTTTGCGCGTGCCTCTTGTGCTTTCGCTTTCATTTCCTGTTCGGAAGCTACAGCCATAGCACGGCGTTCTTCTGCTTTTGCCTGAGCGATATTCTTGTCTGCATTAGCCTGGTCAATCTGTAAAGCGGCACCAATATTCTTACCTATATCGATATCCGCGATATCAATAGATAGAATTTCGAAAGCAGTTCCAGCATCCAGTCCCTTACGGAGTACAAGTTTGGAGATAGAATCCGGATTTTCGAGTACCGATTTATGATTCTCGGAAGAACCGATCGATGAAACGATACCTTCACCTACACGGGCGAGGATTGTATCTTCTCCGGCACCGCCCACTAATTGACGAATGTTGGCACGTACCGTAACACGAGCTTTGGCAATCAACTAGATCCCTTCTTTTGCCCCAGCCGTTACCGGAGGAGTATCAATCACTTTCGGGTTAACGGACATCTGTACAGCTTCAAATACGTCACGTCCTGCCAAGTCAATAGCGGTAGCCATCTGAAAAGGCAGCTCAATATTCGCTTTTGATGCGGATACAAGCGCATGGACCACTTTTTCGACATGTCCACCGGCTAGATAGTGTGCTTCCAGTTCATCACGTGTGATGTTTTTCAAACCGGCCTTGTGAGCTTCGATCATGCCCGGTACGATGATATACGGCGGAACATTACGGATACGCATTAAAAATAATTGTATCAGCGAGATGTGTACTCCCGATACTTTGGCCGACAACCACAGGAAGAACGGCACGTAATGGAAAAATATTATCAGGAAGATAATACCTCCGGCTATCAGAAAGATAGGCAAATAGAAAGATGTTTCCATTGATAGTTTGTATTAAGTGAATATTATTTCTGCAAAAGAATAATTATTTTCTGTGTTTCTCAACCATAATTGTCCCGTCACTGATACGGTTGACGATAATCGGAGTCTTTTCGTCCAGAAAACCGTCCATCGACTTTACTTCCACAATGTTTCCATTGATTTCCGCATAACCGATTTGTGCGAGGCGGGTAGTACTTATACCTGTATCACCTACTTTTACACTTTGTTCTGCGCTGCGGTCTACTTTCGAATCGATGTCTTTTTTCAAAGCCAGCTTATCTAGCATCTTTGAGCGCATAAACCAGATCAGTGAACCGATACAGGCAATAGCCGATATGCCCAAAGTGATAAATCCTCCCGCCATTCCAATATTTGCAAACGCATAATAGTTGGCATAGATAATGCATCCCAGTGCTGAGATTCCAGCCAGACTAATGCCGGGAATAACGAACAGTTCTACCAGGAACAGTATAACTGCGGTAATAATGAGAACGGCGATAATGAGTATATCCATAGTTCAGGGTTATTAATTATTTTGTTTTTCTGCATTACGCACATTTATTTCGAGAGCTGCCAATTCCTCTGACATCTGCAATATCCGCTTTTCCAGGTCGAGGATAGCAGGAGCCATTCTCTCTTTTTCCTGTTTATTGCCAGTGGAATACTGTTGTCGCAAGTTGTTCAGTTTTTCTTCCTGTTGCAGATGATCTTTTTCCATTTGTCGGTAACGCAGGAAAAGCTGTTTGGCTTTGGCGGACTTAAAGTCAGTCATCAGGTAATAAGTTGTATTATCGTCAATGACAAATTCAAAATCGACCTTTCGACGTTCTTTGGGCTTATGGCTGATAGCGGCTTCCAGACGTTGCAGGGCTTCTGCAACCGTTTGTTTATCTTTCCAGGTTTCTTTCAAAGAATGGATTTGTGCCAGCCGAATCATCTGCTTCCGATCCATCGCTTCGTAGTTGTAAGTCTGTTTTGAATTATTGGGAATGAATACATAGATACATACCTTTCCTTCCGGTTGGAAACGGTCGGAAGCGAACCAGCCTAGATTGTTATATTCGTCAACGACGTACATATAATCATTGTATGGAGAATTGAACGGCATACCCACGTTTTCCGGTACTAAATAAGTATCGGTATTGGTATTGTAACGGGTGACAAAAATATCATAACCTCCCAATCCTTCACCGTCACTGGCATAATAAATAGTCACACCATCTGCCATTACATAAGGATAGTTTGCGTTTCCTGCATCATTGATACTACCCGGCAGTGGTCGTCCGTTGCTCCATTCATTCTGCAACTTGTTTTTGGAAAGTATATCCAGACTACCTCTTTCACCCTTCTCGCTGTAATAGATTTTATTCCCGATTTCAGTTTCGTAGACAGTACCTTCGTGATCTCCTCCTGTTTGGAAGAACTCGTTGAAAGTAAACAGTTTTCCCGATTCCTCACTAATTTTATAAGCATTCAGAAACGTTGCTTTATCTACAACGAAACTGTCGATAATACAAACATCTTCAACACCTTTCAACATACGGAGATCAGCTTTGCTCTTTTCCAGTAGTTTCTCTGCTTCTTCGGTTGCTCTTTTACGCTTCTTCAAATCAGCGATATACTCTTCAAAACATTCTACTGCCTCTTCGAAACGATATGTTCCGTTATAAGCCTGGCCTAAATAAAGCTGTCCGCTAGCTACACGCTTCTTGACTGCCATTTCGAGAGGTTTCACCGCTTCTTCGGCTTCTCTGGTTTTCAGGCAGCACACGCCATACCAATAGTTGTAGTTTCCGTTGGACGGTTGAGATTTTACGTACCTTTTAAAGACAGGTTTGGCTTTCTCATATTCGCCTTTTGTGAACAAAGCGCGTGCCTGTTCCAATGTTTGCGCAGAAACTTCGCATAAGAAGAGACTACAAAATAGAAATAGAATATATTTTCCTTTCATCGTTTTTAGCATTTATGGGTGGCAGATTATTTAAAAGTATTGTTGCTTTTGGAAGTCTGCCAACTAATCAATTGCTCAAAAGTACAAATTTATTAGAAATAAACCCTTTTTCAGAGATTCTATTATGTTAATTCTTCTTTAAATCATTCTTTTCGCTTACTTTTGCAGCCGATTTTTGAAGATATGACACAATTTACCGAAGAAGAGAAAGCCATTCGCCGCATTGAACGGCGGTTTAACAAAGGAGTGGTGCAATATGGGCTGATAGAAGAGGGGGATAGAATACTCATCGGACTGTCGGGCGGGAAAGATTCGTTGGCGCTTGTAGAGCTGCTGGGAAAACGCGCACGTATCTACAAACCTCGCTTTTCTGTCATTGCAGTTCATGTGGTGATGACGAATATTCCTTATCAGAGTGATACGGAATACCTGAAAGCGCATTGCGAAGCGAATGGAGTGGCTTTTGTGCAATATGAAACTTCTTTTGATCCTTCTACAGACACCCGTAAATCTCCTTGCTTTCTTTGTTCTTGGAATCGCCGTAAAGCATTGTTTACGGTGGCCAAAGAACATGGCTGCAATAAGATTGCTTTAGGACACCACATGGACGACATTTTGGAAACTTTATTGATGAATATTACTTATCAAGGGGCATTCAGTACAATGCCGCCCCGATTGGTGATGAATAAATTCGATATGACGATTATCCGTCCGATGTGTCTGGTTCACGAATCGGATTTAATAGAATTGGCAGCTTTGCATCATTATCTGAAGCAGATGAAGAACTGCCCTTATGAATCGCAATCCAGCCGTAGTGATATGAAAGGCATTTTACGGCAATTGGAAGCGATGAACCCGGAAGCGCGTTATAGCCTTTGGGGAAGTATGGCGAATATACAGGAAGATTTATTACCGAATAAAATTGATTGAGTTATGAAAGGATTCTATACTATTTTACTACTGATTGTGTCCAATATATTTATGACCTTTGCTTGGTACGGACATCTGAAAATGAGACAGGAGTATAATTGGTTTGCCGCTTTGCCCTTGATAGGAGTAATTACATTCAGTTGGGCAATCGCTTTTTTTGAATATTCATGTCAGATTCCAGCGAATCGCATTGGGTTTATAGGTAATGGTGGCCCTTTTTCATTGATGCAATTGAAAGTGATTCAGGAAGTTATCACTTTAATCATCTTCACATTGTTTACTACTGTGTTCTTTAAAGGAGATGCGTTGCATTGGAATCATTTAGCTGCATTTGTGTGTCTGATTGCGGCGGTGTATTTTGTGTTTATGAAATGAGTCCTTTTTAAAGAATATAAGATTATAGGATAAGTGCTATACTTGCTAGACTTATCCTATTTTCGTATTACTTGATAGATTTAAAAACCTTATCAATGCATCGCTTCTTCTGTTCCATGTTTGGATGAACATAGAGATTTAATGTAGTAGTGATATCTGAATGTCCAAGTATTACACTTACAGTTTTGTAGTCGCAATTGCTTTCAATGCAACGTGTGGCGAAACTGTGGCGCAGTCCGTGAAATTTTAGTGGGGGAATATTGAGTTGTTCCATCATTCGTTTGTAATAGTTACGATAGGTACGCGGCTCAGTTGGTTTCTCTTCATTAGTAAGTACATAGAACTTGCCATTTACGATTTTTTTTAACGGGCGTAGCATCTTTAATAATTCCTTGTTCATAGGAATGTCACGAATAGAATTCTGAGTTTTAGGTGTGCCGATAATGATTTCCGTATGTATTTTTTCTCCGTCCAATATATAAATTCGTTCAATTGTTTTCCGAATACATATTACTCCATTGATAATATCTATATCATCCCAAGTTAGTGCACAAATTTCACCGATTCTAATTCCTGTAGTCAGACAAATATAGATGCCTAAGTTGCGGAAAGTGAAGTGATTGCTTATATACTGTAGAATTGCTTTGTGATTAGCGATGTTGAGTACATTTAGTTGTTTGTTTTCCTGTGGTGGCGGGAATTTGATACACCAATCCTGATAGGACAATATACCAAGTTTTGCTCCAAACTTCATAACCATTTTTAGTACAATGAGTATATCCTTTACACTTTTTGCTCTTAGTCTTTGCTGAAGTTTCTGTAAGACAAACTCTTGTACTTCGTTTTCGAGTAACTCATACTTATCTCCAAATGTAGGAAGTATGTGATTTTCTAAGATTAGGGCATACGCTGAATATGTTGAGCTTTTCACATATTTACGTTTGTCTTCTTTCCACATAATGGTAATTTCTTTAATCGTTTTCTTTGCTGTCATGCTTTCATAATTTAAATAGATTAATATTCTTGTAAGATAACAATAATATCCAAATATTTAGATGTAATGCTATTTTTTATAGAAAGGTACATTTCTTGATCTCTTGTTTTACTTCGAAGTGAATAAATGTGAAAAATGGAGAAAAAAGAGAATGTTTTCTTTCATCTCCATTTTCGTTTAATGGTTTTGTAGAATTAACTGCGCATCCAGTTAGAACCACAATCACCGGAGCAGCCGCAACTGTTGGTGCATACTTCCCAAGTTGTGTCTTTCAATTGTTCCATTGTCCTACCATATTTCTCATTGATGGCAGCAAGATTTGTTAATTTAAAGTTCATTTCTTTGAGTATTAATGATGATATATCCTGTTTATGGTAAGGATAATTAACCGTATTTTTTGTTGGATGCTTCCAAAAAGCAACTAAAAAACGGATTAGATTATAGAAATCTTTTGTTCCACAACTCTCTCGAGAAGAGTGCATAGCCCAACAAGGAATTCCCACTTTTACCCATCTCATTTCTGTCTGGGTCTGTAAAAAGGCGCTAATTGTTCTTCCTGTTCTGAAATCAGAGTGGGATGTTTCTTTTTGGAAAGGGATACCTGCCTGTTTACATAAGTCTTGAAATACTGCTGAGGATAAAGCAGTGGTAGCATAGTGCATATTGGCGTCATATTTAATCGTTATACCTTTGTTGATTACAGGTGAGCAAGTCGGATCTTCACATTCCCTATAATTGGGATGAGTAGCAAAAGATACGTTCAGCGATACGGTAAAAAAATTATGCAGCATTTTTATCATATCATCCTCGTCTCCGTTCATGCTTTAGTCAATACATTCCTAAAGAATGGAGTATCCGCCCCTCCTAATGCAGAATTTGTTTCTTCTTCCGCATCGAAGAAAGCTACCATGTTGCTTGCGTTGTTTTTTGCATTTGTTTCCATCAGGGCATGATGGGCTGCGTAAACCATCGTCCTATCATCCATGAAGTTGTCAATGCACGGATTTTTGTAATCATACACGTATAGGAATTACGTTTGTATATATCTCTGTTCGTAATAAATTTCCACCAGAATACGTAGGGCATACCGGTTCAAGTATCCAACCTTTGCATCGCGTATCCGACAGATAACAAGGGGAGGATAGATCGATGTTGTCCGTTTTTATACCTTTCTCTTTTTCTTTGTTCATGAGAAGACCAGTCCTTAATAGCTCCATGTATGAGCGTACCGTTGGTTGTTGCGTAGCAGATATATTTGGTCGGCTATGTTTGCGCCCATAACCATTCGCAAATTTTTTAAATTTGCGGGATGTCATGAACGGTTCTTCGCTGTGAAATAGTATTTCGACATAGTCTATTCCTTCCTTTATGGCACGTTCAAAAGTCGATTTGATACCTGTTTGGTCTATGTCTATCGACATTACGGCTTTCCCTTTTATGTGCTCGTTGCAATAAATGCGGTTTAAATTGCGGGCTTCCGTCATATAAAGGGTATATGTGCATCTTTTGACCGCTTTTCCTTTCTTGTTTGTAAGTGTTACGTTTTCTATCAATGTCGTTACATCATCTATACGGTGATTCTGCATATATTCGAGTGCACCGGAGATTTCAAGTAGTTTGTCCCCTCTCTCCATCATAACTTTTAAATAGTTTTTTCCCTTCCGAACCATTCATGGTTTCGTTGAATAAAGACCGCATGGCTTTCTCGTCTTCGTCATTGTTTTCTTCCGGTGGATTGAAAGGGTTGACTGTAGTGTCTATCGGGACATGAGATGTAAGCGTTGTGCCATATTGGACAGTACTGTTATTCTTTTTGATAATGAGAAAATATATAAGCCAATAGGCTATCATTGCTACCCAACCGAGAAATAGCATGGCTATGCAACTGAGTACTTTTATCCGTTTGGATACCGGGATATTTTTCCATGCAGGATGGCTGTGAAAATATCCAATGCGACTAAAATGATGCCTAAAATCAGTAATACTCTGCCATGATGTATAATAAAAAGTGTCCCCGATTCGTTAATCAATCGGGGACACTTTTAGTGCATATTGCCCAATAAAAGCGTTTATGTATGTGTTTATTCTTGCTTCGCATCTTTTTTATTTCTTTTGAATAGGGCGAGAAGAAGTCAAATTCTAAAATAGTGGATATTCTAGCTAATGTGTCGGTGTCCACTGAATATTTATCGAATATTTTATATACGTTTGTTCTGCTGCATGACAGACGCTGGGTTAGCCACACAACAGTCCGTTGTCGTTTTTCCTTCCTTACTTGTGCAAGTCTTTCTTTATGACCTTTACTTTATAGTTGAATGAGCGGTCATTTCACTTGCAATAAGGGTATTTGTTGCCTTATTCTTCCTACATTCTTGTGATAATACAGCATTGTTCTTTGGTTGGATATTAGTTATTTCTATGAGCTCACTATTGTGAGCTGAAAGGCTAACACTAGTGGATATATATGTCCATTGATGTTAGCTTATTTGTTCACATTAGTGAGCTCTTGTAAATATCAAGAGCTTTTACTGAGAATGTTAAGAAAGTATCTGTGGAATGACTATATGTTAAATGATGAGACACCTGAGAGCATAAGTGTAACCCTCAGGCTTGCTATCATAACTGAAAAGCCGATGAATAAAGGAATGCAGGTGATTTATGAGAGTATGAGGGTAAAATGCGCAAAACTTTTTTTAGTTGGCTTTTTCTTTCTCTTCTTCCTGCGGGATGCGGAAAGCTGTATAAAGTTCGAGTATGGCGGCAATTGTAAGACAAGCAATCCATTCGTTACCACGTGTTGTGAACATGAATGCTCCGGTGAGAATCAGGGCTAATGCTCCGAATATTTGTTGAATGCGTAAACGTTTCAAAGTTTTGCTTTTACCTTTGATGGGTGTGTTCACTTGTGCCAGTGCGATAAAACCGCCACCGACAGTGTATATGTAGGGAGCATACGCCCATCCGGTGATAAATACGGCAGCTCCGGCAAGAGTCATTATAGCGCCGACAACGAACAGTGCGGGTATTAATTGTTTCATTCTCTATTCTTCTTCAAAAACGTAAATATCTTCGTTGGGTTTCTTCATCAAGTACTTTTCGCGGGCTATCTGTTCGATTGCATCCGGATTGGTACTTATTTCGTTGAGGCGTTTCGTATTCTCTTCATAATCTGTGCGATACTTTTCTATTTCTTCTTTTAGCTGACTGATTTCGCGTTCATATCCGAGACGGCGCACCAAACTGTTCTCATCCAGAAAACCTATGATGACAGCGAATGCGACAATGGTAATAAGATACTTCCGTCTGCATATGAAATTCCAAATACTGATTAGCTTACTCATAACCTACCTTTATAAATATCCGCAAAGATAAAACTAATAACTTAAAAACTTATCTCTTCCGCTTTAAAACTTCTTTCTCTATCCCTTATTACTTATCACTTTTTTATGTACTTTTGCACTGAAAGCAAAAAATAAAGAAAAATAGAGGAATCCCGGATATGGAAAACTATATTGTATCAGCCCGTAAATATCGTCCGTCTACTTTCGAATCGGTGGTGGGACAACGGGCGCTGACCACTACGCTGAAAAATGCGATTGCTACTCAGAAACTTGCTCATGCTTATTTGTTCTGCGGGCCACGCGGAGTCGGAAAGACTACGTGCGCACGTATCTTTGCCAAAACCATTAACTGCATAACACCTACTGCTGATGGCGAAGCTTGCAATCAGTGTGAGTCTTGTGTGGCTTTTAATGAACAACGGTCGTACAATATCCATGAACTGGATGCTGCTTCCAATAATTCGGTGGACGATATCCGCCAATTGGTGGAGCAGGTGCGTATCCCGCCACAGATCGGTAAATATAAGGTATACATTATCGATGAGGTACATATGCTCTCCGCGTCTGCTTTCAATGCTTTTCTGAAAACGCTGGAAGAGCCTCCCCGTCATGCCATCTTTATTTTGGCTACAACGGAAAAACATAAGATTCTTCCGACCATTCTTTCCCGTTGCCAGATTTATGATTTCAACCGGATTAGCGTGGAAGATACTGTGAATCACCTTTCTTATGTCGCTTCAAAAGAAGGAATTACGGCAGAGCCGGAAGCATTGAATGTGATTGCCATGAAGGCGGACGGTGGTATGCGCGATGCTTTGTCTATTTTCGACCAGGTGATAAGTTTTACCGGAGGTAATATCACATACAAGAGTGTAATTGATAATCTGAATGTACTTGATTACGAATATTATTTCCGTCTGACCGATTCTTTTCTTGAAAATAAGGTAAGTGATGCATTGTTACTTTTCAATGATGTGTTGAACAAAGGTTTTGACGGGAGTCATTTTATAACCGGTTTGTCTTCTCATTTCCGTGATTTGCTGGTAGCTAAAGATGCAGTGACATTGCCTTTGTTGGAAGTAGGAGCGAGCATACGCCAACGCTATCAGGAGCAGGCACAGAAATGTCCGTTGCCTTTTTTGTATCGGGCGATGAAGCTCTGTAATGAGTGTGATTTGAATTATCGTGTCAGCAAAAATAAGCGTTTGCTGGTAGAACTGACCTTAATACAGGTTGCGCAGCTTACCATTGAGGGGGATGATGTGAGTGGTGGGCGTAGCCCTAAAAAGACTATAAAACCCGTATTCACCCAACCTGCCGCAGCACAGCAACCGCAGGTGACTTCTGCTGCTTCAGCGTCTCAGACTGCTGTTCATCAACAAACGCCTGTTCGTCAGCCGCAGACACCTGTGGCAGCGCAGGTGGTATCATCGTCTACATCATCATCATCTTCTTCTTCTTCGAATTCCACTACTTCCGTTCCGTCTCAAAGTGCAGGAATTGCTCAGAGAGGGCAGGGAGAACGGAAGATTCCTGTCATGAAGATGTCCAGCCTGGGGGTATCTATCAAGAATCCGCAGCGTGATCAGGTTACTCAGAAAGAAATGATGCCACAGCCTGGTAAAGTACAACAGACTGTAGAAGAGGATTTTATCTTTAATGACCGTGATTTGAATTTCTATTGGCAGCAGTATGCCGGTCAGTTACCGAAAGAGGAAGATTCTCTTACGAAACGTATGCAGATGCTTCATCCGGTACTGCTCAATAACTCGACGACTTTTGAGGTAGTAGTGGACAATGAGATTGCTGCAAAGGATTTCAGAAATCTGATTCCTGAATTGCAGAATTATCTTCGTGTCCAGTTAAAGAATAGTAAAGTGGTGATGACAGTGCGGGTTAGTGAACCAACAGAAACGGTACGTCCCGTCGGCCGTGTAGAAAAGTTTCAGATGATGGCTCAAAAGAATCAGGCATTAATGCAGTTGAAAGACGAGTTCGGATTGGAATTGTACTAGTCCTTAATGGAGGGGTATAAAAATGAGCCACATTCGATTGATTATTGTTTGATAAGAAATCGGATGGGCTCTTGGTCTTAATGTAATCTGTTGTTCATGCGGTTTTCATATCCGTCTGAAGGCGTTTTGTAAGGCATGACAATCCACAAGATAATATAGATGATTACACCAGCGAAAGCTGTGAAGAATGTGGCTAATACGTATACGATTCTTAATAAAGTTGGGTCCCATCCAAAATATTCGGCTATTCCGGCACATACACCTGCAATCATTCGATTGGAAGATCGGGTCAGTTTCTTTTCATTTTCCATATTTATTGTATAATTGTTTAGTATAAGTTTGTTACTTATCAGAGTTTACTTTATCTATTGTTTATGACTTTTATGGGGATGAGTTCTTTCCATGCTCTAATCGATAAAAGTGCTTTGCGCAAAGATATAATAATTAGTTGGTATAATTCTATTTCTTATATTTTTCTTCTGCCTGATGCCCTCTATATAAATTCTATAAATAAATATGGAGCGAGTTACTCATAGATGTTATTTTCGTATAAAGACTAATTCTGTGAGCGGAATTCATTGGGAGTACAACCCGTAACCCGTTTGAACATCCGGCTTAGATGCTGCGGATATTGGAATCCCAATCTGTAAGCAATTTCACTTGTAGTCTTGTCTGTTGCCAGCAAATCCTCTTTGGCGCGTTCGATCAGTTTATTTTGGATATATTCCGAGGCGGTTTGTCCCGTCTGTTTTCTAATCATATCTCCGAAATAGTTGGCTGATAGAAATACTTTGTCGGCAAAGTATTTAACGGTAGGTAATCCCTCTCGTAGTGGAGTCTCGTTGTCGAAATATTCATCCAGCAACCGCTCGAAACGGACGATGATGTCTTTGTTCACTTCTTCGCGTGTTGCGAACTGTCGTTCGTAGAAACGCATACAATAATCGAGCAGTAGTCCGATATTGGCACAAATTAACCGACGGCTGTGCTTGTCTATATTGTGTTTCAGTTCTATTTCAATCTTATGCAGGCAATCCATCACGGTCTCCCGTTCCTCCTCTGAAAGGTGTAGTGCCTCACGGGTTTCGTAGGAAAAGAAAGAATAGTTCTTGATCTCCTGACCGAGTGCCGTGCCACGAATCAGATCGGGGTGAAACAGGATGCCATGAGCGTTTGGTTGGACATCTTTAATCATCTTTGTCTCTACTATTTGGCCTGGAGCAAAGCTGACAATCGTACCATCCTGATAGTCGTAACTCTGACGCCCATACATGATATTCCCGCAGTAGGTATCTTTCAGGTAAAGAGCATATACACCGTAGTTGATTTTGCAATGTTCCGGCCATTGCGTTGCTTTTGACAGATCAACAACACTAACCAACGGGTGTCGTGTTTCAAGTCCGAAAAGTTTGTTGTATTTATCTATCTCATCAAGTTTAATAACCTCTTCCATAATCCTTTCTTTAATTTTCTTTATCGCAAATATAACTTATTTCATTTGAATTATGTATGGCTTTATTACAGAATCGAGGATTTGGGTACAAATATCAGTAAATCATATACAAGTCTACTCATTTTATCGCAGTAAATTTGCAATCAGAAGTTTAACAATGAAAAAATAGCGATAAGTAAAACAGATTAATAAACAATAGATGATGATAAAAACAATTTTAAGTGTTCTGGCTTTATTCGTTATGCTGTCATGCAGCACAACAGTGAAAAAGAACACGGAACAGCCAAATATAACAGAAATGAACAAGAAAAACATCGGAAGCCTTTTGGCACTCTATCCGAAACTAATGACG
>ERZ780027.112-NODE-112-length-18161-cov-4.53546_pt1 | contig 18161 bp, 7 predicted proteins | sample MGYA00511860_ERZ780027 | MGnify/ENA primary metagenome ERZ780027 (study PRJEB29588, sample SAMEA2143295) | human gut metagenome | biome: human gut; feature: human-associated habitat; material: faeces | place: Denmark | collected 2008/2010 ... | reverse complement strand
TCTGTCCTGCTGAACGTGCCGCTTCAATCCAAGTTCCAACCTTGAATTCTTTCCGGGTACCCAACAACTGGTCTTGCAATAGAATAAGATGCAGAAAATGCTGTGAAGCCAACTCAAATACTTGCTTGTCTCCTGCCCGAAACGCAGCCGTTACCACTTTTTGCATCAAACGCCCCTTTTCTGCCAATGCCTGCCGGAGCACATCCACCAAATCGAACTCAAAATTATTATTACCCTGATATTTATCAGCCACAGAAACCATCAGTCGGGCAGCCTCTATCACATCCTGCGGATTATAGTATTCTTTCATCTCCGACCAACTGGATACCTGATATACATCCAACCCCGGACGAGCGCAGAATACAGACTCATGCGTTCCCTGTTGTATTTTCTCCTTGGGACTATTATAAATACCGTTACCCAATAAATCCCAAACTTGTTGCAAAGCCTCATCCTCTACCCCATAACGAGCATATACGTATCCTTTCAACCACTCATCACGAGTAAACCGATGTTCACGCCACGGCAATTCCATCACCAGCTCATACATAACCGGATTGTTCTCAATACCTTCCGGAGTCATCCCTACTCCACGCAATGTCCTTCCGGCATGAACATCTGCTTTCGCGTCATAAAAGCCATCAATCAGCGCATCCATTTTACCATGAAGCCCAATGTTACCACCAAAATTCAACAACATGCAGTACACCCACCCATGCTGCCCGTATCCTCCTTTGCGACACCACTCTGACGCCGGGTCTCCCCATTGCGGACGGCATTCGCTATGCAAGTCCAAGACTAACAGGTCTCCTGCTTCCAGATGCTCTATCATCGGAGTACGAGGATTGTCCTGCCATGCCTGAGCCACCCACACAGCATCCGGATTTGTTTTTTTCATGGCTTTCATGATGGCTTTACCGGCTGCATCCAAATTTACTCCTTGAGTACTTCCCCCTTCATGAAACGGATCAATAGCGTAAAAACCAGTTTTTCCATACAGTTTTGTCAGTTCTCTATAATACAAAGCAGAGATTTCTTCAAAGCGTTCATCCTCCGGCTGTAAAAAGGCAGGACGATGATAGCTGCACCAAAATCCGGGATCAGCAACATTCAATCCTAATTTCTCCTTTGCATTATGAGGAACCATGCCACAATATCCCGGCAACACAGGTTCGATGCCATATTCACGCATTCTTTTTACAATCTTCTTCTGAAGTTTTTCCTGACGGGTATACCAACTTTCAGGATTAGGTCCTCCCCACCCTTCCAGATTATTCATCAACCACCAAGCTGTAAAACCCGGTCCGGCTACAAATTCATTAATTTCATCCTTAGTATATCCCAGTTTTAGAAGTACATTTCTCCAAACCGACTCAGTCCCTGTCAATGCCAGGGAAAGATTGATACCGTGAAGCGCCATCCAATCTATCTCCTTTTCCCAACGCTCCCAGTCCCAAAAAGCCATGGAATAAGAGAAAGTACAATAATTCAGATCATAACGATAGGGCAGATCCGTTTCATGCCGTTCCTTTTTAGTCACAGGAGGCAAAACAGCAGGCAGTTTTGCAGTCATTCCATTCCAAGAAAGATGTATGCCTGCATAATATTTCAAATACCAATTCAATCCGGTAGCAATATTTACATAGTCATTACCCCGGATAATTACTTTATCACCTTTCTGATCGAGTTCAAAAAAATCGGTTTCCGATTTCTGACGTTCAATAATAAATTTGGAGGAAGCTCCTTTGTCGATGCGCTCTAATAATCCTGTAACAGGAGAAGAAAATAAGTTGCTTGTCATCCATAACAGCACAAACAACAATCGTAGTTTTTTCATCATATTATTAAGGTAACGGATAACACCAATTAAATAAAAAACAGAACAGCCCCCTCGCCTTTAAAGGGAGGAAGGCTGTATTAGTATTATTACGGAATTATTTAATTATTTACAATTTCCAAGGCAACGCGGCTTCAACTGCTTGAAGAAGTCATTACCTTTATCGTCCACCAAGATGAATGCCGGGAAATCTTCCACTTCAATTTTCCAGATAGCTTCCATACCCAATTCCGGATATTCCACACACTCAATGCTCTTGATATTATTCTGAGCAAGGATAGCAGCCGGACCACCAATAGAGCCCAGATAGAAACCGCCATACTTCTTACAAGCATCCGTTACCTGCTGGCTACGATTACCTTTTGCCAACATTATCATGCTACCGCCATGTGACTGGAACAAATCCACATACGGGTCCATACGTCCTGCTGTAGTGGGGCCCATAGAACCACAAGCCATACCTTCCGGAGTCTTTGCCGGACCGGCATAATAGATAGGATGATCTTTGATATACTGCGGCAAATCTTCGCCACGATCCAAACGCTCTTTCAATTTAGCATGAGCGATATCGCGACCTACAATAATGGTTCCGTTCAATGACAGACGGGTAGCTACCGGATACTTGGTCAATTCTTTCAGGATATCCGCCATCGGTTGGTTCAAATCAATCTTAACCACATCGCCTTCACCGGCTTCACGGAGTTCTGCCGGAATCAGCTCACCCGGTTTATCATCCATCTTTTCAATCCAGATACCATCTTTATTGATCTTACATTTTATATTACGGTCAGCAGAACAGGAAACGCCCAGACCGATAGGACAAGAAGCACCGTGACGAGGCAAGCGGATGATGCGAACATCGTGAGCCATATACTTACCACCAAACTGTGCACCCAAGCCAATCTTATAAGCTTCTTCCAATACTTGTTTTTCCAGTTCCACATCGCGGAAAGCACGCCCGTATTCATTACCGGTAGTAGGCAACTCGTCATAATAGTGAGTAGAAGCTAGCTTAACAGTCAGCAAGTTCTTCTCTGCCGATGTACCACCGATTACAAATGCAATATGATAAGGAGGACAAGCAGCCGTACCCAAAGTCTTCATTTTTTCAACAAGGAAAGGAACCAATGTAGCCGGATTCAATACAGCTTTCGTTTCCTGATATAAATAGGTCTTGTTCGCCGAACCACCACCTTTAGTCACACAAAGGAACTTGTATTCCATACCTTCAGTAGCTTCCAAATCAATTTGTGCAGGCAGGTTACATTTGGTGTTCACCTCATCGTACATAGTCAAAGGAGCATTCTGAGAATAACGAAGATTTTCTTCCGTATAAGTCTTATAAACTCCCAAGGAAAGGGCTTCTTCATCACAATAGCCGGTCCATACCTGCTGACCTTTCTCACCATGGATAATAGCAGTACCCGTATCTTGACAAAGAGGTAATTTGCCTTTAGCTGAAACTTCCGCATTACGCAAGAAAGTCAATGCTACATACTTATCGTTATCACTGGCTTCGGGATCACTCAGAATCTTAGCAACCTGTTCATTGTGTGAACGGCGAAGCAAGAAAGAAACATCACGGAAAGCAGCGTTAGCCATAGCAGTCAGACCTTCTTTTTCAATCTTCAAGATAGGTTTTCCTTCAAACTCACTTACTGACACATAATCTTTAGTCAGCAAATAATACTCGGTTTTATCAGGTCCCAACGGGAACATGTGCTGATAATGGAACGGAGGTGTTGCCATATTGATACTTATTTTAGTTAAAAGTTATTAGTGTGACAAAGGTAGTAACTATTATCGAAATTTTTCCTTAATTAGCGTGAAAACTTTCAAGGAATGTACTTACCTTTGCCAACTCATTAAAATAACATCACATTATACATGAAAAGATTAGGCAAATTCTTATTTATTACTTCATTACTGTTATGCTTTCTCATCCCTCGAGGATGGACACAAACCCAAGCAAAAAAACAACCGGACAGTATCGAACTCAAACTGAAGGAAATCTACACGAAACGGGAAGTCATGATTCCCATGCGTGACGGAATCAAGCTTTACACCGCTGTCTACGAACCGAAAGACAACAGCAGGCAGCATCCTATCCTGATGCACCGCAGCCCTTACTCTTGTTCCCCATACGGAGAAGGATTTGACCGTCATTTCAGAACTAATCTGAAAAACTATATAGAGCACCGATATATTATCGTCTTCCAAGATGTACGTGGACGGCATAAGAGTGAAGGAATATTTATCCAAGTACGCCCTCTCAACAAAAACAAAAAGGGTAAGAAAGATAAAAAGAATATAGACGAAGCAACGGACACATACGATACCATAGAATGGTTGATTCACAACACATATAATAACGGAAATGTAGGAACATGGGGAATCAGTTATGATGGTTTCTATGCCACTATGACAGCCTCCTCCAATCATCCGGCTTTGAAAGCTGTTTCTCCGCAAGCTCCCGTCACCGACTGGTTCCGTGGAGATGACCGTCATCACAACGGAGCCTTCACCCTGCTGCAAACCACTAATTTCCTTCCCAGACTGGAAGGACGCCACATGGGAAAAGGAGTGATGAACCAAATTGTAAAGAATGATGTTTACACAGATTTTCTGGCACTCGGTACCTTTAAGAATGTAGACGACCTGGTACGTGATACCACACAGACATTGTGGAATGATATCAAAAACCATCCTGATTTCGATGATTTCTGGAAAGAGCGCGATGCACGCACCTCCTGTTATAACTTGAAGCCAGCCATATTGGTGGTAGGTGGACTGTATGACTCCGAAGACTGTTACGGAGCCTGGAATCTTTATAAAGCCATCAAAGAGCAATCACCGGACACAGATTTATATCTGACATTCGGTCCTTGGTGGCATGGAGCATGGACAGTACGCGGGTTCCAAGGTTTCGGTAATCTGTATTTCGGTAAAAGCACTTCAGCTTATTACATGGACAAAATAGAATATCCTTTTTTCCGATATTTCCTGGAAGGAAAGGGAGAAAAGCCCAAGCATAAAGTAAATATATTCCATACAGGTGAAAACGAATGGAAAACATACGACGAATGGCCTGTACAAAAGACTGCCGGTACACCTTATTATATACATAAAAACGGATCAGTATCCACACAAGCACCGGCAGAACAAGAGTCTTATTCTGAATATATTTCAGATATGTCACGTCCGGTACCCTATACGGCAAACCCTACCACTTACCGGACAAAAGAATTCATGGTAGATGACCAACGCTTTGCTACTTCACGTCCCGATGTCATTACTTTCATGACGGAGCCGCTATGTGATACTTTAACATTGGCCGGTCCTATAGAAGTGGAATTAATGACTGCCATCAGTAGTACTGACGCTGATTTTATGGTGAAAGTAATTGATGTATATCCTGAAAAATTTGAATATTCCAAAACTGCACGCAGTTATTTAAAGAGTGACTACCCAATGAGTGGGTACCAGCTGATGATTCGTGGCGAATTATTCAGAGGACGCTTCCGTAAGGGATTCGACAATCCCCTGCCTTTCAAACCGGAAGAAATAACTCCGGTTAATTACACACTGTATGATGTGGCACACACATTCCTGCCGGGACACAGACTGATGATTCAAATTCAAAGTTCCTGGTTCCCCATTATTGACCGCAATCCACAAAGGTTTATTGATACCTATCATTGTACGGTAGAAGATTTTGTGATGAAACAAAAGATCAAAATTTATCATCAGCAAGGAGCTGCAAGCAGAGTTATACTACCTGTGGTAAAAAAATAAAAAGGAAGTATCCAAACAAGCTCAAATGTCATCCAATAGCAAGAGCCGTATGACTACTCCAGCATTCATACGGCTCTTTTTATATGTAACTACCATCTGTAACTTTTCCGAAGGTTCATCTTAGTCTGGATACTCTCATCAAAAATATCATATAGAAGCAATCCGTTCTATCAACTCGTTACCCAACGCTGTTTTCGCTTCAATATGCTGCAATACCGCTGTCACAAACGGATTACTTTCAAATACCCCACGCACCTGTTCAAAATCCTGCTCCATTTCTTCACGTGATCCATCTGCACCGAACCCCGTCATAGCAGACAAAGAAAATTCCTTTTTCGCATCGGCATAGACCATTTTATCCAATCCGACAACAGCCTCCTGCCACTTCTTCACGATAGCAATAACATCCTTTGCCGTTATTTCATCGGAACGCAGATTATAAAACTCAAGCATCTTCCCATACGCCCATGTCCACTCGTATGTATAATAATTACGATGCATCTCAACAAAACGGTCATGAATCTGATCCACATTAGTCAGGATTCCAGATTCTATATCTGCCATCAACTTCTCTATTTCACTTTTAGGAGCGATCAATCCGGAAATATCCACCCATTCTCCTGTCCCTATCTCTGTATCAGGAATCAACCGGGCACGGATTTCCTCATCACTGCTAAAACGAACCTCCTCCAAACGCTTGATTAATGAATTACCCAAAAATTTATGAATAGCCGTTTCATAAAAACGAATGCCATTATTTAAAGAAGAATTCTTAATTTTCGCACTTTGGTAAGAGTAAGTTTCTGAAGTTTCTCCGGATACTTTACGTAATTCTTTCAGAATACTACGCCCTTTCATCATTTTCTGAATAGTATAGGGACTCAACAGGTTATAATTAATCTGATCCAAACGGTTCGGATCTTTACGTTTGTCACGTTTAGGCCACTTTTGAGCATCCCGAATCGTACCTACACTCCGCAAATTCACCCCTGGCACCAGATAAGTGGTATTTTGCTGCTCTATCAGATAAGAAAAAGGCAGATTAGAAGTATCGGCATGATTCACATGACGCCCCATAACCAAAGAAAATGCACCTACACGTGCGGGCCATAAAATATAAGAATCGGAAGTAGTCTTCGCCCCACGCTCCATAGCTCCCTGATGAATCGGACCTAACTTATACATATGGTTGCTTTGATTAGAGCCGGAACCCGCATTCATAAAAGAGAACATTCCGGCAATCAGCAAAGTAGACTTATGATGAGTCACCGTAAAGGGTCCGGCAAAAATGGCACATGCCTCACCGTTCTCTTCTTGACAATTACTGAAAAACAAAGAATCAGATGCAGAATAGTTATGTCCCAAATGACATGCCTGGCTGATAAAGCAACGGGTCAACATAGTTCCATCTTCCACATTGGAGCCGCTTGATATAATAAAATCATCGCATACCACTCCATAGCCGATATGAATAGGCGCTTGCTCATTACTGTTCAAGCTACCGTTTTTCAATCGTCCCGCCCCTTCTATCTTACAATAATCACCTATTCGTACATTCTTTATATATCCCGCATCAACAATGGTAACATGGTGGCCAATAGTACCTGTATCCGAAGCATTCTCTTCAGCATACCGGTCAATAATGGCTTTCATCCGGCAAATCAATTCAGGACGATGACGGTACAATGCCAGAATATAGGCCTGATGCGCTGACAGACGATCATGAATAGGCACTTCACGTCCACCCGTTTCATTCAATACAGCTACTTCAACGCCATTCCCAAACTTGCTCCGGCCATCTACCAGAATGATATCTACATTCTCTATAAATGCATAGTCCCCTATGATATAGTTGGCTATATAGTTCTTTATATTCTCAATACAACAATTATCGCCCACCGTTACATTATGCAAGGTCGCATGATACAATCCGGAATGTTTACGCATGCCACCTGCCAACGTAAACTCATCTTCAAAGACCCCCAATCTGACCTTTCCGGAAAAACGGGTATGATAAATATAGTCCGTCTTAAAGTTCTCTACTACTTCAATTTCATCCCAATCAACCGCAGTGCATGATCTCTCTTTTAATTGTTGTATTTCTTCTTGTGTAAGTGAACGATAAGTTTTCATCTTCTATATGTATTTATTCTTCATCATAGGTTTGATAAAGAAAATCGTTATAAGGATACTTCTGTACGTGTAGCTCGCGCACCTTATTATATATAATAGTCTTCAATTCATCCATATTTATTTTCTCTCTGGCAGAAATGAAGATACAATTATCATTCAATTTTGCCATCCATGTCTTCATCAGTTCTTCCAATGTAATATTCTCCCTGGTTTTAGGAGTCAAATCATCCTCTGCTTTCTCTATATAGGTATAAGCATCTATCTTGTTAAAAACAATCATGGTAGGCTTTCCACCTGCCCCCAAATCAGCAATCGTTTTATCAACCACAGAAATTTGTTCCTCAAAATCCGGATGAGAAATATCCACCACATGAATCAGTAGATCAGCTTCACGCACTTCGTCCAAGGTTGATTTAAAGGAATCAACCAAATCCGTTGGTAATTTACGGATAAATCCTACGGTATCTGTAAGCAGAAATGGCAGATTCTCAATAATCACTTTGCGTACTGTGGTGTCCAATGTTGCAAAAAGTTTATTTTCAGCAAAGACCTCGCTTTTTGAAAGCAAATTCATTAAAGTAGATTTTCCCACATTGGTATACCCTACCAAAGCTACACGTATCATACGCCCACGGTTTTTACGTTGAGTGGACTTCTGTTTATCAATTTCAGCCAACCGTTCTTTCAACAATGACATACGATTCAAAATGATACGACGGTCCATTTCCAACTGAGTTTCACCCGGCCCACGTAATCCCACAGAGCCTTTACCTCCACCGGCACCGGATCCACCTCCCTGACGCTCCAAGTGAGTCCACAAACGTTGCAGACGAGGCAGCATATACTTATATTGGGCCAACTCCACTTGTGTTTTAGCATTTGCAGTTTGAGCCCGCATGGCAAAAATATCCAGAATCAGCGAAGTACGGTCCAAAATCTTCACTTTCAGTTCAGCTTCTATATTACGTATCTGCTTGGCAGAAAGTTCATCATCAAAAATCACCATTCCGACTTCACGCTCATTTTCCTCTTCCTGATGAATATATTCCTTGATTTCTTCCAGCTTTCCTTTACCGACATAAGTCACGGAATTGGCAGCAGGCAGTTTCTGAGTAAACCTTTTCACCACTGTTGCTCCGGCCGTTTCGGCCAAGAACTCCAACTCATCCAAATACTCCTTGGTCTTACGCTCATCTTGTGTCTGAGTAATCAAACCAACTAAGATGGCAGTTTCAACCTGTGCTTCAGAAATTACAAATTCTTTCATTTATCTATCAATCTAAATAAGTTCGCGACAAATATAACAAAAAAAGAGGATGAACGTTGAACGTCATCCTCTTTTTTATTACAGTTATTCCCTATAGTTGTGGTTGTGGAGCAGCCGGATTGTTATCAGTGTCACTGATTCCGGAATTGGTTTCCATTTCACATTGCGGAATCCGATAGATCAGGATCTGCGCTTCTGCTGCTGAATTATATTGTACAGACGGGTCATAATTCGTATTCTTACGAACCACCGGCTTTTTCAAGCGTAGGATATCGAACAGTGAGAAACCTTCTCCCCAAAGTTCCATACGACGCTGCAACCAAACCTCATCCTGAAAATCCTGTGCTGAATTAGCTTTACTTGTAAAAGAAGGATCCCGATATGTCCGTACAAAATTTTCCAATGTACTCTTTCCGCCACTCAGATTACCACCCATGGCTTCTGCCTCAGCCTTTATCAGATACATTTCTTCAACACGCATCAAAGGCCAGTCTGACGCATTGGTTGTGTTACCAAATATACTTTGATAAGCTCCGAACTTTGTATTTACATACGGAGTCAAACCAAAATATTCAACGATGGAAGTACCCTCAATCTGCTCATTATCAATCAATGAAGATTTATTATCCGGAGACAAGAACCATTGTTTACGGATATCTGTTTCGGGTATTAAATCATATAATGCAGAATTCACCTTTCTATATCCATCAGGCACTCCTGAAGTATAACCGTTCCCGGTAAAAGAGCACAAGTGCGAAGGCCAGTTGATAATACCTGTCTGGACAACATCATTATCAGGCGTAATCATCACTCCCCATAACCATGAACTTGCCGATGCTGAATTAAAGGTAGGAGTAGATACCTGGGCTAAAGTCTGAGGTGTACCGCCAGCAATGGCACGTTCTGCATCTTTAGCTGCATCCGCCCATTTTTGCATTAACAGATTGGCACGAGCACGCAATCCGTAAACTACCGCCTCGTCAATCTGATCTTTGTTTGAGCCATTATCATACCCGGTCAATAAATCAGCAGCCGTATTCAAGTCACTCATAATCTGGTCATACACCTGCTGTACAGTTGCACGCGGATTATTCTGCATATCTTCATCAGTCATTGTTTCTGTAACAATAGGTACTGCCAGACTATTTTCATGACCTGCATAAGTAAACTGATAAATTTGAACCAAGTTCAGATAGTCATAAGCACGAGCAGCTAAAGCTTGGCCACGATAAACCTTCAAAGAAGAATCTTCCGTATCTGCCGCTATCAATTTCAGCACATTGTTTGCAGCTTTCAAGTGATTATAGAACGTTTTCCAAATCAATTCATCGCTTGAACTATCGTATACCCTGTCGCTATAATTTTGAGATGTTCTAAACCAGTTATATCCATTAACCAATGCAACCAAGTCCTGTCCTCCTGATTCCAGTATCATAAACACGGCAGGAATTCCATAGTCATTATGATAAGTAGTGGCATCATCTGAAATCGTACCAAAAGTATTTAATTTGGCTGCCATGGCGTTCACTTCAGCAGTTATCAAATTGGGTCTGCCATTGATTATATCTTCTTTCTGTTCTTCAGATATGTAATCTCCTTCAGGAAATTTATCCAAATCGCAAGATGCCATTAATAAAGCGACACCTGCAAATGCTATATATTTATTTGACAATTTCATATTCTTAAAAATGGGTTGCTAAATTAGAAATTTAAAGATATACCTCCGGAAATTGTGCGGATAGGTGAATATACATTGTCAGCAGCCACATAACCTTGACGTGGGTCCAACCCTTTGCGAGCTGTCAGCAAACCCACATTATCTGCAACAAAGAATACACGGACACCGTCAATCTGCATTTTACGTGTCAGACTCTTCGGCAAAGTATAACCCAATGTAATATTCTGCAAGCTTAAATAATCCGAACTAGTCAAGAAACGATCTGTTAATCTGTTCGTATATTGGTCATTAATATTCATACGAGGAACATCCGTATTTTTATTTTCAGGAGTCCATGCTTTTAACATATCTTTATGCAAAGCACTACCCGTGGCTGCCACATCCATTAATCCTTGATAAGTATAGTCCAGAATACGTCCACCAAGCTGATATGCAAACGAAACAGAGAGATCAAAGCCATAGGCTGTGACACTTGTTCCAAAACCACCATAAACTTTAGGTAAAATGTCACCTGATGCGAATCTGTTTTCAGAAGCGACAGAATAAGATTTCGTAACTGTATTACCATTCTCATCCGGAGTCACCAGCGCCCACAGGCTCTCTCCTGTTTCAGAATCCACACCTACATATTTAGGTAAATAAAGCTGGTACATAGACTCATCTTCACGATAAATCCGGGCACCGTCAATCAATTGCCCATTCAGCTCAGGAGATAATTCCAAGACTTTATTCTTGAAATGTGTAAGATTAAAATTTACATTCCAGGAAAGGTTCTTGTTTTCAATTATATTGGAATACAATTCCAATTCAACCCCACGGTTTACCATTGAACCCACATTCTCGGGGAAACGGGAATAACCCATTGAAGCTGCTACCGGTTTGAAATAAAGCATATCGGTTGTTTTACGTGAGAAGTACTCAACAGAACCACCTAACTTACCACCCCAAAAAGCAAAATCAAATCCAGTATTAAAGCTGTGTGAAGTTTCCCAAGTAATTTCCTTATTACCTTTATAATATAGAGAAGTTGAAAAATCACCATTACTGTTTGCCAATGTATACTGGTCTTGATACGGATAGTAGTTACGGTACAAACCACCTTGGAACATCAAGTTATCATTACCTTGCAAACCATAGCTGATTTTAAATTTCAACATATCAATCCAAGACTGGTTTTCCAAGAATTTCTCTTTGCTTAACAACCATCCTGCTCCTACAGACCAGAAGTTACCCCAACGATTATCCGGGTGAAAACAAGAAGAAGCATCACGACGGAAAGAAGCTGAAACAAAATACCGTCCATCATAGTCATATTGCGCACGGAACAGCCATCCTTCTGTTGCATAATTACGAGAATATGAATTATTGCTCTGGTTCATAATACCATTGCCTAATTCAGGAACATTTGGATCATATAATTTCTCACGTTGTCCGTACAAATATTGATATTTATAGTCATAACTTTCATGTCCGGCCAAAATATCCACATTATGAACATCATTAAATGTTTTGTTGTATGTCAACAAATACTGCTGATTTACACTAAATGTACGCTCACTAGCTACACTGATCAAACCTCCGACTCCGCTAGTTTCAGAATACTGTCCGTAGAAGGGGTTAACCATCTCTGTAGCACGCACATTATTTACATCAACACCTATATTCACTTTTGCCTTGATTCCATTCCAAATATCAATATCAGCAGACCATTTTCCACTAACCACATCACCCGAATATTTCATTTTATCCAGCATATAACTTGCCAACGGATTTGCATTAGGAATCGTATTACGGCTACCATTTGAATCTTGTCCTGGCTTTCCATAATCATAACGAAGGAAACCTCGATTATCTACCATAATATTGCCCTGTGCATCACGAACATACATAGGATAAATGGCTCCCATAATATTTGATGCATAAAAGATGTTTGCATTTGATGTACCACCCTCAGTATCCTGTTCACGGCTATCATAATGAGTAAATGATACATTTCCTCCCATCTTCAGCCAAGGCTTCACTTGATAGTCAGCTTTCAAACGTGCAGAATAACGTTGGAAACCAGAGTTAGGAACAATTCCCTTATCATCCAAATAGCCGGCCGACATATAATAATTCATTTTTTCAGTCGCACCGCTGATACTTAAATTATACTCTTGACGCAGGTTATTTTCAAAAATTTCATCCGACCAATTATCCGGAGTATAATAATATGTACCATCAGAATAACCTAATGTCGCATTAGGATTCAATTTGCCATCCATACCGATCAGTTGCTGTCCTTGAGGAATGGAATACACCTGATATCCCAAATATGTAGAAGAAAGCATTGCTTGATTAGCGTACGCATTAGCTTTAGCCAAATCTCCGGCTGCCGCATATCCTTTCAAATCGGCATTATAAATAGAAGAATAGTTTAATTCATAGAATGTAGCCGGATCCGTAATTGTTTCATAATTAGGTACTCCACGTTTATTCACACCCCATTTAGCGTCAAAAGTAACACGGGCTTCCCCACTTTTACCACGCTTGGTAGTAATCAAGATTACACCATTAGCACCACGTGCACCATACAGAGCATTAGAAGCAGCATCTTTCAACACTGTCATTGATTCTATATCAGAAGTACTGATAGCAGAAATTTCACCATCATACGGAACTCCATCTACCACATACAAAGGCTTGTTACTAGCCGATATAGATCCAATACCACGAATACGCACTTCAGCATCTTTGCCCGGCTGACCATTATTACTCGTAGTTTGTACTCCGGCTACTTGACCCGCCAAAGCATTTGTCACATTTGAAGTTTGTCTCGTCGCTATTTTTTCATTTTTTATAGTAGCAGCCGAACCTGTAAATGCAGATTTTTTCGCTGTACCATAAGCCACCACCATTACCTCTTCAAGCTGTTCTGTATCAGACTTTAATACAATATTCAAGTTTGCTTTAACTGGCACTTCTTGTGTAGCCATTCCGATAAAGGAAACTACCAAAGTCTTTGCGGAACTAATTATTTATGTAAATAACTGATAATCAGCACAAAAGTATTTCTTCGCTTTACCTGCTTTTCTGCTATATAAATTGTTTGAGAAGTATAAAAGAAATAATTTTCTACCTTTATTCTACTGAAATAAAGTGTTTACTTCATTTTTGTTTTAAATATATTTTGACTATATATTATAAAAGAACTGATATTCTCAATTTAAATGAAAATATCAGTTCTTTCCTTAGTACCGAATAACAATATTTGCTGTATATTAGTTATTTATATGCGGGATTCTGGTCTGCTATTGTTAACGCACCGTTCGCATCAATTTCATCTTGAGGTATGGGCATTTCTAATTTGTCTGAACTGGCAGGAATCAATCCGACTCTGCTCCAATCCAATGTTAAATTTGAACGGTCCATTGGTAAATCTCTGCGCTTAAGATCAAATAAACGGTGACCTTCAGCAAAAAGTTCACGACGACGTTCATTCTGTATCTCTGTTTTTAAAACATCACCTGTGCCTGAATATGCACTTATACCGCGTGCTTCCCTCACTTTATTCAAAGCAGCTAAGGCTTCATCTTCATGATTATTATCAGCGGCTAGTTCAGCTATAATTAAATACATTTCAGAACCACGCATCATATTATAATCACCTTCAGCGAAAGCTACTGTACCAGAGCCTTTTGTTCCATCGCTATCGTCATTCTTCCGGCTGTTAATTTTGCATGTGACATAGCTGCCATTGCGTTTGTAATATTTGCCATCTATCTTTACAAATAAAGTTTTACGGATATCTATATCATCAAAAATATCAATCAACTCTTTTGCAACACCTAGAGAACTGTACCCGTCTTTTACATAAGTAGAATCTTGGTCACAATAGTACCAAAATGCTGGCAACGATAAGAATGATTGCTTGTCAGTAGAGGTACATGTAAAATACCATATTGTTTCAGTGTTATTTTCACAGAACTTGTTTTTATAATCAGCTTTTGACATCAATGTAATTTCTGATAAAGCTTTGTTTGCATGTGACGTTCCATTAGTGTAATCGCCTAAGTCTAAATAAATTCTAGCAGCAATTCCATGAGCTGCCTGTTCTGTTATGTAACATTTTGAAGAAGAGGATGTACCTGTCAATAAAGTACAAGCCTTTTCAATATCATTCACCATTTGAACATAGCAATCTTTTACCGTAGAGCGAGGTATGTCTGTAGTTGAAGCTGTTAAACGAAGAATAACTCCTGGATTATCAGGATATTTATTAACAGGTTTTGCATACATTCTAATCAAATAGTGATATGCATAGGTACGCAATGCCAAAGACTCTCCTTCAATACGATTACGTTCACTACTTTCCGGTAATGTTTCTAAATTATCTAAAATAGCATTACAGTTATCAATTAAGCTATAGCAACCAATCCAAGGATCCACAGAATAAGTACTGCTTGGAGTAATAGAGTATTGATAAGGTGAAACAAAACGATTATAGTTACCTGTACTGTTTACCATTGCATCATCAGCCATCACATCAGGCATAAAGAAAATATATTGATTGGTATAATGAGCGTAATGGCCATTAGTAAACCAGTCATAAGCACCAATTAACACCTGCTGTGCTCCTTCAGTACTAGTGAAAACACTTGCATCTGAATACTGGTCAGAAGGAGTTACATCCAAAAAATCATTGCAGCCGCTTAATGAAGCAGTCAACAGTATAGAAGCAAAAATATAGGATATTTTTTTCATATATATCTGGTTTATAAGTTAGAAAGTTAGATTAATTCCCGCAGTAAATGTTCTCGCCAATGGAACTGTACCGCCTCCATCAAGCAAACCATCAACACCACCTAATTCTACATCATAACTTTTGAATTTTTTATCCAAATTCCAAGTTATCAAGTTATCTGCACTGACATAGATACGTACATTCTGTAATAGAATTTTTTTAATCAGTGATTTGGGTAGTGAATAACCTAAACTGATATTCTTTAACTTAATGAAATCTGCATTATGTAGATAACGACTTGATCTTCCATTAGAAGTATTGGAATTATTTGGAATAAATTTTGGATTGGAAGCATTTGTGTTTTCCGGTGTCCAACTATCTGCTTGTTCTGTTATCAACTGATATCCAGTCTTATTTCCATCATTTAATAAATTTTCCTCATATACATCATATATCTTACCTCCAAATCCGTAAGTAAACATGAATGAGAAATCTACACCTTTCCATGAAACAGTATTAGTCAAACCTCCGGTTGCTGAAGGAAGTGCAGACCCTAATTTATATTTTGTAGCTTTAGAGTATGTATTGGTTGTGGTACGTTCTCCTGTAGGGTTGCCTTCATCATCAGTTACATCCATATACCACAGTGGGTCTCCATTAACGGGGTCTACACCAGCCCATTCTTGCATATAGAATTCATAGATACTATAGCCTACAGTCCGAATTTTGGTGCCAACCACTTCTTCTTTTTGAGGATAAGATGTTATTTTATTATTGTTAAAAGCAATATTAAAGTCCGTTGTCCAAGTGAAATCTTTCGTATTGATATTTGTTGAATGCAAATCAATTTCTATACCTTGATTACGCATACCACCTAGGTTTGATATAGCATTTTCAAATCCGGTTGAGGGCGCCAATGGTTTTTCAAGTAATAAGGCATCTGAAGTTTTATTGTAATATTCAATACTACCATTCAAACATCCAAATATTCCAAAATCAATACCTACATTAAAATTTTTAGACTTTTCCCATGATAATTCATCATTAGGAATTTGCAGGTGTGTAATGCCGTTTTGACCATTGTAATTGTTTCCTGTATCATATAAGCCTTGGAAGCCATACAAATAATCAGATTGTTTGTTACCTGAAGTTCCATAACTGGCACGTAATTTTAAATCATCAACCCATTCAATACCTTTAAAAAAATTCTCTTCACTGATACGCCAGTTGCCACCGATAGACCAGAACGTCCCCCAACGATGTCCAGGTGCAAACCGTGAGGAGCCATCGGTACGAATACTGAATGAAAGAAAGTATTTGTTTAAATAATCATAGTTTATGCGCCCGAAAAATGATTGCATACGCTCGTGATCTTTCTTTGATTTAGTTTCATAAGGAGTAGAGGCCATACTTAATTCAATCATTTCACTATTAGAAAAACCTGTAGCATGGGCATGAAGCATGGAATAAGTGTTCTTATATGCTTCATAACCGGCCAGCAAACCAATATGATGATCATTAAACAAAGAAAAAGCATAATTCAACGTACTGGTAAATGTGGATGTGATGTCACTAATAGCATATTTGCTTAATCGTCCATCTACTGCCGCACCATTACCATGTTCTGGATTATACCAACGCATTTCATCCATATTGGTATAGTCATAAGAGAAACTGTTACGCCAATGTACACCGAAAATATTCAAATCAATAAATGGACTAATTAATGCCCGATGCGTTTTAGTATTGTAGATATCCATTTTCGAAAAAGCCAGTGTGTTCATGTCATTGAACACAGGGTTCACATAGTTATAAACAGGATTGCCTTTTTCATCATAGATTTTATTAAAATCATTATCCAATTTATAGAGCGAGATAGCATTAGGGACAAAAAAAGCATTGGTTAAAGGTGATGAACCACCTCCACCGCCCGGAGGGGTGTTTTGCTCATTGACTGACATTGTGGATGTTACACCGATTTCTGCCCAAGGCTTAATTTTACTGCTGACATTAATGCGGGCAGAATAACGTGATAAATCCGAACCAACGGCCAAACCATCTTGGTCCATATATCCCAAAGATATAAAATATTTAGATTTGTCACTACCACCACTGATGCTTAAATCATATTGCTGGGTAGTTGCTGTCTTAAACAGTTCATCTAAATAGTCTGTATTTATCATAGCTTTTGCACCACTTGCCAAAATTCCCTCTCCAGTAAAAGGATTAGCCATATTAAAAGGATTGGCTTTATACATATCTTGTACAGATGCATTAGCTGCAATACTAGCTGCTTCGGAAGTCATTCCGTCGCTTATGTTTTGAGTATAGAATCCTTTGTAATAAGTCTTATAATGTTCTGTAGAACTCATTAAATCATAGCCATTGGAAGGTAAATGTGAAGAACTTACTTGAGCTTTAAATTCGATCTTTGCTTGTCCGGAAGCACCTTGCTTTGTAGTTATCATGACAACCCCGTTAGCAGCACGCGAACCATATAATGAAGCGGCAGACGCATCTTTCAGAACCGATATGGATTCTATATCATTAGGATTCAAATTGGATAATGGATTTACAGAAGTTCCATAACTATCTTCATCTGCGACTTTTGATATATTCTTTGATGAAACAGGAACGCCATCAATAACATACAAAGGCTGGCTGGATGCGGACATAGATCCAATACCGCGGATACGTACTTGGCTTACTGAACCAGGTTGACCTGATT
>ERZ780027.97-NODE-97-length-19525-cov-4.24843_pt1:7500-15000 | contig 19525 bp, 12 predicted proteins | sample MGYA00511860_ERZ780027 | MGnify/ENA primary metagenome ERZ780027 (study PRJEB29588, sample SAMEA2143295) | human gut metagenome | biome: human gut; feature: human-associated habitat; material: faeces | place: Denmark | collected 2008/2010 ... | reverse complement strand
AATTTATTATTTATTAATATTTTCGTTTGGTCAATCGGTGAATAAAATCAACTGAAAAGGGGAATCATTCTATAGAACATCCTTTTTTTATTTAATAAGACCTCGTAATACCACAAGACTTCTTCGTTAAATTACGACTCCGAATAGTGAATATTTGGATTCGATGACTAATCTATCATCTATCATTGAGGGGAAGGTATGATTATGATATAAATGGACCAAACGGGAATTTTAGGAAAAAGATCTTTGAGATCTCTTTCCTTTTTTTTTTTTTCAATTCTCTACTCTAATATCAATATTGTAATAATATCAATATTGTAATCTTTATTGTAATCTTTTTTTTCTATTACTCTAGATCGTATATAGTGTAGTTGTATATTTTCATTTCCGAATTTCATTTTTTGTTTAGCCACGCACCATTGCCTTAGGTTAAACTAAAAAAAAGACTATTTAGAAAACTAGTCAATGGTGGCCCTCCATGGATTCACCTATATAAGCCGCGGCTAAAGTTGCAAAAATAAGAGCTTGAATACCACTTGTAAATAATCCAAGGAACATGACGGGGATAGGAACCACTGAAGGTACTAAAGAAACAAGAACAACAACTACTAATTCATCGGCTAATATATTTCCGAAAAGTCGAAAACTAAGTGATAGGGGCTTTGTGAAATCTTCTAAGATATTAATAGGTAAAAGAATTGGAGTTGGTTGAATATATTTCCCGAAATAACTCAATCCTTTTTTGGTAAGACCTGCATAGAAATATGCCACTGACGTGAGTAAAGCCAAAGCAACAGTAGTATTTATATCATTCGTGGGTGCGGCTAACTCCCCATGAGGTAATTGTATGATTTTCCAAGGTAAAAGGGCGCCTGACCAATTAGAAACAAAAATAAATAGAAACATAGTTCCAATAAAAGGAACCCAAGGACCATATTCTTCTCCAATTTGAGTTTTACTCACATCTCGAATAAATTCAAGAACATATTCGAAGAAATTCTGACCGCCGGTCGAAGTGGTTTGTGGGTTCCGAACGGCTAGAGCGGCTGAACCTAATAAGATAGCAATTACAACCCAAGAAGTAATAAGTACTTGGCCGTGGACTTGGAAACCCCCGATTTTCCAATAAAAATGTTGGCCTACTTCCACACCGGATAGATCGTATAACCCATTTAGTGTGTTGATGGAACATGATAGAACATTCATATTGCCCTCTGACAAAAATAGAACTTTAAACAAAATGATTTTGATTCAACCATCTCTTTCTCGACTTGACTACTTGAATCGTATATTTTGAATACCAACTAATCAAATTCTATTCCTTGTTATTTTTCTCTCTTTTTTGAGATTCAGAAATAGTAACCGATTCGATAAATCTATGAAGGTTCCGAAATGAAATAAGTTATTTATCTTATTATTAATCACGGATTTCTTATATAGCCAGAACGGCCCTCACAAATTGCAAATACTAATTTGTTAAGAATTAATCGGATTGAAGATATAGCGTCATCATTCGCTGGAATCGAAATATCTGCGAGATCGGGGTCACAATTTGTATCGATTAAACAAATTGTTGGAATTCCCAATGTGATACATTCGTGAAGGGCCGTATATTCTTCGTGCTGATCAACGATGATTACAATATCGGGTAACCCTGTCATATATTTAATCCCGCCCAGATATGTTTGCAAATGAGATAATTGTCTTTTCAACATAGCCGCATCTCTTTTCGGAAGACGGCTGAGCCCCCCTGTTTTTTGTTCAGTTCTCAAGTCTCTAAACTTATGAAGTCTCGTTTCTGTAGTGGACCAATTCGTTAACATACCACCGAGCCATTTTTTATTAACATAATGACACCGAGCCCTTATTGCAGCCCATGCTACTGAATCAGCTTCTTTATTTTTAGTGCCAACAATTAAGAATTGTTTTCCCCTACTTGCTGCATCAAAAACCAAATCACAAGCTTCTGATAAAAAACGAGCAGTTCTAGTAAGATTTGTAATATGAATACCTTTACGTTTTGCAGAGATATAAGGTGCCATTTTAGGATTCCATTTCCTAGTACCATGGCCAAAATGAACTCCTGCTTCCATCATCTCTTCTAAATTAATGTTCCAATATCTTCTTGTCATTTCTCCCCATACTGCCCCCCCTTTTTGAAAAAAGCGAAGAGGTACACTGAAATAAATAATTGTTCCGATGGAACCTTCTCTTCTACCGTAGATTGGCGTAGATACACAGCCCAAGCCATTATTCTTTTCTATTTGTTATTTTTTTGATTACTATTACCAAATCAAATGACTGCACCGAAAAACCAACGGATCCTTTTAAAAGATAAAAGAAAGTAAAAGATAAAAGAAAGGGGTGAATCTGCTCTTAGGTATTATGAAATCCTAAAAATCCTAAAAAAATGATTGTTCTTGTGTATCATGGAAATTCTTTGAAAGGCAAGAATCAAATCATTTTCTATGGTAGAACAAAATATCTTTCATTTCCCCCTCTAATAGATTCTTTTTTTTGAGTTCAAAGGCAATGTTGTTAGGAATGTTGTTAGGTTCGCTTGAAGGTGTTTTGAAGCCGCTACCAACAGGTATCATCCCCCCCAGAACAACGTTTTCTTTTAGGCCTTTCAACCAATCGATACGCCCTAGGAGAGCTGCTTTTGCTAAAACTCGAGCGGTTTCTTGAAAACTCGCTTCGGATATGAAACTTTGAGTATTCATGGATGCTCTTGTTATTCCCAATAAGACGGCTTGGTAACAGATCGCTTCTTCCAAAGCGCGCCCCATTCGTTCCGCTCGCAACAATCCAATTAGTTCTCCGGGCGAAAAAACATTAGACATTTCATCTTCTGAAACCAACACTTTTGATGTTATTTGACGTACAATAATTTCTATATGCCTATTATGTATCTGCACCCCCTGGGATCGATAAACCTTTTGGACCTTATTAACCAAAGAGATACGACTTTGCACTATAGTTAGCTTAGCACCAATAAAGAATGCCCAAGGAATTCCAAGAATTCTTGTTATACATTTGTTCCAACCCTCAATCCTCTTTTCAAGATTCATCGATATTGAATCAATCGAACGCACTTCTAACACCTGTTCCACTTTTGGAAGACCTTGCGTTATATCACCAGATCTTGATTTTTCATATATAAATGTAACTAATGTATCTCCTTCGTAAAGGATTTCCCCGTAATGTCCATGAACAGTTGCTCCTGGAGTAGCCAAATAAGGCTTAGCTGATCGTATTACCACAGAGTCAACTTGAAGAATTAGAACTTGACCTGATTTTAAATGCGGTCCTTTTTTGGCTATACATACATTTTCACAAAGAAACTGCCCAAGACTAACGATTGTAGATGTCTCTTCACAATAATTGTAATGGAGAAAATACCAATTCAATTTGAATGGATTCAAAATGATGTTACTGCATGAATAGGGATTATAAATTTTACCATTTTCATCCAGTAAATAATATTTAAGTATTTGAAAAATCTGTTTTAAATTGTCAAGTTGCAAATAGTTCGTTACCAAGATCTGATTATGGGTTATTAAATGGGAAAATAAATCGAAATGATAAATTGGAAAGCCTGTTCCTAAGGGGCCCAACGAATTCCTAATTGGAATTAGGGGGTCCTTTTTGATTGAGTCTTTTATCACATTGGGATATTTTACATCGTTGAATGGGCCTATTCGAGAACAATTGGATGATGACAAAATTATCAAAGATTGAGATTCCTTATTTCGATTCAACAATGTATGAATAGTTCCTTGGTTTGGATTAAGGGATTCTTGAATCGTTGCCTTGGAATAGGAATAAATGGAAGAAAACGGATTGCCATTAGCGCGATCTGATCCATTCTCAGAGATCAATCCTGAACCCGGCAGATCGTTCCTTTTTCCGGTATATGAAATAGGTGACTTCGCTAAGTCGATTCTTAGAAAATCTCTAATCAAACCATTTGTCCTTATTTCAACAAAGGAAGCACAGGCCTTTTCGATCTTTTTGTCTTGGTCCCAATTCAACACTAAACAAGTCCGAACTAATTGAATACTTGTGTCCCAAATTTCAAGAATTGGGTCGTAATAAAGGATATAATTGACAACTCGAAGTTGTAGATTATCACTTTCCTGCAAGAGATCCGCTGGGAAAAGTCTTCCTAAATTTATACCATCCGTTTTTTTATATGGGACTACGGGTTGAACCAAAACAAAATACTTTTTTTCATACCTGGAAAGTTTCATTCGTTGGATATAGAGCCAATTTTTCAATTTTTTGTATTCTTTGGAATTTTGTTTTCCCCCTCCCGGTGGTATCAATCGGAATGCCTTATTTGTCTTTCCAGGAAAATGGATATCTCCAGAAAAGATTATCAGTTTAATTTTTTCTGCTTTTTTCTTCACTCGGACCAATCCACCTACCCGACTTCTTCTATTTAAAGTGATTTGTGTATCTACCCCAATAATACTATTGTGCCGTACCATTATGGAAGAAGATTCGGCCAAAATGTGGACTTCCACGGGAATAAAAAAAAATGGATTGACTTCCTTTTGATATTTTGGCCAAAATACCTTGACTCCTCGATACTCAACCAAATTCTCTTCGTTGACGATTGAATTCAGCTCTCTAGTCTCATATTTAGTAAGTCCCGAGCTCTTTCTTATATATCGAGGATCGTCGAAATAAGCAAGAATACTATTTCTACGGAGAATACCATTTCTGGGGATTTCAATTGAGATACCTGAAGAAGGTATTAGTTGGTTCTCGCCTTCTTGAATCGAGTCGAGTGGGATGATGACTCTATTTCTTCGCCTCTTTGCCAATAAATCAGAATTCCCGTCGAGAATGCCCGGATATCTGAGATTACAACGACCAGTACATGTCATTCGATTAAGTTCTGAATAATCAGGAATCCTATCTCCTTTTTTATTTTTACCAGAAAAATACGAACTAAAAAATTTGTGTCTCACTTGATTATTAGTTACTGAGGGGTTAGAAATATATCTTCGCTTAACAGAAAGAGAATAAGCGTTCATTTGATCTTGATCCTTGTGGATCGAACAGGGGCCTGGACTAGATCTCCAGGGCTCCCCTAATAATATCCATAAATGACTTGTTTTTGGTAAGAGATGAATATTACCATATGTAAATTCAGGTGCATGGTACACATCGGTATTCCAGTGCATTTCGCCCTCTGAGTCAGAATAAATATGTTTTCGAACCTTCTCTTTCAAATTCAAAGTGGATGTTCTCGCGCGAATCTCAGCAATGACTTGTTCTGATTCTACATATTGATCGTTTTGAACTAAAAGAAAACTTTTGGGCGGAATACACACATTGTGTATAATATCTTCACTCTCAATAGTTACATATAAGTCTCTAGAACATAGAAAAGCAGGATGTCCATGACGTGTACGTGTCGGATGAACCAAATCCTCATTGAATTTTATTTTTCCATTAAAAGGGGCTCGCACATGTTCTGCAGTACCCCCTGTGAATACTCCGCCAGTATGAAAAGTTCTTAATGTTAATTGAGTACCCGGTTCTCCAATAGATTGACCTGCAATAATACCTACAGCTTCTCCCAATTCGACCAGGTCGTCATGAGCTGGACTCCGGCCATAACATAATTGACAAATCCAAGATGTACTCCTACAAGTAAAGGGGGTTCGAATAGAGATTGGTTGTGCTCTAAAAGTTATGAATCTATTGACAAGTCCAACCCCAATATCTTGATTTCTAGTAGCAATGCATCGCGAACCTATATATATATCATCTGCTAATACACGGCCAATTAATGTTTGGATAAAAATCCTGTCCGCCATCATTCCATTTCGAGGACTTACAGAAATACCGCGAACGGTGCCACAATCTGTTCGACGTACAACAATGTGTTGCACTACTTCAACAAGTCTGCGCGTGAGATATCCTGCATCTGATGTTCGGATAGCGGTATCCACAACTCCTTTACGGGCTCCGTAGCAAGAAATAATATATTCTGTTAAAGAGAGTCCTTCGCGTAAATTGCTTTGAATGGGTAAATCAATCATTTGTCCTTGGGGATCCGACATTAATCCTCTCATACCTACTAATTGATGTACCTGAGACGCATTTCCTCTGGCTCCCGAAAAAGACATTATATGGACTGGATTAAAAGGATCGGTCATCCGAAAATTAGGAGTCATTTCTTGTCGCAAATATTCACTTGTGGCATACCATATCTCGATTGATTGACGTAATTTTTCTACCGCGTGTACATTCCCATAATGATGGTGTTTTTCCAAAAGAACACTTTGTTGTTCAGCGTCTTGAACGAGCCATCTTTTAGAAGGTATTGTTAAAAGATCATCAATTCCTAATGAAATGGATGCGGCGGTCGCTTGTCGGAAACCCAGAGTCTTTACTTGATCCAGGATATGTGATGTATATCCTATTCCATAGTGATCAATAAATCGACTAATAAGTCGTTTCATGGCAGTTCCGTCTATCACTTTATTGTGAAAGACCTGAGTGGGCCGTTCTGCCATCAGTACCTCCATATTGCGTTGCGCTGAGTAGAATTTGACAATGGGTTTGAGTCAGTGATTGGAAAACTTCCTTTTCTAGATCTTGATTCACGTAGAAATTCCGCATTTCTAGTCCTAGTTAACCCGGTGAGACTCGAATTCGCGCTGGTAGCATAGAATTATAACAGCCCTGCCAAAACCCCTGTATGGCTTCTTCTATTTCTCGATAAAGAGAAATATGACCAAGAGTGGTTCGAATATATATATAAAGAATTTCTTTTTTTATACTTCTTACTATTAGATAGTGTCCATAAATCTCATAATAGGTCCCCAAAGATTCATAGTGAATTTCGATAGGAGCTTCTCTTGCAGCAATAACACGTTGATCTAGTCGCCACCGCAGCCACAAAGGACTACCTAAATTGATTCGTTTTTGCCGATAAGCTCCAATTGCATCATAGGCATTACAAAAAAAGGGTTCTTTTTTTTTTGTATACTTATAGTTATTATCTTCATTTTGATAGTTTCTACGATTACATGGATTATACCTATTTACACAAATACCCCGACGATTTCCACTCGTTAAGACATAGAGTCCACTAAGCATATCTTGAGTTGGTGCAGAAATGGGATCTCCAATAGTTGGAGACAAAAGATTCATATGAGAAAACATAAGTAAACGTGCCTCTGCTTGCGCCTCTAAAGATAAAGGCACATGAACAGCCATTTGATCCCCGTCAAAGTCTGCATTGAAGCCCTTACAAACTAATGGATGTAAACAAATAGCACGCCCTTCCACTAAAACGGGGAGGAATGCCTGTATACCTAATCTATGCAGAGTAGGCGCTCTATTCAGCAATACAGGATGGTCATCCAGAATTTCTTGAAGTATTTCCCATACAATAGGTTTTTTTTTCCGAATTTGACTCTTAGCAACTCCTATGTTCGAAGCAAGATGTTTTCTAATTAGGTCACGAATTACAAA
>ERZ780027.97-NODE-97-length-19525-cov-4.24843_pt1:0-2500 | contig 19525 bp, 12 predicted proteins | sample MGYA00511860_ERZ780027 | MGnify/ENA primary metagenome ERZ780027 (study PRJEB29588, sample SAMEA2143295) | human gut metagenome | biome: human gut; feature: human-associated habitat; material: faeces | place: Denmark | collected 2008/2010 ... | reverse complement strand
CAGCATCTCTTTCCTTTATCAGGGGTTCTACCAATTGATATCTTTCCAAAAAGAATTCAAAGTCAATTTCTTGATTTGTATCTTCAATTTTTGGAAACTTAGAAAGCTCTTCTGCCAAACCCTGATCAATGAACCTACAAAATCCTTCAAACTGTATCTGATTAAATCCAGGTATTGTGGACATTGCGTCTATCCCGGATTATTTTGAAATTGTATTTATATTCATCCATATCGAATTCTAAAAAAAAAAAGGAAATACCATTTTGGCTGGCTCATTATCCATCAAAGAAAATCCTATAGGTCTAGCAATGATGGAATTTCGATTCTATGAATCTTTGACTGGAATCTATGAGATAGGTGAAATAAAAATGGATACTGAACTTATTTTAAGAAATGCAACCGGAACGGAATTGATAAAACAGTCCTAGAAACAGAATTCTACCATTTAGGCTTACTCTGCTTTGGGATTTTTTTTTAGAATATCAAAATTGATTCAGTTTATTATTCAGTTTCTTATATTATAATGTATAACGGTATTGAAATTCTAATCTACTTGAATATTGAATATCATAAAACTATATGAATGTTGTATTTATTAACTTAACGTTAACGCGCGGATATACCTAATCTATATTTCCGTCTTCTCTCTTCTTTTATTGCCCTCCTGTCCTGTCGTCAATTGACAGTATGACGTAGGGCGCAATATAATTGAAGTGGTCAAATCCTATTTTGGTAAAGCAAGCACCTTGAAGTAAAGGATCTTGGATCCAGACCCTTTTGTGAATGAGAAAGATAAAGACGATAAAGACCAATGAAATCGCGTTTTCAGATTGTAAATGGTAAAGTTTGATTACCATTAACCTCCAGAATAGTTAACGAGTTTTTCGGTTTGATTCATCTCCTAAAGGCGGCTCTCGCCCTGAGTTATTTTAAGTTAAGAAGTTAAGGCGGCCTTAGGCATTAATTACCTATGGTATTCTTCTTATTACCTATTGTATTTCTAGTGCTTTTTTATTAGAGGTGGCCGGGACCTATTATTTCGAGTTTCTTTTTGAATCAAGGTGGCCATAGGCCCCTATGGTCCAGCGGTTACGACCTCTCTTTTTCACGGAGAAAACGAGGGTTCAAGTCCCTCTGGGGGTATACTAAGACTCAAGACGATAGGAGTGGGATTTTCTATCAAGTGATCTATATTTGTCAAGTCCTTCTAATAGTCTACTCAGTGGGACTTTGTATTTTAGATCAAGTGATATGTATTTATCAAATCTGCCTGGGGACAATATTGTGGAACGTCTAAAATAAATTAGGCGTTGGGTCGATGCCCGAGTGGTTAATGGGGACGGACTGTAAATTCGTTGACAATATGTCTACGCTGGTTCAAATCCAGCTCGGCCCAACAATTTGTCAATCTACTATCAGATGGTAGAACACTCTTGTTCTTAATAAATACCTGATACGAGAGAATAAAAAGGAATCCAAAATTTCTGCTAGATCTCTTCTTATTTCCCTGGGATTGTAGTTCAATAGGCAAGAGCACCGCCCTGTCAAGGCGGACGTTGCGGGTTCGAGCCCCGTCAGTCCCGACGGATCCAATAAGTACATCAATTCGCCTCTCCATGAAATCTGTGAAAGAAGGGACAGAGAGCATAATTGAATTCCGAAGGGGTTTCCCTTCTTTTTTTCAGGATTCTGTCGAAGAAAGAACAAACCCTAAACTAAAATGAAAATAACTAAAATAGTGAAGTTGATAGAATATTCCATCTTTTCTCCTGCGACTCATCTTTCTCATACTTCCTTGTCTTCCAAAGAAATTTAGATAATTAAAATTTAGAACCTAATTCCTCTCTTTTTCCACTTCGTTTGTATTGTTTGTTGGGGTTTTGTAGTTCGGACGGCCGGTTAGATTTCGTTTCGTTTGATGGTTCTATAAGGAAGACCTAAGGTAGGTTATAGAAAAGAAAGAACAGAAAAGAAGGATACAGAAAGTAAAGCAACTTTTGGTTGGTCCGGGAATCCAAGATTGGATTTGGTATGGATAAAAGATGTTCGTATGTTATACTATTCAATTCTCGACGACGAATTAATTTAATAGCTCAGATATTATTATTCATGATATTGATCCGATTCAAGATCATCGATAGGTAATGCATTCATTGAATTGACAGGTGAAAGATTTATCATCTCTATGGGATTAAATCCCGAGTTATTGTGAAATAAAAAAACGATGAGATTATGGAAGTAAATATTCTTGCATTTATTGCTACTGCACTGTTCATTTTAGTTCCTACTGCTTTTCTACTTATAATTTACGTAAAAACAGTCAGTCAAAATGATTAATTACTTTAAATGAAACTTGACTTCTGAATTCTTATCAATAGTTGAAGAAATCAAATGAAAAGTATTCTATTTTTACGTCTTAAATGAAATCAACGGGCTATCATCGGCGGTCTTCTATGAGATCCGAGAGTATGGTAAGTAAGAAATAAATTTCTTACTTACC
>ERZ780027.64-NODE-64-length-24455-cov-4.41922_pt1 | contig 24455 bp, 20 predicted proteins | sample MGYA00511860_ERZ780027 | MGnify/ENA primary metagenome ERZ780027 (study PRJEB29588, sample SAMEA2143295) | human gut metagenome | biome: human gut; feature: human-associated habitat; material: faeces | place: Denmark | collected 2008/2010 ... | reverse complement strand
AGAGCGTCGTGGAGATTATCTGGGTAAAACGATTCAGGTGATTCCGCATATCACGGATGAAATCAAACGGAATGTAAAACTGCTCGGTAACAAATACAAATTCGATTTTGTCATCACCGAGATCGGTGGTACGGTAGGCGATATCGAGTCACTCCCCTACCTCGAAAGTATCCGTCAGTTGAAGTGGGAACTCGGTAAGAATGCTCTTTGCGTGCACCTGACTTATGTCCCGTATCTTGCTGCCGCCGGAGAATTGAAAACTAAACCGACTCAACACTCGGTGAAGGAACTCCAAAGTGTGGGTATCCAGCCAGATGTACTGGTACTGCGTGCCGAACACCCGTTAAGCGACGGATTGCGCAAGAAAGTGGCACAATTCTGTAATGTGGATGATAAAGCTGTAGTGCAATCTATCGACGCAGAAACAATCTACGAGGTTCCTATTCTGATGCAGGCACAAGGCTTGGATAGCACCATTCTCGAAAAAATGGGACTGCCGGTAGGAGAAACTCCGGGGCTCGGTCCATGGCGTAAATTCTTGGAACGCCGCCACGCAGCTGAGACCAAAGAGCCTATCAACATCGCATTGGTCGGAAAATATGACTTGCAGGATGCTTACAAATCTATTCGTGAAGCATTGTCGCAGGCCGGTACTTACAACGACCGTAAAGTGGAAGTACATTTCGTAAACAGCGAAAAGCTGACGGACGAGAATGTGGGTGAAGCCTTGAAAGGTATGGCGGGTGTCATGATCGGACCGGGATTCGGCCAACGGGGTATTGACGGTAAGTTTGTAGCTATCAAATATACACGTACACATGATATTCCGACTTTCGGAATCTGTCTGGGGATGCAATGTATCGCCATCGAATTTGCCCGCAACGTATTGGGATATACAGACGCCAACTCACGCGAAATGGATGAGAAGACTCCGCACAACGTGATTGATATCATGGAAGAGCAGAAAGCGATCACCAATATGGGCGGAACCATGCGTTTGGGTGCTTACGAGTGTGTATTGCAGAAAGGCTCTAAAGCATATCAGGCATACGGAGAGGAACATATTCAGGAACGCCACCGTCACCGTTACGAGTTCAATAATGACTACAAGGAACAGTACGAAGCTGCCGGTATGAAATGTGTAGGTATCAATCCCGAATCGGATCTGGTGGAAATCGTAGAAATTCCGACATTGAAATGGTTCGTAGGTACGCAGTTCCATCCGGAATATGGAAGCACGGTACTGAACCCGCACCCGTTGTTCGTGGCGTTTGTGAAAGCGGCTATCGAAAACGAAAAGTAATTAGTAATTTGTAATTAAAATAAGAATGGATAAAAATACCATCACAGGTCTCGTTTTAATAGGTATATTGTTAGTAGGATTCAGCTTTCTGAGCCGTCCCAGTGAGGAGCAGATAGCTGCGCAAAAAAGATACTACGATTCTATCGCTCTTGTACAACAGCAGGAAGAGGCACTGAAAGCAAAAACGGAGGCAGCACTGGCTAACAGCAAGAAAGAGGCGGCATCTGCTGCCGATTCATCCTCCCTGTTTTTCAAGGCATTGCAGGGAACAGACTCTAAAGTCAGTATCCAAAACAATGTAGCGGAAATCACTTTCACAACCAAAGGCGGACGTGTCTATTCGGCCATGCTGAAGGATTACATGGCACAGGACAAGAAGACACCGGTTGTACTGTTTGACGGTGACGATGCATCGATGAATTTCAACTTCTATAATAAGGAAGGAGCTATCCAGACAAAGGATTATTTCTTTGAAGTGGCAAACAAGACGGATAGCAGTGTGGTCATGCGTCTGGCGGCAGATAGCGCAAGTTATATCGACTTTATCTACACGTTGAAACCGGACAGCTATCTGATGAACTTTGAAATCAAGGCGACAGGTATGACAGACAAATTGGCAAACACCAATTATGTGGATATCGATTGGTCACAGCGTGCCCGCCAACTGGAAAAAGGATTCACTTACGAAAACCGCTTGGCAGAGCTTACTTATAAGATCAAAGGAGATGATGTGGATAATCTGTCGGCAGCCAAAGACGACAGCAAGACACTGGAAAACCGCATTGACTGGGTAGCTTTCAAGAACCAGTTCTTTTCATCGGTATTCATTGCCGAGCAGGACTTCGATAAGGTTTCCGTGAAATCAAGAATGGAGCAACAGGGAAGCGGATATATCAAAGATTATTCTGCTGAAATGAATACTTTCTTCGATCCATCGGGTAAAGAACCGACAGAGATGTATTTCTATTTTGGTCCGAACCACTTCAAAACGTTGAAAGCATTGGATAAGGGACGTGACGAAAAATGGGAATTGAACAGACTGGTATACTTAGGGTGGCCGTTAATCCGCTGGATCAATCAGTTTATCACGATTAACGTATTCGACTGGCTGTCGGGCTGGGGCTTGAGCATGGGTATCGTGTTGTTGATTCTGACCATCATGGTGAAGGTTGTGGTTTATCCGGCTACGTGGAAGACCTATATGTCATCTGCCAAGATGCGTGTACTGAAACCGAAAATCGACGAAATCAACAAGAAATATCCGAAGCAGGAAGATGCAATGAAGAAACAGCAGGAAGTGATGAGCCTTTACAGCCAGTACGGGGTAAGCCCGATGGGCGGCTGTCTGCCGATGTTATTGCAATTCCCTATCCTGATGGCTTTGTTCATGTTCGTGCCGAGTGCTATCGAGCTGCGTCAACAGAGTTTCTTGTGGGCGGACGACCTCTCTACTTATGACGCTATCATCACATTCCCGTTCCATATCCCGTTCTTGGGCAACCACCTCAGTTTGTTCTGCTTGCTGATGACGGTGACTAATATTCTGAATACGAAGTACACAATGTCTATGCAGGATAATGGAGCGCAACCGCAAATGGCGGCTATGAAATGGATGATGTATCTGATGCCGATTATGTTCCTGTTTGTCTTGAACGATTATCCGTCAGGTTTGAACTACTACTACTTCGTGTCGACCTTGATTAGCGTAGGTACCATGATTTTGCTTCGCAAAACGACTGACGAAACAAAATTGCTGGCTATCCTGGAAGCGAAAAAGAAAGACCCGAAACAAATGAAAAAGACCGGATTTGCTGCCCGCCTGGAGGCAATGCAAAAACAACAAGAGTTATTGCAGCAGCAAAGACAGAATAAGAAATAAGGAAGAAAATCCTATTATATTCTGAAAGAGCCGGACATCCTACTTGGGTTGCCCGGCTTTCTTTCTCTAAAAATGAAATAAGATGAAAACAAAATATACTTATAAACAAATTTGGACAATAGCCTACCCTATCCTCATCAGTCTGATCATGGAGCAAATGATCGGTATGACGGATACTGCTTTTCTGGGACGTGTCGGGGAAATTGAACTGGGCGCGTCCGCCATTGCCGGTGTATATTATCTGGCTATTTTCATGATGGCATTCGGATTCAGTATCGGTGCGCAAATATTAATTGCCCGCCGTAACGGAGAAGGAAACTACAAGGAAATAGGACCGATCTTCTATCAGGGAATCTATTTCCTGCTGGCTGTTGCCGTCATTCTATTCACGCTGTCCATCGTATTTTCACCACATATTCTAAGGAATATCATTTCGTCACCACATATTTATGATGCAGCCGAAAGTTATATCCATTGGCGTGTATATGGTTTCTTTTTCTCGTTTGTCATGGTGATGTTCCGTGCATTCTTTGTTGGTACGACACAAACAAAGACACTGACTCTGAACTCCATTGTTATGGTGCTTTCGAATGTGGTATTCAACTATATCCTGATTTTCGGTAAGTTCGGTTTCCCGCAACTGGGAATTGCCGGTGCCGCTATCGGTTCTTCATTGGCAGAAATGGTATCGGTGATTTTCTTTATCATTTATACCTGGAAGCGGATTGACTGCAAGAAATATGCATTGAATATATTACCCAAATTCCAGAGAAAGACATTGAAGCGGATTCTCAATGTTTCGGTGTGGACGATGATTCAGAATTTTGTTTCTTTGTCCACCTGGTTCATGTTCTTCCTGTTCGTAGAACATTTGGGAGAACGCTCACTGGCTATCGCCAATATTATCCGCAACGTATCGGGAATACCGTTTATGATTGCAATGGCTTTTGCCGCCACCTGCGGTTCGCTGGTCAGCAACCTCGTCGGGGCGGGCGAACAAGATTGTGTTCGAGGGACCGTCAGACAACATATCCGTATCGGATACGTATTCGTATTGCCGATATTGATTTTCTTCTGTCTGTTTCCCGACCTGATTCTGAGTATTTACACGGATATGCCGGATCTAAGGGCTGCCTCTGTACCTTCATTATGGGTGTTGTGCTCCGCTTATCTGGTGTTAGTACCCGCCAATGTCTATTTCCAATCGGTATCCGGTACGGGAAATACGCGGACTGCATTGGCTATGGAACTTTGCGTATTGGCAATTTATGTAGCCTATGCCACGTACTTCATTCTCTATCTGAAAATGGATGTCGCTTTTTCTTGGACAACGGAAAGCGTGTATGGTACTTTCATTCTGCTCTTCTGTTATCAATACATGAAGAAAGGAAACTGGCAGAAAAAGAAAATCTAAATTCTTTTTTCACTATCTTCGCAAGGAAATAAACATTTTATAAAATATATGAGACAAGCTAATTTATTTATGATGTCGGCAGCAATGTTGTTAGCTGCCTGCGGAGGAACCAAAGACGCAGGCAAAACGGATCAGGTGCTTATCGAGAAATCGGATATCAAGATCGAAGGGAAGCGCATGACTCCCGAAGCACTTTGGGCTATGGGACGTATCGGCGGATTCGCCGTATCGCCCGACGGAAAGAAGATCGCGTATACGGTAGCGTATTGCAGTGTGCCGGAGAACAAGAGTAACCGCGAAGTATTTGTAATGAATGCAGATGGAAGCGATAACCTACAAATTACCCACACTCCTTATCAAGAGAATGAGGTGACTTGGATAAAAGGGGGCAGCAAACTAGCATTCCTAAGCAATGACAGCGGTAGTAGCCAGCTTTATGAAATGAATCCGGATGGTAGCGAACGCAGACAACTGACTAACTACGACGGAGATATCGAGGGATTTTCCATCTCACCGGATGGCAAAAAGCTTTTGTTTATCTCACAAGTAAAGACTAAAGACAGCACAGTAGATAAGTATCCGGATTTACCTAAAGCTACGGGTATCATCGTTACCGACCTGATGTACAAGCATTGGGATGAATGGGTCACGATGGCACCGCATCCGTTCATTGCAGATTTTGATGGAAACAGTATTTCCAATGTCATAGATATTTTGGACGGCGAACCGTATGAAAGTCCGATGAGACCTTGGGGGGGTATCGAACAACTTGCCTGGAATACGACTTCGGATAAGGTGGCCTATACTTGTCGTAAAAAAACCGGACTGGAATATGCAATCTCTACGAATTCGGACATTTATATTTATGACCTGAATACAAAGAAAACGGAGAATATAACGGAAGAGAACAAAGGATACGATACCAATCCGCAATATTCACCGGATGGGAAGTATATTGCCTGGCAGAGCATGGAACGTGACGGATACGAAGCTGATCTGAACCGTCTGTTCATCATGAACCTGGAAACTGGCGAGAAGCGTTTTGTGAGCAAAGCGTTCGAATCGAATGTAGATGCTTTTGTCTGGGGAGCAGATGCTAAAGTGATCTATTTCACAGGTGTATGGCATGGAGAATCACAAATTTATGCGCTTGACCTGGCAAATGATTCGGTAAAGGCTATTACTTCAGGGATGTATGATTACGAAGGGGTAGCTCTTTTCGGAGATAAGCTGATTGCGAAACGTCATTCAATGAGTATGGGTGATGAGATTTACACTGTGGCACTGGATGGTTCTACCACTCAACTGACACAGGAGAACAAACAAATCTATGACCAGCTGGAAATGGGTAAAGTGGAAGGTCGCTGGATGAAAACAACAGATGGTAAACAGATGTTGACATGGGTGATTTATCCTCCACAGTTTGATCCGAACAAGAAATATCCGACTTTGCTGTTCTGTGAAGGAGGTCCGCAGAGTCCGGTAAGCCAGTTCTGGTCTTATCGCTGGAACTTCCAGATTATGGCAGCTAATGATTATATCATCGTTGCTCCGAACCGTCGCGGTTTGCCGGGATTCGGTGTGGAATGGAACGAACAGATTAGTGGCGATTACGGTGGCCAGTGTATGAAGGATTACTTCACTGCTATCGATGAAATGGCAAAAGAGCCGTATGTGGACAAAGATCGTCTGGGATGCGTAGGTGCCAGCTTCGGAGGATTCTCTGTATATTGGTTGGCCGGACATCACGACAAACGGTTCAAAGCGTTCATTGCTCATGATGGTATCTTCAACATGGAAATGCAGTATCTGGAAACTGAAGAAAAATGGTTTGCCAACTGGGATATGGGAGGCGCATACTGGGAAAAACAGAATCCGGTGGCACAGCGTACGTTTGCCAACTCTCCTCACCTATTCGTAGAGAAATGGGATACTCCTATTCTCTGTATCCATGGAGAAAAAGACTACCGTATTCTGGCTAATCAGGCTATGGCTGCTTTTGATGCTGCCGTGATGCGTGGTGTTCCTGCAGAGCTGCTGATTTATCCGGATGAAAACCACTGGGTATTGAAGCCACAGAATGGAGTGTTATGGCAGCGCACATTCTTTGAATGGTTGGATAAATGGGTAAAGAAAGCGCCGTCCAAATAAAAACGGTGCATATTCCTATAAAGTAAAAGGAAGGCTCTGTTCTCAATCTACTTGAGTTCAGAGCCTTCCCCATTACATTCAACCAAAATCCGCTAATTTTTACCTCGAATAAATATTTTCAATTTCTACAATATACATCTTATGGAAACCTCCATGAGCACCACCATACCACTTTTCTATTGATTCTTTATCCAGAAAACATTCCGGTTTGATAGCGTCAGCATAAAGTTTCTTACATTCCAGGCTCAAACGTGCCTGCTCGAACAGGACATTACCTTTTTCTGTAAATACAGGTTTCAATCCGGTTTCTTTTACTTTATCTATATTACGTCCCGACTTGGAACCACAAACAGCGTGAATCTTCTTATTTTCTTCTCCTAAGAAAGAAAGTGTCAGGTGATCGTTCTCCTCTAAAAACTCGTATGTATACCGTTCGGGACGGATAAAGACGAAAGCAACCGGTTTATTCCACAACCAGCCAATGCCACCCCAACTTGCTGTCATGGTGTTAAACTTCTCTTTTGTTCCCGCCGTTACGAGCATCCACTCTTTTCCGATTGCTTCGAAAAAGTTTTCTTTCAGGTCTTTTACTTCTAATTTCTTCATCTCTTTATTCGTATCTAAGTATTCTTATTTCTGTTTCTTCAATTTCACGATCTCTCCCAAATAAGGAATTTCCACAGAGATCTTCCGTTTCTTTGCCTCTGTTGCAAAGACTTTCGGGGGATCATGCAAAGGCTCGTCAGACAAATCGAATGTGCCATAATGCATGGGGATAGTAAGTCCTGCATGCATTTCTTCGGCAGCAGTCAAAGACTCGTGAGGCGATATATGATTGGGACGCATAAACCAGCGAGGTTTATATGCCCCGATGCCTAACAAAGCATAATCAGGTGCTCCGAACAGATCGGGGATTTCACGAAAGTGGCTGGAATAACCTGTGTCACCACTGTAATAAAGGGAGATTCCATCTCCTTGCAGCATGAAGGCTCCCCACAATCGCTGGCCGCCATCGCGTACGGAGCGTTTGCTCCAGTGTTGTGCCGGTAGAAAAGCAATCTTCAATCCCTCATCTTCCATTTGTTGATACCATCCGGCTTCAATCACCTTCATTTCAGGAAACCATCCCTGAATCAGTTCACCGGTTCCCAATCCACAAAAGAGTTTCATTTGCGGGTTATTCTTCAATAGGCGTGCTATACTCTTCTTGTCCAGATGATCGAAATGGTCATGGCTGACAAGTAGATAATCAATCCCTGTAAATATGTCAGGATTAGCAGGAAACTCGCTCTGTCTCTTCACAAAAGGAATACTGCCGAACACAGGATCGAACATGATTCGTTTACCTGCTAATTGCAGAAAGAAAGAATTATGTCCGAGCCATATCAGGGAATCTCCTACCACCGCATCCAATGAACGGAGGTAACAAACTTTCGGATCCCATTTCACCGTTTTCTTCTCCTTGCGTTGAGGATTGGGCGAAAGACGCCATTTCAGTACACTCCCCATCCCCGGACGGAAGCGATGCTGCCGATTAAAAAAACGCCCGCGCACCATCGGATTTCCTCTCCAATAAGGGTTGACTGTCGCTAAACGTTCGTTTCTCCTAAAACATATATGTTCACCCATTTTTATTTCCTGAATACGTATTTACAAACTTACTAAAAATTTCTCGATTTACGATGAATTAGAGTAAACAAAAAATGTACCCCGGACACACTATCGGGGTACATTTACTTATAAAAGAATAAATATTATCCTTTTTTTTAATAGAATGAGACTTCGTTAAGAGCAGTGCAAGCCGTACAAAGGCAGTTGCCAGCCAAGAGCTGAAAGATTAATAATCATTATGACTGCACCCAATATCCATAGAATCAATAGCGACCATTTCAAGCCTGTTCCCATCGGTGACCAATGGAATAATTGCCGCAAGATAGTATACAAGAAAGCTCCTAACGGAATACCGATGAGAGCAACTCCGGCAATCGTACCTAGCAGTGTCATCATTGGAGATACGGAAGCACCCGGCATCCAGTCGATGGCAGGCAGCATCTCGTAAAGCAGTGCTCCTCCGCTAACTACCACGGCAATTGCTGCAAACACCAATACTACCAGTACAACGGCCAGTACGAACAAGACAGGGCAGCAAAGAATAACAAGAGCTACCAGAAATATTTTAAAGAGAACAGCAGCAATGGAAACAAATACATCGCCTATCTTTTGAAGAAAGGTACGAGGTTTGCCGGAATTCATATAGTTGTTGACTCCGTCCGCTACGCGTTCGAAACCGTCTGTCACTGTTTTGCCAATATTCTCAATGGTCACTGCTTCTCCACGCATACTCAATTTTTCCGCAGCAGTACGGGCTTCCGGAATAACGATCCATCCGATAATATAAAGTATAATCATCGGGCAATAAGGTACAAATACCAGGATAATCATCAATATACGCACTAATGTGATATCCCAACCGAAGTAAGCTGCCAATCCTGCCGCTACGCCTCCCAACAATTTATTATCCGGATCACGAAACCAACGGCGTTGAGCAGCGGTTTGCGTACTGCCTTGATTAGCGGACGATGTTTGTTCCGTTCTTTTCTGTGAGTCCATATCCTCATCAGCAATTCCAAAGTCTTCCGGTTTGCCGACACGGGCGATAATTTCTTCTACATCCGAAACTGTGATGACCTGTTTCCCTTCAGTTACTTTCTCGGCAAACAGTTCGGCAATACGCATTTCAATATCGTTTACGATCTCTTCCGCACCCTCCTGTTTACGAAAGTAATGTTTGAGGTTAGACAGATAATTGTCTAACAATCGGTAGGCATCATCATCTATATGATAGACAATTCCTCCTAAATTTATGGTCAATGTCTTTTTCATTTTTATTTCTTCTTTTTCGGATTATCTATTGGCAATATGATTCACTGTTTCATTGAGTTCTTTCCAGGAAATTTCAAGTTCTCCCAAAAAGACTTCTCCCTGTTCGGTCAATTTATAGTATTTGCGGGGAGGTCCTTGGGTAGATTCTACCCATTCATAACTTAACAGGTCGTCATTTTTCAGACGGGTAAGCAATGGATACAAGGTGCCTTCCACCACGATCAGTTGGGCTTCTTTCAATTTTTGAATGATATCAGAAGCATAAGAGGGTTCCTTGTGTAGCAAAAGCATGATGCAATATTCAAGCATACCTTTCCTCATCTGTGATTTTACATTGTCTACTTTCATTATTCACTTCTTTTAGATACACAAATATATGCATTACTTTAGTACCTTGCATTACAAAGTACTATAAATTAATAATAATTAAAACATTAGAGACTCTCCACCTTATTATAAAAAGAAATAATGGCTATATTTGTGCCCATTAAATAATAGATATGTTTACAATTCGAAAAGCAACAGTAGCCGATTGCGAGCTTATTCATAAGATGGCAAAGGAGGTATTCCCCGCCACCTACAAGGAAATTTTATCTCCCGAACAACTGGATTATATGATGGACTGGATGTATGCTCCTTCCAATGTGCGTAAACAAATGGAGGAAGAAGGACATGTGTACTCCATTGCTTATAAGGAGAATGAACCATGCGGATACGTTTCCATTCAACAACAGGAGAAAGATGTATTCCATCTTCAGAAGATATATGTCCTCCCACGTTTTCAGGGCACGCATTGCGGCAGTTTTTTATTCAAGGAAGCAATCAAGTGTATCAAAGAAATACACCCGGAACCTTGTTTGATGGAGCTCAACGTAAATCGTAATAATAAGGCTTTGCAGTTTTACGAGCACATGGGAATGAGAAAGTTGCGAGAAGGTGATTTCCCGATTGGTAACGGGTATTATATGAATGATTATATTATGGGACTGGATATTTGATATACAAAAATGCCCCGGAACATTTATAATACTTGTTCCGGGGCATTTTGTTTATTTAATTAATGGCAAGATTTTATTTCGCTACACGCTCCAGCCATTTTACCATTGAAAGCATTACAATCATGGAAGCACCTGTTGCTCCTACAAATACCAACCAACAAGCCCAAATAGGAACAGTTGTATAAAGAATACCACCGATAAACAACAGTGAGTTACCCACAGCTGTCGCAGCCAACCAGCAACCTTGCATCAATCCTTGCAAATGAGGAGGGGCTACTTTAGATACAAATGATAATCCCAGAGGAGAGATGAACAGTTCGGCAACCGTAAGAATGAAATACAGGCCGATCATAATCCATGGAGTAACACGGATAGCATTGATTTCAGCAGCACTCATAGTACCCAACACCTCTTTCGAAGGCAATGTAAAGGAGAATACCATCAAGAATACATACGCTAATGCGGCAATACCCATACCGATGGCAATCTTCATCGGGGTAGAAGGTTCCTTACCATTCTTTTTCATTGAGCCGAACATCCACATAATAAATGGGGTCAGGAATACAACGAAGAATGGATTAACGCTCTGGAATATTTCAGCTCCCTTGATCTGCGTAAAACCTAAGTCGATATTAATCACACTTAAATCCACATAGTCACGGGCAAAATAGGTCAAAGAATAACCATTCTGATGGAAAGATAACCAGAAGAAAATAACAACACCGAATACAGCAAACAGGGCATAGATACGCTGTCTTATTTCAGTAGCACTCATCCGAATTTCTTCTTTATTCACCATTGTCGCTCCTTTATCTGTTTTTGCTTTCGTTGCCGGATCCGGGAAGCGCTTCTTATTTGCCATATAAATAATCAACGAAATAATCATAGCACCGATAGCAGCCATAAAGGCATATTGGAAACCGCGATTAAATACATCAAGGTAATTATTTACAAATACGCCCATATCTGTTACATGAGTTTTATCCAAGACAACACTGTTAGCTAACGTAGTCAGATTTTCCATAGCCTGTGGAGCCATATCTTTTCCTTTTTCCAAATATTGATGACATAACTCCGGCAAAGTGGCATCATAATCAAAGTTATTCACTTTCAACCACCAGTTACGCACACCGATAGCAATAAACGGTGCAAAAACAGCACCGATATTAATAAACATATAAAATATCTGGAAACCGGCATCACGAAGATTGGAATATTTAGGATCATCATACATCTGACCTACCAGAGCTTGCAGGTTTCCTTTAAACAAGCCGTTACCAAAAGCAATCACTAAAAGTCCGAAACAAGTCAGCCCCAAATAAAGAGCCATATTAGGAACCGGAGTAGGAGTAGGAATGGCAATAATCAAATAACCGACAGCCATCAGTATTAATCCCACCAAAATAGTGCCTTTGAAATTTTTCGTCTTATCAGCAATAACACCTCCCGCTAAAGCTAAAATATAAATGGATGCGTAAAATGCGGAATAGATGTATCCGGTAGTCGTCTCGGACAATCCGAATTTCGCTGAAATAAATAACGTCAAAATCGCCATCATAATATAGAAGCCAAAACGCTCTCCCATATTAGCTAAAGCCGCAGCAATCAGACCTTTAGGGTGTTTACTGAACATAGATATAAGTTTTTAGAATTAATAATTGATTGAATTAAATAAATATTTCTTGCAAATATATACTTTTTCCTGAGTTTTTGCACAAATAATTTGTAAAACTAGTCTTCAAACAAACGACAAGTTTCCGCTCCGGATTCACGAATCAAATCGTCCGGAGCTATTTTTATTTGAAGCCCTCTTGTGCCGGCACTTACATAAATATACGGGAATTTCCGGCAAGTCTCATGAATATAGGTCGGAAAATGCTTCTTCATACCAATAGGGGAACAACCGCCACGAATATATCCGGTAAGCGGCAATAGCTCTTTCATAGGTATCAGGTCGCATTTCTTATTGCCGAAACCCTTAGCCGCCAATTTCAAATCGACTTCGTGCTCTCCCGGAATAACACATACAAAATATCCGTTCTTATCACCGTGCAAAACAAGCGTCTTGAATACTTGTTCAATATTCTCACCCAAACTGGCTGCCACATGCACGGCACTTAAATCATTCTCGTCTACTTCGTATGGGATTAACTCATATATTATTTTTGCTTTATCCAACAAGCGGGCAGCATTTGTTTTATTAATTTTCATCTTCTATAAATTGGCATTTATTATTCAGATCATCAAGGTCACCATTCTTTGCAAAATCAAAGTCCTAATTCTTCGCGAAGAAACCTAGGTGTATATCCTTTAGAGCTCTTCGCAACTTCTTCGGGTGTCCCGCAACTAAGGAGTTCTCCCCCGCCTTTACCACCTTCCGGCCCCATATCGATGATATAATCCGCCATTTTTATAACGTCCAGATTATGCTCGATAACGATAACTGTATTACCTTTATCAACTAGTTTGTTCAATACTCCCATCAGCACCCGTATATCCTCAAAATGAAGTCCGGTAGTCGGCTCATCCAAAATATAAAGTGTTTTGCCTGTATCTCTCTTCGACAGTTCCGTAGCCAGTTTCACACGCTGGCTCTCGCCACCGGAAAGAGTGGTAGAAGATTGACCTAACTTAATATAGCCCAATCCGACATCTTGCAGAACTTTAATTTTATTGAGAATCTGCGGAACATTTTCAAAGAATTCCACAGCACGATTGATTGTCATATCCAGCACATCGGCAATGGATTTCCCCTTAAAACGGACTTCCAACGTCTCGCGGTTGTAACGTTTGCCATGACATACTTCACAGGGCACATATACATCCGGAAGGAAGTTCATTTCAATCGTCTTATAACCGTTTCCCGAACACGCTTCGCAACGCCCGCCCGCTACATTGAAGGAGAAACGTCCCGGCTTGTAACCACGAATCTTAGCTTCCGGCAATCCAACGAACAAATTACGAATGTCCGAAAATACGCCTGTGTAAGTAGCCGGGTTGGAACGAGGAGTACGTCCCAACGGGGACTGGTCAACGTCCACCACCTTATCTATATATTCCAGCCCTTCAATAGAATCGTACTCCAAAGGATCTTGCAAAGAACGGTAGAATTTCTGTGAAAGAATCGGTTGCAAGGTTTCATTAATCAAGGTGGATTTTCCACTTCCCGATACTCCTGTTACGCAAATCAATTTGCCTAACGGGAACTCCACATCTACATTTTTCAGGTTATTTCCTTTCGCTCCTTTCAACAAGATAGACTTTCCGTTTCCTTTTCTGCGTTTGGCTGGAACTTCTATCTTCATCTGTCCGTTCAAGTATTGCGAAGTCATTGTACTGGTTTTCAGCATCTCTTGTGGAGTGCCTGCAAAAACCACTTCCCCACCAAGACGACCGGCCTTCGGCCCCATATCAATGACATAATCGGCAGCAAGCATCATATCCTTATCATGCTCTACCACGATCACGGAATTACCGATGTCCCGAAGTTCTTTCAAAGAATTGATAAGGCGCAAATTATCACGCTGATGCAGACCGATACTCGGCTCGTCGAGAATATACAACACATTCACCAACTGCGAACCGATCTGAGTGGCCAAACGGATACGCTGGCTTTCTCCTCCGGACAGACTAACGGAACTACGGTTTAAGGCAAGATAGTCCAACCCTACATCTAACAGGAACTTCAAACGTGTACGGATTTCTTTCAAAATCTCCACTGATATCTTTTTCTGCTTGTCAGAAAGAAATTCATCCACCTTCATCAACCAGTCGTACAACTCGTTGATATCCATATTCGCCAGCTCATTGATATTCTTATCATGGATACGGAAATGCAATGCCTCCTTATTCAAACGGGCTCCCTTACATTCGGGGCAAACAGTGGTTTTAGCAAATTGCTCCGCCCATTTCTGCGCTGTTGCGGAAGCGTCTTTCTCCTGCAACATCTGGATGTACTTCACAACACCTTCATAGGTAACAAAATAGTCAGAGGAAGTACCAATCAACGAGCTTTTGATCTTAATCCGTTCATCAGAACCATAGAGAACTTCTTCGATGGCATCATCCGGCAATTCCTTGACCGGAGTTTTTAATGACGCATCGTACTTTTCCAGCAAAGCACTGATTTGCCAGAAAATCATGGCATTTTTATATTTTCCCAGAGGTGCGATTGCCCCCTCATAAATGGATAGTTCACGGTCGGGAATCACCTTATCCACATCAATCTGATTGACAACGCCCAGCCCTTTACATTTCGGGCATGCTCCCTGCGGGGAGTTGAATGAAAAGTTATGCGGGGCAGGTTCTCGATAAGAAAGTCCTGTCACAGGACACATAAGACGTTTACTATAATGACGGATACTTTCCGACTGGGCATCTAAAATCATCATCAAGCCGTCTCCCTGACGCATAGCAGTCGCCACACTTTGTTTCAGCCGCCGGTCGTCTTTTTCGGTCACCACCAGTTTATCAATCACCACTTCCACATCGTGATTCTTATAACGGTCGAGCTTCATTCCATGCGTTACTTCACGCACTTCACCATCTACCCGGACATATAAATATCCTTTTTTTCGCACCTGCTCGAACAGTTCCCTATAATGTCCTTTACGTGCACGAACCAACGGGGCGAGCAAATAAATCTTCTTTCCTTTATAATCTTTCAGGATCAATTCCAGAATCTGTTCTTCGGTGTATTTCACCATTTCCTCACCGGACAAATACGAACAAGCTACTCCGGCACGGGCATATAGCAGACGGAGGTAGTCATAGATCTCAGTCGTCGTACCCACCGTAGAACGGGGATTCTTGTTCGTCGTTTTCTGCTCAATGGAAATCACCGGGCTCAGACCTGTGATTTTGTCGACATCCGGACGCTCCAAATTACCCAGAAAATTGCGGGCATACGCTGAAAAGGTCTCAATATAGCGGCGCTGCCCTTCTGCAAAAATCGTATCGAAAGCTAAAGAAGATTTCCCACTGCCGCTCAATCCGGTGATGACAGTCAGACTGTTACGGGGAATCTCAGCGTCAATATCCTTCAAATTGTGCACGCGCGCACCGTACACATTAATATATTCTGTTTCCTGCATATTCATATCCTTCATAAATGCTGCAAAATTAATGTTTCCGCCCGAAATATGCTCCTAAAAAAGCACAATATTATTTTCTTAACTCAAATCTTATGAAGATATAGGGCATTATTCGTACCTTTGTTCCTTGATTTCAAAAACCAATAGTTATAATTTGATGAAACCGATAAACCGAATATTCTTATTTCTGCTTTTTATAAGCGTTTCATACGCCGTCAGTTATGCACAGGAGAATCAATCCTATTTCTTGCATACCATCGAAAAAGGACAAAGTTTATATTCTATATCCAAGATGTACAATGTCACAACATCGGATATTATCCATTTGAATCCCGGTTGTGACGAGAAAATTTATGCCGGACAAACCATTAAAATTCCCAAAGGAAAAGAAAGCCAGAAAGGAGAAACATTCCATACAATTCAAGCCGGAGAGACACTGTATAAACTGACAACAATGTACAATATATCTGCTAAGGATATATGTGAAGCGAATCCGGGATTGAGCGCTGAGAATTTCCGTATCGGACAGGTGATTCTTATCCCGCAAAAGGAGAAGGAACAGGTCGTTACCGCCCAAAAACCGACTGAGCAAAGTAATATTCAAGGTCCTGTGGTTCCCAGATGCAAAGAAATGCATAAAGTAAAACGCAAAGAAACAATCTTTAGCGTAAGCCGCGAATACGGAATCAGTGAAGAGGAACTGATTGCCGCTAATCCCGAACTTAAAAAAGGGATGAAAAAAGGACAACTTCTATGTATCCCCTACCCGGTGGCAACAACCACGCAACCCACCCTGAAAGAAGATCCATATGCTATCCCTCCAAGTAACAGCGAACTTTTCCGCGAAAGTAAGGAGACTCCCAAGAAGATGTCGACTATTAAAGCCGCATTGATACTGCCTTTCCAGGAAGACAAACGTATGGTGGAATACTACGAAGGTTTTCTTATGGCAGTGGATAGTCTGAAACGTACAGGTACTTCTTTGGATTTATATGTATATGACAGTGGAAAAGAGGTTTCTACCTTGAATGCGATTCTTTCAAAGAATGAGATGAAGAAGATGGATGTTATTTTTGGGCCGATGCATCAGAAGCAAATCAAGCCACTGTCTGATTTCGCAAAAAAGAATGATATACGTCTAGTGATTCCTTTCTCTCAAAAGGGTGAAGAGGTATTCAATAATCCGGCTGTTTATCAGATCAATACGCCACAATCTTATTTATATTCAGAAGTTTACGAGCATTTCACACGTCAATTTCCCAATGCGCATGTTATCTTTATCGAGCCTATCAGTGCCGACAAAGAAAAGGCTGAATTTATCAGTGGCTTGAAACAAGAGCTAAAGAATAAGGGCATCTCCATGCAAACGGTCAACGAGAATGCAACAAAAGAAACGTTGAAAGCAGCGCTCCGCAATGATAAGGAGAACATCTTTATTCCTACCTCAGGAAAAAATGTATTGCTTATTAAAGTACTCCCGCAATTGACGCTGTTAGTCAGAGATAATGCAGGACAGAACATCCATTTGTTCGGCTATCCGGAATGGCAGACTTACACGAGAGATCATTTGGAAAGTTTCTTTGAGCTGGACGTGTATTTCTATTCTTCGTTTTATACGAACACACTATTCCCAGCTGCCGTGCAGTTTACCAACGCTTACCACAAATGGTACAGTAAAGACCTAAGCAGCAAGTATCCCAATTATGCAATGCTCGGTTTTGACACCGGATTCTTTTTCTTAAAAGGATTGTCACGTTATGGCTCGGAACTTGAAAATAATCTGTCTAAAATGAATCTGACTCCTATTCAAACTGGCTTCAAATTCCAACGTGTGAATAATTGGGGAGGATTTATTAATAAGAAAGTGTTCTTCATTCGTTTCACTAAAAACTTTGAATTAGTAAAACTTGACTTCGAATAATACGGAAAATGATAAAGATAAAACCATTTTTGATCGCAGGCCTTCTGCTAACAGGATTCACTCTCTCCGCCACTGCTCAGATCGGAGAGGCACGAAGCAATTTTTCTGTAGGTGTCAACGGAGGTGTCAACTTAAATAGTGCATCCTTCACTCCTACCATCAAACAGAACAGCCTGATGGGAATAACCGGAGGATTGACAGCCCGTTATATTTCTGAAAAGTATTTTGCCATGATTTGTGGGGCACAGGTCGAACTGAACTTCTCACAACGAGGTTGGGATCAATTATTTGAGATTCCAGGAGAAAATGGAGATATGGTAGAAGACCCCACTCAAATTTACACTCGTAAAATGAGCTACATTGATATTCCTTTCCTTGCACATCTAGCATTTGGTAATGAGAGAGGCTTACAATTTTTCATCCATGCCGGACCGCAAATAGGATTTCTCATTGGAGAATCAGAGAAGATTGAAGGAGTCGATATGAATAAACTCAATGATACCCAAAAAGCGGTATATGGTACTAAGATTCAGAATAAATTTGATTATGGCATTGCCGGGGGCGGTGGTGTAGAGCTTAGAACGAAAAAAGCCGGTAGTTTTATAGTGGAAGGACGTTATTATTTTGCCTTATCCGATTTCTACAAGACAACCAAAAAGGATTATTTTGCCCGTGCAGCGCATGGAACAATTTCAATAAAACTCACTTATTTATTCGATTTGAAGAAATAAAACCCCTCCTACGCAAAAAGAATTTCCACATCTGCAAAGCATCGTTTTAAAGATGCTAAAGCGCAGCTTTAGATAGCAAAAAGCATAGCTTTAACTCCTATAAAGCTATGCTTTTTATCTATCATATTATTAACGAATTACTCAGAGAGTATAGGGAAAATTTTATCTTAATCTATCCGCAGCCTTTACCATCACTTCATCACGTCCGATAGCACGAACAGCCAATATATTCAGAATAATGGAAACAAGCGGCAAACACAAAGCCCACCCCACCCGAAACATATTCGCATCATTTTTCAATGCAAAATAGAAAGCAAGAAAAGCAATGTAATAGCCTACCAGCAATAAGCTGTTGAAAATCGTCATACGTATCTGCAACATACGATTCTTATATAAGAAAATTGTAGCTACGGCAACAATAGTACTAAGCAATAAGATGCAGAATAAGCCCCATGTAGACTCGTAAGCACCGTTTAGTTCTATTCCTAGAGCTTTAAAAGAGTGCTCTCCCATCGTATCAGTAAAATACCCCATCGGCAAGCACATTGCTGTAATCAGCAAACCTGTAACAATCAGTAAATAAACTGTTTGAATTCTTTGAATCATAAATAGTATAAATAGTAGTTGAGTTAAACAATAATAGCCAAGCAATAAGGAGCAGGGATTGTCATCCCACTTACTACTTGACTATCAATTCTTTCGTCAGAAAATAAATTACTGAAGTTTTTCCTTCTCTTTAGCCGGATTTCTATAATATATTTTCCCTTCGATGTATTCTTGCGTAGCAATCAGGTCCGGTTTCGGCAACTTCTCATAATAACGAGAAATCTCGATTTGCTCTCTATTTTCAAACACTTCTTCCATGTTGTCAGTATAAGAAGCAAACTCTGCCAATTTCTTAGAAAGATCGTTCTTGATTTCCACACTAATCTGATTAGCACGCTTACCAATAATGGCAACTGTTTCATAAACATTCCCTGTATCGGAGCAGAGTTCCATCATGTCACGGGTTACCGTTGTAGTAGGAGCATTCGTCTTTTTGTAGTCCATAAATCTATTTAAATTTAGTCTTTAATTACTTTCTGTGATTCATTGAAAATTTTCTCAGCCTCTTTCAGATATTTGCTTTCCGGAAACTCATTCTTAAAAGCATAATATTCATCGATTGTCTCACGATACCGATCCATTTTCTTATCTTCCACGCTATAAATAGCCATCTCATACCTTGCACGCAGAATCAAGATGGAAAGTTCTTCGCGATAATCAGTATAAGGATAATCCTTCAGTGCATTTTGAGCCGTGATTACACAAGACTCATAGTTGTTGCCCAAATAATTACCCAAGTTATAATATAATTTGGCTGAATAAAGTTCTTTCAACACCAACTTATCCTGCAAAGCAAAAATCATATCCTGTGCCTCTTGCTTTTTACTACTGTTCGGGAAATATTCCATGAACATCTGCAATTGTTGGATAGCCTGATAAGTACTTGACTGATCCAAACGTGGCTCCGGAGTATCCAAAAATAACGCTTTACCTGCATGGAAACGTGCCAATTCAGTAAAAGTTCCACGGGGATATGTATTAAAATAGGTGATAAAAGTCTGAGCCGCAGTCTGATAATCTTTTTGATTATAATAACTCATGCCCAACATATACAAAGATTCTTCCGCTTTATCCGTTCCTTTAAGAATAGTAATCAATTCGTTCAACAAAGTAGCCGAACGGTTATACTGTCCTTTTGCAAAATAGTTTTTAGCGGCTTCGTACTTGTATTCGTAATCGGTGCTTTTCAGCAATTTCTTATACTCCCCACATGAAGTGAGAGTAGCTGCCGCAAGCAAAGTTATAATGATATTTTTCTTCATCCTATTTTAAAATATTGCGCAAAGTTACTTATTCGCAGGGAATTTAGCAATTAATCTATGTTTTTTAATACATAAAAGGCGTTAAACATCGACAAATGGGGAGAAAAAGACAATTAAAGTTTATACAAATCGCTAGCCGCCAGCAGATCAACTTTCTTTTCTTTCAACACCTCAATACATTTATCCAGATTGCTAGGACGAATCACTACATTGGCCACATTATTATTGGCAAACGAGTACATATATTCGATAAACACCCCTTCAGCGGACAAATATCCCAATACAGTTGCCAAAGCTCCCGGCACATTAGGACAACTGATCCCGACCACATCAGTCACATTTACTGCAAAATGATTATCCTTCAAAGCTTTATATGCTCTATCCGGATCGGACACAATTCCGCGCAAAATACCGAAATCAGCATTTTCAGCGATGCACAAAGCAGAAAGATTGATATCTTCTTTCGCCAGCACTTCAGTCACTTCCGTCAAACGACCTGACTTGTTTTCCAAAAAGATAGAAAGTTGTTTTGCTACCATAATCGTAGAGTATTAATTTTAAGTTTTAAAGTTTTCTGTTATCAATCACCCGTTTCGCTTTACCCACACTGCGTTCAATGCTACGCGGTTCTACCAGCTTCACATTGACTCCCAATCCGAGTACACTCTGCAAACGCGCACCCAATTTCTTCTTCAGAGCCAACATCTTATTGATTTCATCAGAATAGAATTCCGGCCGTACTTCTACTTGAAGTTCCATCGTATCGGTATTATTCTCGCGTCCCACTATCAGCAGATAATGCGGTTCAAATTCCGCCATTTCAAGAATAACGGATTCTATTTGTGTCGGGAATACATTGACACCACGAATAATCAACATATCATCACTGCGTCCCAAGATACGATCCATGCGTACCAATGTACGTCCACAGGAACATTTGTCATAATGTAGAGCGGTAAGGTCGCGCGTACGATAACGGAGCAGCGGCATACCTTCCTTTGTAAGGTGAGTAAACACCAGTTCGCCTGTTTGACCGGGTTCTATCGGCTGTAATGTATTCGGATCAATAATTTCGGGGAAGTAATGGTCTTCATTCAAGTGGGTTCCATGCTGGCATTCACACTCGTAGCCCACACCCGGTCCGGCAATTTCACTCAATCCATAAATATCGTATGCCTTAATGCCCAGCTTTTCTTCAATCTCATGGCGCATATTTTCCGTCCAAGGTTCTGCACCGAAAGCACCGACTTTCAGCTTAAACTCCTCACGTGGATACCCCGAATCCTTAATCGCATCTGCCAGATACAGTGCATAAGAAGGCGTGCAACAAAGTACTGTCGAACCGAAGTCATGCATCAACGTTATCTGCTTTTCAGTGTTACCGCTAGACATTGGAATCACAGAAGCTCCGATATTTTCGGCTCCGGCATGTGCCCCCAGTCCGCCTGTGAAAAGTCCATATCCGTATGATACTTGAAAAATGTCCGATCGGCCTGCCCCGTATGCGGTAAAGGCACGAGAAATACATTCCGCCCATGAAGACAAATCCTTACGAGTATAGCCGACAACCGTCGGTTTCCCCGTCGTACCGGATGAAGCATGGATACGTACAATCTGACTCATCGGTACAGCACAAAGCCCGAACGGATAATTATCTCTTAAATCATGTTTCGTGGTAAACGGCAGTTTCACAATATCATCAATGCTATTGATATCATCGGGAGTGACTCCCATTTCCTGCATCTTCTTCCGATAGAAGGGTGTGTTGTGATAAACGTAATCTACAATTTTCTTGAGTCGTATGCTTTGAATCTTACGAAGACTCTCACGATCCATACACTCAATGCTCTCATTCCAAATCATGCTTTTCATTATTAAAATTTAAAAATAGAGAATCGAGAATGAAAGGGAATTATCTGCTTCTGCAATACTTTTTAATTTTCAATTCTCAATTTTCAATTATTTTGTTGCAAAGTAAAGGATTTATTTGGAAAAATGATTTGTAATCTCGATTATTTTGCCGAATATTGTTCCAATTTTAGAATTAACTATGAATTTTGAACTAACATCAGCTTATAAACCTACCGGAGACCAGCCGGAAGCAATCGCACAACTGACTGAAGGGGTACTTCAAGGAGTTCCCGCACAGACTTTATTGGGGGTCACAGGATCGGGAAAAACATTTACCATTGCCAATGTAATCGCTAATATCAATAAGCCGACATTGATTTTGAGCCATAATAAGACGCTGGCCGCCCAATTATATGGAGAGTTTAAGGGATTCTTTCCGAATAATGCGGTGGAATATTACGTTTCATACTACGATTATTACCAGCCGGAAGCCTATTTGCCTAGCAGCGATACTTATATAGAAAAGGATCTTGCCATCAATGACGAGATAGACAAGCTCCGTCTCGCCGCAACTTCCGCCCTACTCTCCGGACGAAAAGACGTAGTAGTGGTCTCTTCCGTTTCCTGTATCTATGGGATGGGAAACCCTTCGGACTTTTATAAAAATGTGATTGAAATAGAACGGGGACGCATGATTGACCGCAATGTTTTCCTCCGCCGCCTGGTAGACAGTCTGTATGTCCGCAACGATATCGACCTTAATCGTGGTAATTTCCGCGTCAAAGGAGATACTGTGGATATTTATCTGGCATATACGGACAACCTGTTGCGCGTCACATTTTGGGGAGACGAGATTGATGGCATAGAGGAGGTAGACCCAGTCAGCGGAGTCACTGTCGCCCCCTTCGAGGCTTATAAGATTTATCCCGCCAATTTGTTCATGACTACTAAGGAGGCAACCCTCCGAGCTATTCATGAGATAGAAGATGACTTGACCAAACAGGTCGCTTTCTTTGAGTCTATCGGCAAAGAATATGAAGCGAAAAGACTATACGAGCGTGTCACATACGATATGGAAATGATTCGGGAATTGGGACATTGCTCCGGCATTGAGAATTATTCCCGCTATTTCGACGGTCGTGCTGCAGGTACCCGCCCTTATTGTCTGCTGGATTTCTTTCCGGACGATTTTCTGATTGTCATTGACGAAAGCCATGTCAGTGTTCCTCAGATCCGTGCAATGTACGGAGGCGACAGGGCACGTAAAATCAATCTTGTGGAGTATGGTTTCCGCCTACCTGCCGCCATGGATAACCGACCGTTGAAATTTGAAGAATTTCAGGAAATGGCGAAGCAAGTGATCTATGTCAGCGCTACACCGGCAGACTATGAACTCATCCAATCCGAAGGGATTGTAGTGGAACAGGTAATCCGTCCTACCGGACTGTTGGACCCGATTATTGAAGTACGCCCGAGCTTGAACCAGATCGATGATCTGATGGAAGAAATTCAACTGCGTATTGAGAAAGAAGAGCGTGTTCTTGTCACTACTCTTACCAAGCGTATGGCGGAGGAGCTAACTGAATATCTCCTCAACAATAATATAAGGTGTAATTATATTCATAGCGACGTTGATACTCTCGAACGTGTAAAAATCATGGATGACCTCCGACAGGGAATTTACGATGTGCTGATCGGGGTCAATCTGCTACGTGAAGGTCTCGATTTGCCGGAAGTATCTCTTGTAGCTATCCTTGATGCAGACAAGGAAGGCTTCCTTCGTTCCCATCGTTCGTTGACGCAGACAGCCGGACGTGCAGCGCGCAATGTGAACGGAAAAGTAATCATGTATGCCGATAAAATTACGGACAGCATGAGACTGACCATCGACGAGACCAATCGTCGACGAGAGAAACAGTTGGCATACAATGAGGCAAACGGCATTACTCCACAGCAGATCAAGAAAGCGAGAAACTTGGATGTATTCGGCAACGCTAATTCGGAAACAAATGAATTGCTGAAAGAAAAACAAGCCTATATTGAACCGACAACTCCGAACATTGCGGCAGATCCGGTAGTACAGTATATGAGTAAAGCACAAATGGAAAAGAGTATCGAACGTACGCGCAAACTAATGCAGGAAGCAGCCAAAAAGCTTGAATTTATTGAAGCTGCCCAATACCGTGACGAATTATTAAAATTGGAAGACTTAATGAAAGAGAAATGGGGATAGATTTCCCTACTTCTCTTCTACTACAAAGGGATATTCCTAAAATAATAAAATTTAAGGCAACTACTTCATTGCGAATTAGTTGCCTTTTTTGTATCTTTAAGCATTCCCCCCAAAAAACGGTTTGACGGCC
>ERZ780027.35-NODE-35-length-30559-cov-4.48613_pt1 | contig 30559 bp, 16 predicted proteins | sample MGYA00511860_ERZ780027 | MGnify/ENA primary metagenome ERZ780027 (study PRJEB29588, sample SAMEA2143295) | human gut metagenome | biome: human gut; feature: human-associated habitat; material: faeces | place: Denmark | collected 2008/2010 ... | reverse complement strand
AAAAAAAAACACCCCCCACCCCCCCCCCCCCCCCCCCCGCCATAAAAGGCGATGTGATGGTTTTGTTGTAGTCCTGTCTGTTCAATTTCTTTCTGAAAATCGGTATTATTTCCTTTGTCCAGAATGGAAATCCCGCGTTCCGAAGCGACACGGCGGTACTCATCGCCGGACAGCATTTTCAGATTCTTGTAGACGGTGGAAATTCCGAAGCTACCGTTGTAGGCTACCTGTGTTCTGCCGCTCATTCCTTTTTTAGTGGTGACCTCGATCACACCGGAAGCTCCTCGTGAACCGTATTGTGCGGTTTCGGAAGCGTCTTTCAGAATGGTGAAGCTCTCAATATCCGTAGGGTAAATGGAGGTGAGCATACTCAAGTCACCAAATACTCCGTCGACGATTATCAAAGGGTCATTGCCACTGGTCAGTGAGGTAGTTCCCCGCAGGCGTACTGCATCCAAGGCTGCCGGACCATTTGACCCGCGTTGGATAGTCAAGCCCGGCACACGTCCGCGGATTGCTTCCAAAGGGTTCGTTATCTGGTCCTTATTCATCTGTGTCTCCGTAATCTTCTCTACGGAACCGGAGAGGGTTTTCAAACTTCCGGTGGCATATCCAACTGTTATCAATGAGTCTATGGGCGTGGTAACGGGTATCTCCTGAGCGAATATACCACTACACGAAGCCGACAAAAGAAGAGTGAGCAATGTTAGTTTACCGTGTCGTCGTATCATAATTGTTAGTTTTTAAGGTAATACTATAAATATAACAAAAAAAGAAGGAATCTGGTTGAGTGGATTCCTTCTTTTTTTATTTTTGGGACACGGAGTACCTCACGGCTATTTCACGGATTATTTCACGATTATCTCATCTGTGAATATCCAGCCTCCGAATTCTTTTCCGGCTTGAGCCTGATAGCGAATGTATCTTCCTGTAGCATTCCCCTTCCATGAGATGTCCGTAAATTGGATAGGAATTTCTTTGGTGACTTCAAAAGTCCGGTGTTCCAATTCCGTAAAATTGGTTCCATCGTCAGAGACAGAGATTGTGACAGACTCAGGCAAAAACACCTCCGCACCCGTCACTTGCATGAAAGCAGCAGTAACGGAATGAATAGGAGTAACAGTTTCCATATCGATTATCACATCTAACCGGTCACCGTCAATAAATCCCTGCCAACAACGGTCTCCATACGTCCAATCGCCACGTATGCCGTCCGTTAGAGCGGTATTGCCCTGTGCCGGATAATGGGGACTATACGATGAATTGTATATTACCTTCTTACTCAATGCCAGATGGGCAACAGGTTTTACGGATTCCGGACGACTGCCAATCTCATTCTTCAAATCGAAAGGATGATACCCCTTTGCCTGTAACTCTCTCACCGCTTTCAAGGCGCGGGCATGGAAATCCCGCAATGACTACCGCTCGGGAGCAGACCAAGCCACTTCCGCCAATGCGAGGATACGGGGATACATCATATATTCAACCTGTTCGGGAGTGGGAATATATTCCACCCATAAGTTACCCTGCACACCGTAAACAAGTTTAGCCTGCTCTGTAGTCAGGGAAACGGAAACCGGATCGTACGAATACACTTTCTTCAATGGCAGATATCCGCCGATAGCTTCCGGCTGTGAATAGGGTGCATCCTGATAACTGTCCAGATAACAATAAGCGCCGGGTGTCATGACAGCCCGATGACCGGAGGTTATGGCAGCAATCCCACCTTCTTCTCCACGCCAGGACATAACAGTAGCATTGGGAGCTATACCTCCTTGCAAGATCTCGTCCCATCCCAGCAAATGACGGCCGTGGGCATTGAGGAACTTCTCAATGCGGTGTATCAGGTAACTTTGCAGTTCATCTACATTGGCAAGATGTTCATCTTTCATTCTCTTTTGACACTTCGGGCACGTTTTCCATGCCGACTTGCCAGCCTCATCACCACCGATATGGATATATTCTGACGGAAAAAGTTCCATGACTTCGGTCAGCACATTTTCGAGAAAGGTAAAGGTTTCTTCATTACCGACACAGAAGTCCGAATTCTTGTACGGCTCGCCCGAACAGGACAGTTGCGGATAAGCAGCCAGCACTTCTTCCGAATGGGAAGGCATTTCTATTTCAGGGATGACCGTCATATAATGCTGACGGGCGTATTCAAGTATCTCACAAATGTCTTTCTGAGTATAATAACCGCCGGAAGCTCCGGGTTCATTGAAGCGAACGTATTCGCGTCCACCGTTCCACCATTTCTTCCAGTTCGGTTCCGTACGCCAAGCGGCAAAGTCAGTGAGCAAAGGATATTTCCTTATCTCAATGCGCCAGCCTGCCGCATCAGTCAGATGCAGATGAAGCCGGTTTATTTTATAAAAAGCCAATGCGTCTATCTGCTTCTTCACAAATTCTTTGGAGAAGAAATGGCGGGAAACATCGAGCATAAAACCACGATAAGCAAAACGAGGAGTATCCTCTATTTCAACGGATGCGACGGAATAGCCCGTGCCCGAAGGGGTAAGCAACTGTAATAGCGTCTGCATTCCGTAGAATAATCCGGCTCCGGAAGTTGAACAGATAATGATTCGTCGGGGAGTGACGGACAGTGTGTAACTTTCCGGAGAGGGCAACCGGTCATTCTTTTCGGTTATCAGCAGTGAAAGTACTTGGCGTACGTCCTTTTTCGAACCTTTCTTCAACGAAACAGGAAGTGCTTGCAGACAGTTCTCCCAAAGTCTCGCTTCTTCCCCCTCTAAGTTTGTATAAAGCTTTGTCTTTTCTGATAGAAAAAAGTAGTCCGCACCCTGCTCCATTTTCAATGGAACAGGAATTACGAACTGTGCTTTGATGGGATGCACCGCAAGGCACATCCCTAATATCCATAAGAAAAGACAAACTTTAGCGTGTCTATTTCTTATATTCATTAATCAATACTGATTTCGTCTACAAACAAGAAACTGTTTTTACCTTTTCCACCATGCCATGTCGGCATTGATTTCTCCGGTGATGCAATAACTCTTACATACTGCGTTTTCACCGGAGTAAAGGTCAACTTATGATCATAGACACCGTCTTTATCATCTTCTTTCATTTCCGGATATTCTTCGGAAGCAACTTTAGTAAAGTTCTTTCCGTCATCCGAAACTTCTACGGCCACAGTTCTCGCATCGAATACCCAATCGCCTTTGGCCACACAAGTAGAGATGGACACGCTTGAAATCTCTACGGGTTGTCGGAGATCAATCGTCATATCCATGTCATTCCCGTTAAAAGCAATCCAACGGCCGGATTTGTAACTACTGTTTCCTTTCAGACCGTCTATCAATGTAGCAGCTCCCTTGAACATGTATTGTTCATTGATTTTCTGATTGGCAACAATCGGCTTCATGCTGGATTTGCTGAAATCAATTTTCTCGGTAAGCACCTTGCTGTCTCCTAAAGGACGAATAGCTTTGGCAGACAAAGTTGCATTTTCCTTGACTTTCAACACGCCTTCATACAAAGGAGAAGCAACGGTAGGTTCCGTACCGTCCAAAGTATAATGAATAGGGGACTTATCAATAGTAGATAACATAATATCCAATGCTCCTTCTGTCGGATTCGGTTCAAATTGGACCTGCACCTCAAAGACGTGTTTAGCATAATTATATCCTTCGGCTTCATACCATTTGATTAACTGAGGAAGCCGAGACAGGAAGTCTGCATAATTCTTCTTATCGGGATTCGTCCACTGAACTTCACACAAAGCAGCCCAACGGGGCAATACCATATATTGCGCATGCGGGAATGTAGCGATATATTCGGTCCAAAGATTAGCTTGTACCCCTTTTATACATTGCTGTTCCTCCGGAGTAAGAGAAGCTGGCATAGGCTCGTAGCTGTATACTCTTTCCATCGGCAGATAACCTCCGATACCGAAAGGTTCATTTTCGATATCTTTAGACTGATAGTAGTCGAAATATAAATAAGTATTCGGAGTCATGATGACATCGTGTTTCTGCTTGGCGGCTTCAATACCTCCTTTTTCGCCGCGCCATGACATCACAGTAGCATTCGGAGCAAGTCCGCCTTCAAGGATTTCATCCCAACCGATAATCTGGCGTCCGTGAGCATTGAGGAATTTCTCGATATGATTGATAATGAAACTCTGCAAACGTTCTTCTTTAGAGTGTTCCTTATCCGATTTCAAGCCCAACGCCTTGGCACGTGCCTGGCACTTCGGACATTGTTCCCATCTTACTTTCGGACATTCGTCACCACCCACATGGATATATTCCGACGGGAAGATTTCAATCAATTCTCCATATACATCCTCGAGGAATTTCAATACCTGATCATTTCCGGCACAAAGCACGTCTTCGGATACTCCCCACTGTCTCCATACTTCGTACGGACCACCGGTACAACCCAGTTCAGGGTAAGCGGCAAGGGCAGCTTGCATATGTCCCGGAAGATCTATTTCAGGAACAACGGTTATGTAACGTTCTGCAGCATATTCTACAATTTCTTTTGCCTGTTTCTGCGTATAAAATCCACCGTAAGGTTTACCGTCATACTCACCGGAGTTGCGTCCGATGACGGTTTCCGTTCTATTGGAACCGATTTCTGTCAGCTTCGGGTATTTCTTGATTTCCAGACGCCACCCCTGGTCGTCCGTGATATGCCAATGCAAACGATTCATGTTGTGCAATGCCTGCATATCGATGTAAGTCTTTATTTCATCTACCGTGAAAAAATGACGGCTGGTATCAAAATGGGCACCACGATAACCAAAACGGGGAGCGTCTTTGATTTCTACGGCCGGGAGGGCTATATTTGCTCCCACAGCAATAGGCAAAGATTTACGCAAAGACTGGATACCATAAAATACTCCGGCTTCTGTAGAACCGGTAATGGTTACTCCGTCACCGGCAACTTTCAGCTGATAGGCTTCCGGATTCTCATTTTCTGTTCCCAAAGCCAGGATAATGGCATTTTTTCCTTCTGTTCCGGCCTCAATGGTAAAGTCTTTTCCCGTAGCCGTCTTCAGATAGTCGGCCAGGAATTTCGCATTGCGCTGCATCTTCTCGTTTCCTTCCGGATAGAGAATCTTTACTCCGCTTTTCAGGATAAAGGGGACTCCCTGCTCTACAACGATTTCCTGAGGCAAAGGAATTACCTGATAATTAGCTTCTTGCTGAACTGACTGGCAAGAAACAAAAAGCCATGCCACCGCCAAGCATCCGGTTAATTTCAACAGTTGTTTCATAAATTAAAAAATTAAGTGTTAAGTTATTAATAAATTTATGGAGTCAAAGATATTATTTTTCTGCCATATTTCACATTTTCCATCATATTCCACGGATAATTTAACAAAATATATTAATCAGGTAAAACACAATAACCCACCAAAAATAGCTTTCTTCATAATATAATTATCTTATTTTTTAATAATATCTGTAAGCTTCACTGCTTGAAATGTCATGTGTGCTACACTACTTTCGTATAAAATGCCTATAGTTTCTTTATCAATCATAGTCAGACAGCTATACCCCCATCCCGGATCTTCATCCAATAAAAGTTGATGTTCCGGCAGCCAAGTAAGTCCTTTATCCAAACTTGCCTTTATTGTAATATGGTCACGTCCTTTTACTGTATTCGGATTTGAAAATAGAAGGATGTCTTTGTTCAACACATTATCCAGTGCTTTGACATTCAGCAAGCTGGCCATACATACGGGCTCATTAAGTGCCTTACGTGAAGAAGCGTGTTCGGTCCAGCTCTTGCCCAAATCTTTTGTAATGGATACCGCCCGGCTACCTCCTCTGTTATCACGCATATTCAACATCAAAACTCCCGGTTCTATTTCTACAACTTGGGCTTCTGTGGTATTGGTACGGGCCATGTTATGCATCTTCCATGTCTTACCTTGATCCTTACTATACATAATTCCGGCATTAGGGATACGTGTCGAATCTATAAACTGGGTCGGAAAAACCAATGTACCGTCACTCATCGTTATTCCCCGTCCCGGTCCTTGAAGTAGAAAATACCAGGATGAATCTTTCACCTGTTCTGTTATATTGATTGGTTCCGACCACGTTTTACCATCGTCAGTACTCTTTACCATCATCAATTGTGCTGTATGATTCATATCCATTCCCGGATGTGAACTCCACCACGCACGCTGATTACCCATACCATGTGTCCATGCAGCAACTATCCATACAGTATTTGTCTTTGTGTCTACCAGAATAGAAGGATCCCCTACCCCATTTTGGGCTTTTGGCAAACCACCATACTCACCAAATGAAAGAGGAAGACGCATTTTTTCCCATGTCTTTCCTCCATCTGTACTACGGCTCAACCCAACATCAACATATTCTTGCAAATCAACGCTACTATTATAACGAACATCATATACTCCTAACAAAGTTCCTTTATTCGTAGTCACCAATCCCGGAATACGGAAAGCTGCCGATCCGTCATCTCCTGCGTGACGTACGCCGATAGCCATTCGATGAGAGATATTCTTAGGAGAAAGATATTTACAAGTCAAATCTCTGCCATCTACTTTTACCGCACATAGTTCAGAGTTTATTCGGGTATATAAAGAAGTCCCTTTTTTCATCTGCAAGCTAATCCAAAAAAAATTTACGCCTGGAAATAATTTATAATTACTCTTAAGTACTACTTTATTGGAAGGTCTCACTACTTCCGCACATTTCACCGAATACGACGGATTGGCAGATAAGGTAGTTCCCGGATGAGAACTGGATATATATTCTACAGGAGCCATACACTTTTTATTTCTATGCTGCAATGCCTCCGTGCCTCCATAATAGAGTTTTACTGACTGGATATCGTGCTGTGGCGTGCTTTTGTTGAAATTTAATACGACTTCATTCAGAAACTTACTTTCTTCAGCATCCAAACGAATATAAAACAAAACATTGTCTTGCCGTTCTATCAGAATGGGGATTTGTGTTTCACGGATAAAAACTGTATCTGAAGCTCGGACAGTATCTGAAGCTTGAACACTAAAGAAAAATCCTAATAAAATAAAGAGGAGAAAATAATGATTTCTTTTCATAATGGGGGTATTAGTTAGTTTAACGCGGTAAAGATAGGATTTTTCTTATACAAATTAAGCTTTTTCTTTAAAATACAATATGAGAGCCACAAACTTTCTCTCTATTACCAAGTTCTGGTAGGACTAGTCAATACTTTGACCACGGTTCTGGCTCTTGTCATCATCGATAAGGTGGGCCGCAAGAAGCTGGTTTATTATGGAGTTTCGGGAATGGTTGTCTCTTTGATTCTCATCGGCCTTTATTTCCTCTTTGGAGATTCCCTGAATGTCTCAAGCCTCTTCCTGCTTGTTTTCTTCCTGTTCTATGTATTCTGTTGTGCCGTGTCTATCTGCGCTGTAGTGTTCGTGCTTCTCTCGGAGATGTATCCCACCAAAGTTCGCGGGCTGGCCATGTCGATAGCAGGATTCGCTCTCTGGATCGGAACGTACCTGATCGGACAGTTAACCCCCTGGATGCTCCAGAACCTTACCCCCGCCGGAACATTCTTCCTGTTCGCCGTCATGTGCGTACCGTATATGCTCATCGTATGGAAACTAGTCCCGGAAACGACCGGGAAGTCACTGGAGGAAATTGAAAGATACTGGAACCGTTCGGAACAGTAAAAAAGATCATATTAACTTAACACTTTAAAGATATATGGATTTTAAAAAACTATCGGACCAATACAGGGATGAATTGTTGAACAATGTTCTTCCTTTTTGGCTTCAAAACTCTCAAGACAAAGAGTTTGGCGGCTATTTCACCTGTCTGGATCGTGAAGGCAAAGTATTCGATACAGACAAGTTTATCTGGCTGCAAGGGCGTGAGGTATGGATGTTCTCCATGCTTTACAATAAGGTGGAGAAACGCCAGGAATGGCTGGACTGTGCCGTTCAAGGTGGCGAATTCTTAAAGAAATACGGACATGACGGAAATTACAACTGGTACTTTTCCCTCGACCGTTCGGGTAGACCGTTGGTAGAACCGTATAACATTTTCTCCTATACTTTTGCGACAATGGCTTTCGGACAATTGAGTTTGGCAACCGGTAATCAGGAGTATGCCGATATTGCTAGAAAGACATTCGATATTATCTTATCCAAAGTTGATAATCCTAAAGGAAAATGGAACAAGCTTCATCCTGATACACGCAATCTAAAGAATTTTGCTCTGCCGATGATTCTATGTAATCTCGCTATGGAAATAGAGCATATTTTAGATAAAGACTACTTGGAACGAGCTATGAACACTTGCATCCATGAAGTTATGGACGTCTTTTATCGTCCCGAACTTGGTGGAATCATTGTCGAAAATGTAGATATAAACGGTAATCTTGTGGATTGTTTTGAGGGTCGCCAGATTACTCCCGGTCACGCGATTGAAGCGATGTGGTTTATCATGGATCTGGGTAAACGTCTGCATCGTCCGGAACTGATAGAGAAAGCAAAAAACACGACTTTTACCATGCTTGAATACGGTTGGGATAAGGAGCATGGCGGTATCTTTTACTTTTTAGATCGTAACAGTTTTCCTCCCCAACAATTGGAATGGGACCAGAAACTCTGGTGGGTACATATCGAATCTTTAATTTCATTGTTAAAAGGCTATCAGTTGACAGGAGACAAACAGTGTTTGGATTGGTTTGAAAAAGTACATGATTATACATGGGCACACTTTAAGGATCCCGAATATCCGGAATGGTACGGATACTTGAATAGAAGAGGCGAAGTATTGTTACCCTTGAAAGGTGGTAAATGGAAAGGATGTTTTCATGTACCTAGAGGACTGTTTCAATGCTGGAAAATACTGGAAACTATTTCGCTACAAACATTTCCCGGATTATTAAATATTGCTGAAACACAATTTAAATCTATTTACTAAATTCAAAATTATGAAACAATGGACCTTAAACATGTCTAAATACCATCGCGGAATTTTAGACTCAAAAAAAGGACTACAATGTATGATGCTGTGTATTGCATTATTAGCACCTAGCTATGCTACAGCAAGTACAAATGTAGGGAATGAGCAAAAATCATTCTATGAAGTAACACAACCTTTGTCAATGATGAAAGAGACATCAAACGTTTCTCCAATTGACAATTCTGTTCGTGGAACAATTATTGATGAAAAAGGTGTTCCTCTACCCGGTGTCAGTGTTGCAATTAAAGGCACATCCACTGGTGTGATTTCAGATATTAATGGTTATTACATTATTAACGCAAAAGCAGGAGATATTCTGGTATTCTCGTTTGTAGGCTTCAAATCGCAAGAAATCACAGTCGGTAAGAGACCGGCTCTTGACATCGTAATGAAAGAAGATGTACACGAACTGGAAGAAACGGTTATTGTCGGTATGGGTAAACAACGGAAAGCCAGCGTTATAGGTTCTATCTCTTCTGTTTCAATAAAGGAACTGGAAGTACCGCAACGAAATCTGACTAACGCTCTTTCCGGACGTATTGCCGGTGCAGTGGTCGTACAACGTTCAGGTGAACCAGGACAAGACAATGCTGATTTCTGGGTACGTGGTATCTCTTCGTTCGGAGCTAATCAAAAACCATTAGTATTAGTTGACGGAGTGGAACGGGATATGTCTGATTTGTCAATTGAAGAAGTAGAATCCATTTCTATCTTGAAAGATGCATCGGCAACGGCAGTATATGGTGTGCGCGCAGCCAATGGAGTTGTATTGGTAACTACCCGTAAGGGGGTTGCCCAAAAACCGGTCATAGAAGTAAAATTGGAAACAGGTTTCTCCGATCTCCCGACAATGCCGAAGTTATTGGACGGGGTCAATTACGCATTGCTAGCCAATGAAGCATTGGGTACTGAAAATTATACTCCGGAGTACATAGACAATTTGCGAAGTGGAACCAATCCTTTTCTATATCCGAATGTAAACTGGATGGATCAACTTTTCCGCAAGTATTCAACTAATACGAATGCAGCCATCAATATTCGTGGAGGTGGCGAAAGAGCACGTTATTATATTAGTGCCAGTTTTATAGAAGATAACGGTAACTTGAAAAATAATCCGGAAGCGGATTACAAATCAAACATTTCACTTCGTCGATATAACTTTCGATCAAACATTGATTTGACATTGACTAAAACAACCAATTTATCATTAGAAATAGGTGCCAATATGACAGATATGCATCAACCCGGTTTAGGAAATGAGTATGTAGACAACAGATGGTTCAGCCCTGTTGAATTACTTTATTACTATTCCTATTTATCCAATCCATTATCCGCTCCGGTTCGGGTACCTATCGGAAAAGATGCGTTTGGTAATACAGAATGGGGTTGGGGAGCACCATCACAGGTCGGTGAAGTGAATCCGGCAGAACGTTTGTTTGGCTCTGGATATAATAAATCATTCCGCTCACAAATTATGAGCCAGATTACATTAAAACAAGACTTGAGTTTCTTATTAAAGGGCCTTGACATACAAGCTTCTTTCTCTTTCGATGCCAATAATCAGACCATACAGAACAGACGTAAAAATTCTTCTACCTATAACATAACGGGAGTTGACGATGAAACCGGAGAATTTCAAGTAGCGGAAATTACCAAAGGAAATGAATTCTTGGGATACAATGTAACTCCATCCAGTAACCGCGCCGAAGAACTGAAAGTGCAATTGAATTATAATCAGATTTTCAATGAAACACACCGCATCGGTGCAATGGCGATGTATTATCAGCGTGACTACGTAGACCAGACTGCCGGATCGTCTATTAAATCATTGCCCTATAAAAAGCAAGGTCTGGCTTTAAGAACAACTTATGCTTTCAAAGACCGTTACTTTGCTGAATTTAATATGGGATATAATGGCTCGGAGAACTTTCCGAAAGGAAAACGTTTTGGTCTATTTCCGGCAGGAGCATTAGGGTATTTGATATCCAATGAGTCTTTCTGGCCTTTTAAAGCTATAAATGTATTAAAAGTCAGAGGCTCTGTTGGTCTGGTAGGTTCCGAATCATTGCCTGACAATATGCGTTTCGGTTATCTGTCATATTTTGGTGAAGGTTTAGGAGGATACTATTTCGGTATGGCCCCTAGCTTTCACGAAGGTATCGGAGAAGACCAAATCGGAGTAGCTGATCTGACTTGGGAGAAAGGTTTTAAGAAAGATATCGGTATTGAACTGAAAATGTTCGATAGCATGGTTTCTCTGGATCTTGACTACTTCCACGAAAAACGTTCCGATATTCTTATTCAACGTCAGTCTGTTCCTGCAACCATGGGAGTCATCAAACAGCCCTTTGCTAATATGGGTGTAATGGTGAATCAAGGTATAGACGGTACGTTGGAATTTAACCATTCAATTGGAGATTTCCGTTATAAACTCTATGGAAACTTCACCTACACTCATAATGAAATTAAAGAAATGGATGAAGCTCAGAAAAAATATGCATACCGTATGCAAACGGGACATCGTTACGGACAGCATTTTGGGCTAATTGCCTTAGGATTATTTCAAGACCAAAAAGAGATCAATGAAAGTCCTGAACAGAAATTCGGTGATGTACGTCCAGGTGATGTAAAATATTTGGATTATAACGAAGATGGCGTAGTAGATGAAGATGATAAATGTCCGATCGGTTATTCAAGTGTTCCGGAAATTGTTTATGGTTTTGGAGCTCAGCTTTTCTGGAAAGGATTCGACTTCGGTATTTTCTTCAGAGGACAGGCACATGTTACTTACGGTCTAGGGGGGGATACATTCATTCCATTCAATAAAGGAGTAGGGAAAGGTAACTTATTTGAAAAAGCACTTGACCGTTGGACGGAAGATAATCCTAATCCCAATGCATTCTATCCCCGTCTGTCCAATGGAGCTTCATCCAACAACTGGCAATCATCTACGCGTACCATTTATAATGGCCGTTTGCTGCGCTTGGCCGATCTGGAACTCGGATATACTTTCAAGAAAAACTGGATTGCTCCAATTGGCATGAAATCTCTTCGCATCTATTGCTTGGCGAATAATGTCGCATTGTTTGCACCATGGGATATGTGGGACCCGGAAACAGCTTCATTTAATGGTAGCAAATATCCTCTCCCGAGAAAAGTTAATATTGGAATTAGAGCTTCTTTTTAAAACGCATCGAATATGAAAAAATATATTATAGTTTTATTTAGTTTGTTGGCATTGTCGACTAGTTGTACTGACTACTTGGACAAACAGCCCGATGATATGAAAACAGATGAAATGGTTTGGAGTTCCCGCATGGAAACGGAGAAGTATCTGGCCAATTGTTACGGAGGAATCCCCACAGGGCATTTGCATCAACATGAACCTTGGGTTGGAGCAGCCGATGAATGTAATATAACCTGGAATTTCTATCAGGCGGATAACTTCAACAGAGGTGACTGGACCCCTTCCAGTGAATTGGTGTGTGATAGATACGCTCGTTTTTATCAAGCTATTCGTGCTACTTTGACATTTGAGAACAATGTGGATCGTTGCGGCGAACTAAGTAGCGAATTGAAAACGCGTTATAAAGCCGAGGTCCGTTTTCTACGTGGATATTATTATTATCTTCTTCTTCGTCAATATGGTCCGATAGTGTTAATTAAAGAATTGCTCCCTTCTGAAACAGATTTTGCAAATATGCAGCGTGCCCCCTATGATGAATGTGTAGAATATATTTGCCAAATGATGGACTTAGCAGCTTATGACCTTCCGATGCATTATTGGGATGACCAGACCCGTTTGGGACGACCGAACAAATTGGTTTGTCTAGCAGTAAAAGCAATTGTACGTAATCTGGCCGCCTCTCCTCAATTTAATGGTAATACGGAATATGCCAACTTCAAAAATCATGATGGTACCCCACTTATTAATACCACTTACAGTGAACAAAAATGGAAAGATGCGGCAGCCGCAGCAAAAGCCGTCATAGATATGGCAGAGAAATATCCGGACACTCGTTTGAAACTATACCGGAATGATGAGAATGGGGATACAGAGTTTAATCCGTATAAATCATGTGTGGATGTTCAACTAAAGGCTTGGAATTGTGAGGTAATATGGGCTAGGTCAGAAGGACAATATGATGATACATTTCAACGGTCATGGATGGTACACAATACACCCGGCCCGCACTGTTTGGGAGGAGTAAGTCCTACTTTACGACTGGTAGATGCTTTTCTGATGAAGAACGGAAAGCCTATCGATGTGGCCGGTTCCGGTTATGTTGAAAAAGGATTTGCGGCTGACGGTGGAGATAATTGGAATCCCAACGGACATGACATTGCTTCCGAAGAAGGTCGTAAAGGTATCATAGCAGATATCCGTGATAGTAAGGCATGGGGGCATTGGAAAGGTGACTGGAATATGTTTTGCAATCGTGAGCCTCGTTTCTATGCAGCTATCCTATATAATCACAGAGTGATACCTAGTCTGTCGGATGATAAAAACATTCGTAACGAATGGAGTACAGGAAGACAGAAAGATGGTTTCGGACGCGCAGAATTATATTTAGGAGGAGCAGCTCGTCCATCTATTAATTATGCGAACTACTCTAAAACGGGTATGTTAGTCTTCAAGCGCAACGACCCGCAAGCAGATATGTATAACCGTGCTTATCCTCAAAACTATGCTTGTACTTACATACGCTATGCTGAAATCTTGCTAGACTATATAGAAGCGTTAAGCAATTATGATCCTACCAATGCGGACATTCGTAAATATTGGGATCAAATTCGTAAAAGAGCAGGTGTAGAAAGCGCGTTTGTCGCTACTCCTGAAATAGCTTCTGATCCGGCTTTAATGCATGAATACATTATTCGTGAACGTCAGATTGAGCTTTGTTTTGAAGGTGACCGTTATTTCACTACTCGTCGTCTTTGGAAAGCCCACACACCGGATAAAATTGTAACAGATCCTGTGACCGGTGAAGAAAAAGACGGTCGAATATATGGTGATGGAGGCAGTATGTGGGGAATGAATGTTGATGCCGGTGATGTAGGTTCAAATGATTTCAATTTTGAAGGTTTCTATAAACGTGCTGTTTTTGAAATAAGGGAATTCAAGAAAGAGTACTATTTATTCCCCATTCCGCAAAAAGAAATGGATAAGTGTCCGGGATTGGTTCAGAATCCATGGTGGAGTGGTAATACTGCTAATTAATAAAAAAGTATATAGTTATGAAGAAAATATATTTATACGCAATACTCGCTACATTTGCAAGTATGTCAATGCTGACTTCTTGTGATGCGGATGCGGAGTTTGAAACAGAAGTTCCCGTGAATCCTGTAATGCGTCCTATCATCAGCTTGACGGCAATGGAACAGGAAGATATTTTTGAAGGTGTCATTGATGATAATAAACGTACTATTAAATTGGAAGTCGAAGCTTGGACTGATTTGTCAAATATGACTGTTAATTTGAATATACCGAAACGAGCTACACTTATATCTCCGTCAAGCCCGGAAGGTGTATGGGACTTAACCCAACCGGTAAATGTTGTGATAAACAATATTGAAAGAGATGTGACTTATACAGTAACGGCTAAGAAAAAGGCGGAGTTTATTGAAAACCCGATTGTAAGTGTAACAGTTAAAGTAGCAGGAGAAGATTTGCCTTCAAGTGCAGATATAGACCATGTAGCACATACTATTAAAGTGAACTTTGGTCCATGGGTCGATTTAGCACAGGCTACAGTCAATATTGAACTGAAAGATTATGTCAAATTGGTTTCTCCGACAACGTCCGAAGCACAAATGGATTTAACAACGCCACAAAACATTGTAATTAATGATATAAAGAAAGATGTTACTTACACTTTGACCGCAACGAAACAAGAATTGGTTGTTACTCCGGTGGACACTAAGAATTTTGTGAATTACGCACTAGATAATGATGCTCGTCAAGCCCCTAGCGGTTGTGGACATTTTGATTTCAAAACATTGTTTGATGGAGTAGTTATGGCACACGAGAATGATTACGGTATAGTGAATTATAATCCTTATGCCTGTGAGTCACCAACAGCAGATGGAGTCGCTTCTCTTACCATTGACGCTGGCAGAATGATGTATTTACAGAAGTTTAGTGCATTACGTTATTGGAATCATGCTCAGTATCATGTACATCATTTTGAATTTTATGGATATTGTCACAAAGGTGAACCGTCAAAAGATGGTAATTGGGATGAATGGACCAAACTAGGAGAATACACTTATAATGAGAGTGCAGAAGCTCCTTTTGTTCAAGGTGATTTTATTACCATAAATAAGTCGAATGCTAAAAAAGCGCGTTATTATAGAATAAAATGTTTGGAAAATTGGGCTAAAGTTACCCAACATTGGGAAACATGGAGATATTCTGTGTATACTTTTACTGAATTCCGATTCTGGGAATATAAATAACATTCAATAACTTTTAGATGGTTGGTAGAGCTGTATAATACTATCAGCCATCTAATTACATTTCATAAACTACATAACTTCACAAAATTGATTATGAGAAAATTTATCAAATTTAGTGTACTTTTTTTATGCTCTTTGATGGCATTATGTGTTTCATGTTCTTCTTCCGACGGTCCATCAGACGATAAAGAAGTTCCCCCTACTCCTCCGGTAAATCCGGGTGAGCTCTATCCATGGGAAGAGAATCGCACAGCACTTTTGAATTCCACTGATATGGTTCTTATTTATGGAGGAGGACATCACAGGGAACCTTATAATTGGGATGTAGACAGAATAAGTTCTTATGTAACTTATAAAGACAAGGCTGGAATAGAGCACTGGCTCTTCGACGCCTTTTTGTTTCTGGAATTGAAAGACACAGGTAATGGAGGAACCAATAAAACCTACACTTACGAAAATCAAGAAGGTTTGGATGCAGCCAATCAAAAGGATTGGAAAAGATTGGTTGATTATTATTTTGCAAGTAGTACCGGACTGGGAGCATTGAATCGTGCCATATCAAATGCACAAAAGCGTTTGGAAAACCCAAAAACGAAACATAGAGTAGTCATTGCCATTCCGGAACCCATAGCCCACAAGACACCGGCAAATGAAAATTCGACTACCGTATATTGGGGAAGCTTGGATGGACATATCATGGACTTTTCCATCGCACAGGATCGGGTAGATGCTTGTAAATGGTACATAGACTATGTCCGCAGCAAATTCAACGAGATGCAGTACCAGAATATAGAATTGGCAGGCTTTTATTGGTTGGCGGAAACAGCTGGAACTACCAGAGATATTATTTCCAAAGTAGGAGCTTACGTCAACCAATTCAAATATAGTTTCAACTGGATACCTTACCGTGGTGCAGAAGGACATGATAAATGGGAAACTTTGGGATTCAACAATGCCTACTACCAGCCTAACTATTTCTTCAATACAGAACAGTCATACGCTGTCCTGGAAGAAACTTGTAAAACTGCGAAAAGGGAAAATCTGGATATGGAATTTGAGTTTGATTACCGGGTGTTGGCAAGTAATTCGGAACACAATATTTATTATCCCCGTATGAAAGACTATATAAAAGCATTTAAAGCTCATCAAATATGGGACACTAAACGCTTGGCATATTATGAAGGCGGTGGAAACCTTCTTTCATTAAAGAACTCTGCCAATGAAGCTGATCAAGAACTGTATCATGAATTTTGCCAATTTGTGATTACCCGTCCCATTCGTTCCAAATAATAATTATCAGATCAATTAGGATGAGACGTATAAGAAAGCATATTCGTACATTGATTATAGTCAGTATCCCGTTCTTCACGACTCTGATAGTGAAAGCACAGCAAATGCTTCCCTATCAAAATCCGCAACTGTCCGTAGAAGAACGAGTGAACGACTTGTTAGGTCGGATGACTTTGGAAGAGAAAATAGGGCAGATTACCCATCTCCATTCGTACAAAGTATTTGACGGACAAGAACTGAATCCGAATAAGTTGGAAGTAGCATGTGGCAACATAGGATACGGGTTCTTTGAGGGGTTTCCACTCACAGCCTCACATTGCCGCAAGAACTTCCGCCGGATACAAGAATATCTGATAAAGCACACACGTTTAGGCATTCCCGGATTCTCGGTTGCGGAGTCTCTTCATGGAGTAGTCCATGAAGGGGCTACTATCTATCCGCAGAATATTGCATTGGGAAGCACTTTTAACCCTGAATTGGCGTATGCGAAAACCAAACATATTTCCGGTGAGCTGAACACGATGGGAGTTAAACAAGTACTCTCCCCCTGTATTGATGTAGCACGTGAATTACGCTGGGGACGAGTTGAGGAATCTTTCGGAGAAGATCCTTTTCTTTGTTCTGCTATGGCAGTAGCGGAGGTGCGAGGGTACTTGGATCATGGAATCTCCCCTATGCTGAAACATTACGGTCCTCATGGCAATCCATCAGGAGGATTAAACTTAGCTTCTGTTGACTGTGGGGTTCGTGATTTATTCGACATATATCTGAAACCTTTTGAAACGGTTCTTGCACAAACCCGCGTGATGGCAGTCATGTCAAGCTATAACGCTTGGAACCGAGTTCCCAATTCAGCTTCACATTTCATGTTAACGGAAATTCTTCGAAACAAATTTGGTTTTCGAGGGTATGTATATTCTGATTGGGGAGTAGTGGCTATGTTAAAATCATTCCATAAAACTGCAGGTGATGATTTTGAAGCTGCCCGTCAAGCTTTAGAAGCAGGTCTTGACGTGGAGGCCTCCAGTCCTTGTTTTGAAACATTAGCAAAGCAGGTGAAGAATGGAAACTTTGACATTCGTTACATAAATCAAGCTGTAAAACGCGTATTACGGGCTAAATTTGGATCAGGTTTGTTTGAGGACCCTTTTCAAGAGAAAGCTTCCTATCATCTTCCGTTGCGTGCAAAAGAAAGTATACAGCTTTCTCGTCAGATAGCTGATGAATCTACAGTATTGTTGAAGAACGAAGGAGATTTACTACCTTTGGATTGCACAAAACTAAAATCTATCGCGGTAATCGGGCCTAATGCCGATTGTGTGCAATTTGGAGATTATACATGGAGTAAAAACAAAAGTGACGGCATCACGCCACTCCAAGGCATACGAAATCTGCTCGGAAAACGGGTGAAAATAAATTATGCAAAAGGATGTTCGTTAGCGTCAATGGATACGACATTGATAACGGAGGCTGTTAAAGCTGTTCACGATAGTGAGATTGCTCTAGTATTTGTAGGAAGTTCCAGTACAGCATTTGTGCGCCACAGTAATGAACCCTCGACAAGTGGAGAGGGAATAGACCTTAGTGATATTTCCCTAACAGGAGCGCAGGAACAACTCATCCGTTCCGTATGCGCGACAGGCAAACCTGTTGTTGTGGTTTTGGTAGTCGGCAAACCATTTGCTATACCCTATATAAAAGAAAAAGTACCCGCTATATTGGCTCAATGGTATGCTGGAGAACAGGCTGGAAACTCCATTGCTGATATTCTGTTTGGCAAAGTTAATCCTTCTGGAAAACTGCCATTCTCTTTTCCTCAAAGTACAGGTCATTTGCCTGCTTATTATAATTATCTTCCTACTGACAAAGGATACTATAAAGAACCTGGCACATACACCTCTCCGGGACGAGATTATGTTTTTTCAAGTCCTGCCCCCTTATGGACGTTTGGACATGGATTAAGTTATACCCGCTTTGAATACGTGCAAGCTACTACTGATAAAACAAGCTATCAGCCTCATGACACAATACGCATATCCGTAAAAGTAAAGAATAGTGGGAAATTAGCAGGAAAAGAAGTTGTTCAGATATATATTCACGATGTGGTTAGTACGGTCATGACACCGGTCAAACAACTGAAGGGGTTTAAAAAGATAGAACTACAACCAGGCGAGGAAAAGCTGGTGCAGCTAAAAGTACCTGTACATGAACTTTACTTGACTAGTAATTTCGGAGACCGATATTTGGAACCTGGAAAGTTCGAAATCCAAGTAGGCACTTCTTCAGACGAAATATATTATAAATTACCAGTATGGGTAGGCAATAAGCCTATTTCTTTAGAGGAAAACAGTTTGTCAAAAGCCCCCGTAATAACCACTGGTAAAATTATACGCATAGAAGGAATTGTTCGCGATGTCCAAGCTACACCAATAGCCGGAGTGAAAGTAAAAACTATAAATTCTGAAGAGGAAGTTATGACTGATGCAAAGGGATCTTATTCCTTACCAGCACATTCAGATGATATTCTCTTGTTCTCCAAAAAAGGCTATGCGAGCCAAAAAGTACGGACAAGCGGACAACATAAGATCAACATACAAATGATGAAAGAAAACTTTTAAAATTAATCTACTAAATAAAATGAGAAAATATAATTTTTTACTAGTAATGCTTGTGGCTATATTGGCCATTTCATGTTCACAATCTTCTTCTGATACACAAGTCTCAAATCTCGGAACAAAATGGCATTGGGATAAGGGGACTATTGTTATTGAAACTCCTGAACGTCCTACTGGGCAAACTAGTGTAATAGGCTTAAAAGCTCCCAAAATGGAATTCGTTCGTATAGGATTCGTTGGATTAGGGATGCGTGGTCCGGCAGCGGTAGAACGTTTCACTTATATCCCGGGTGTGGAGATTGTAGCATTATGTGATTATGAGAAAGAACGTGCGGAAGAATGTCAAGAGTTATTAAAGAAGGCTTCTATGCCCGAGGCTACTGTTTATTCAGGTGAAAAAGGATATGAAGAATTATGCAAACGGGATGATATTGATTTAGTTTATATTGCAACGGATTGGTTACATCATTTTCCTGTAGCTATGTGTGCTATGGAGAATGGCAAGCACACGGCTATTGAAGTGCCTTCCGCTATGAGTTTAAAAGAATGTTGGGCTTTGATTGATATGTCAGAAAAGACCCGTAAACATTGTATGATTTTAGAAAACTGTTGTTATGACTGGTTCGAAATGAATACCTTAAATATGGCTCAACAAGGGGTATTCGGTGAGGTCATTCGTGCACAAGGAGCTTATATTCATAACCTCGATGAATTTTGGGATTATTATTGGAAAAAAGGAAAGGATGACAAACTCGGATGGAGATTGGAATATAACATGAAACATCGTGGAGATGTATATGCAACTCATGGTCTAGGACCTGTGGCTCAAGCTTTAAACATCCATCGTGGAGATCGTATGAAAACATTGATTGCAATGGATACAAAATCTGTCATTGGCAAAGATTTGGTTGAAAAAAGAACAGGGAAAGCGTGTAACGACTTCCGCAATGGTGACCATACGACTACACTTATTCGTACAGAAAACGGGAAAGTTATTGAAATACAACACAATGTAATGACCCCACAACCCTACAACCGTTTATATCAGCTTACAGGTACTAAGGGACTGGCTAATAAATATCCGGTAGAAGGATATGCGTTGGATTCTAATCAGATGAGTGCATCCGGAATGAAGCCCAAAGTGGATAACTTGACCTCACATAACTTTTTGCCTGAAAATGAGATGAAAACGTTAGTAGAAAAGTATCAACATCCTATTTTAAAAAAATATGGTGAGATGGCTAAAGAAGTAGGTGGACATGGCGGCATGGATTTTATAATGGATAGCCGTCTGATTTATTGTTTACAGAATGGATTACCATTAGATATGGATGTCTATGATTTGGCTGAATGGTGTTGCTTGGCAGAATTAGGTGAATTGTCAATGGACAACAATTGTGCATCTGTCGCATTTCCAGATTTTACCCGTGGTGAATGGAACAAAATGCAAGGTTACAAACACGCTTATGCTACTCAGGAAGAAGAAGCCAATAGTATGGAAAAAGCCAAGACTTTTACTAAAAAATTAAAAGAAAAAAATAGGAATAAACTTAGGTAGGTGATCTTTATGTACCGAAATTGAATTAACCCGTTGGCAGAATTACATTAGCACATATGTTAATAATCAGCATTATGCACAACTTTTTAGTCACAAATCTTTTATAATTTTAATTCCGCCAACGGGTTGAATTAATAAAATACAATATTATGATAATAATACTTTGTTAAACATTGAATTAACATTTATGCAGCAATAGCGGCAAATTTAATTTCCTTTTCCCATAGCTTCCGATTTGTTTCCTTGTCAGGCCTAATCCCTGATATGGAAATAAATCGTTGCATGAGCAAAATGTTGTGACATAGCACTTTTACAGATGCCATTGATAAGGCTGTCCCCTTTTTCGAAGCTCCAGATTCACGGCGTTCAATGCTACATTAAAATGGAAATTCAGTTTATCCAGCTCCCGCCTTTGGCAGTCGGTCATCCCTGTAAACTGCTTTGAGTCGCGAAAGCAGCATCCGACCTGAAAACGCGTCCCGTAATAATCCATTACATCTATTGCCTGTATCTGCGTGTCAGTAGAGACATACTGTTTACGTACTTTCTCGTCCTCACTCTCCCAAATGCATAATCGAATATTTCTTTTGAGGGAACGGGAATGTACGATTGTCGAGAGTATTCGTCCCTCCTGCCCATTTTTTATGGAATAATTTCAAAACGGTTTTCTTCGAGATGCTTCATGTCCATTTTCCCATCGTACAGTTTGGGGCATCTTGCCACCGGTAGGTTTATCCTTGGTCAGATAACGAAAATAAGCGTCATCGCGAAAACGACTGATTACATATAATCCCATATCCAGGACGCCAGCCACAAAAGATGATTTGGAGAAATAGGCATTGACCACCACATGGCTGGTCAACCGTTGAAGTATTTCCTTGCGGCTTCGTAACACATGCAAATACCAGTCTGTTAGTGTCCACCTGACTTGCTCCAGTATTTTTGCCGGTAGTGTTTGAACAGCTTCTAGATGAAAGCAGTTGTGAAGATCTACATCAATGAATCCAATGCCGGAAATTTCCAGACCATGTTTAGTCGATTTAGCACAACCGGACCAGAAACGCCCCAGATAGGGCGTGCATTTACTCGATTTGCTGATATAGCTCGGATCAAAAGCGATAGCAACCAGATTGTCGGTATGTGAATCAGCCAAGCAGGCATTAAAAGACAACCGGTCACACTTACGTTCGAACTGCTGACGGTAACGCTGTTCACCAAACCGGCCGTAACACCCTAATTGAAGGAAATTTATTCTCCCAGGAATAATCAGATATAAAAGTAGCATTTCATGCATAAAACTCTCACGCCATTCATTTATCTTTACTGCTGAATTTAGCAGTACGCGTTTTATTATCTCCAAATATTGGTCAAGTTCGTTTCTATTCATCATTATTAAAGATGTGGTGACCCTTAATATAATGAATCGGTAGGACTTGATCTACTTTTTATTTGTTAATTCAATGTTTAACGAAGTATTGTTATTAAGACTTATCCATATAATTATCAAAATGGCATTTTTCATTTTGATAATTATAAATTCTCTGCCGGACGTATTTCCATCCATTGTACAGAATAGAGGATAAAATGGCAGAGATTTGCCATTATAAGAAATCACTTTGTTGCAGATATATCCATGTATATGTTCTTTTTACGTTATTTCTCACACTATTCTGTAATACATCTTAATTTTTAATGTTACTTTGCATCATTATGATTAGTAAGGGGTTAATAAATGAAACACTCCCTATTTCAGGGCTAAAATACGTTCCTTTTAAACGTACTTAGCATTTCTTTTAAACCTAATGGGACGTTGGACGTTCCTTTAAAATCAACCTTATGTTTTGAACAAATAATACGGTAATTTATATGCAAACAACAGCTATTTTATGCACAATTCTGTATATAAATCTATATCTTAGTAGTTCCTCGCTCTAGTTTCATCTATTTATCAAAAGCATCAGTTATCGAAAGTGAAGAAAAAATAGCATAAAGACATTCTATTCAACATAAGACAGTCATATTGATTATCGATTTCTCAAATAATACCATGATACCCCGTATCTCCAGCTTTGATGCAAAGATCATAATAATGTGCATTACTCTTTCCCATATAGTTCGTTGTCAGACAAAATTAATAGTGAATGAGCCATAAAACCACTATTTTTTAAGTAGCTTTTTAATCACTGGAGTCACCAAATCAGCATAACGCATCATACCCACATCGGTAAAATGAATGCCATCTACTGTTGCCTCACGATCACTTCCAAGCATCCTCTTTGAGGATATATAGTATATGTTTTTCTCTTTTCCTTTTTTCAACTCATTAAATATACGACGCAAGGTGTCATTCAAAGTCTTAATTTTCCGGGCATTGGCGTTATTGTAGTAGGAGTCCATGAACTGTGGATCTTCAATAAAGATAACAGGTGTATGAGGATGCCTGTCACGAAGTATACGGTAAAACTTCTCCATTCGCTCATTCATCTGCTCAACCGTGACATTAGGTACAAAATCAAGCACGAAAACACCGGCATCTACTCCAGCCATCACTTGAGCTACTCCAAGATCAAGAAAAGCGTTGCCACTAAACCCGAGATTGATACATTCCCGATTCAAACGGCGTGAGATTATATTGGTGTGAGCCATGCCTGGGCGGGAGGCACATCCGCCTTGAAGAATGCTGGTTCCATAAAATACTACAGGTTTTTCACGTACAGGACTTTCTATTGCGGGCTGATTGATACTGGCGCCAGCATCGATTCCAATCGACAAAGAAACTAGTCCGTCGTATAGCGGTAAATAAATCATAAACTCCCGTTCTTTGGCTTCCATACCGCTGATGAGGCTAGATTCCGTACTTTTTCCTATGGGACGGGCACTATTCACAAAATACCAGTTCTTTCCTTCCAGACAGTAGAGGTCAAGTCCTTTCACTGCTACATCAGTCATATGATCCATATGGAAATTAACCAACGATTCCCATTTTACTGCAACTTGAGTCGAATTGCTTCGGAAACGCACTGCCATACCCGATGAATTCCGACTTAGTTGCCACAACGGTAAGCGAGAAATATGTTCCAATGAATCAGGCAAACGTACATACCGCTCTGTGGTAGCAGCGGTAGCCTTTCCCAATAGTTGGAATTCAGCCGCATCATAGTAGGTTACCTGAGCTGACAGATTACTTGCCACAAGTAATAAAATAAGGTTTGCTATCTTCCTATAAACTGAAAATGACATAGTATATATAATTAAAGTTCTTTACTTCACTAATCTGATATTAATATTTTTGCGTCCTTTCACCTCCATTTGTTGAGTGATGAATCTTGCTTTGACAAAAGCTATGGAATCATCAGTCCGAAGGTTTATAGAATAGAATCCCTTTTCATCAGTTTGAGTTTCCTGACCGGATGAAATGGCACGAACCGTGACATAAGCTACTGGAGTAGCTTGTGCATCACGTACAAATCCCTGTACAGTAATAAACTCGCCACTAGGCGTGACTTTAATGATTTGAGGAGAATCAATTACAGGAGTCTTCTCAGGTTCACGCCCTACTTCGATAAAAATGCGATGGGTTATGCGATCTGATGCAGTGCCTACTTTTATCTCAAAAGTCCCGGGTTCCAAGTAGCGATTACCGATATTATCGGTCAGGTAGAGTTCGTGTATGGGGACTTTCAATGTGATCTCTTTCGTTTCGGCCGGGTTCAAACTTATCTTCTCAAAAGCTTTCAGCTGCTTTATTGGTGTCATAACAGTACTGACAACATCACGTATGTAAAGTTGAACGACTTCTTTGCCGACAACTTCTCCACTGTTTGCAATCTTTACTTTTACGGCTATGGTGTCATGAGCCTGATAGTGAGTTTTGTCGGCAATCGCTGAAACCAGATCAAATGTAGTATAACTCAATCCATGACCAAAAGCCCAAAGAGGGTTCGGAGAAGAAAACACATAATCTCGTCCTGGCAATTCATAAGTTCCGGGCTCTTTATAAAATCCCTTATCAGTGGTCAAATGATTGTAAAAAGCGGGAAGGTGACCGGAACTTTGAGGAAAGGAAAAACTAATTTTCCCTGATGGATTTACTTTACCAAAAAGAATATCGGCAATGGAATTACCTGCTTGTTCTCCGGCATACCATTGAACTAAAATAGCAGGGACATTTTTTTTAGCGAAAGGTATAGCAAACGGTTTACCGGCTACCAATATTAGGACTACCGGTTTACCTGTTGCACAGACCGCTTCAATCAGTTCCTCTTGAGCACCAGTCAATTCAACACCACTAAGGTCAATTCCCTCGCCACTGGTAGAAGGGGCATTGCTGTGGCGTACAAAAGCGGTACTTGAACTGCCAACAAATAGTAATGCAACATCACTCTGTTGAGCCGCACGTACAGCTTCTTCAATACCTGACTGATTCAACGAAGCGATAGAACAGCCTTGGGCATAGTTCACTTTCACCTTTTTGCCTGCCAAACGACAGATGCCTTGTAACGGTGTGATACCATCTTCTTTGTTTTTACTCCATGTATAATCGCCAAATTGCACACAGTCTGCATTAGGACCAATTACTGCCACCGACCGAAGTTTCTTTATATCCAATGGAAGCAAATTACCTTCATTTTTCAGAAGTACTGTCGATTCATCAGCAATCTGACGTGAAAGTGAAATGCATTCTTTGGAACGTAACGGCCAACGATATGAATTTTTCTCAAGATAAGGGTCTTCAAACAAACCTAATTCAAATTTAGCACGTAACACACGTTTCACCGCCCGGTCGATGTAGCGTACATCAAACTCACCAGCTAGCACTTTACTCTCAAGCGACTTGAAACAGAGACTCGACGCTTCAACATCCAAACCGGCCGTAAGTGCTTGACTGGCAGCTTCAAAATCATTATCAGCTGTTTTATGAAAGTTCTTCAACATATCAATAACTCCCCAATCAGAGTAAACATAGCCCCGGAAGCCAAAACGGTCACGTAAAATATCAGTTAGCATGAATTTTGAAGCTGAATTGGGTTCACGGTTCCAGGCATTGTAGCTTGACATAACTGCTAAAATATCGGTTTCAGCCAGTATGGCTTCAAAAGGTTTCAGATAGACATCAAATAAATCACGAATGCCACACTCCACTGATGCCAGATTTAAGCCGCCCAATGGATTGCCGTGCGGTCCGTAATGCTTTGCCATTGGTGAAATGCCATGATCCATATATCCTTTAACCTCTGCTACAGCCATACGAGCACAAAGGAAGGGGTCCTCACTAAACGATTCCTCCACTCTGCCCCAACGCAACTCACGAGCTACATCTATACAAGGAGCTAACACTTGTTTTACCCCGATTGTATTAAGTTCACCCGCAATATGTTTTGTCATTTCATAAGCCAATGCAGGATTAAATGTACTGCCTATAGCTATATTTTGCGGATAGATAGTAGAACCTTCATGCACCACTCCATGAAGTGACTCCGCTACCGAAAAACCCGGAATACCCAGACGTGTCTGCTCCAGTAAATAGGTTTGAATAATGCGGAAGTTCTTCCTGCATTGCGCTGCCGTGAGTGGAAAGCCTTCGAAAAAGCCATACCCTTTATCACCGCACATCTTTGCTAACTTGGCGGTATTGAGCTTTTGTCCGTCAAATACATCCCACGATTGCAAATGGCTGATTTGAGCTATTTTTTCCTGTAACGTCATACGGTTCAACAGATCGTTTACCCGTTCTTCAGTGGGAAGTAATGGATTCTTGTATGGAAATGCATGCTGTGCATTCAATGAAGAGGCACAACAAAATAAACATATGATCAGAATATCTTTAATTATAAATTTCATAGTTACGAAAAATTAGTTAACAATTACGGATATAATGAGTGGAAGTCATCATCATATTTCAATATTAGTTCTTTAGCCAAAGAAATTGGATTTTCTCCAGAAGTGATTGGAAAATCTTCATTTTTCAATGTCCATTCATACTCAAACTGTGTAATATCCTGATGAAATTTCTCTTCATCAAAGTTTTTATGCCTGGTCATAGCGGCAATTACTTCTTCTGTGAAACGTTTCCAGCGTTCTCTGTAGAATGTACGTGTCAATCCTCCCCATCCTCTATTGGCATAATCGTTAAGCTGGGTATCTTTCTGTCCCCACACCGTAAGAATGCACCGTGCATTTTCTTCATAATATTTTTGTTCTTGTTCATTCACTGCAAAATCTCTGGCATCTTTTATCCATTTACCTATTGAGAGAACAGGACTGCAGCAGAGCAATCGATCTACATCAAGCAAAAGTTGGTCCATACGCTGTCCCCACACCTTAGTTCCTTCCAAATCTTTTTTCCGATAGCAATCGGCAAACTTATCACGATAGTCAGCAAAAAGATTGCCTAAAACTTGCCTTCCCACATTAATTACATCAAAATGATATTCAGAATGATATACTCCTTCAGCTTTCAGCAACTCCTTCCAAATTTCCCACAAATCGATATTTTTATAATCGTATCCGGGAAGTGTGTTCCATCCTTCTACGCCTTCTAACTGTGGACGAGCATTCATCAATACTGCTTGTCCGCAAAGGGCTGCTGAGGTATAGATCTTCTCATATAGTTGTTTCCATGCTTTAATAATATGATTATCTACATTCCCCCCTCTGCATTGGGCCCAATTTGCAATCCACTGGTGGACAGGTATTGAATTTTCCCATGCACGTTCAAAAACGAATTCATACATTAAAGGATTTACATCAAGACCTTCAAGCGTCACTCCCAAACCATATACGTTATCGCCTCCTTCTTTGAAAAGTCGATCAATTTTAAAATCTACATCATTCAGGTCACCAGCTAAAAAAGTGTTTCCACCAAAATTTCCTAAATAACACCAAATATAAGGTTTCCCGTAGTATTGCTCTGTATCACGCCATATTTCTGTATAATCACAATAATAATCAAGTAAAATCAGTTTATCTTGGGGAACAGCATTTAAAAAGGATTTGATACGGGGTTGAGTCCATTTCTCTTTGGCATGATAAAACATCCACGTCATCTGTAACCATTGAGCAGCGGAATCCACACTTTGGATCGATTTATAGATTTTATCAGATACATTGGACAAAAACTCCTCGTTCCAGTTGGGTGAGTCTACTTCGTTGAAAGGATCGATACCATAAATGTGGTTAGTGCCATACACTTTTGTTTGTTCCTCTAAAAAACGATGTTGAATGACTGAATAAAGCGAATCCATGGGATCAATGAAGTGACTACGATACTTTTCATCGTATCCTCCCCATTGACTCATTGTGTAGATTTTAGCTTCCGGATAAAGTTCTTTAAGTTCAGCGGGAACATGTCCTGCAAAAGCTGGTAGAATGGGAGTCATATCAAAAGCCCGTTCACGTTCTAGAATTAATTTCTGTAGTTTTTCTTGGTCTGCCAACCATGATTGAGGTAACGGACTTTGCCAATAATCTACGTTTGACATACGATGCCAGGGAAGGTGAGCCGGACCTGTAAAATAAGTACGAACCTCCTCGTCAGACAGTCCCATCTCCGTCCATACTTTATACCATATAGACTCTTGACCTGTGATAGCCAACGGCATGGTTACTCCATTCAGAGCCATCCAGTCAATAAGTCGTTCCCAATCACTCCATTTCCAGTAGGGCATAGAGTAACCAAAGGTGCAATAATTAAGAAAGAAACGATTCTTACACTTTGAACGTAAAATAACAGGAGTTTCTACTTCAGGCAGTTGAGCAGGCATTACTACACTATCCGAAGCATACCAAGAGACATGTGTCTGACAGTAATACTTCAAATAATGGTTTAGTCCTACGGCCAATGAATTCCGGTTGTTTCCTTTAATCAGAATCTTCCCATTGTCAGACTCAAGTGTAAAGCGGTCTATATCTACAGAATCAGTCAGAAGTTGAAATTGGAAAGAATGAGCATGTTGAGGAAACAAACGTTCGCACATTTCACTAAGTGTATTTGTGGCCGGATCTTGATTTCTTTGGCAACTCACCATAAAAAAAAGTAGTATAAGATAAAAGTATTTATTGTTCATAAGCATATCGTCTATTCAAATGCGAGAAAAATGTTTTGTATAAGAATTTTAAGGGTGTCCTTCTTTGGACACCCTCGATTGCAAATGTGAAATTTACTTGTTAATGTGAATCACGGATAGGGCGTTCTATAACAAACTTGCAGAACTTATGATAAAGAGCCACATCAGCCGGCTCACTAGAGTACTTCAAAGTAAGCAATGCGCTATTACTCTGATAGTAAGCCAAGCGGCATTTTTCCCATACACCATACTCCTTGAATTTTGCCATATAGTTTTCCAAACGGTAAGCTTTACCGTGAGCTGCCAACACATCGTCCTCGAACTCCATCTCCATCTGCATATTGCAACGCAAAGCTTCTTTGCAGGCTTCATCAAGACGTGTAAGAGGTATTTTATCGTCAAAATAGTAGTTGGGCTGGTAGTAAGCATAGTGAAATCCCAGTTCTTTCCAAGACTCGTGACCATCGGAATTGAAGAATGGAATCCAGTTGAAACTATATTTCAGTTCGTTCAGATAGTTGGCAATGGGGGTAATGATATTTCCGGTATGTGAAGCATCCTCGGCAATCCAATAGAATCCAGCTAAGTCGACATATTGATACCCCTTCTCGTTGAAACGGGCACGTACTTGATCGATGAACCACTTACAAGCCTTCACACGGTCAGCAGGTTTGGAGAAGTCGAGCGACACATTATCAATCTCACCCCAATATACACTCGACGAACCTGGCACCAATTCATTCTGTACGTCAATAGGCTCAGGAATGCCAATTATTACCTGGCGTTTGTACACAGGCGCCCCAATGGTAATCATTGCTTTCTTTACACCGGCTTCGATAGCTGCAATACCAGTTTCTGAATTGAAATAACAATCGATGAGTTTCATCCACTCAGCCTTGGTGGCTGATTCATAGCGCATACCCTTGGTATACTCTCTCACCGTCTGCCAATTGTCGGAAGTATTGAGGATTTCAAGCATAAGGAAGCTATCAAAGAACCAGTGTGAAGTGTTTTGTTCGTCTACATAAGTAATATAAGGTTGGGCGCGTTCCTGCGTCCAAATGGGGCGTTGGTCACCACCCGAGTAAAAAAGTACCATATCGGTATTAGCCAAGATTGACTGACGGTTGATTTCCCAATCGTATTTTTGGTCGGGCTTAATTTCAATTTCTCCACTGCCGTCTTCTGGGAAAATAGGAACGGTATGTTCCTCATCGGAACAAGCTACTAATACTGAGCATAAGCCTCCCATCAGTAGTGATACAAAGGTAAGAACAATCTTTTTCATACGTTTCTTATTCATTGTTTTATTATGTTTAAATAATCGTTTGAATATCGTTTAAATGGAATTAAAAATAACATTAGGTACCGTTTACAGGCCTTTGAACTTTGTGAGTTCGAAAGCTATCAAGCCATGATCGGTAGTAAGCATATATACCTGTACGGCCAGTCCGTCCTGACTTTTGGCAAAAATTACATCACCTGTACAAGGAATATTCTCACCAAGCACACTGCTCACTCCATCGAACGCCCAAGGAGAGGTATATCCCGTAGCTGTATAACCTGACCCCGGTACGCCGCCCGGCACCCGCGCATTCC
>ERZ780027.8-NODE-8-length-52943-cov-28.9482_pt1 | contig 52943 bp, 80 predicted proteins | sample MGYA00511860_ERZ780027 | MGnify/ENA primary metagenome ERZ780027 (study PRJEB29588, sample SAMEA2143295) | human gut metagenome | biome: human gut; feature: human-associated habitat; material: faeces | place: Denmark | collected 2008/2010 ... | reverse complement strand
GCCGGTTTGCGAGTTGAATCTCTTGAGATAAATCATGCCGTGCGCCATATCGGGCATAATTACGCCTGCCGCCATAAAATCACAAGGTGTCGCGAGTGCTTCCTCACGGCTTGTGACGGGTCGACAGATAAATCCGCTCTGCACCTGCGGTTGTGGTGCGGTCTGCTGAGGTTGCGCCTGCTGAATCTGCGGATTGTAACCGCTATAGTACGGATTTGTGTTATAACCAAAGTTGTACGCCATATATCCTCCCATACAAAAAATCTCTTTGTTACTGATACCATTGTACCATCGCAGAGAGATTTTTTCTTTCGTTATTTTTGCGTATATTTTGCGTTTATTTTGCCTTGTTTTTGCAAGAGACGGACGAGCCGTATCAGTGCCGGTTTGTGCCACTTAGATACCGTCGAGTAGTCGCGCCCAACAGCATCACACACGTCCTCAAGACACCCACGCTCCACATAGAGGATTTTCAAAAGTCGCTTGTATTCCGGTCGGAGATTGCACTTGTCGATAGCCGAGGATATCAATTCCGTATCGTCTATCTCCTGCACCGCATTTTTCTGCCGCACGTGCTCCGTCAATCTCTACGCCTCCTTGTCCTCACTTTCCGCTGATTCAATAATGCTTTTCACACCTTCCGCGTCAATCCGCGCCGCGTCAACTTTTGCTTCGCCGTAGATGTAGCCGATAATGGAGCTGATAGCCGTGATTGCACCCGCAACCTTGCCCGCGATTTCTCCGTAGTCGCTCTCGCCCACGCCAAACGACATTGCCACGCCAATAATGATACCGATGATTGTCACCCACAGTTTTCTTGATGTCAGCTTCTGTTTCCAGTTGATTTTGTTGTCCATATTATTCTCCTTTTTCATCTTCATAAGTTATTTCTTCCTCTCCGTAATCGGAGCGATATTCTTGTTTGATTTTTTCACGATTTTCCATTGCTGACTTGATGAGATATCCCACCACGCCGCAGCCCATGGGAGCGCCGATGTATGTCAGCAGTCCGTCAAGAGATGCCATGTCTGGAGCGATTATCAGCTGCACCACAAGATAGCACATTCCGAAAACCGCACCCACAAACCACAGCTTCACAATTGCGGACAGCGTTCTCTTTGAGTATTCAACGTCTTTCTTTTTCATGACTGCGTTAAAACTGCGTTAAAACTGCGTTAAAACGCAATAATGTTGTTGACCGCACGACTGCCGCCCGTTGACCGTCTCTTGATTCCCTCGACACGGATATATGAGCCGCCGCCGTCAAGAGCGATAACGTCCTCAAAGCCTTCGCCTTGTATCTTTCGCCAAACCTCGCCGGACTTGATGTAGTTTGCCGAGGTGGTTTTGAGAGTGAGTACCCATATCTCGCCGCTTCTGATGCCGAGCATGTTTCTCGACGTGCCGTAGGTGGTGGAGCTGTCCCAGCCCTCCGCGTTAACATAGCTCATGTCGACAGGCTTTTTGCCGACCACAACAGGCACTCCGCTGACGGCGTACTTGATTCCCGACGGGATTTTGTCAACACGTTCGATTGTCGGCTTGCCCGAGTACGGCACGAGCAGTGTTGACACCTTTTTGCCCGCAAACTGCTTTGTCGCGTTGTCGGCGATACTGTACACAAGGTGGTTGCCGTAGACGTGTTCAAAAAGATTTCCCTTAGCCGCCGCCGGAATTTCCTTGATATCGCACGCGAGATTAGCGACGGGGAGCGTGTACACCTCGCCGTCCTCCGAGCGGTAATTTGCGAAGAAGCCGCCGTTGATGTATCTCTTCACTCCGCCCTTGCGCTTGTCCGCGTCATGATAGATTATCGCAAAGTTTTTAGCGCGGGTGTATGTGATGCCGTCCTTGTCGTAGCTGTCCTTGATGTTGGTATTGCCTTTTTTGCCGGACACATCGAGACTGATGTTTGTGTTCACGTTTTTTTCTCCTTTTGATGTGGATTTGATGTCGTACTGTCCCCACTCGTTAGGTATGCCGAGATATGGTGTCGGGTCTACGGATTCACCGTTTTTGCGGACCTCAAAGTGACAGTGACTGCCGAAGGAATATCCCGTGTTGCCCTCGATTCCGACTACATCCCCCGCCTTGACCTTTTGTCCAACTTTGACTTTTCGCGCCGCCATGTGACACATGAATATCTTAAGTCCGTCCGGTGTGTCAATGCGAATGTAGTTGCCCCACTGCCATGTAAGATTAGACTTGTCCGTGATGATTGTCGACGAGCCGATAACTCCGTCACAAGGCGCAACAAGCGTTTTGTCCGTACCGCTGAGGTCTACGCCTTTGTGGTAGTCGCGCTGTCCGTTGAGCGTGCGCCAGCCAAAGTGTGATGTGAGCGTGACCTTGCCGGATTGATAAGGGAGATTCATTTTCACTGCGCGTTACCTCCGTCGTGCGGCGGTTCTGTCGGTAAGTCCATCACTTGATGATAGAGCTGTGTCGCAACGTCATTGCCGCCGAGGTTGTGGTAAGCCGCGTAGGCGCGTTTGAGAGCTTCCTTTGCATAGATGGGACAGAAACCCTTGTCGATGTACTTATCATGGTTACGGATGATTTCAGCGCGGAGCAGGCATTGTACACCGCTCTCAAGCGCACTGTCACGCTTTTTGCGGAGCTTAATGTACGTGACCGCCCACGTCAGCACACCGCCGCACACAGCAGGGATGAGCCATTTTAAAATTATCATTAAGGCCTCTTTCATATTTCCACAACCTCCACGTAAATTCCCACAAGCTCGCTCAGCTTGTTGTACACAGGATTGACGGTGTCGCGGTTGCAGAGGTACGTCACGTTGTTCTCGATGTAATACTTGCCGCTCACGAGAGCCATGTTCCCCTCATACGGTATCGGGTCATACTTTGTACCGTCGTGTACCTCGTCAATGCGCGTGTACAGACTTGCTGTGATATCAGGCGTCCACGTCTCCTGCGAGGTGTGCGCCTGTACCACCTTGTAGAGCTTGCCGAGATACTGCGCCTTGTAGCCGACGGTGTACTGCTTGTCCTTTTCCCACTCGGGATAAAACGCCACCATTCGTACAGCCGTAGCGTCGTCGACTGACAAAGTGTTAATCTGCTCTTTGATGAGCATTGACATTACTTCGCTTTCGGTAATTGGGCGGTGCTTCGCTTCCGCCGCTTCTCTTGCTGCCATTTCGGCGTACTGTGCTTCCTCTTCCGCCGTCATTTCGCGGATTACTCCGTTGATACATATTTTCATTTTTTGCCATCCTTTATTTGCCGTATATTGTGATTTTGCCTGATACTGGCGCATATGTGGTGTTTGCCGTTGCCATTTTTATTGATGTAGCTTTGCCAACTCCAAACACAACATTATATGGGATATATGCGGTTGATGGAGCGAGATTGGTTGCGGATATAGCTTTGCCCGCCTTGTGGCATTCCCAGACCATTCCGTTATATTTTGCTATTGCGTAGTTATAAGCCAACCCGCCGCTCTTTGGTACATCCACAAAATTGACACATACTTGTATTCCATTTATGTATAAATTTTGCGCCGAATCCGTGCTTGTAGCATTTTGCAGTTCGCTATTAATCGTTAAAAATTCCGTGTAATTGTCCAGTCCCGTGACTTCAAAAGCTGCGGTTGCCTCCGTTACCTCAACCTCGAGGATTTTAGTCCATTCTTTTTCTGTTCCCCCACTCGGCATATCCACCGCTTCCCACTCCGTCGGCTTGCCTGACGTATCGACAGACTTCACTTTGATAATCTGCCCGACGGCTGCCGTAGCCGGAGCGGTTATCTTCTCGGCGAGAGCTGCCATCACGACTTTGTTCTGCACGGGATTTTCTGAGGTTGAGGAGAGTTCGCTGTCGACGGTGACGGTGCTGCCTGACGGTTTGTCCTGCGGGACCACGATTCCGTCTTCGCCAACGCCGAGGATTTTCCCCGCGTTTCCTGTGCCTTGATTTTTGTCGAGTTTTGTGCCGAGCGCGTTTCCGACAGCCTTCGCGTCAGCGGCTTGACCTGACTGCATTAATGTGCTGTCTATCGTGACCTGCGTCGGTATAGTCGGCTTATTCGTCAGGTCGTTGTACGAGCCGGAGAAAGAGCTTGTGCCGGCTCCTATATTCTTCCTCGCCTGTGTCTTCTGCCCGTCGGTCAGCGTTTGCTCCACGTACTGCACAGCGTTAGCCGAGCCACCGCCCCCCTCCGGCACGGATAGCACACCGTTTTCGTCCACCTCCAGCCCGTTCCCGAGCGTGGAGAACGGCTTGTTCTGCACCGCGTTCCATGTGGGGGTAGTGAGGTTGTTGAGCATTGCTATAATTTGTTCATACACGCTCGGCGTCGGGTCAGGTATCTGCTGCCCGAGGTAGTCCGCGATACTGTCTTTGACTTTGAGACAGCACGGACGTGTGGTCTTGAGTACACTCGGTTTTTCCGCCGCGCCTGCCTGCACACCGACAAATATACGCCTGTGCTCGCCGTCAAGCATAGGCACGCCGCATGAGTTTCCGTCCATCACAACTGCCTGATAGCTGCCGTCCTCACAGACAAAGTACACGGTCTTGACCTTGTCCTGCCACTCTTCGTCAAACTCAAACTCCGCGACATAGTCCGAGTTGTGAGATATAACGTCCTCACCAGCCGTGATTGTAGGCACTCTGTCACGCACCGTGATGTGTATTGTGGTTAGCACTTGTTTTCACCTCCTGTGAGCTTGATGAATTTCCTTAACGTGGTTAAGTCGCTGTAGGATAGTTTTATATCCTCGTTTTCCGATATTTCTATCGGAAGTTCGGTGTCTCCAAGGTCAACATCAAGGTTCATAAGCTCATTGAATCTTTGGTTGAACTCGGCTTCCGTTTCCGCAATAGGTTCATATCTGCCGTTTTCGAGCCTGCAATACTCGCCGAGAATTCGCATTCGCTGAACGTCGTAGAACTTCATCTGCGCTTCTATCTTGTCGAGAAAGCCGAAGAGCCTATATAACGTTTTCAGCGACAGGTTCTGCGCACAGAGTTTTTTGAACGCTTCCTGCGCATAGATTAAATCTGACATTTTCATGTTATAGTATCTCCTTTAGGGTGCTGTTGTTTGAGATGAGTTGTCACCAAAGATTATTTTTTCGACATATAGCGTTTTGAAATAGTTTTGCACACCTCCTATATCCCAATATCCGTTACCTCCGGGGATTATTTTCCTGTTAGCTGTCTGCACCTGCAACTGATAGTTTGTAGACGAACTGTCTGGGTCTATAAAATAGATAAACGAACCATACAATTCAAGGAACGCCGCCATTCCCGATATTGGAGACTGTACACCGACTTGAACAACGCCGTTTTGTGCGCTCATCTTTGATGTGACAATAGTGTAGTTCTCGTTTTCCGCAAAAAATACCTTGTTGACATAAAGGTTGTCTGTGGTGACATTGCCGCCGTCTATTGTTGTTGCACCGCTTGTTGACAGGTCTGTAAACGTTACAAGTCCGTTGAAATTAATATCAGCCGATGAAATTTGAACATTTCCGCTTTTCAGAGATATTGTAGCCTTGCCGCGCGAAGTTTTCTGAATAAAGCACTTTATCTTGAAGTAATCGCCGTTCTTGTGTACGCTTGAATCCTTGATGTACTTGAACGTGATAAAGTGACTTCCAGGCGGTACAGTCATAGTCAAGTCAACGTAACTCGAACTTGATTCATTTTCGCCCGAGAACGCTTTTTTAACACCTGTTGCATCAGCCTTATTGTCCCATTCAAGCATTGTGTCGAGATTTGAAACAATGCCGTAGTCGTATTCGGCTTCTCCATATGAGATACAGCGTATAGTGATTGCCGTTGATTTTGTAAAGTTGAATTTTAAACCGCCGTATGAGAAAGATTTGTGTACTCCCGCGTTTTGTGAAGTGTAATATCCGTCTGAGGTTTTTGTGAATTCATAGTCGGCAATACTCGCGTCGCCGACAGGAACATTTCCGTCAGGATCTGGATACCCATCGTAAGTTCCGACTTCTTCCGCGGACGTGCTTCCCGCAGTTTCCGTAGCCGTAAGGTCAAGCGCGTTCGCAGAAAGACGTATGGATGAACTGTCGGCGTTTGCAAACAAAGTCAGCAGCGCGCGGACGTTTGAACCGATTGTTCCCGAACCGTAGGAAGCCGACAGGGATATTTTAGATTCAATGCCTTTCTCGGTTTTCTGTATAAGTTGTTCGATTGCCGTTGTTGTGGTTATCGTGCTTCCGCTTGATACCTCAACGAATTTACCCTCTACAGCAGAGGTAATAGAGGCTTTGCCCTCCTGCGTATTCAGATAGCTCTCTACAGCTGTAGATAAATCCGTGTCGCGTAGCATTGACTTCTTGATTGCTTCAAGTTCACGCTGCTGTACCGGCTCAATCTCGCGTACCAGTCCGCCCGTTGATTCATACTCAACCTTGCCGAATCCGTTCCATTTGATTGTTTGGGAGAATATCGGGAGAGTTTTCACCTCGTCATAATCATTAACTACAGTGATAATGTCTCCGCATTTAATTTCGGGATACCATTCGGCACGTACCGCAATAGGAGAATAAGCAGGGAAGAGTGAAGCCTTTGCATAAATCGCGTTCACATAAGGCTGTAGCGCAGGTATCTCCGTGTCGTTCTCAATGTACAGAAACGGATTGTCGCTGATAACATAAGTATTTGTTCCCGTACCCGCAGTCACGAGCTGGTCTCCGTATGACGTGTAACACTCGAGCTTGCCTATAACGGGAGTTTCAAATTCACTCTCGCTCATCTCAAATCGGTCTGTTTTGAGAATTTTGTAGGAGTTTGTTGTAAATGTGTTTAACTCAACTTTACCATCCGCATTTACTCTCGCGTAACAGCCCGCCGCTTCCGCAATCCACGCAAGCACTTCACGCGCCGTGTAGTCCGAGGTTGAGAACGGATTGAAAGTAAAGTTTTTTGTAGAGTTTGTAAACGTTGTCGTGATAGGTTCAACACCCACTGCGGCGCAAAGGGAAGAGAAAACCGCGCCGAGAGTGACGGGGAATGTCATGTTTTCGATGAAATCCGAAGCAGAAACTTCAAACTTCTGCATACGGTCATAAGCGGTAAAGTCTATGAGCTTGCCGCGAACTTTGTCGGGTCTCTCGCCTTTGAAAACGCCGACCGTCACATACTGAAATGCCGCGCCGACCTTAACGCCTATTTGCAAAGTAAATTCCTGTGTAAAATCGAAGTTGTTAAACTTGTTGTCAACATTGAACAACGTCATTTCAACTTGTTTACAAACAGCTTTGCCAAAGGTATAGTCAGTGTCTCCGTTCAGAATGTCCGTAATCTTAACGCCGTCACCCGTTATCGCAACGTCAGCTTTTCCGAGAACCGTGTTGTCGGCAAATGTTATCTTGATATCCTGTTCGGTATGAGCGCGTATAGCTTCAAGTAAACTCGCGATAGGTTGAGCAACGCTAAACACGTCCGAAGTCTTGTAGTCCGAACTGTTGTTGTTTGAATCGTAAGCGCATACTCTATACTGCACTGTAAGCCACGCAGAGCCCACTGTGTCGATGTAAGATGTGTTCTCGCCCCGATATACCGTCACGTAGCTTGCGCCGTCCACAGAACGTTGTAGCGCATATCCCGCCGCATTTGAAACGCCCGCCCATGAGATTGTTGCCGTTTGCCCCGCAGTGAGGGCAGGAACGGTTATAGTCTCGGGTGTTGACGGAGCTGTCGGTTCGGGTTCTTTTGCTTCAACAGTTCTTTCTACACTTGTGGTCCAGTCGGATGAAACATTGTCTTTTACGGAAGCAACTCTGTATTGAACCTTGCTCCATGTTGCGAGGGCAGTGTCCGCGTATGAAGTAGCTATGCCGCTGTATATTTGAGTAAAGTCACCACCGTTTGCAGAACGTTCAAGTGTGTAACTGTCTGCGCCGGACACGGCACCCCACGAAACCGCTATGCTGTCTCCCGCCGTGATTGCCGAAGGAACAGTAATAGTCGCCGGAGCTGGAGGTGTTATCGTGCCAGCAAACACGACCGTGTAACATCCGTCTGAATCCGTAGTGTCCGAAACGAGCTGAGAAGAGGAAAGATTCAAAGCGGGACGAACGCCATTGCTACCATTGTAAGCATTGTAGTTGTACAAACTACCAGCCGAGTTGACACCCCGAGTGCTGTTGGCACCCGAGTAGCGAGGCGTTCTCAGCCGCCAATACCAAGCGGTAGTCTTGCTCGAAGGTTTGGAACTCGAAGGGGTATTACTGAAACACTGCTGCGTAACATACCCGATACGAGCGGTATTGCTCGTGTAGTAACCCCACGCCGCACCTTCGGCGATACTGTTCTCATTCGAGAGACCGACTTCGGTTGTGGACGGCAGGAATACTTTGCGTACAACATCCTCATAAGAGCCACCGTCTATACTCGGCTTGACAACACGAATGGTTGTCGAGAGAATAGCGGCTTTTTCATCATCGGTAAAACCGTTCAGAAAACCGGGGCGAGCTGCGTACTGAGTGCCGTAACCACCTGTACCTGCCGTAGTATCGGGGGAATGGTCTGCGCTATGAGCTGCGCTATACCATGCGCCACCTGCGGCATCTTTGTTGAGCCATTGGTCGAGGTTGGAGACGGAATAGCGGTTGTTACCGTATTTCTGCCTATTAGAATTGCTGTTACTCGGCTCTTCTGCGTCGAAGCACCTTAAATCAAGGATTTCAGCGGCGTGAAGAGTTACCGAGTTCGAAGGATAAGCGGGAGTGGAAACATGATTTTTCGCAACAATAGTCCATATTATAGGCTGCGCTTCCTCTGTGTTCACTTGATACTTGCCGAACTTGACTTTTGAGCCTACGGCAAGATTGGATAAAGCCTGCGACACGTTATCCCCCCCTAAAATTCAATGATGTTGAACGACAAATCGAACCGCGCAACTTCTTCTTTGTCAATCCAGTAGTATTTTGTTGTTGCCGACCTGTCGCCCGCGTAGTATGTGCCGGAGCGCGTACCGCCTTTTTGATACGGGTCTGGGCAGACTGCCGTGAAACTGTCGGAATTGACGGCGTTGAGTATTGAAGCCATTTCCGCCCACGTCAGGCAGTTCCACTTGAAACCGAAGTTTATCTTCTGTCCCACACGGTTTCTGTGCAAAACAGATGTCGCGTCTCTCTCAGCACTTTCATCAACGTCTGCTATTGAGGGATTCCATTCGGAAGGGTCGGGAATACTAACCCCCCCGAACTTTATTCCCATTGTGTAATTGAGTAATGATATCATGTTTAACCACCCGTAACCTGTTCAACCATCTTCTGGGAGCGTTTTACCGCGCGTCCCAAAGCAACAGACGGAGAAATCGAAAGTTCCTTGTCAGCAATCTTTTGTAACAGTCTGTTTTGTTCTCTAAGAAGTTTGTTCTGCTCTGCGGTATCCTTGTCCGAACCGGAACTGTTCGCGCGGAGTACGCCGTTCATAGCGTTTGTGACACCTGCCTGAATGCCCGCTATAATCTGACCGTTGTTCGCAACAGCGTTTCTTCCGCCTATAGTTCCTACCAGTTCGGGTCCTGCTTCACGCGCGACGAATAACTGTCCCATAGTCGGGAAACCGCCGTCCGCAAACTGATTATCGAGAGAACCGAAAAGCAAATCGTCAACAATGGAATCCGTCTTATTCTTGCGAATCTTTTCTCTCGCTTCCTCAACCTTGCTGAAATCGGCTTTTACATCAATAGTGACACCTGCGGTCATACCGTCAAGGTCTTTGACTTTTCCGCTGAAATAATCGACTTTATCCGCCGCGTCTTGGAGCGCAGTTTCTGCATTATTAACCGCAAGTGATGTATCTTTAACGGCTCCTTCCGCGTCTGCGAGGTCGTCCATCCATGATATAAATTGAGTTGACAGTTCACCACCTAAAACGCTTGCAAGTTCTGCGTTTTTTACGCTTAACCAGTGTATGCTGTCGGTTGTTATATCACTCGCGCTTGTAATGTCCTGCAACGCTCTTGTGTTAAGTCCGAGAGAATCAAGGAAGCCCTTGTTGTCGCTTTTGATAAGGTCATATATCTTCTGTTGTGCTTCTTTCTGTCTCTCCGTAGCTTCTATATTATCTTGCTTTAGTTCGATAAGTTTATATTCAGCGTCCGATTGCAGGATGTATGCGTTTTTGATTGATTCATTGTACGCTTCAAGCAGAAGTTCCTTTTCTCGCGACTTGATGAGCTTGTCAAGTTCGTCGCGCGTCTGAACGATAGAACCCTTGTCGTCAACTTCAATTTCTATAATCCTCATTGAATTGATTTCGTTTACGAGAGTTTTCAAAAGTTCAGCTTCCGCTGTGGTTCTTTGTTCCTCCGGAATGTCGTTGAGTTTGAACGCTTCATTTATAAGCCTTTTAAGCGTAGCCATTTTTAGCTCAACCTCTTTTACCGGAGCATCGAGCTTGTCTACGCGCAATTGTAATTCAGCCGCTATTTCAAGGTCTATCTTTGCCTTGTCTGCAATTTTCTGGATTTTTGCGTGAAGTTCCTGCGTGTCGAGAAATTTTTGCTTCTTCTCATCAAGCCCAACCTTGACAGCCGCAATAGCCGTAGCAATTGTAGCCAGTATGCCTATCACAAGTCCAGCCTTGCCCCATTTCACGGTAAGCCCCGCTATAGTAGCAAGCGAACCAAGAACCGCTTTAAGTATATTTTCTTTCGTCACTTCGCCTGAAACAAGATTCTTTATTCCATCAAACTCAAACGCAAGTCCCGCAAAAGATATAGCAAGCGTAGCAGAAGTTCCAAACCCGCCGCCGAACAGCTCCGATACCTTTATGCCGAGAAGAGCCGCCACAATTTCTGTTGCATACTCTTTGATGGTTGCCCATGTGCTAAGCAGCCTGTCCGACCATTCCGTGACGCTTGACGAAATGTTCTCCATTGATACCTCTTCAAACATTCCGCTGTAGTCGGGTGTGGTCTTGCCGGAAGAACTGCTCTTGCTTGATATCACGTTCAGCTCGTCAAATCCCGCAAGCAGCTGTTTTTGAGCCGCCGCCGAATCCTTAGCCGCTTCCGCATATTCCTTTTGTTGTCGAATAGCCTTAGTCCACGAAGAAGCACCCGTCATTTTCGCGATAAGCTGATTAAGCCAGTTTACACCCTCTACTATTCTGTCAATGAGCGAATCGAATACGGGAATAAGCGCGTTGAGTATCGGAGCAGTCATAGCACCTATTGAGTTTCGGAAATACTGTAGGGAAGTGGCGGCACTGTCCATGCTGTTTGCAAAGTCCGTTCCGACCGCCTTACTGTATTGATATAGGTTGTTCACGCCCTCGCTGAATGCCTTGGCAATCTGTTTCAAGAACTCATTCACGGTACGATAACGAAGGATTCTTTCAAGTGAACCCGCAACCTTGCCGATAGTCTCGCCGAAAACCGAGTTCTTGAATCTCTTGCTCATCTGTTTGCCGAGGTCTTTTATGGACTTCGCAGCACCTTTTGCTTTGGCTTTGAGTTCGCCAAATTTCGCCGATATCGAAGCAAGCGGTTTTTCTACGGTGTCGAGTTGTTCCGCGTTTTTGATAAGGCTTTCGAGTATGTCGCTTTGACTTGTCTCTTTGCCCGCCGACTTGAGTATGTCGTTAAACTGCTTCTTCATCGCCGCAGTCGGTTTGGCAAACATGGAATCAAGCGTTGAATCGAACATAGCTTTTTGTATTTCAGCTCTTTGCCTTTTCGCTTTGGCATTGTACTTTTCCCAATCAAACGGCACAGACATTCCGCCGGTATTAATTCCGTTGCCGATCATCTTGGCTTTTCTCGCGTCCATGTATCTTTTGACAGCTTCCATTATGCCATAATCGTCTGTGATTTTCCCGCTGTTTGATTTCAACTTTTTGCTCATCGCAATAAGCTGCTTATAAGAGCCTACAGTAACTTTGTATTGTTTAGATACCTTCGCGGCTTCTTCACTCATTTTCCTAAGTGCAGACGTGCCGTTTTTGATACCGTTTGTATCAACCATCTTGTCGATGCCGCTTGCCGAACTCATTTCGCTTGCAAACTTTTTGAACGGTTCGAGCGTTTTCACAAGATTTTTCAGCGCACTTTCCGCTTTTTTTGTCTCGGCAGTGACTACTATTTGTAGATTGTCTATTGTTCCGTCAGCCATTGTTTTTGTTCTCCTTTCCACTGAATTTTTGTCGCATAGCGGAAAGCCACGAGAACGCTTGATTTTGAACTTCCGCTTGTTTTTTAGCTTTTTCCGCTTCTTCCTCGGCTTTCCTCTGCCTTTCGGTTACGGAATACGGCTTTTCGGGATATTTGCCGGGCTTTGTACCGCGTTTTGCAAAAGCATGAAGAATAGGAGCGAGACAACCTACAGCCTCGTATACATAGATTCCTTGTAACCACGCCGCATAATTATCTCGCTCCTGTCTGTATTCTTCTGCTTCTCGGTAGTAGCGAAGTTCTGTAAAGTCTCCGTTCCAGTACACATCATAGGGAACTCCTATAGACATATAGTAGGAGCACAGATTATCCGCATACTCCGCAAACCACGGCTTGTCAACTGTCGGTTCAGCGTCAGTTATGCCCGTATCGCCGGAAGATGGTGTTATCCCTTCACCGTCTTCCACTTCACGTTTCCCTTGGGAGACATTTCTTCGATTACCTCATTTACCATTCTGAAAAGGATGTCGGAAAGAGTGTTTGCAGTTTCGCCTTCCTCTCCGTCTTCCGAATTGGCAAATTCCTTGTAAATAGCTATTCTTTCATTTCTCGGTACATTCTTGTGGCAAGCATCGAAAGCCGCACAGAAAAGGTCTTCCTGCGCCGTCAGAAGATGGTCTTCAAGGTTTCCGAAAGAAAATCCGCTCTTCTCAAGTCGTTTGAGCGACGCAATCGTGTAGCCGAGGGTATATGCTGTTCCGTTGTATTCAAACTGAATTGTAGTTCTGTTAGCCATGGTTTATATTTCCTTTCTTTAATCAGGTATCGTCTGAAAGTGAGGGAGCTGTCAGTGCGGTTACGGTGACGGTGCAATGAACAACTTCGTTTACTCCCGCACCGTTTACTTTAAGAGAGTACATTCCCTTAAAATTGAACTTGCCGTTAATACCTGTTGCTGTGTATGTGCCGTCGTTCGCACTTGTACCGCCAAACCAAACGGAAAGGTCTGTTTCGGTGTTCTGACCCGCCTCAAGAGCCTTGTATTCCGTCTTGGTGTAGTTAGCTTCAAACTCAATGCTTTCCTGCTGCTGAATGCCGAGTACACTGACAGATACGTAATGCGAAAGAGTTGTAGCGTCAAGCGTTTCGGGAGTACCGCCGAGGTCGCCGAAAGAGTTTATATCAATGAGCTTTGTGTATGTGCTTCCTGTGTCCTTCTTCATCAGGAATACGCCCATCGAGGTTACAGGGGTAGGTATAGCCATCTAAATTACCTCCTATAGATAACATTATTCTTGTCCGCACATCCTGTATAACGTGCGATAATTCTGTAAATCGTGCCGTCGTTTAAAGAAACAGGCTGCGCCGCAGTCCTCAAAAATCCGCGCATGGTGAGCTGTCGGTCTATTTCAGTGAGAATTGCTTTCGCTTCCGTTTTCCGTTCTCCCGCTTTGTTGGAGTAAATATTCACCTCATAAAGCAGATTCACGTGATTCTCGCGGTTAGAGCTGTCAATCGTGTCCGAACGCACAAGATTGTCCGCTTCCACAATGCTCACAAACGGAAATGACGAAGGCAAACGCTCTTCAATGCCCGATATAGACAGGGCAGGAAACTTCTCTTTGAGCGCATTGTAAAGCTCCGTGTAAAGCACATTTTCAATGTCAATCATGAGAACACCTCCTTTGCGATGTCGTATATTCTTCGGCGCATTTCCTCGGAAGCGTCCCACATGCAGCGGTTGGCATTGTTGCCGTGAGTTCTTATTCTTCCGTTGCCGAGGTCTTCACCGTTCGTTCCAGGGTCTCCGCGATAGTACCATGTGTAGTTTTGACCGTAGCCCTTGCCGTATGCACCACGAATCATGCCGAGTTCGTCAGCCTTGGGATGCGTCACGGGATTATATACGCCGGTTCCGAATTCGATAAACAGTATTGATTCACCCGAAGCGTTTATGGCAAGCGTGTGTTCGTCAAGCCATGTCGGCGAAGAATCAACCACAACATCATTTACACCGTCATACTCCGCACTTTGAAAATGGATTGCCGCCTGCGTTATGCCTATGTCGGCGAGTTTTTCAAGAAACGTGTTCAGTTTTGCTCCGAGACTGCGCGTGTAGTCCTTTATCTGTCGCGCGACTTTCCACGTGTTTCTTATTCTGATGTTTATCATCCGTCGACAGTCACCCGCCTTATCGCATAGGAAACGCTGTTTAACGACCGTGCAGCTTTTGTCACAATGTAGTCGTATTCCATGCGCCCGTTCGCGTCATAGGTTAAAGGCTTGTCGATGCATAATACGGTGTGTTCGTCAATCTCAAAATTCGGTTCATCTATCACAATAATTTTGTCGTACTGTATATCCGTTCCGAACGTTTCAACTATAACGTCGCCATACATCGAAGCCGACTTAGCCGCCGATATGTTAGCCTTATACTTCTTCGGAGTTGAGTATTTCGCAGTGTGTTCTCCCGTGTACAGTCCGTTTTCGTCTTTTCCGTCCTCGTTTCCGAGATATAGTGCATACCAAAATTCGCGCTTGTTCTTTTTCAAACATCTCATGTCGGTCTGCCTACTTTCGGAATGATTTCATTTAGAAGCTGTTCGGACACCCATTCGGAACTCCACTTTCGGTCAATACCGTTTTCGGAATGAGAGAGCTGCCCAGACGCGCCGAGCCTGTTGTACATGTCTTCCGCTATGCGTATTTTGAGGTCTCTGTACCGTTCTTCAAATGTAGCATTCTCTCCCCCAAAGGGGAAACGGCGGGAGATTATGATATTTTCCGCGCTTTCAAGCAGCTCATAGAGAATGCGTGTATCACTTTCTTCCGTTCTGATTTTCAAGCGTTCAATGTCGGTCATTTTCTCCCACCTTTCTCATTTCTTTTTGCGTGTGTTAGTTGTTGTCTTCGGCTTTTCTTCCGCTACAACAGTCTTTTCTTTCTCTTCGGTTATCACTCCGTGCGCCGAAAGTTCCGCAGTATCGGAGGAAGATATCTCAAACTTTTCTCCCGCATTGTGCCACACACCACGGTAATTAACCGAATATTTAGGTGTGAGGTAAATCATCAGGCAGTTACCTTGAGAGTTACAACTTCGTTCATTCTCTCGTAGGAAGGAAGAACGATTTCGGAAGCGTAGATATTTGTGACGGCGGGATGAATTTGTACATTCTGTGTAATTGTGATGCCTGTATCAACAATGCTGACTTCTGTGTTCGCGCCGGAAATAAGTCTCGCTTCCTCGGGAGTTGTGCCGTACCAAGTTCTGCCCAGTGTACCTTCGGGAATGAATGTAACATATCCGTCGGGAACGAATGATTTGGTTGCGCCGCTTTCGTTCTTATACTTCTTCGAGTAAACAATAGGTCTGATTCCGGTTTCGTTTTCGATAACATCAGAAGCTCTTGCGCCTGTTACATAGCTCTGAACAACGCCCGATGTTGAAATAATGGAGTTCTTAACAGCGGAGGTGGCTTTCAGAAGGTTGAATGTTGCGGAGGACATAATGGCATATCTTATTTCAGAACCTGAAACGTCAGCTGCCTTGTTCTTCATATCCTCGAAGTCCTTAATCGGGTCCGCCGTGGAAGCCGCTGACCAAAGAGCTGTAGAGGTAAGTGCAGAATAGTTGTTAGTCTTCCATGTATCGTTGGGGTCGTAGTCGTATTCATAGGCTACACCGTTCGCTTTTATTGAAATAGCCATATCGCCACTTTCGGGGAAAAGAAGAGACATTCTCATACGTTCAGAGACAACGTGAGCGCCGTCAATGAGGTCTCTTAAATAGTCAAAAGTGCGATTAAGTATAGCCAGTGCGTAAGGTTCATTAGAATCTCGCACCTGAAGGAATTCCTGAATGTCATTTTCAGAGAGCTTATGAGCTGCGCGGAAAAAAGGCATTTCTGTTTCGAATCTTGAAAGTTCGCCAATCTCACGATAAGTTGCCTGAGCGTCAAAAGCTGAAGGAGCGAGAGAAACAGGAAGTCCACCGTATCCTTTTACCCAAGCAAGACGCAGTCCTGTCTTCTTTTCGGCAGGGAAAAGTCCTTCGCCGAAATATGGAATTCTGTTAGAGGCTGTCTGCTCATAGTTGGCTGCAATTACGCGCGGCGTGATAAATTCGCTAAGATTCATTATTCAAGTCTCCTTTCAAATTAAACGTTAGTCTCTGTGTCGGTTCTTATAACAAGTCCCGAAACAGCAGTGCCAAGAGTTGAAATGTCTATGCCGGAGTGAGCCTTTGCTTTAACACCGTCTATAACGCCCTGTACAACGATTGCACCGTTGGGATTGACTGTCGGGTCAACGTCATAAAGAAGTACGCCTACAGCACCCGTAACACCGCTTGTGGGAGCTGTGCCGTCTGCTGTGAGCGGAGTTCCGGCTTTAACAAGGGATGTGCCACCCACTGTAATGGGAATTGCATTGTAGTTATTAGTCGCAAGAATAGTGAACATCTTGCCGGACTTTGTTTCTTTTACCTTCATTTTCTATCTCCTTTTAAATCTTCATATAATGTTCAAGTGCTTTCTTATTGACTTGATTAGCTTCTGCGGTACGTTTGCCGAGCTGTTTTGCGAGAGCAATTTCAGGACTGTCTTTTTCTGTGTTGCTCCCACCGTTCGGATGAAGCCCGCGTTCAATATTTTCCTTGAACCTCTTTTCACATTCGGCGTTATATTTCTTCTGATTTTCGAGAATCGCGTCCATGTCACCGTTGAATATTGCTTCTGCGGTAGACTTTGCAAGTTCGGGAGAGTATCCGACTTCCAGGTATTTAGCGGTGTTCTCGGCAATAGAGGTCTTTTTCAGCAGTTCATTGTATTTGTCCTGTAGTTCCTTCATTGCTTCGTCGGACTGAGCCTTAGCCGCTTCTTCGGAGGTCATTTTCTCTTTAAGGCTTCTCTTTGCCGCCGCGAGGTCAGATGCGGTCTTGTCAAGCAGTTCTTTCTTTACATATCCCGATAAGTCGACTTTTTCAGGGATATCAAGTCCGAGAAGAGCCTTGACCTGGTCTTCCGCGCTCATTGTGTCGAATCCTTCGATTGTTGAGGTGTCAATGTTAGGCATAATAAATTCTCCTTGCGTTTTTCGGTCTTCTCTGACCTGATATTTTTTTGCGCTTTTATACTGCATCTCCGCAGCCTGCGAATTTTATAAAGCGACTTCTCTGCCGCTGATATATGAAGGCATGAGCCGTATATCCGTTATTTTCTTTCTATAGGTGCGAGGTAACATCTGCAATGCCAGTGCTGCTTGTCGGGTGCTTCGTTAATAGGGAATATTTCTCCGTCAAGCGGCTTGCAAATCTCGCATACCTTTTCGTCCTCTAGCGTCACCCACATCACATACTCAACTCCCGCGTCCTTGTATGCTCTGAGCGCCGTCTCGTCAGTCACTATATCGGCGTATTGGGCGGTCATATTCGACCATAGGCTTACTGCACGTCTCCACTCGCTGTTAGCGTCTGAACGTGTCCTGAGAGCTTCTGAAAGCCTGTCGCGCTTTCTTAAGACTTCATTCTCGTATTCGTACTTTGTTACGGAATTCGGAGACGAGAGGACAGTCTCGACAAGGGCTTTTTTTGCTTTTGCGGAAATTTTTCCGATGTCCTTGTAACCGTATCGGCTTACTTCTTCGCCTATTTCTTCATATATGGCAAAGGCAAGTTCTAACATCGTGTCCCGAAAATCGTTATCAAGGTTCTTGTAAAGCGTCGCGACGGTCTTTATAACGTGAAGCTCGTCGAATTTAGCAAGTCTTATTGAGGACTTAGCTTTTTCAAACCGCCGTATTGTCTTCTTCCGCAGTATTTCTATCGCTCTGTCCGTCGTTATGTACCGTTCTTGCATTCTCAAGCTCCTTTTCTAAGCTGTTTTCAAGCTCGGACTGTGCTTCTTCATACCACTCCATACCGCGCTGGTATGCATTCTCTACATCTGTAAACAAGCCGGAAATGTCGTAAGCGTCGCGCGGATGAACCTTTTCGTTGTTGAGCAGTTCGCAAAGAACCTGTGCTTTCGATTGAATGTCGGTGAGGTTTTCGCGGGTAAACTGAATCTTAACATCGTTCGGGTCAAGGTCGAGAACACCCTTGTCTTTGTAGATTTTGAGAATCAGCTTCAAAATCTCTCTTTCCGAACGCGCAAATAGCTTTTCAGTGTCGTTGGCTCTCGCGGAAGCGTCCTGCCACCCGTTGCGGAATCTCGTTCCCATGCCCGTGTCTGCCGCGGCTGAATCTCCGGCTCTTGTCGGCATACCCGTTATTTCGTCAATGTAGTCATACAGCGCGTCTATTTCCGTCTGAACGCCCGTCTGAGAGATTTCGGAGGATATGCGGTAAACCTTTGCTTCCGTTCCCTGACCGCTTCTGATGCAGATACACTGACCGCCCCTTGCAAGCTCCTTGTATGTGTTCTCGTCGATTTCGCAGTTTTGGAACACGTCATAGGCGTTCACAAAGTCAACAACATTGTCAACACGAGCGGATTCAAGAGTGTTTATCATGTTGATAGGCGAGAGAACCGTCTCAAACGCTCCTAAACGAGCTTCATTCAGCGGATATTCCACTATCGGAACGCGCCCGAAGTCGTAAGCAAGCCAGTCCGCAATATTGTTACCCTTTACGGTGTATCTTCCTTCCGGCACATAAACGTAGTAAATGAGGTTATCGTCCTCGTCGTACTGTTTCAGTACACCCGCGAGAGGTTTTCTGCCAATGCCCGAAGAGTAGATAACAAACGCTTCTCTCGGGTCAAGGGAATAAAGAGCTGCGGGACTGCCGTCTTTCTCGTTGTCGGGGTCGGGAAGAACCATCCTCGGTTCAACTCCGCAGATGTGCATCCAGTCGGAGCACTCTTTGTCCTTTGATTCTTTTCCCTCGGAAGTCATAAGAACGTTCAGATAAGCTACCTTGTCGGATATATCCTCTTTTCCGTTCGCCGCTACATACTGAATGGGAGAACTGAGGAAGAACGAGGATTTAAAAGTAACTATCTTGTTCGGAAGGTTGATAGTGACCTTGTTGTTGTTGTCGGGTCTTACGGTTTTGTCTTTATAGCGGATATCCATTATTCCGCGATAAACGTCATATAAGTAATTTATTTCCGCGACATTTGCGCTGTCGAAACCGAGCGAATCTTCAAGCACGGACACAACGTTGTCGCTGGTTATTTTTTGTTTGTTCGTTAGTATCTTTCGCCGACCATGAAGGCTATCACAAGTAGTAAGGCGAACAATATCATTTTCAAGCACGTGAAAAACCTCCGTGTAAACAAAAATAGGGACTACCCGTATGTTTTCCATACGAATAGCCCCTATCGGCTCTTACTGCAACCCGATTGTTACAGCGTTTTTATAGTGTATTTAGCTTTTCTCGAAGCGGTTATTTCAAGTATAGTGACCTCTTCGCGCGATTTCTTTATTTTAACGTCATTACCACGTTCTAAAATCTCGTTGATTATAATAAGCGCGTCTTCTTTGACGTACTTGAGACGGTGCGCGTGTTTCTCTTCTTCCATAGCCACCTCAATAAGGTCTTTGTATTACTCTTACGGTCTGCGTCTCAAATGATTGAATGAAGTCCGAAAGCATCGAGAATGCGTCGGGTACATCGTCATGCGCGTTTCTTCCCGCCATAGTATAACTGCAAAGCATGCCTATAGCGCGTTTATACTCTTTATTGTTCTTTATAACGCTGTTGTCCTTGAAAAGGAAATGCTCTTTGACAAATGGAGAATCAACTATAATTCGCGTAGCCTTGTTTGCTGTCGAATATTTTGTAGTGATTCTCGTTATGCCGCCACGAGATTTTACCTCTTTCTGAACCTTTTCCGCGATTTTTCCGCCCGCAGAGTTTGATTCAAAGCGGCTCAATTTGACTTTGTGCCGTAAAAGAACCTCAACAAGCCTTGTTTCAACTATTTCGGGATTACTGTTGTCGCAGATTATTTCTTCGATGTAGAAGTCATTGCCATACTGGTAAGCAATAGGCATTACACAGTAGTCCACTCCTTTGTCCTTTGTGTCACACACAGATATAACAGCGTCCGGCGAATCCGAGGGAAGTTCAAAATAACGTCTGAGTTCGTCCTCGTTGTAGAGAAGTCCCTCGCGCTCTATCGGCTGATTCATAAACAAAGCCCGCCACGAACAATCGTCGAGGTTGTTTTTCATGTCCTCGAAGTATTCCTTATCAAAGCCGACACCATAGCGGTAATTGAAATTGCTTTCGCCGTCTTCATCAACCGCAGGCATTACGAGAAACTGAGCTTTCGGAGAATCCGCGTACATTGTTTGCAGTCTCCCTATAGGGTCATGCACCGACCATCTTGTAGCAAGGTGCAATTCTTTGCAGTTTAGTTTCTTTCTCGACTTCAAATCGTTCGTGTAAGCCGTCCAGAGCTTGTCAAGTCGTTCAATACTCAATGCTTCCTCAATACCCGACACAAGGTCATCGGCGGTCAGAAGCTTTTCACAACGTGTAGCACCTGTAAGGGAAGCACCTATAGCACGGCAGGTCAAAGACGAAAACCGGTGTTTCTTGCCGAGGTCTATTGTCTGCTCCTTTGCGTTGGTTATAATCGTGCCTGCGGCAGGGTACACGTCGTGCCATAAATAATCAGGGTCTGACAGAATGCTGTTTACGCCGTCATATATTGAGTTAGTGAGCGTTCCCGAATGTCCCGAAGCAAGGGAACAGCTGTCGGGAAACGCGCCTATCATCATCGAATGCAGGAAGATTTCGAGAGTTGACTTTCCCGTTCCGGGCGGAAGAGAGATTGATAATATGTCAAGTTCTCCGTCCACAAGCTTTTGCATTGCGCGGCAGACAGGTTCAAGCTGCTTCCTTCGCGGAATCCAGAATCTTTTCTCGGGTTCTCGCTGAAGCTCTATATACTGCATATAGCTGTCGAGCCTTAGTCCCTGCGCTTCAAGCAAAAGCACCGCCTTAAAAAGAAAACTTGCGTCTTTCGATTTATTTTGTATAATTCGCTCGGTGCAATATCTCTTCAAAATCTCCGAATACCGCCACTTTTCAGCACAGCTATTCATCGAAGACAGCACCGAATACATAGCAGTATAATGTTTCATGTTCTCAGGTTCGGCTTTGATGTGAGAAAGAATATTTTCCGCTACGTCAAGATAACGCCTGTCAGTGTGTTCGCCCGCTATTATCTCCGCTTGCAGTGCTTCCATTCTCGTTCACCTCTTCCGTTCGCCTGAAATAATCACGAAATACAGGCTTTATCTTCTGATACCATCTATACTGTACCGTGTGAACAGCCGCAGAATCATCTATCACCATCCACAAATCAAGATTGCTTTTCCTCTTCCATCCGACCTCAAACGTTTTCGGGATAAAGTCGCATTGAGTGTATACCGTAACATTACACGGTTCTTTCAATGCTTTCAGCCCTTCGGCTATAGCAACCATTGTACACCGTATGGAATTCCATCCGGCAATTCTTCCGCTAATGTATTTCTCATGCTTGCCATACCTCAACAATGTTTGCCAATACCCAACTCCGCTATCTTCGATAAAACCTCCGAAAACGTATATATCGACATATCTCATACACACCTCGGAGGTCTTTTTTGTTTCTGCGCGAATTTTTCAAAAGACGCTTAAAACAACAACGGTTCTTTCATACACAATCGTTGAATACAAGGAGAACGAGCATACTATAAAAGATTTTATGAATAACAGAAACCTTGAAAAACACAGCATTTGCAGTTCTGAATCATACGGTGGTATTTCGGGTCTATCTTTCACTTTCGACCGATGCTGTTCTAAACGTCTTTTTATTTCTTGCGGATATTTGGGAGACTAACACGCGCCCCCCCACAACAGCCGTCAACCACCCAGTGTCGCATATCGGGCATCTCTTCCCCGAATTATACAAAATCTTCATTTTGCCTAATTGGATATGTGTTTGTCTGGGTGTGTCTGTACGCTCTCATAATGCTTTATACGCTTAACTAAGTCCTTCCCTGCCCTGTCATAAAATCGTGAATATATCGCTCTCGCGGCATTGTGGTGCGTCTCATGTGTCGCTCGTGTCCTTGCTGTCGTATATCTCTATAACATCATCAAGCTTTGGCGCGTCGATTTGCTCTGTGGGCGTCTGTGCGACCTCTAAGCGGGTATTGTTTGAAAAGCCTTGCGAACTGTTATTAAGTAAAAACATCGCGTATACGGGATTGAGCGAGCCGTCCGCGCCCTTTTGGACGGTGTTTGCGGCTATGAGCGTCTTCATTCTTTTTATAATTGTAGAATGACGCTGACCTATACGCGACTTAGTCCCCCACTCTATAAGTGTAACACGGTCAACCCCTAAAGCAACGGCGAGACTTGCCAGCGAGGGGAAAGCGTGGTACCGGCTGCACCATGCTATATAGTCATTGCAACGCTGCTCGACCTCGTCGGCGCTGTCCAAGTCAACAGCCGGCAACGTCATAAGCTCTTGTAGAGCGGTAAGCGTATCAGGGTTTACTTCGCTAAGCGGCGTTCGCGGGTCTGAACATCCGTTTAATTCACACTCCAAACGTTCTCGGGCTGCAATCGCTTTATTGTGATTGCTTGTCTTGCGTCCTTGCTTCTTCCGCTTCTTCGGTTGTTCTACAACTGTAAGTTCTTCCGCTGTCTCAAAGTCTGCTATATGCTTAACTTTCACTTCACTTTCTCCCTTCCGTTTAATTTATTATATAACTATATTATAACAATAATATTGTATATTAACACAATCCCATTTATTACTATAATATAATTATATTGGTAATAGTGATATATTAAGGCTGATTTCCTTCTTCTTTCCTTTTCTTCCTCTCCCCCCCTCCCCCGTGATTGATTATAGCACTAAACTATACGTTTGTCAAGTGTGGAACGGGAGTAAATTGTGTCTGAAATATTAACGGCAAAAAGAAAAGAGGCTTGCGCCCCTCTTGCTTAAATAAGCCCCTCCAATCGCTTTTTTATAGCCTCGTCAAAGTCTGATTTTTCCGGCTGCCTATCCGGCTTTAGGGCGTCCGCGACTTTCGCAAAGACTTCCCGCCGTGCTTCTTCTTTCGCTTTAGTTTTCACCCGCTCTTGTGATGTAAGCGTTGAGCGACAGCCCCGCCGCCTTGGCTTTCTCCGCCCACTGGCTTTTCTTCCCCTTTTCGGTCGTCAAATTAATGCGGTCATATGACTGCTTTATGTAGTCGTTTGCGTATTTTGTAGCGTCAAATTCTGCCATTTTCACCACCTCCATTTTTCCCCAATTTTAGCACACGCAAAACGCAAATGTCAATATGCTATTTGCACAAATTAGATGCAATATATTTGTGTAATATTATTCGATATATTTGCGCTAAACCTATTGACTATTTGCGCAAATAGTGATATAATATAAGTGTCAAAGGGAGAGAGCAAAAACCTCCCGAAGCTCTTTAAAACTAAATATAAATTGATAGGAGAACAGAAAATGAAAACCATCGAAGAAATTACAAGAACCATGAAACTCCATCACATCGCCAGCCGCCGCGGCTACATCTCCCGCAAGTCAGCCGGAGAGGTCGAGTCTTACAAGGGTAAGTTTGGCGAGGGTTACATAATCCTCCGCCCCCGTTGGGACACGACGAACTACATCTACGTCGAATATTATATCGCGGAATAACCCCTCCGCCTGATGAGAGCTGGACGGCAACCAGCCGAAACCCCGCAAGGGGTCGTGGAAAGCCAAATTAAAATCGAAAGGAATCATGAAAATGAGAAAAGAAACAGAAATGCTAATCGAATGTGCAGATGCTCATAAGGCCGTCGAAATTTTCCTTGAAAACCATCCTGAATCCCTCAAATGGGGTGAAACCCTCGGCGCGATGGCAAAAAGCAATGCCAATATCGACGACGACAGAAAAAAATGCGGTAAATTTAATCCCGATTGGACACATTTTATCATCTTGGAAGTGCACAAAGGTCAAACTTTTATTTATATCGCCGAGCACGTAGAAATATAGCAGAATCGAATTACAAGGCAATCTAAGCAGAGTGGCGGGGGGGAAACCCCGTTAATGCGGTCAGGCAGACGGTTACAAACCCCGACAGCCGAAAGCGAAGCAAAGAAAGGAATTATCAAAAAATGACAAATTACGAAATCCGCGAAAATCATCAATACAACAGCAGAGAGATATATTTTGATGGCAAGCCGTCCCGCGCAACTCTCGACGCGCTGAAAGCGTTGAAAATGCGTTGGAACCACGTAAAAAGCTGCTGGTACGGCTACGCGCAGGAACACGAGCTTGTAAGTGCCATCATCGCTAACGATAGAGACGGCGAGGACATCACCGGCGAAAAGACGGAGGGCGCGACGGTCTACACCGACGGCTACCTCGGCGGCGGCGCGGTCTACGGCTCAAAGTCTGATAAACACCTCTACGGCGCGGACTTATCAAAAGCCATCCGCGAGGATATCAAAGCAGCGGGCATTAAGGGCGCGTCTGTGCGCTGTAAAACTTACAGCGGCGGGCAGTCAATCACTGTCACGCTCTCGCTCCCTCAATCCGCATACGTCAGCAAAGAAAAGTTTGCTGTCGATTATCGCATTCCCACGTCCGCAAGCTGGATTTACTACGAGGACGAGGACGGGAAAAGCCAAACAATGCACATTGAGAAATACTACAGCCGCGAGACATCAGCCGAAGAGCAAGAAAGAATCAGAATTGCCGCGGCGAAATACGCATACAAGCGCGAAGCCGAAAGCGAAAACGATTTGAACATTTACCACCTCGACAAATATAAAGTATACACAGCCGAAACTATAGAAATCATCAAAAAAGTCAACTCTATCATCACCGCGTACAGATATGACGAATCAAACAGCATGGTGGACTATTTTGATACCAACTTTTATTATGACATCCACACAAAACCGATTTCATGATAAAAGTTATCCCGCTTCGGCGGGAATCGTCAGCCGGTAAAAGTCCGGCTCTGAAGAGCAAGAGCGAAACGAAAAGCAATGGAAAAGGAACAAAAAAACAATGAAAAGAATCACATCACTCACCCTCATCATCATGTTGGGCATAGTCTCCTGCTCCCCCATCAAGCAGGAGCGTTACCAGAACGGCACATACTTACCAGAACGGCACATACACCGCAGTAAACAGCGGCTGCGGCTACATCGTCACCGCCGACGGCAACGTATGGGGCTTCTACGACCGGTCAATCTCCAGCGGCTCTTCCGTCCTCGTCACCATTTCCGACGAGGGCACGGAAGAAATCGAAGACGACGTAATTACAAGCGTCGTTGCGAAATAAATCAAAAAAATCAAAAGAAATTTGCCAAAACCTATTGACAAACCGCGGACTTTGCGGTATAATATAGGTGTAAAGAAAAGAACGAAAAGGAGAACATTATGAAGCTTATAGACAAAAACACAGGAAAAACCCTCTATTCAGTTCTCGGCGGAGAAAACCTCACTCTCGACGAAGCTATCGAGTGGGCAGGAGCGGAAGCCACCGAAGACCAGACCTACATCATCGACGGCGAGGAATACTCATACGAAGACCTCGACTGGGTGGCTAACAGCTACCAGCCCGACAACGAGCCGGAAGAACCCAAAAGCTGGGCGGTGAGAATCGCTCTCCTCCACGAAGACTACCCCTACGACGGTGAGACCAAAGCTTACTACGGATTCGACGAAGCAGAAGAAGATGCTCGCTTCATAGCCGAGAGAATCGACAAATGGGAAGATTCCCATTCTCGCCGCTCACGCCGCCCCGACGACCTCCCGACTGACGGAGGTGTCGACGGCTACGAGATAGCTTTTGAGTCATCTCCAGAACTCCACAACATCCTCAACACGCAGCCCGCCGAAAACCTCCTTTATTCTTACGTCATCGACGACGGAAATCTTCTCAAGGTAGTCGACGAGGACGCGGAGGGGGGAATCGAGCTCCGCGAGCTGCTCGAAACCAAGCACAGCAGTGCGGTTGAGCTCCGCTTCTCCTACTCCTTCGCCGAGCTCGCCAAGGAGGTCATCATCGACCAGGGCAAGCGAATCACAGCCGAGGAAGCTATTAAAAGATACGGTTTTCTCCGCCTCATCGACGACATTTTCGCACAAAAGTGCTACGTATATAAGGATTACGCGCTCGACATCATCGGCGAATATCACGAGAAATATGACGACGACGAGAAAAACGACTACTACGACGACGAGCACAGCTACGCTCACACGATTAAGAGACTCGCCGAACCCGGCTACCACATGACACAAGTAGAGCTCATCGAAAAGCTGGCAAAGCGCGACTGTTTCCCGGAGGGGGCGGTCCTTTAATCAAGCCGACCGAGCGGCTATAAATAGGGTTTAGGCTCGGTGCGTTCCCTCCGGCGGAGGGAGGTATCAATCAAAAATTAAGGAGAACATCATGATTTACTACATCGCCCTCAAAGATGGCACAAAAAAGCTCGTAGCATACGAGTACAAGAAATACATCACCTTTAATAACGACTATTTCCACGTATGCCCAGAATTTAAAAAAATGAAAATCGACGAGGACACTGAAGCCATCACCATTGATGGCGAAGAGTACGAAATCGAGCAGGAAGATGACATGAAAAGAAATTTGGCTGATTACTCCAACGAAGAGTTGGCGTTTATGATAAGCTGCCAAGACGAGTGGGAAGAAGATTTCACCGAAGAACTGATAGATAGGGCTAAATATGAGAATGAAGACCTGCTTTATGAAAAGGCTCTTGAAGTTATCGAGGACAAGGAAAAAGTAATTGATGCCGCCGTGAACGAAAACTGGGAAAGAATGTACGAAGAAGCCGCAGAAATTCTCGGCGTGGAAATCTGAAAAGTCGGCTATAAAACAGGGTTTAGGTTTAGCGCGTTCCCTCCGTCCGGAGGTATCATAAATTAGAAAAAAGGAGTTGCCCATCATGAAAAAGCTTACAACACAAGCAGAGATAGAAGCTCTGCGCGCCAAAAAGGCAAAGGAAGTCTTTGAGAACCTCGTCGGAATCCTTGGAGATTCCCCTGAAATCCTCGACTATGACGATGCTGAGGTTTACAACCTCGGCGAAATTATGAACAAACCAAATGATTATTATCTCTCGCCCGATGAGTGCGAGATTTACGACCTCACCGGCGGCTACTATATGTTCTGCGACCGCCAGAATTTCCTCCGCGCGGCATCTAAAATTCTCACAGCACTCGGAGAGGATAACGAAACACTGCCGGAATTTGAGCACACAGTCGAAATATACAAAATTATCGAGTAAAGCGAGGTATCAATTATGTTATTATCGGATTTCCACCGTCTCCGCATCGGCGCGGAGGAATGTTCATCACTTGATGAGTTTATCGCCGAGGTAGGCGGCAGCCTGCCGGAGGAATGCTATTCCGCCGACGGAAGCGGAGACGCGCCCATCAAAATCTTGAACATCATCTGGGAGCTTTCGCGCTGCTTCACCGCATCTAAAGTCCGCGAAATCAGCGGATTAACGCAGGTGGAGTTTGCCCGAAACTACCTAATCGGCAAAAGAACCGTCGAAGGGTGGGATATGGGCGAAACGCAACCGCCCGAATACGCCCTCGAACTGCTGGCGGCGGATGTTGTGTCGGCGAAAATTAAGGAGGTGATGGAAGAAAACTGAAAAAACAGAATGGCAACGGATTGGCGAAGCTACGCGGGGACTAGTAATGCATGGAAAAGCAGAGAAACGGCATCGCACAGTTGGCAAGGATTAGAGAAGCAGTGGAATAGCACTGCAATCAACAGATGGAAAAGCAAAGGATAAGCAGGGCGCAGATTCGCTCAGAGTGCCAAGAGAAGCAATGAAATGGCACTGCAATTAATAGATGGAAAAGCAGTGAAAAGGAAAAGAAAGGAATAAAAAATGGCAGATTTTGTAGCAAAAAAGTTAAAAGTTAGATTGACGTTTGTGGAAGAAGTGTTAGGCTCGTCTCCATCAAGCGAGAAAATCTATAGCGAGTACATAGCAAGCAAAGCGCCGGACTCGCTTGACACGGAGGACGAAATAGAAGCAATCGAAAACGAGGAAGACAAAGGCGTGACGGTCTTCCCCAAACAAAATGGCAAGCCAGGCGTGTGGGATTATCAGATCAAAGGCGCGTTTAAGGACGCTTGCGGCGGTCTTTCCCGCGTAAAAACGACGGAATCAGCCAAAATCAAGGCTTACAAAAAGGTCATTGATAAGTTGATTTTTGTCGAGCCGCGTTTCGCACCGTATAAAGTCAACGGCGAGCTTGGCATATGCGAGCGACCGCTGAGGACAAGCGGCGCGACAGGCGAAAGAACAGCCCTTGCCGCGTCGGAAACTCTTCCCGCCGGTTCTTCCGTCGAGTTCACAATTCTGCTGTTCGACGAAAAGTTAGAGCCGGCAGTCCGCGAATGGCTTGACTACGGCAAATACAGCGGCTTCGGGCAGTGGAGAAACAGTGGAAAAGGAAGACATCTGTGGGACGAACTCGACACAGACGGCAATGTAATCGGCGGAAATAACGAGTATCTGAAAAAATAAGCAAAAAAAGAGAGCCGCAAGGCTCTTTTTTATTCTGTTTCCGTTTTAGACATTTGTGCATATGCAACAAAACAAAGTGTCATTAGAAGAGTATTTGTTTTGCGTTTCATCGTCAATTGATATTTCCGCCGAACTGTGCGTCATAGTAGTAATATGAATATTCGCTGTCGTTAAAATGCATTGTTTCCGAAAAATCGGCTACTTGTAGTTTACCCGATATTTTTGTAATCGTCATAGGAAGTTCGACGTTATCGTCGGTTGTGTATCTTAAATATCCCGTAGAATCAGGGGCTATCCGAACAGAATTGCCATTTACGTCATAACTGAATCCGTTTATCGATATAGCCGAAGAAGTTATTTTTAATTCTACATTTGTCTTGTTAGTGCCTAAAAGCTCGATATAATACTCGGTTTCGCCCCAGTAGTTTTCTTCGGAGTAAACACGGCTGAACGAAATAGTGATAAAATCATCATCATACAGCACGTTGCTCGTATTTTGATAACCGCTATCATTTTCATATCCGCTATAACCGCCGGAACTTGACACCGTAGCCATACGCCGGTCGGAATCATAGCCGACTTCAAGTCCGTATGCTTCGGCAAGCGCGCGGAGCGGTGCGTAAGTCGTGCCGTTGTAGGAGAACGTCATTACATCATTTCCGTTCGCGTCTTTCGGGTGGAACTCTTCTCCGTCGACGAGTATCTTTATCGACGGGTCAACATCAATCGTCATAAGCTGACCCGTCGCCAGTATCGAGGTTGATAATGCGGTAACAATTCCGCAGGCTATAAGTATCTTCGTGCTGTTCTTCATTTGCTGTCACATCCTTTCGGATAAAGGGTATCACAAAATCAATCATCAGTCAAGAGCTTAGCCAAAAGTTTATCAACAAAACGCATAAAAACGTAAAAAAATACCGCAAAAACCCCGCTGTTACGAGAAAAGAAAAAAGAGAGAGAAAGAAGAAAGAAGAAAAAGAAAGAAAAGAGTAAGGGTGAGTGCCAGCACTCCCCCCAGCCCCCTCCCCCCAGAGGGGCCCCCCTCACCCTTACGGGTGAGTGACCGTGTAAGAAAAAAATATAAGAATAACTATACTTTATAGGATTAACTATAGTTTTAAGTATATACTATCAAAAATAGAGTAACTTAATTTAGAGTATAAATATAGTATATCTTAATTTTATAGAATATACGCAGTTTTAGGCGTTTTTCTTTTTTTGCCGCCGCATTGCCTTTTCTGCATTTCCACTTCTGCGGCTTGCTTTTCGCCCAATAGCATTCCCGCGCCCTTGCTGTACATTCAACACGCCCCACAACGTGCCAGAACCATCTGTGGCGCGTGTTGTTTGCTTTTTAGTGTATTTACCTGTCTTGAATAATAACACGCTTTAAACGGCTTCTGGAACGCTTAGGATGCGTTCTGCCGATTTGGCTTTTCGCGGAATGGTGTGTCGGATAGCAAGTTTGACGTCAACTTGACAGTCAAACGAATGTCAAAGAGATGTCAAAGTTTGAATTCAAACGGAATTCAAATTGAATTCAAATGCCGTTCAACCGTTAATTAACAGTGATTTAACCGTTAAAAAGCCGATTTCGTAACAATTCCGTAACGTTACGGGATTGTTGCGGAGTTTTTTATTGTCTTAATCTAATATTAGACAAAGATTTAAATAATATTAGTTTAAGACAAGCCGTTACTGTAACACCGTCCAAGAACGTTCCGAAGACGTTCCAAGAACGGAAAAGTCACCGTGACCGCTAAATCTGACTGTCAGCCTTACAGAAGTCTTACAACCGTCTTACTGTAAGACAAAAAAGAGCAAGGAATCGCTTCCCTGCTCTTTTTTTATTTGCTTTGTTCTTTTGGTTCTCCGCCGCTTACGATGCGTTTGCAGAACTCTTCAATAGCGTTCCACCCATCATCATCAAGCTGGGCGAGTGCCGATATCATCCGTTTCCGAAAATCGTTATCATCATTCAAAATCTTTCCGAAGACATCAATCAATTCATCTTCGAGAGTTTTCTTGACGAACATCTCACCTTCTCCGTTGAGAAGCCAACTTTCGTTAACATTGTAAACAGTACATATTTGAGTTAAAAGCAGCGGGCGAGGGTTGGTTTTTTTATAATCAATGTTCTTGATTACGCTGTCGCTGACACCTATTTTCTCGCCAAATTCTTTTCTTGTGAGCTTTAGCTTTTCTCGGAGTTCTAAAACTCTTTCGTTAACTTCATACACTCAGTACATCCTCCTTTCTGCATTATATTATATCATGGCGGTAATAGGTTGTCAAGCCTTTTGAATCACATTTCTTTAAAAAACTTTGGTTTAAGGGGTTGACAATCCTTTCTCAGTGTGGTATAATGGTTTCAGACCAAGAAGAGAGAACAGGAGGTAAAAACAGTGACTGAAAAACAAAAATATCAAGCAGAACAAATTGCAAAGACAATCAAAGACGTGACCGACTATCAGAAGACCGTTATTTCGGCATTTACCGAGGGACTTTGCAAGGGCATTGAAATTGCCAATCAGACAAAGAAAGTCGAAAAAGCCGAAAAGTCGGAAGAAAAAACTGAGAAGAAAGAGGGAAAGTGATGAATGACATAATCACCCTCAACGGAAATACGTACATAAAGCAAGACAAAAAGCTTAATGAAGTCGCGAACACAAACGATTTTTCCGAACTGCTCAAAGCGTACTGCGAATCAGGCGATATAGGACGCGCAATCATTCTCGCGTACGCCCAAGGCTATGCAGAAGGAAAAAAGCACCGCGAAGAGCGTAAAGACGGTGAAAAGAAAGAGGAGGACTAATGAACGAATTAATCAAAGTAACCTACGAAAACGACCGCCTGACAGTATCAGGACGTGACCTACACAAGAAACTGGGAATCAGCACAAGATATAACGACTGGTTCTCCCGTGTGTGCGAGTACGGTTTTACCGAAAACGAAGACTATATAGCTATTACTCAAAAAAGAGTAACAGCTCAAGGTAACGAAACAACTTTTACAGACCATCAGCTCACAATCGAAATGGCAAAGCAGATTTGCATGATACAGCGCACCGAAGTCGGAAAGCAGTATCGCGAATATTTCCTCGAAGTAGAGAAAGCATGGAATTCGCCCGAAGCTATCATGGCAAGGGCATTGCAAGTAGCAAACCGCCAGCTTGATTCAATCAAAGGACAGCTTACAGAAGCAAACAAGCAGCTTGAAGAAGCAAAACCGAAAGTCTTGTTTGCGGACGCGGTAGCGACAGCAAAAACTTCAATTCTCATTGGAGACCTCGCAAAGCTTCTCCGTCAGAACGGTATCTTGATAGGTCAGAACAGACTGTTCGAGCGGTTGAGAAATGACGGTTATCTAATCAAGAAGCGCGGCGCAAGCTACAATCTCCCCACACAATCTTCAATGGAGCGTGGATTGTTTGAAATCAAGGAATCGACAGGAATAAACCCCGACGGCTCGGTGAGAGTTAACAAAACAACAAAGGTCACGGGAAAAGGTCAGCTTTATTTCGTCAACGTGTTCCTCACAGAAAAGGATGAACCCGACAATGAATAGCCCCTACAAATTCAGCGAGTGGACATACGTCGATAAGGCAATCGCCGAAAATCACCACATATGCACCCGCTGTCACAGCGACATCACATCAGACCACATCGAGAAGCCCGTCCTCATCACATACGACGGTGACAATGTCGAGTATATCTGCCCTGACTGCACAGCAGACTTCTTCTTCTACTCCCTCGGCAAGACGTTGGAAGCACTGAACTGCGACCCCGTAGACACCGAGCAGGACGAAGAAGACCGAAAGAAGCGGATGAAGAATGCCGAGATACCTTTATGATGTGACCAATCTGCACACCCAGCCGCCGGAAGTAAAGCCACGCAAGGGACGCAAAGTCGCATCACATAACAAAATAGACCCGACAGATACAGCCGTCTGCCTGACCTGCACCGCAAAGAAATGCACAGGCGCATACGCTTGCTTTAAGAGAAGAAAAAAGGAGACAACCAAATGAACGAAGAATTGACCGAACTTATAACGATAGAGCAGCTTCCTGTAGTTGCAGAACGCTTCTCACAGATGATTGAACCCGTGCAGGAGCGTGTAAACTCAATCCTCGCAATGGAATGCAACGAAGAAACAAAGGGCGAAGTTAAGAAAGCCCGCGCAGACCTCAACAAATTCCGCAAGGCATTGAGCAACGCCGCAAAAGCAAAGAAAAATGAGCTTTTCGCCCCGTGGAATATCGTTGAAACCGAAATAAAGCGCATAGACAGCATATGCGGCGAAGCGGACACGGAACTGCAAGGCAAAATCGGAGCAATCGAAACCGCGCAGAAAAACGAGAAGAAAGAAGAGATACAAAGCTATTACAACGAAAAGTGTAAGACTTTGGAACTCGGCTGGCTTGACTACGAGCGAATGAACCTCAATATCCGTCTCTCAGACAGCCTGTCAGCCCTCAGAAAAGCCGTAGACCAGTTCACGGACAAAGTATCGGGCGACGTTACCGCAATCCTTGCTATGCCTGACAGCGCCGAGATAATGAGCGAATACAAACAGTCTCTCGACCTCGGATATTCCGTGAAAACCGTAAACGACCGTAAGGAAAGAATCAAAGCGGAAGCGGCAAGGCTTGAACAGCTGAAAGAGGAACAGCAGAAAGTGGCAGAACACGCAGAGAGCGTTCAGAAAGCCGCACAGAGCGCAGAAGAGCAGAGCGCGGTGCTAACTCAGCCTGAGGTTAAACAAGTCCCTGCCGAACCCCCACAGCCCGAAGAACAGGTTTGCGAGGTTCGCATATATACAGCAAGCATTACGGTAAGAGGAACAATGCAGCAGCTCAGACAGCTCAAACAGTTTATCGTAGGCAACAACATCGAAATATTACCGAAGGAGTAAAACAATGAACACACAGCCCGCCCCTCAGAAAATGAAATTCTCAACAGCAATCACAACCAAAGGTTACAAACAACTTATTGCAAATACTCTCACAGAACCGAAGCGTCAGGCAAGATTTGTAGCGGCTATCACATCGGCAGTCGGAGTGAATCCCGCGCTTCAGGAGTGCGATTCTAAGTCGGTAATCTCCGGCGCACTTCTCGGCGAATCCCTCGGCTTGTCCCCTTCCCCTCAGCTCGGGCAGTATTACCTCGTCCCCTTTAAGCAGAAAGAGAAGAGAGACCGAAACGGAAACATACTTGAACCGGAATGCACAAAAGCGACGTTTATCATCGGTTACAAGGGAATGCTCCAGCTTGCAATGCGCTCAGGCTACTATAAGAAAATCGTAGTGCTTGAACTGAAAAAAGGCGAACTTGCAGGTTTTGACCCGCTCGAAGAAACAATCGAATGCAGTCTCATTGAAGACCCCGACGAAAGAGAAGCCGCTCCGACAGTCGGATATTACGCAATGTTCGAGTATCAGAACGGATTCAGAAAAGCCATTTATTGGACGCAGAACAAGATGATGCGCCACGCAGACCACTACAGCAAAGCATTCTCCGCCAAAGAATACGAAAGACTTCTGCGCGGTGAAATTCCCGAAAAAGAACTTTGGAAGTATTCTTCATTTTGGTACACATCGTTCGACGATATGGCAAAGAAAACAATGCTCCGTCAGCTTCTCTCACATTGGGGAATGCTTTCGACCGATATGCAGGAAGCGTTCGAAGCGGACGGTGAATCTATCACAAACGACGGAAACAACCTCGTCCCCGAAATAGACGCAGGAGATACCGAACCGATAGAACCCGCACAGCCGAATGACGCGCCCGTACCGCAGACAACCGAACCCGAAAACGTTGACATAAGCGCACTTTAAACCATGAGACCGGAAGACATAAAGATAATCGCTACAGGCTCATCAGGCAACGCCACATATCTCACGCCATATAGAACGATGATTGACTGCGGCGTATCGAAAAAGGATATCGGCAAAGACGCATTCAAAAACGTCTCACTGATTCTTCTTACGCACCGCCACAGCGACCATTTCAACAAGCGTACAATCAAAGCCTTTGGCAGTCAGCGTCCATCTGTGCGGTTTGGCTGCGGCGAGTTTCTTGTTCCGCTTCTACTCGACTGCGGTATCAGCCCGCAGCAGATTGACGTATATGAGCCGGACAAGGAATACAACTATGGCTTTCTCTCGCTTGAAACGGTGACACTCACGCACGATGTGCCAAACATCGGCTACAAGCTGCACCTCGCGAAAGATAAACAGAACCTCATATACGCCACCGACACAAACAACCTGAACGGAATAACGGCTAAGGACTACGATTATTACCTCGTCGAAGCCAATTATACCACAGAAGAAATCCATGACCGAATAAAGCAAAAGGAAATGGAAGGTAAATACGCATATGAGTACGCCGTGACGCATAACCACCTGTCGGCAGAGAAAGCAAACGATTGGTTAGCAGAAAACGCCGGAGCGAACAGCACGATTTACTATATGCACGAGCATAGGGAGAGAACCAATGCCTAAGCGCGGAAGCGGAAAACTGTACGAGCTGAACGGCGAACGGAATACGCTGACGGAGTGGTGCAAGCTCTACGGCGTACCCGTGCAGAGGACGCAGGGGAGAATCAGCCGCGGCAACTATACCCTCTGCGAAGCACTCACAATGCCGCAGGAGAATCCCATACAATCACGCAGACGAAAGGAGGCACGGACACATGAAAAAGGTAACGGAGATAATAGACGAGAGACAGCTTGTAGATGAGCTGCACAGAAACTGGAAAACACGCGGCTACACCGACGGCGGAATGGCGGAATTGCTCGAAATAACGTCGAAAACAATCCACTATAAAATCAGCGGAAACTTCCCTCACAACGGCTACAAGGCGCATTTTAAGGTCAACGAGATAATGCAGATAATACACTATCTCGGCTTCAAGCTCTATCTTGTGAGAGAGGATGACGCGAAATGAACATCCCCGACAGATGGATAGCTAAGCTCGATATGCTCCCTCCGAAGGACTTCAAAACACTTGTGATGGCGATTCTGAGAGACGAGAGCGAACCCGAGATAACAGGAAAATTACAGTATATTGCGACCGACATTTATGTCGACCGCAAAAGAGCGGAGTATCACAAGCTGATAGTCCGAAAGGCAAGAAACAAAGTCACAGAGACGTCACTGTTAAATCACAGTGTTAGTCACGGTGACGGTCACGGTGATAGTCACGGTGACGGTCACGGTGATAGTCACAAACAAGTCACAGTGATTCAAGAAGAGAAAAGAGAAGCGTCTCCCCCTTGTTCCCCCTCTTCTTTTCCCCCACACCCCCTTATTAACTCCCCCTATAATCCCCCTCTTGAAGAGAAAAGAGAAGAAGCACTAACGGGCGTGTGCGCGGGCGCGGGCGAGGAAGAGCAGATACCCTTTGAGGGCTTTGAACCCCTTGACCCGCCGGAATCCAAGGTCAAGCACAGAAAACCGACGATAGCGGAGCGTTTTGAAGCATTATGGGCAGAATATCCCAAAAAGCAAGGCAAAAAGAACGCTTTTGAGAGTTATCAACGTGCTTTAAAAGAGGGCGCAACGGACGAAGTTATAGCCGACGGTATCAAGCGATACAAGGACTACATAGCGTCAAGACCCGACGGAAAGAAATACACGCTTGACGGCTCAACGTATTTCTACCAGAAGCGATGGGAAGACGAATACGACACAAGCGCAGCTGACGGAAAAGACGAAAACGGAAAGCCTGCATGGATGTCACAGGAAGACTGGGAGGAAATGAATGCAGTATTCGGGTAATCCGTTCGCAGACACACTTACGAAAATAGCGCAAGCCGCAAAAGATGCGAATCCGCGCGAGGACGGAGACTATACCGAAAACGGACTGCTGCATTGCGGAAAATGCCACACTCCGAAAGAGACAACAGTCACACTCGGAGGACGCGAAACTAAAGTCTCATGTATGTGCAAATGCCGCGAAGAACAAGCGGAAGCCGAGCGGAAAAAGTTCATCCACGACAGCCGCGCGGAAGCACTCAAAGACAGCGCATACGGCGATAAGGCACTGCGTAACTGCAACTTCGGGAACGACGACGGCACAAATCCGGAGCTGACAAAGAAATGCCGGAACTTCGTTGAGAACTTCGAGAGGTTCAGCGAAAGCGGAAAAGGACTTCTGTTCTTCGGCACTTGCGGGACGGGTAAAACATACGCCGCCCTTGAAATTGCCAACGCGCTGATGGAAAAGCTCTACTCCGTCAAGTTCGCAACCTTCGCGGCGATAGCAAACGAACTCTTTGACAATCCTGAGAAGCAAGGTTACATAAACCGCCTTGCACAGGACTACGACCTCTTGTGCATCGACGACTACGCGGCAGAGAGAAACACCCCATGGATGAATGAGCAGCTTTTTGCAGTGATAGACGCACGGTGCAAAGCTCACAAGCCGCTCATAGTCACCACAAACCTCACGAGAGACGAGATGTTTGACAAAAAGAACATAGACCGATACCGTATCTGCTCCCGTCTGATGGAGCTGTGTATCGCGGTAGAGGTAAACGGCAAAGACCGAAGAATATCGGACTATATCAAAACCAAAGCAGAGTTCGAAGACCTGCTGAACCAATGAAAGGACACAATACAATGACAGACAACACAATACTCGCAGATTTCGCACCGTGGAATCCCGCAAGCCGTAAACCGAAAGCATCCGGCAAGTACCTTATCTGGACGAATGACGGAGACATGATGACAGCCGATTACTCCGTAAAATACGACGGATGGGGAATCCTGCCGGACGGTGGCAGAGCCTACGAAATCAAAGACGTTGAGTTCTGGATGAGCATTCTTCCCCCGACAATCTTCTGAACGAAAGGACAAAGGCAATGAGACAAAGGCTGATACAGAATACACTGATATCGAGCGGCGTGACAATGCTCGGAGTTATAACCTCATGCGGAATGTGGTATTACACCGTTCCCTCATGCGTCGTGTTCGCTGTAAGCGCATTGACAATGTGTTTGCTCACCATAGCAATAACAGCCGTCAGAGAGCTTTTCAGAGCGTATGAGCGCACACTGCCGAAGAAGCGCAGGAGAATCCGCATGAGATACGACAGCCACGGAATGCACACCGACAGTCAGCGTCTCGGCTACGTATCGGCAGAAACAATCAGAGAGGTGTGCAGAAGATGAACACCTCACGGAAGCGGTACAAGAGCTAAAAAAGAAAGGAGCAAAACAATGACTGACGCAGAAAGATGCGTAACGTGCGGAGCTGTGATACCCGAAGGGAGACAGGTATGTCCGATATGCTATGCGAAATACCACAACGACTACTCGGAAGAGCTGGCGTACCTCTGGAAGGTGCTGAAAAAGACCGAAAGCAGTCTCAAAACTGCCGACAAGAGAAACGCGCCGAACGAAGAACGCGCAAACCTCCGCAAAAGGCGCGATATGCTGTACACGATAATCAACATTGTGGAAGACGCGGGAGCATGAAGTGCTTGGCAAAGAAAACGCAGTACCAAAAGGCGGAGAACGCACTCACCACCGAATACGGAATGTGGCTTCTCGAATACGTTGACGTTGCTTTCGGCGTAACGCTTGCCGAGAACTACGGCTTCCGTGAGAAGCGACTGCAAAGGTTTTACGACGGCAACCGTAACGGGCTTTGCGAAATGGTTAACGCCAATATGCCGACGGCAATGTTTGTTGACAAAGGCAAGGGCAGACGCAAGGGAGACAGTTCAGACCTCATTGACGATGGCGTAGACACGACGGAGTACATGATAAAGCGCGAACTCCGAAACATAGGCTTCTCCGACTGCGATTTTGAAGCGCTTTCCCCCGACAACAAGTACAACGAAAACGCGCACCATACACAGCTTGAAATCATGTCGCACAACGTGAGAACGGCATGGTATGAAGCAAACGCAAGACGCGCTGTAAGGCTCTATGCGGCGTATACGCTGATGTATATGCACGACACCTACAACTACGGCGCGGAGAGATTGAACCGCCTGTACGCGCTTGTAGCCCCTCAGATAAAATCTTACGTCGAACGATTCTTAATAGGCAGCCGCCGCGTCGACAGAGAGCTGCACAAGGAACTGGACGAGATGCACGGCAAACTTGAAAAATGCGGGCTGCACCTTGAAGAAGTTGTAAAGGAAGACGTGGTGACGGTAAGCAGAAAAGAACCGCCGAAAGAACCAAAAAACCCGCCGATAAACCTTGACATAGGCGAATACGAAAAAATCATGAAAGAAGTTGCCCGAGTGGCGTTATAAGGAGATACATATGACACACATACTACAGTTCGCAATAGACATTGACGATGAAGGGATAAAAAAATCAATCAACTCGTCAGCAGAACAGCAGATAATGCGGAAGCTCTACGATGACTGCCAGAAAGCCTTTATATCGAAGCACAGTAAAGGAAAGAGCTGGAGCTGGCACGAAGAAACACAAGAAGCAAAGTTTTTAGACTGCCTGGACGAAATGGCAACAAAAGCGGTACAGGATATAATTGACGAGAACAAGGATGTGATAATCAGCCGCGCGGCGGAAATACTCGCTGACAGGATATCGCGAACAAAGAAATGCAGAGAACTTAAGAACGCACAGGAGAAGCAGGAATGAACTTTAAACTTAAAGCAGGAGCGTTCGCGCCGATAAGAGCGCACAAACAGGACGCGGGAGTAGACCTCTTATCCCCCGTCACGGTCACGATTTACCCTGGAGACAGCGCAACGATAGATACAGGAGTGTGCGCGGAGATACCCGAGGGTTTCTGTGGTCAGATATGGTCAAAGAGCGGACTTAATATAAACCACGGCATTCTCTCGACAGGAATGGTGGATGCGCTTTACTCGGGCAGTATCAAGATAAAGCTCTATAACCATTCTCACGAGATTTATACGGTAAATCGCGGAGACAAGATATCACAGCTTGTGGTAACAGCCTGCGACACAAGCGATGTGGTCATAGTAGACGAAATAGCAAGCGGAGAGCGCGGAGAAAACGGCTTCGGCAGCACAGGAAGATAACCGCAAATTAAACAAAGCACAAAGGAGAAAACAATAAATGGCTACGAAAACAGAACAGAGCACACTGGAAATTAAGGAAATTATACTCGAAACGGTTACATTGAGGATTGTCGGCGAAACTCCGCTGATTATGCACGCATGGAGTGAAAAGGCAAAGCGTGAAATCCTCAACAAGCAGATGAAAGCAACAAAGACAAGCGCGAAAAAAGCAAAGAATCCTGTAGAAGACTTCATCAGGTCAATGTATTGGCTCACACCAATGCCCACAGACATGACCGAAGACGGATTTAACGAAGCTATAGCAAACGGAGCAAGGTTTGGCTTCCCTGTCACGGCATTCAAGCAAGCCGCAATTTCCGCTTCCTACCGCATGGGATGGAGCAAGGACAAGGCTTCTTTGAGAGGTGTGTTCTTCATAGAGGGAGACGAAAATCAGATGATTGAAATCAAAAGTGACGTTCCCGTAATGCGCGAAGATATGGTAAAAATCGCGGGAGGAACGGCGGACATTCGTTTCCGCGGCGAGTTCAGGAAGTGGTACGCAGACATGAAGATAACATACAACAAGAATGGACAGTACACACTTGAGCAGATAATCAACATCATAAACGCAGGCGGTTATTGTTGCGGTGTGGGCGAATGGAGACCCGAACGAGACGGTCAGTACGGCAAGTTCAGAGTAGCTACAATCTAACCTCTTGGCAGGCGAGGCATGGCACGGTATGGTTGGGTTTGGCTTGGCAAGGTCAGGTTAGGTTCGGCAGGTATGGTAGGGCAAGGCAAGGCAAGGTGCGGCTTGGCGTGGTAAGGTTCGGCAGGTATGGTGTGGCGTGGCACGGCAGGGCGAGGCTTGGTCAGGTGTGGCAGGTATGGATATACCAAAATTATTAACAGTTAACAAAGGAGCAAAACAATGGTTTACGAATGGAAAGAAGCGGCGCAGATTAAAGCGGACGCACAAAAAGCAGGAGAAATGTTAGAAAATTTGGAGAAGACTGTAGGGATTACTCCAAAGAATTTAGTTGAAGCAAACAGAGATGAATCAGCACCTTTACACAATGAATTTGAGTGGAACGACACAAAAGCCGCCGAAAAATACCGTGAAACACAAGCAGGCTATATCATCCGCAATATATGTATTGTGAGAGAAAGCGAAGAGAAACCGCCCGTCAGAGCGTTCTATTCCGTTACAACCGACGAAGAGCGCAAATACGAAAGTCTGAATGTGATTATAAAAAATGAGGACAAAACAAAGAAGCTTCTTGAATCCGCATTAAGAGAACTTATCGCGTTCAAAGCGAAGTATTCAATGCTTTCCGAAATAGCAAACGTTATAAAAGCTATCGACGAAGTCCAGTGCAATATTGAAATCTGATAAAGCAGCAAGAAGATAACTGCAACGGAACAGATAAGCTGCGACACGATTAGCAAAGGAATAGAAACGAATCGAGAGGAAACGCACCGCGCCGAAATGGAATAGCGCGGCGCAGCAGTGACAAGCTCCGCAACGGAAACGAATTGATATGATAGGCATAGAGCAGAACCGCAACGGAAAAGCGAAGCACAGAATCGCACAGCAACGGAGAAGACAGGCGTCGCAGAGAGCGGCAATGGAATGGCGCTGAGACGCAACGATTGGCACAGCAACGGAAAGGCAACGTAAGGAATCGAATCGCGACGAAAGGTGTAGCAACGGAACAGCAGTGCTAAGATACGCCACGGAATGGCACCGAATCGCTACGACAGAACCCGAAACGGAAAAGCAAAAATACCGCGCCGGACGGAATCCGGCAGAAAGGATGAAAATATGAAAATCGACACAAATAAGTATTATATCGTAAGAGGAGACCGCTCCGGTGTATTCTTCGGCAGAATCAATTATCAGGACGGCAAGGAAGTACAGATGAACGATGCGCGTTGCATTTGGTATTGGGATGGAGCAGCATCAATCATGGAACTTGCAATAAGTGGCACAAAAAAGCCAAACAATTGCAAGTTCACCGTGAGGGTGGAGGAATTAACAATCACCGATGCGATAGAGATAATACCTTGCTCAGAAGAAGCGACGGCTATAATTAAGGCGGTGAAAGAATGGAAAGCATAACCAAACGAATAAAGGAGTTTCTTAACACTGGCTCTGGCTATGGCGATGGCTCTGGCTATGGCGATGGCTCTGGCTATGGCTCTGGCGATGGCGATGGCTCTGGCTATGGCGATGGCTATGGAATAAAGAGCGTAAATAATTATGACATTTATATAGTAGACGGCGTACCGACCATAATCACTGCGGTGTATGATAATTACGCTAAAGGCTTTATTCTCGGCAACGACTTTACGCTTAAACCTTGCTATATCGCAAAAAACGGAGACATTTTTGCACACGGCAAAACACTCCGAGAAGCAGTAGCCGCATCGCGGGACAAGCTGTTTAATAATATGCCCGAAGAAGAGCGCATAGCCGCATTTATTGAATGCCACGATTACGATAGAGTATACAACAACACCGACCTCTACGATTGGCATCACAAGCTGACAGGCTCGTGTGAGATGGGCAGACAGCAGTTTGCAAAAGACCACGGCATAGACCTTGACGGCAAAATGAGCATAAAAAAGTTTATCAAACTCACCAAAAACGCATACGGCGGCGCAATCATAAAAAAGCTCGAAAAAGAGTATCGGAAAGGAAGATAATATGGCAAAGTTTAAAGTTGGAGATAGAGTTAAGTTGGCAGTAGACAGGTTTACGATTCCACGTGGCACGACGGGTGTCATTAAATGCTTTGACAAAGACGCGGATAAAGAAAAAATAGATATAGCAATAGAACTTGACCGCCCAATATCGTACCACGACTGTGGAGGGAGAACCAAATACGGCTGCGGCTGGTGGGTAGCAGAAAGAGATATCGAACTCATAAAAACCGCAGAACCCGAATTTAAACTGATTATCACCTCAAAGGGCGATACCACTACGGCAAAACTCATACACGGCAAGGACATAAGCAAAGAAGCAACCGTGACGCGCTACAGCAAAGACGAATACAGCGAGAAAGCCGCCGTTGAAGCTGTCACGAAGAAGATTTTCGGCGAGGACGAGAAAAAGAACGAAGCAAACAAGCCGTACACTGGCAAGGCTGTGTGGATATGCGACAACGAGAGCGTTTATACAAAAGGCAAAATATATGAATTTGTTGACGGCAAATTCAAACACGATTTAGGATTTACAGTTGGCGGATACACCCTCGAAAAAATGAAACGGCTCGGCTGCTTTCTCCCGATAGTGGAATGAAGAACTACAGAAAAGCGCGTCCGTCAATGCCGAGGTGGTGGTGGAACGCGCAGGATGGATGTTGGTACTGCAAAAATCAAAAGAACTGCGCGAACTGCCCTGACGCACGACGTTACCTCAAACAATACGGCGCGAAGAAGCACAAGGGCAGGACGGCAGGAAGCAAAAAATTACAGGAGGACGAATAAAATGCCGATGAGAGACCGCGAAGACCTCATAGATATAGATATTCCATCCGTACAAAAGGCGATGGTGAAAGTTATGTATGATGCGTATGAAGATTGCAGAGATTTAAATTGTGTCAGCTGTCCAGATAGAAGAAAAAGCGCAAATAATTGCATGAGGAGTTGTATTCTGTTTAAATACGCACGAAAACTTTACGAAGCAGGATTTGTATACGCCGAAGAAGATGTGTGGAGCGCATACAACGACGGTTACGCGTGCGGAATGGAACAGGGTATAGAAGCAGAAAGGAGCAGAAAAGGATGAATAACTTCATCGAACTGCACCTATGGGATATGGACGAAAACAAGCGCAACACTCCCGTGTTAGTCAACATAGGTACCATAGAACAAATAATGATAAATTGCAAAGCTCCCACCTTTATATACTTTGGTGCGGGCGACTACCTCAGAGTATCGGAGACATACGAAGAAGTAAAGCAGCTTCTCGCGGCGGTCGAGTATGTGTACAAGGAGGAAGAATGAGCTTTGCGAGAAAACTGAAACGTAAAACACAAAATAAAAGGAAAACACGCTGTTGCGGACAGCAAATGACACACAAAGCCGGATACGGTTATGTATGCGAGAAATGCGGAAAGGTAAAACATGACTGAATTTATAAACGGAGTTGAGTATCTATATACCATTCCGGCAGAAGAACCTACAAGCTACTGGATTTTGGTTGCGATTTTCTTTATTGCTTTTGCATTATTTGGTATCATGTTTCTCGTTTATTCATTCTGGGGCGGCTTTGAGGATATAGTCGCGGCATTACTGTTAGCGGCAATAGCTACACTGCTATCCTTCTTTGCCATTAAAAGCAACAATGCCAACGAGCTATTACCCGAGCGATACGCTGTGACAATATCAGATGATGCCGATATGAACGAATTTGTCGGTAATTATACCATAGTTGAACAAAAAGGAAATGTTTACATAATCGAGGTAAAAGGAGAACAAAAATGAAGAAACTATTTATTAGCCAGCCGATGAGAGGAAAAACCGATGAAGAGATTTTTGCAGAGCGTAAAAATGCTATTGCGGGTACTGAACATTATCTAAACGAAGAAGTGGAAGTTATTGATTCATTTTTCGATGATTTTAATGGACATCCGCTTGAATTTCTCGCTAAAAGTATTGCGCTTCTCGCGACAGCCGATATCGCTTACTTTGCTGAAGGATGGGAAAATGCTCGTGGATGCAGAATAGAACATAAGTGTGCAGAGGAATATGGGATTAATATAGTTGAACATATATGTCAGAAATAAACAAAGCAATCTTAGTAATAGATATGCCCGAAACTTGCGGCGATTGTCCCTTGTGTGTTGGAGATGAGTACGATTTAGCACACGAATGTTGCCTGAAATACAAGGGATATGTCGAAGCGAAAGATAAGCCCGAATGGTGTCCGCTAAAAACATCTCCCGCTGACGTTGCCCCTGTAATACTCGCACGGTGGATTGATAACGGACGCGGCGGGTACGCCCATGCGTATTTCTGTAGCAACTGCGGATGGCTTGACGGATATCCGATTGAGGATAGATTTAACTATTGCCCGAACTGCGGCGCGAAAATGGACGAAAGTGAGGATGAAGAATGAACGGCAAGACAGACCGCGCAAGCGAGATAATGAAGCAGATGGAGTTTATAGAACAGCTCACACAGAAGCTCAACAGGACTATATACCTCAGCGCACAAACAGCCATAGGAAGTAGCGGCATGGGCGGATATACTCAGGTACAGTCTGACATAAAGCGGCTCAGACGTGAGCTGCTGGAGCTGTCAAACATGATAGGCTGTCAGTACGTGAGGTAAAGCATGACAAAGAAACGATTCATTAAACTGCTGATGGGGAAATTCCGTCTCCCCCGAGACGAAGCGAGAGCATACGCCGATGATATTGTAAGATGGCGTGAAAAAGCAAACTTTAACATCACCATATGGAAAAATGCAGGAAACATGACGCGAGAAATACCACCGACATATTCTGGATATTTCTTTTGCTGCCAAATAAACGAGAGAATCTAGACACACTGGGAGGATAACTATGGAAAGCGGTATTAATGGTTGGATGAGCATCAAAGAAATGATGCCCGACCCCGAGGAAAGAGTGCTCTTGTGTACAGTTAGCACCGTGCGCGGAAAAAAGTATGAGCATATCACGATTGGTATATATGAGAACGGCAAAATCAACGAATATGATAGTAAATACTGCTGGGATGATAATGGCACGGATTGGTACGACAACGAAGATGTAGCAGTGGATAGCGAAAAAGACGGATTTATCGTGCCGAAAGGATGGTGGGAAGTCGGCGTGTATAGTGAGGTAATCAGCGGAATTGACGACGAGGTCATTGCGTGGATGCCGTTGCCCGAGGTTTACGAAGAGATAAATTTCGTATACGACCAAAGCAAGTCATTTGTGTTTCCGCCGTTTGCACAGTGCTGCTGTTGTGGAGAGCCGGAGGAAGAAAAGGAGAAAAGCCATGGACGCGGTTGAATTTTTGAAAGCAAAAGTACGAATGTGTGAAAACACTCATTGCGAAGCCTGCGGGTTACACAGTGGGAATATTTACTGCGTCACCTATTGCTTCGTTTATCCCGATGAAGCTGTTGCCGCTGTGGAAAAGTGGGCAAAAGAACACCCTGTTAAGACGAGGCAAAGCGAATTCCTCAAAGTTATACCTAATGCGCCAATGAGAATTCCTGGGGATGTGCTTGACGTGTGTCCCAATGAAGTTGACGCAACACAAAGCTGCCCTACATCAGCAAAACCGTCCGACCAAACTCTTGATATTTGCTACCTCTGCAAAAAGGCATATTGGCTTGCGGAGGTAGAATACATGAGAACAACATCCGATGAACTTCTAAAAAAGTGCGGACTATTGTTCATTACGTCGACAGAAGCGGAAGAACTTGCGGGAGAATCCCCATGCATGAACTGCGCAAGAGAAGACTGCAACCTCAGCGGATTTTTCGAAATTGCAAGAAAGCGGTTGTACATTCACGCGATGCTTGAACGCAAACAAGAAGAATATGCCTTACTTAATGTGTATACCAGAGCACTTCCCTTTTTGGTGATTGACTGCAAAGAAAGGATTGCAAAGAACGAATGCGATGCAAAATAAGCGACTGCTTTAATTGCCCTTATCCCGACTGCATCAACGATACCTTTACCTCGCCGAGGGAGTTTACGCCGGAGCAGAAGAAACGGCAGTGTGAGCTGAAGAAGAAAATGCTTGCGCGGCGAAGAGAGGACGGAGTGTGTATCTACTGCGGAAAGAAGCCCGCGGACAAAGGCTATAAATCCTGCATGGAGTGTCGGATAGAACGAACGAAGAAGAACCGCGAATACAGCCGCAAAACGGAAAGATTTACTCCGCGTGAATTGATGGACGGCGTAAAACTGTGCAAGCTGTGTGGGAAAAGACCGCCTGTTGACGGAAGAACGATTTGTGAAGAGTGTTTTAAAAAATGCCTTGACAATCTTAATCACGCCGACAGCAAAGAGCAGCCGAGCAACGGCTTTAGAGCAGCAATAGAAGCGTACTGGAGGGAGAGATAATGACAAGGGATGGAATTATAAAAATCTTAGACAGAGCCATGCAACGCTATGTCGAGCGGAATCAGCATCTTTTCCTCAGCAAGGGAAAAACCGACAAGGAAATGTGGGAGGAGCTTGAAGCTATAAACAATGCGCGGTATATTCTCTCACGCTTGCCGCAGGTCGTAAATTGCCCTGACTGCGGGAGAATGTACGATACCGATTATCTTCACTTCTGCGGAGGTGAAGAGCGTGTGGTGAATGGAGGTGGTGCGCACGAAAACGGTAATGTTTAAAATCGACTACCCGCCGACCAAAGCCGGAAAGACCGCATGGAACAGACGCTACGGACTGAACGCATACTACGCGGGAAAGCATTGGGCGGTGAGACAAAAAGACGCTGAATACTGGCATAAGCTTGTACGAAGCGAACTTTTGAAACAAAATGTTCCGATTTCAAAGTTCAATGTCCCTGTTGGAGTGAAGTTATGGTTTAACGATAGGTTGGACATCGACAATGATTCAACCTACGCAAAACTCATTATTGATTCGCTCAAAGGACTATTTTTTGAAGATGATAGTAAAAAATATGTGCAACGGTTAGAACTCAATTGCCACGATGAGGACTACATATTAGTTGCAATAGAAAGGATGAAATGAAAATGATATACATCACCAAGGAAAGTGAGTTTGTAAAGCGAAGTGATAACGGTTTGGTGTACTATTTAACGAAAGCAATAAACACAGGTGGTGAACTATTGATTGTTCTGGACGCACCACTGATAAGCGATTATTCGATAAATGCCAAATCAATAACAGCAGTGTGCATCGCGTATTATTCAGGCGGCTATGATGCAGGCATAGAATCAAACTGTAACATATCGGCTAAAAATAACATATACGTTATAGGTCACTTGATGACGCATAAAAAGATAAAATGTAACGGCGATATAACTACCACAAGCTTTATTGATGCCGCGACGATTCAAGCCAAAGGAAAATTGTCTTGTTGGATGATAGGGACATACAACGAAGGCGGTGTCGTCGTCGAGAGTGTTAAATGCGGCGATATAGCATGCGACGGAAGAATAAAATGCGTAGAGTTGGAAGTCAATGGTAGGCGTGTGGACAAGGAGAAGCCATTATGAGCAAAGAAAACCGCGAAACAATCCTTAGCGAAGTAAAGAAGATAATCTGCAACGACCGTAACGAGCAGTACGAAGAGCCGGAAAACAGCTTTGAGAAAATAGCGGATTACTGGACAACGTATCTCAAGCACAATTGCATTGCACCCGACGCGGACTGTGATTTAGGAGCGCGAGACGTAGCTATACTGATGGCGCTGTTCAAGCTCGGTCGCATGGAGACAAGCTATTTCGCAAGCTACGACAGCTTTATAGACGCTATAGGCTATATGACCTTCGCAACGGACTGCGAGTTTCCAAAGGCAAAGCTTAAAGAATACTATCCGACAGAAAGAAAATGCGTCTGGGGGGAAACCAATGCAGATAATTAAAATAATCGTCGCAATACTGCTGTATGGGTATGCCGTCGGTTATTTCATCGGAGCGTTTGCACTATATGAAGCACCGAACGCAAAACCTGTCAAGCCGAAAATAAAGGCGATGATGTACGGACAAATAGCGGTTGAAATCATAGCCGCTACATTACTGCTTAAAAACTGAAAGGAAGTGTTGACTTATCGCAAACTTTAATTTTAACCGCGTTATCCTCGGAGGACGTTTGACGGCAGACCCCGAGCTGAAAACCACACCGTCCGGAATTTCCGTAACATCATTTACCGTTGCGGTCAACAGACGTTACTCCGGCAAAGACGGAGAGGAAACTAAAGCGGACTTCTTCTGCGTAACCGCATGGCGGCAGACGGCTGAATTTATCACGCGCTATTTCAGAAAAGCAAGTTCCATCTGCGTAGTCGGAACTCTTCAGACAAGAACATGGACTGACCAGCAGGGACAGAAGCGTTTTGCTACTGAAATTGTCGCTGACGAAGCACATTTCGTTGACGCGAAGTCGGAAATGCCGCAAGCCGCTCCGCAGTCAAGCTACATTCCCGACGCATACACCCAGCCGAAAACAGCCACCACCACACCTGTATTCGAGGACATAAACCCCGATTCGGAAGTCCTGCCTTTTTAAAGCGAGGTGCATATGAAAGAACTGCCAACGATAGAACAGATGCAAAAACTATTCCCCGACTATCCGTGCGGACGCGGAAAATGCAAATATCAAGGAAATCAGCTTTTCAGAGCACGTCGTTGTTCAAATGTTGATTGCCCGGAATTTAAAGCATGGTTCGTAAAACACTGGGCTAAAATTTGTGGAAGAAAAGCCGAATAAAAAAAGAGAGCAAGGAATCGCTTCCCTGCTCTTTTCTATTTTGCGTGTCTTGCAATGCTTAGTACGGCTTTCTCCGAAAGTCCCGCTGTTCTGTCGGTCGCTGTGGCGAGAACTGTTACAAGTCGCACAATCAGCTTTAGCCGTTCCTCGGAGTAGCTTTGTAGTATCTCGGCTATCTCGGTTATAATTTGTTCCTTCATTTTGCACTTCCCTTCTTTATTCTGCTGTCGACTATATCACACGAACGCTTGTTTGTAAATAGCTTTTGTGAAGAAAATGTGTTTACTTGAGAAGTTTTTTATTTTTCTCGAGAAGTTTCGCGAAGCGCAAAAGAAGGATTATGCCTTTGTCGTTTAGTTTGCTTACGATATTTGCTAACTCAAATCTGCAATGCTTCATCTGTCTGTCCCTTCTTTGTTGGAAATATTTTCTAATTCAAGTGTAACATGCTATTCGAGAGAAGGCAATAGCCGAGTTTAATATTCCGTATTAAAATCAGATACAAAAATATACTGGTTTTACATTCGACAAATTTATGCACTTATCGGCGCACATTCAATGTTGACAAACATTTAACAACGTAAAAGAGCACCCCCATCCAGAAGAGTGCTCTTTTACACAGCAAATTCATAAACAAAGGAGGAACATGACAGAAGTCACGAAAGGAAACGGAGGGAGTTGAACCCTCGCAAGCAGTCTGTTGACCGCCAAACGACCGATTCGCCGTTCCCATGTGTGACAGCTTTAAAAGCCGCCACGGGTTGAAACAACACGACCGAAAGGACGAACGACCATGTTTGCCGCGCTTTGCGGAGTTGAACCGCAGTTGTACACATTACGGTATCGTCTGCCGTTGAACGTATAGCGCGATATCCGAGCAGCCCGTTGGCGGTTCATCACTCCCGCTTTTTGCTCGGATATTTTAAAAGAAAGGAGTTTCAATACGAAGAACAACCAGAATTCATTGTCCTATGACAACATTATAGCACGTTTAAACGCATTTGTCAACATATTTATCAACGTTTAGTAATATATTGTTTGTCACGTTTAATGTTTACTAAATAGCTTTGCAAACCAATTTAACTTACGCTTGTTACCTTGTTCAACATCGGATTCGTTTGTTGACTCAACGTTATTCTCGTCTGCAACAGTTTTTTTGCCGGCTGAGACGTTCTGTGAGCCGTTCTGTGGCGCATTAACAAACTTATCCGATTCACTGACCGCATGGAGCGTTTGTGCCTGCACAGCGGTTTGTAGCGCGTTGTGGGCGAGTTCAGCGAACTTGCTGGCGTAGTCTGCAATCTGCTTATCACGTTCGTCAAGCATTTCCGTCTTCTGTTTCAGCTCGTCTGCCTGTCTGTCAATTACGTTTCTGAGAGCTTCTACAGTCTCCTGTAGGCTCTTTATTGTTTCTGCGCTCAAACACTCGTGTCCTTCGTTTTCTTCGCTCTCACAAGCCTGTGGTGCGTCACACGCGGTTTCCGCAACTGCTTCTTGTTTTTTTGAGTTGCTATATAGTTTCAATGCATCCTCGGAGATTCTTTTTACTCCGTCCTCGCTTGTCACTATATATTCTTCAAGACCGTTCCGCTTAATTCTTTGATATACCGATTGACTTGTCACTCCGGCTCTGTCGGCGAATTCGGCTATTGTGAGGTATTTCATGGATTGCTCCTTGCTTTTGTGATTGAGAATTTAATATGAGTTATACTTCTTCCCGTCCGCGTCGGCTCATAGGCTACACGCAAATCACTAACGGCGTTAATTTCGTCAACGGCAGTGTCGATTACGCGCTTGCGAAAATCAATAAAATCCGAATAACCGCCTATTTGCATAAGCGTTTTCAAATTTTCAACAGAAACGGTGTACTCGCCTATATTGGCATAGCTTTTAAGTATCTCGTACAAACGTATAGTGTGTTTCGATTCCATGTTTAACACGGTTTGAAGCTGATATGCCGTATACGATTCTTTGAGTTCGAGCAAATAAGGCGCTAACCGCTTGTCAAGCTGAATCCTAACCCGCGATTCATTTTCGTATATTTCCGCGCCCGAAATCCATGCGCATAGCTTTCTTACATTTCCGTCCACTATCCAGAATGACTTGTCGCGTATGGATTGCAGCGTTTCACGGAGATTCTTGTAATTCTTGCCGTTTTGAGTAATTCCAAGTGCTTCACACATATCTTGCAGATTGAAATCATACTCATAAAGTTCTTTATCATCTGGTTTTACCTTGCTTATCGTATACAATATGACTTTTTGCTCCTGTGTTGTCATTCCGTATCTTGACTTTTGAATTAGTTCGTTCTTTTTGACAACCAAATTATTAATTTTTTTATCGCTATTTTCCATGGTTACTCCCTTCATGTTGAAATCTCTGTGCAAAACTATGTTGAAAACATTGTTGATAACTGCAAAAGAACAATTTTCCCGTGTGTTTTCTCGGTTTTACAGTTACCAAATGTCCTGTTTGTCGTTACTAAGTGTCCTGTTTTACAATTACCAAGTGTCCTGTTTATCGTTACCAAGTGTCCTGTTTATCGTTACCAAGTGTCCTGTTTAACATTTCCCTACTTTAAATATATAAAAATAGTAAAATAATAAGTATCTCTTATAAAAAGTAATAAGTATGTTGTTTCACGAACTAAAGCGCATGATTTTTTCCTGTTGAAAACTCAAAAGCGAATACGCGGTTAGTAAGCAGGAAGAGAAAATTTTTACCATATTGTAATTTTAAGCTATCTGTCATGCCTTGTCAAGATGTTTTCTAAATATTGACAAACGTCTAAATAAACATTTTTCAACGCATTGGTAAACTGATTTACAAACATATTGACAGGGAAGTGCATTTTAGGCAAATGCCGAAAATGATTTGATAAACAGCATTTGTAAACTTAAAGAAAGATTGACAAACCTATTAACAAACCACACTAAATAGTGTATGCTGTTGAAGGAAACGAAATTAATGTAACTCAATCGCGTTCCGCAACCAACTGTAAAGAATCGCCCATTCTTTACAGTTTTTTTTGCTATTCTTAAATTCTATTAAAGCACCACTTATAAAGACAAGCGTGTTTATTGCTCATGTCTTTAACGATTAAGTCAACTTGCAGAAGAATAAACAATAAAAGAGGGTAGTTTTACAACTATCCTCTTTTAAACTTTACTCATGTTTACACAACATTTATCAATGTTTCTCAACTATGCATTCATAGTATTTTGCAAGTTTATCTTGTCCCGCATCCTCATCGTCAAGGAAAGCGTGAGCCATTGCCGCGTAGAAGTCAACAGAGTTGAGATTAAACTCCTTGCCTATTTTGTAGTAGTCCGAGTACATCATGTTAATCGCGGCGTAAAACTCGGCGGGGTCGCAGTCATAGCCGTGCTGTCGTCTCACCTGCTCCGTTTGTTCAAAATTCCAATGTCTCCCGGTTGAGCCGTCGGCGTTTTTCATTTTCTCCGTCCACTCGTCCGCGTCCTCACGGGTAAACTTGTCGTGCTTTTTCCCACGTTTGCCGTAGCTCTCACGCTCGCGCCCGTCATAATCGCGGCGGTCATAATCAGGGTACCTGTCCTCGCGTCTATCGTATCTGTCATAATCGCGCGGTCTGCGGTCATAGTCTCGCTCGTGTCTGTCGTAGCCGCCGTATTCGCCGCGCTTGTCCTTGCTATTTGACATCATGAGCAGCCAGTTTGGATTCAACTTTTTCATACGGTTTCACCTCCCGTTGTGGTGGTCGGTGCTGTGCCGTTGATTGAGCGCAGGTCGTTGTTAGGCGCACAAGCCGGTTTGCGAGTTGAATCTCTTGAGATAAATCATGCCGTGCGCCATATCGGGC